>VOFC01004705.1_pt1 | contig 21212 bp, 33 predicted proteins | sample 5384161 | NCBI WGS metagenome assembly VOFC01 (sample SAMN12384722, study PRJNA508395) | human gut metagenome | isolation source: healthy gut B | host: Homo sapiens
TTCGTCATCTCGTTCATCGTGTTCGTGTCCTTTTCGACCATGTCCCACTTATTGACGACAATGATGCACGCCTTGCCTGCCTCGTGCGCAAACCCGGCAACCTTCGTGTCCTGCTCAGTCACACCCTCGTTAGCGTCGATCAGAATCAGGCACACGTCCGCGCGCTCAATCGCAGCAATCGAGCGAAGGTTCGAGTATTTCTCCACCGCGTCATCAACCTTCGACTTGCGCCGCATACCGGCAGTATCGATAAACAGGAACTTTCCGAATTCATTTTCAAAATAGCTGTCGATGGCGTCGCGCGTTGTACCCGCAATGTTAGAGACAATCACGCGCTCCTCGCCGAGAATCTTATTGAGCAGGCTCGACTTGCCGACGTTCGGCTTGCCGATGATTGCGACCTTGATAACATCTTCGTCATATGCCTCTCCATCGTCTGGCGGGAAGTTTTCGACACACGCGTCGAGCAGATCACCCGTGCCGTGACCGTGGACGGCGGAAACCTCGATGGGGTCGCCGAGGCCAAGCGAATAGAATTCATACGCGTCCGGGTTCGCGTGGCCGGTCTGGTCGCACTTGTTGACTGCCAGGACCACCGGTTTTTTCGACCGCTTCAGCATCGACGCGACTTCCGCATCCGCCGCAGTCAGGCCGACTGTTACATCGACGACCATGATGATGACCGTGGCCGTCTCAATGGCGATCTCCGCCTGCCGGCGCATAAACTTCAGCATTTCGTTATTCGTACCGGGCTCGATGCCGCCGGTATCGACAAGCGTCGCCGCAAACCCGCGGCCATTCCACTCGCATTCGCCGTAAATAGCGGTCGCGGTCACGGGTGACGCCGTATCCTCGACGATTGCCATGCGCTTGCCGGTCAGTTTGTTAAAAAGCATCGACTTGCCGACGTTCGGCCGGCCGACGATGGCTCGCCGATGGGCATTCCGTACATGGTAGGCCCGGCCCTTTCAGGATCAAAAGAAAAGCGGGCGGACGCTCGCGCGGTCTATCCTAACAGGGGCCTCCCTCTCATCTCTTTCAGCGAAATCACTTAGCTTCAACAGAAATGACTTCACGGCCATTGTAGTAGCCGCAAGCCTTACAGGCTCTGTGAGGCAGGCGGGGCTCGCCGCACTTCGGGCAAGCGACGACGCCGGGGATCGCCAGCTTCCAGTGGGAACTGCGTCTCTTATCTCTTCTTGCGCGGGATACTTTTCTCTTGGGTACTGCCATGTGGTACACCTCCTTGGTCTAAATGCCCGAAGGCACATTATCTACTTATTTATCCAGTAACTGCTGTAAAACAGCAAAACGGGAATCAGGTTCTTTTCTGCAGCCGCACGGCCCTTCATTGAGGTTTTTACCGCAGCGGAAGCAAACACCCTTGCAATCGGGCCTGCACAGAAGCTGGCTGTCCATGTTGAGGACAAAGGCAGTCGTAATGATGTCGGTCAGATCGGCACAACCGTCGTGGATACCAAATACCCACTCGTCCTCCGCCTGCTCCAACTCTTCTTCTGAAACCAGAACAGCGTGGATAGGGATCTGTACCGCACGCGTGAACTCGCTGGCGCAGCGGTCGCACACGCCGTGCAGCGTCGTGGTGAGTTCGCCGGTAAGTTCGAGAACGCCCGCCGTATTGCGAACCTTGCCATAGGCCAGAACTGGCTTAGACGCAGGCTTGCAGCTGCCGAAAACAAGGTCGGACAGATTTTCGTGCGTTTCAAACGGAAGACTTGCGCCGGGCGTTACAAGAATCGGCTTTAGATCCAGCAGCATAGCGTCCTCCAATCCATAATCGTGCGATGGATATTATATCGAATAATTGCAGGGAAGTCAAATACTTTTTCACAAATTTTTCGTTCTTTTTCGCTGACACTGGATTCTTTACAGAAAGGACACTGCGTGATAAAATGAAATGTAGATTATTTGCTTAATTTGTATGGAGATCACCATGAAAGAATTCACCATTACACAGAACGATGCCGGGCAGCGGCTTGACCGCTGGATTGCAAAAGCCATTCCCCTGCTTCCCGCCTCGCTGGCACAGAAATACATTCGGCTCAAACGCATCAAATTGAATGGCAAGCGCGCAGAGCGCGATACACGGCTAATCACCGGAGATACACTGCAATTATACATCAACGACGAGTTTTTTGATACCCCAAAAGAAGAAAATGCCTATCTTACCGTCGCCGCGCCGAAACTACACATCGTCTATGAAGACGAAAATATTCTTCTGGTAGACAAAAAGCCTGGACAGGCTGTTCATCCGCATGACGGTGCAGAATACGGAAAAACGCTGATCGATCACATTCAGGCGTATCTCTATGCCAAACGAGAGTGGCGGCCCAGAGAAGAGCACGCCTTTACCCCGGCACTCTGCAATCGCATCGACCGTAACACCGGCGGCATTGTCATCGCCGCAAAGAATGCAGAAGCGCTTCGCATTCTGAATCAGAAAATCAAAGATCGTGAAATCGATAAGCGGTATTTGTGCATTGTTCACGGCACACCGCGCCCGGCCGCCGGAAGGCTTGAGGGGCAGCTGTTCAAGGATGCGAAAGAAAACCGCGTCTACATCACGAAAACTCCGCAGAAGGGCTCGAAGACTTGCGTTACATTATATAAAACCCTCCAAAGCAGAAATGGACTGAGTCTCGTCGAGTGCGAACTTGTGACTGGCCGCACCCATCAGATCCGCGCGCAGATGGCCGCCGCGGGATGGCCGCTGCTGGGCGACGGCAAATATGGAAAGCTTGACAAGCGCTATGATCGGAAATTTCAGGCGTTGTATTCTTACAAGCTGACGTTCTGTTTTAAAACAGATGCCGGAATCTTGTCCTATCTCGATGGCAAAACGTTTCAGGTTGCATCTGTCGATTTCGTACAGGAATGCTTTACATAATTCATCAATTTTTTATTTTCTCCAAAGTTGGAAGAACTTTCAAAACGTTCTTCCAACTTTTTTGCAAATTTCTTCGTTTTGATATTGACAAAAGCCCCCCTGCCCGATATATTCAATCCAGTATGTTTCGGGCATCTTCAGCAAGATCCGACGCATACAAATTTTTTTATTTTTTTGAAATGGGGGAGGATACATGTCCAAAGAGCTCATTCGCCTCACGAATCTCACTATGACATTCGAGGACGGAGAGACGATTCTCGACAACATCAATCTGTACATCAACAACAAGGAATTCCTCACATTGCTGGGGCCCAGCGGCTGCGGAAAGACGACCATGCTCCGGATTATCGGCGGCTTTTTGACGCCTACATCCGGCGATGTGCTGTTCAACGGCAAGCGGATCAACGATCTGCCCGCCTATCAGCGCAAGATCAACACAGTCTTCCAACGCTACGCGCTGTTTCCGCATCTGGACGTGTACGACAATATCGCCTTCGGCCTGCGTATTGCAAAGGTCAAGGAGGATGAGATCGACGAACGCGTAACCGAGATGTTGGAGATTGTCAGCCTGAAGGGCTTTGAAAACCGCAAAGTGACGAGCCTGTCCGGCGGCCAGCAGCAGCGTGTGGCGATTGCTCGCGCGCTGGTCAACCGTCCGCAGGTGCTGCTGCTCGACGAGCCTTTGGGCGCGCTTGATCTGCGCCTGCGCAAGGACATGCAGAATGAACTGAAGAACATCCAGCAGCGAATGGGAATTACATTTATATATGTCACACACGATCAGGAAGAAGCCCTGACTATGTCCGACACCATTGTCGTCATGAACAAGGGTAAGATTCAGCAGATTGGCCGGCCGGAGGATATCTACAATGAACCGAAGAACGCGTTTGTCGCGGATTTCATCGGCGAGTCCAATATTCTCGACGGCGTGATGCTGGAGGATTACGTCGTCAAGTTCTTTGGCCGCAAGTTCCAGTGCGTGGACAAGGGCTTTGCCCCCAACGAGCCGGTTGACGTCGTCATCCGTCCGGAAGACGTCGATATCGTCCCGCCGGAGCAGGGCCATCTGTGCGGCACCGTCACCTCCGTTACCTTCAAGGGCGTCCACTACGACACCATTGTCGATTTCAAGGGCTTCAAGTGGCTCATTCAGACCACGGATTACTGCCCTGTTGATTCCTATATCGGCATCCGGCTCAATCCGGAGGACATCCATATCATGCACAAGAGCGAGTATTCCGGCCTCTACGGCGACTACTCCTCCTACAGCGCGGAATATGATGAGATTGCCGATGCCTCGGAGGAAGAAGACGATGAAGAATAACAACAAACTTCTCGCCTGCCCATATATCATCTGGATGATTTTATTCACAATCATCCCGCTGGGTATCGTCTTCTATTATGCACTGACAGATTCCATTACCGGTCAGTTCACGCTTGCCAATCTTTCTGGCATGGGCACCTATCTGCCCATTTTCCTGCGATCCATCTGGCTGAGTCTGTTTGCTTCTCTCATCTGCCTGATCATTGGCTATCCTGTCGCGTATTTCATCGCGCAGTGTAAGCCGCTTACGCAGCGGTTTCTCGAAATGCTCATCATGCTTCCCATGTGCATGAGCTTTCTGCTCCGCACACTGGCCTGGGTCGGCATGCTGGAGGATACCGGCATCATCAATACGCTTCTGCAGCGCATCGGCATCGGCCCGCTGCCGCTCATCCGAACGAACGGCGCCGTTATTCTCGGCATGGTGTGTAACTATCTGCCGTACATGATACTGCCGCTCTACACGGTCATCATGAAGAGCGACAACCGGCTCATTGAGGCCGCGCTTGACCTCGGCTGCCGCCCGTCGCAGGTGTTCTCAAGGTCATCCTGCCGCTGTCCGGCCCCGGCATTCTGTCGGGCCTCACGATGGTCTTCGTCCCTGCTGTCTCGACCTTCTATATTTCTCAGAAGCTCGGCTCCACCGGCACGACGCTCATCGGCGACGTGATCGAGTCCCAGTTCAAGACCGCATATAACCCGAACCTCGGCGCGGCCATGAGTCTGGTTCTGATGATTTTGATCTTTATCTGTGTTGCCATCATGAATCGCTTCGGCGAGGGCGACGGAGAGGAGGTCATCAAGGTATGAAACACTTTAATCGCACCATTACCGTTCTGGTGTTCATCTTCCTGTATATCCCGATGATCGTTCTGGCTGTGGCTTCATTCAATACCGGCACCGACATCGCCAGCTTCAAGGGCTTCACGCTCCGGCAGTACGCCAATCTGTTCCGTGACGGCACACTCCTGACGCTGCTGCGCAACTCTGTCATCATCGCGCTGCTTGCTACGCTCATCTCTACCGTTGTTGGCACGATGGCTGCTGTCGGTATCCACAGCATGAAGGGAAGCTTCGTTCCGCCGTTATGACCATGACGAATATCCCCATGACAAACCCGGATATCGTAACCGGTGTTGCGCTGGCGCTGCTGTTCGCGTTCGCGGGGACGATCCTGAAGACCAACTCCGTGCTCGGATTCTGGACGCTTCTCATTGCGCACATCACGTTCAATCTTCCGTATGTCATTCTGAACGTCATGCCGAAGCTCCAGCAGATGGACAAGGATCTGGTCGAGGCCGCGCTCGACCTCGGCTGCACGCCGTTCCAGTCGTTCACCAAGGTCGTCATTCATGAGATCATGCCCGGCATCATCTCCGGCGCGCTCATGGCGTTCACGATGAGTCTGGACGATTTCGTCATTTCGTATTTTGTCACCGGCTCCAGCTTTATTACGCTCCCGGTCGAGATCTACAACTATACGAAAAAGCCCATCCAGCCGAAGATCTACGCGCTGTTCACGCTGATGTTCATCGTGATCCTTGTTCTGATGGTCGTCATGAACCTGCTGCAGGCCAAGTCCGAAAAGAACCGGCAGCAGCCTAGGAGGGCCCGCGTATGAAAAAAAAACGTGTTTTTTCCGTTCTGCTGGCGCTCGTTCTGATGCTCTGTGCCGTTCCCCTGCCCGTGCATGCCGCCGCCAATGAGATCACGGTCTACAACTGGGGCCAGTACATTTCCGACGGCACGGACGACAGCCTTGACGTGATCAAAGCGTTTGAGGAAGAGACGGGCATCAAGGTCAATTATCTGACGTTCGACTCCAACGAGTCCATGTACACCAAGCTCAAGACTGGCGGCACGACATTTGACGTCATCATTCCGTCCGATTACATGATCGCCAAGCTCATTTCCGAGGACATGCTCGAGCCGCTGGACTTTGCCAATATTCCGAATTACGAATATATTGACGAAGCCTTCCGTAATCAGGCATATGACCCAGAAAAACACCTACTCCGTCCCTTATACCTGGGGCACGGTTGGTTTGATCTATAATAAGAATTATGTTTCGGACGAGGATGCGGAAAGCTGGTCCTGCCTGTGGAACTCCAAGTATCAGGGCAAACTTCTGATGTTTGATAACCCGCGCGATGCGTTCGCCATTGCAGAATCCATGCTGGGCTACAGCTTCAACACAGAAGACGAGCAGGAACTCAAAAACTGTGCTGATCTGCTGGCTACACAGTCCCCTGTCCTTCAGGGTTATGTTATGGACCAAATCCTTGACCGCATGGAGCGCGGCGAGGCTTGGGCAGCCCCTATTACGCAGGTGACTATCTGACTATGGTAGAAGAAAACCCAGATCTTGGTTTCAGTCACCCGAAGGAGGGCTTCAACATCTTCATCGATGCCATGTGCATCCCGAAGGGCTGCCAGAACAAGGAGGGGGCGGAGGCATTTATCAACTTCCTCTGCCGCCCGGAGATCTCTGCCGCCAATTTGGATTACATCGGCTACTCCACCCCGGAGACTGCTGCAAAAGACTATCTGGATGAGGACGTGACGTCCAGCCCCGTCTCCTATCCGGATGATGAAACGCTTGCGCGCAGTGAATCGTTTGCTGAACTCGGCGTGGGGGCCACGCAAACCATGAATGACCTGTGGCTTTCCGTCAAAACCTCAACGTCGAACACGACGCTGTACCTTGTCCTGACAATCACTGCAATCGCGGCAGTGATCCTGTTTTTCCTGATATCCGGCATTATAAAGCGACGCAAAAAGGCCCGTCGCTGCCGCAAGTGGAGGCAGACATAAAAATTAAAAGCCGGAGCAGATTTTTCTGCTCCGGCTGTCTTTTAATCAGCCATGCCATACGCCTGTTCAAAAAGCTGGTAGAATGGAAGCAGGAACCGGAAACCTCCTTGAGCCACTCCGTTAATTCCGGACTGCTGCTGCGCGTCGAACGGATGCATGCTTTCAATGGAAAACGAGCGCATATTATAAAGCCTTCCAACCGGTTCTCCGGCGTGACCTTTTAGCCTTGCGTAACTGGGGCCGGAAAGCGCAAATATCTGTTGCGCGTCCAACTGCCGCAGCAGCTTTTCCGCACGCTTTGGGTCGTTGTCAAGAAGTCTCCGCAGCTGCACGCCGGAGGCTGCCGGCATCCACCAGCCCGCGCCGCAGCCGTAGCCGTCGGCGCCGACCTGGAACCAGAAGCAGGGCGCTTCGCCGCGGTTTTCGATCGCGTTCTGGAACGAAAACCAGATATGGTCGTTGAGTGGCCCGCGGCCGAACAGCCGCCGCGCATCGCGGTAAATGCGCGAAATGTGCACATTTAGGTGCAAATCGGGATAGTGTTTCTGAAACCAGTCGTAGAGCTCGCCGGCCAGCGCCTTTGTCGGCGTCATGACCGCATCCTGGAATTCCTGCTTGTGCTCTGCGAACCACGCCCGGTCGTTATTGAACCGGATGCCCCAGAATACGTCGACGGTCTGATCGGTATAGCCTGTAAACATATCTTTTTACTCCTTGTGATGGCGAAGATAGGCCAGATAGCCCTCCAGGATCAGGCTGGCTGCTACGGCATCGACCGCATTTTTTCGCTTTTTTCCATGATAATTGTTTTCGTTAAAATCTCACGCGCTTCAATCGTCGTGCGGCGCTCATCCCATAAAATAGGTTTCATACCGGTTATCTGCTCCAGCAGGGCGGCAAACTCGCGGTAGAGGGCCGCGCGCGGGCCCTCAGTCCCGTCCATATTGCGCGGGAAGCCCATGACCAGACGCTCCGCGCCGCTTTCGCGCAGCAGCCGGGCGACCTCCTCCGCCGTCTTTTCCGGCTTCCACGAGTGGATCACCGCCGTCTGGCCGGTCATCCAGCCAAGCGCGTCTGAAATTGCAACGCCGGTGCGCGCGTCGCCGTAGTCGATGGCCATTACTTTCATATGGTTTCCCTGCCCTTCGGTTTTCCATGATTCTACACTATAGCAGGATTTTTTCCGCCCGCGCAATTCACGCGAAAAATTTCCTGTATTTTTCTCAAAAATTTGTTGACCTGCGGGGAGTTTTATGATAATATGACCCTACCTGTGAAAAAGGGTTTTTCATTTTTTTGCGCCCATTTTTCAAGCTGCGGGACGCCATGTAGTTTCGGCGTCATCTAAATTTTCAATAGCCGCAGTTTTGCAGGGAGGCAAGTATTAAGGAGGTGCCGAACATGCGAGTTAAGATCACGCTCAGATGCAATGAATGCAAGCAGAGAAACTACAACACCATGAAGAACAAGAAAAACGACCCCGACCGTATCGAACTGAAAAAGTATTGCAGATTCTGCAAGAAGCAGACCCTGCACAGTGAGACGAAGTAACACATCGGACAAGCAGAAAGGGTGAACATCATGGCAGAAGCGAAAAAGGAAAACTTCTTTGCCCGCACTGGCAAGCGCTCAGCCGCTGGTTCCGTGAGATGAAGAGCGAGCTGAAGAAGGTCGTATGGCCGACAAAGAGCCAGATGGTCAACAACACCGTTATCGTTCTGGTGTGCACACTGATCGTCGGCATTTGCATCTGGGTCTTCGATGCTGTGGGCGGCGTCGTCGTCAACGGTATCATTACCCTGGTCAGAGGCTAAGCCATGGCGGAAGCAGCAAAATGGTATGTTGTGCATACCTATTCCGGCTACGAAAACACCGTCAAGGCTACCATCGAGAAAACCATTGAGACCCGTCATCTCGAAGATCTGATCCACATTGTCTCCATCCCGATGGAGACTGTGACCGAGATCACCGACAACGGGCCAAAAACGTACGACCGCAAGGTATTCCGGGCTACGTTCTCATCAAGATGATCATGTCGGACGAGGCATGGTACATCGTCAAAAATGTCCGCGGTGTCACCGGCTTCGTCGGCTCTGGCACAAAGCCGACTCCCCTTACGGAAGAGGAAGTGCAGCAGCTGGGCATTGAAAAGCATGAGATCGTGGTTGCGTACTCTGAAGGCGACAGCGTCCGTATTAATGACGGCCCGCTGACCTCCTTCATCGGAACGGTCGATCAGATCGACATCGAAAAGAACAAGGTTCGCGTCATCGTCTCCATGTTCGGGCGCGAGACGCCGGTCGAGTTGGAGCTCGATCAGGTCGAACTGGTCAATGATTGACCCCGCCAAGGCGCGGAACGTGGGAGGGGCTTGACCCCCGCCAAATATACGTGCATGCGCGCGTATCACCACATTTATTCAGGAGGTGCTCATCATGGCACAGAAAGTAACAGGCTATATCAAGCTGCAGATCCCCGCTGCAAAGGCAACTGCGTCGCCCCTGTCGTCGGCCCGGCTCTCGGCCAGCATGGCGTCAACATTTCCCAGTTCATCAAGGAATTCAACGAGCGTACCAAGGATCAGGCTGGTTTCAAGATCCCGGTCGTCATCACGGTCTACGCTGACCGTTCCTTCTCCTTCGTCACCAAGACCCCCCCGACCCCGACCCTCATTCTGAAGACTCTGGGCATCGAGAAGGGCTCCGGCGTGCCCAACAAGGATAAGGTCGCTACCATCACCAAGGCACAGGTCAAGGAGATCGCCGAGCGCAAAATGCCCGACCTGACCGCCAACACCATCGAAGCCGCTATGAGCCAGGTCGCAGGCACTTGCCGCAGCATGGGCATCGTGGTCGTCGACTGAGTTTGACTGCATAACAGCTTGACCGAGGGATATCGGCAACAGGCCGAACCTCATAAATACGTGGGAGGAATCATTCCGAATCACCACTAAGGAGGAAATTACATTGTTCAGAGGTAAAAAATATAAGGACAACGCGAAACTGATCGACCGCGCTACGCAGTACGAAGTTCCCGCTGCTATGGATCTTGTTGTAAAGACCGCTTCCGCCAAGTTCGACGAGACTGTTGAAGTCCATATCAAGCTCGGCGTTGATTCCCGTCATGCTGACCAGCAGGTTCGCGGTGCCATCGTTCTCCCGAACGGCACCGGCAAGACCCGCAAGGTTCTCGTGTTCGCCAAGGACGCAAAACTCGACGAGGCCAAGGAGGCCGGCGCTGACTTCGCAGGCGGCATGGAACTCGTTGAGAAGATCCAGAAAGAAAACTGGTTTGATTTTGATGTCGTCGTCGCTACCCCCGGATATGATGGGTATCGTCGGTCGTCTCGGTAAGGTTCTCGGCCCGAAGGGCCTCATGCCTTCTCCCAAGGCTGGCACTGTGACCCCCAACGTCACCGCCGCCGTCAAGGAGATTAAAGCCGGTAAGATCGAGTACCGTCTCGACAAGACCAACATCATCCACTGCCCCATCGGCAAGGCTTCCTTCGGCCCCGAAAAGCTCGCTGAGAACTTCAACGCTCTCATGGGCGCTGTTATCAAGGCAAAGCCGGCCGCTGCAAAGGGCCAGTATATCAGAAGCTGCACCGTTGCCAGCACCATGGGCCCCGGCATCAAGGTTGCTACCACCAAGATCTAAAAAATAGCTCTTGACATTTGCGCAGATTCTGCTATAATATACAAGCTGCCAAAGACAGCAGGAGATAATTTATCGTAACAGGGTTCACCCTTCCTGCCGAGGTTCCGCACAAATGGTAACATTTCTGTGTCCTCACGTCTTTGGCGTGAGGACATTTTATTTTCAGAGGTGACATTCATGCCCAACGCAAAGGTACTTGAAAGCAAGAAAACCGTCGTTGATGCTCTGTCTGAGAAAATTCAGAACGCTACTTCTGCTGTTTTTGTAGACTACAAGGGCATCACCGTCGCACAGGATACCGAGCTTCGCAATCAGTTCCGTGCTGCGGGAGTCGAGTACGCTGTCGTCAAGAACACCCTGACCCGGTTCGCTGCCAATAAGGCCGGCTACACCGAGTTCGATGAGCTTCTCAACGGCACAACGTCCATGGCTTCCACCACCGATGATCCCATTGCACCGGCTCGCGTCATCTGCGAATTCGCAAAGAAAAACAAGAACGTCGTCAAGATCAAGGGCGGCATGGTTGAAGGTAAGGTTCTGTCTGTTGAAGAACTCATGTCCTTCGGCGAACTGCCCTCCAAGAACGCACTCGTTGCACAGGTTCTCGGCACGTTCCTCGCGCCCATCTCCTCTCTGGCAGTTGTCCTGAACCAGATTCTGGAGCAGAAGGGCGGCGCTCCTGCGGAAGAAGCTCCCGCAGAGCTTAATCCATCAATCAATAAAATTTCGACTGAAACATTTTACTGAACAATTTACTGGAGGTAACTACAATGGCATCCGAAAAGATTACTGCTATGATCGAAGAAGTTAAGACCCTCACCGTTCTTGAACTGGCTGAGCTGGTTCATGCGCTGGAAGAGGAGTTCGGCGTTTCCGCCGCTGCTGCTGCTGTCGCCGCTCCCGCTGCCGGTGCTGCCGCTGCTGAGGAAGAGAAGACTGAGTTCGACGTCGTTCTGAAGGCTGCTGGCGCCAACAAGATTGCTGTCATCAAGGTTGTCCGTGCTGTGACCGGCCTGGGCCTGAAGGAAGCCAAGGAACTCGTCGATGGCGCTCGAAGAAGAACCCTCAAGGCGTCTCCAAGGACGAGGCCGAGAAGATCGCTGCCGAAGGACGAAGCTGGCGCAGAGGTCGAGGTCAAATCGTTGCCGTTGTTCATCCAAAAACCGGACTGCACGGGTGCAGTCCGGTTTTCAGTTTAAAAACGACATTAATGACGACGCAAAGTAACGCACCAACTGCTGTTGGGATCCACCAGATACTCCCTGTCTCACGTTTGATAGAAAGCAATGTGTAGTGCTGCACGGCCAGTGAAACACACAGAAAATAAGGCAGCAGATAGCTGTTTTTCCGGTTATGCCGTAGTTTATCAACTGCATGGCAGCGTCCAGCCCCTGTGCACCGCTCAGCGTATTCTGCTGTGTAAGCAACATCAGGATCACGGGAATTGCAAGTTCATTCGCCGGAATTGCAAATAGGAACCCCAGAAGAATCGCACCGTTCATGCCCATCAACTGTCCAACCCCATCCAGCGCATGTGCAATCCATTGCAGCAGGCTCTTTCCGCCCATCTGCCACACGCCAAACACCCACAGGAGCAATCCCGCAGGCGCAGCAACCAGCAACGCGCGAGAAAGAACATGTAGTGTCTTTACGAATATCGCGTCATTCAGAATCTTTTTCAGCCGCGGACGGCGATACGCAGGAAGTTCCAGAACAAACGGAGCACTGCTTTTTCTGCGCAGCGCTTTTCCGATGGCCGCCGAAACGAGTAAACTTCCGCTTGCGCCCACGCAGACTGCCGCTAGCAGGATCAACGCCAGCAGAACGCTGTTTTCATGCCTCAGCAGGACTGTTCCCATTGTCAGAAGCATCGGAAACCGGCCATTACACGGAATCATCGCATTCGTGCAGGCCGCAATCAGCTTTTCCTCGCGTGTTGTCATGATTCTGCATCCTGTTACACCGACTGCGTTACATCCCAGCCCCATGCACATCGTCAGGGCCTGACGGCCAGAGGTGCCGCAGCGCGCAAATTTGTGGTCGGTCAGGAATGAGGCGCGTGGAAGATATCCTGCGTCCTCCAGAACGGAAAACAGGAAAAAGAAAATTGCTGCAGGCGGCAGCATGACGGCTGTGACGCGCGCCGTCGTTGCATAGATGCCATTTATCAGCGCATCTGTAAGCCGCTGCGGACAGTGTGAACAGGCACGAATTAAAACCTGCTGCAGCCAGTCAAATCCGTTTTGCAACCATATTGAAAAACATTGCTGCCTTCCAATGTCAGCCAGAATAAAATGGCCAGCAAAAAAGAAATACGGCAGTGCCAGTATATTTTCCTGTCAGGATTCGATCTATTCGTATGTTGCGCTGTGAACCTCCGTTGCCTGTTGTTTGAACAACCTCTGCTGCAAGCTGCCTTGCATGGCGGACACAGTCAGCAGGTGTAAATTGGTCTGACAGATGCGTCGTACTTGTAATATAGCCGTCCGTCACGTCGCGAATCGTTTGCTGCAGACGGCGGATATCCTCCGCATTGCTTGCACATGTACCGACGACCGGAACCCCCAGCAGGATTTGTAGCGCATGAAGATCGATCTGGATTCCTCTTGCCTGCGCTTCATCCATCAGATTGACACATATGACCAGCTTTCTGCACCGCAACATCAACTGAAGCGCAAGCGACAAGCTTCGGGCAAGGCACGTCGCATCACAGACAGCAATTACGCAGGCATCTGTATGCGTATACAGATATTCCGCTGCAATGTGCTCCTCCTCTGATCCAGTTTTCAGCGAGTATGCCCCCGGAAGATCTGTTATGTCATATGTCTGCGCTGCGTAAGAGTATGTGCCGTGTGCAACTGCGACCGTCTTCCCTGGCCAGTTTCCTGTATGCTGATGCAGTCCGGTAAGCGCGTTGAAAATGCTGCTCTTTCCTACATTTGGATTTCCAGCCAATGCAATGGGATATGGCTTAGTTTCCTTCCGGCTCATCTGACCGCCTCCACAATAATCTGTGCCGCATCCGTTTTCCGCAGTGCAAATACAGCGCCGCCGATCTCATATGCCACAGGCGACGCATGTGGTGCGCGATACAGGCAGCTGAGTTCTGTGTCAGGCAGCAGCCCCAGTTCTTCCATGCGCGACTTTGCATCATCCGGCATCAAAATTTCGCGCAGAATCCCGCGCTGCCCCGGACGCAGCGCATCCAAGCCCACCCGCTGTTTTCCATGGGCGCCAATCCCCTTTCCGTTCTTCCGGTTTCTAATCCAGAATATACAGAAAAGCGCGATTTTGTGACAGCGCCATTGTTTTTGCCTCGGCTGCGTGGTATACTGGCTTAAGAATTTACTCGAGGTGTACTATGCTTCATAATTATCACACGCACACGTTCCGCAACCACCACACCATTGGAACGGAGCGCGAATATATTGAGTCTGCTATAAAAAACGGTTTCAGAACGCTAGGTTTTTTCCGAGCATGCGCCATACCGGTTTCCGGATGGCTATATCTCTTATTTTCATATGTTTCCAGAGGATCTGGAGAACTATATCCAGACACTGCTGGCGCTGAAAGCAGAATACGCCGGACGCATTGAGATCCTGATTGGCTATGAGGCAGAGTTTTATCCCCGTTTTTTTGACGATTTTCTCAGGCGTATCACGCAGTATCCCGTTGACTATCTGCTGCTCGGCCAGCACTATATCCACAATGAGATCGATGGCGCCTATGTCTACGAACCGACGGACGATCCCAAAATATTGAAAGCTTATGTGGATCAGTGTATTGCAGGACTGGACACCGGTTTGTATACCTATCTGGCACATCCGGATTTGATCAACTTCACCGGCGCCGAAACGCTCTACCGCAAGGAGATGGAGCGATTGTGTCTCGCTGCAAAGGAGCGGAACATTCCGTTGGAACTCAACCTTCTGGGCCTGCGCGCAAACCGTACCTACCCTTCGGCACGCTTCTTCCATATTGCAAAAAAGCCTGCGACAGCACGATTGTGGTTGGTATCAATGCGCACGACCCAAACTGCTTCTTTCAGCCGGACTCGTTTGCGCCGTATCAAGCACTTCTTTCGGAATGCGGGCTTGCCATAACAGACAATATCACGCTCCGCCCCGTCCACAGATAATTGTCTCGATTGGAATATATTTTGTATCTGTGCAAAAACTAGAGAAAATTTGATCTGGTGGGGTGCAGGTATGAAAATTGCCTTTTTCGATGCCAAGCCGTATGACCGTCCGGGTTTTGACGCATACACGGCTGGGACGGGGCTGGAAATGAAGTATTTTGAGACAAAGCTGAACGAAGATACTGTTTCGTTGGCAAGCGGGTTTGACGGCGTATGTGTATTCGTCAATGATACGCTGAATGATGCCGTTGTTCGCGAATTGCATGCGTTTGGAGTCAGAGTGATCGCCCTGCGGTGTGCGGGATTCAACAATGTAGATATCCGAGCATGTTTCGGGAAAATCCGGGTATTCCGTGTCCCTGCGTACTCACCTTACGCTGTGGCAGAGCATGCAATGGCACTGCTGCTCACAGTCAACCGGCATACCAATAAGGCTTATATCCGCACCCGTGATTTTAATTTCAGCCTTTCCGGTCTTACCGGATTTGATCTGCACGGCAAGACAGCCGGCATTGTGGGAACCGGCAAAATCGGACGCACGTTTTCCGAGATCTGCAAGGGCTTCGGTATGCGGATTCTGGCATATGACAAATTTCCATCCCCTGATAATGGGTTATCCTATGTGCCGCTGCTGGAACTGCTGGCACAGGCGGATGTGGTTTCGCTCCACTGCCCGCTGACTAGCGAGACACAGCATATGATTGACGCTGCCGCTATTGCTGGAATGAAGCCAGGCGTCGTGATCGTCAACACCTCCAGAGGTGCGCTGATCGACACAGAAGCGCTTATTGACGGACTTAAAAGCCGTAGGATCGGCGCTGCGTGCCTGGATGTTTACGAGGAGGAGAGCGACCTGTTCTACGAGGATCGCTCGGACAGCATTATTGAAGACGATGTGCTGGTGCGGCTGATTTCGATGCCCAATGTGATTGTCACGTCTCATCAAGCATTTTTAACTCGAGAGGCGCTGAATAACATTGCGGCGACAACGGTAGACAATTTGCTGAAATTCAAGCGCGGCGAAGCTGCATCGGATACCGAAGTCTGTTATCGCTGCGTGCAATAACCCCCCGCTTAAGATATAAAAACCGCGCTGGGCCTCCCAGCGCGGTCATTTTATCTATTCAATTTTCTTTCGGCAACTTTCACGATTCTCCAATATTGCCCATGCAATCAGGAAAAACGGCGTTGACAAGCACATGGAAATGCCGAAGAATGCCTGCATACAATACCCGAGTACCGCGCTGCCGCAGATGAGAACTGCAGGTTCCTCGCCTGCCGTTCTGACAAATCGAACAGCAGAGTATCCGAGTGCGGCCAGCCAGCAGAGAAGTGCAAAAATCCCCCTGATTTGCAAGGATATTCAGATACTCGTTATGTGCCGTATCGATTCCGGAACGGCGCATAATATTCGTTGCCTCATCATAACGCTCGAAATACGCCGTGATGCGATGGGACAGCGTATCTGGACCGCCGCCAAACAGCGGCCGTTCCTTCACTGCCTGCCAGACGTTTTTCCAGATGAAGACTCGTCCGGAGCCGAATTCGTCTTCTGCACGGCCTTGCAAGATCTCATGCGCTTCGCCGAGCATCCCGGGCAATCCCGGGAGCAAAAGTATCGCAAAAAAAGCTGTTGCCAGACTGCATCCGATCGTAATCGCCGCTGCGCGGCGCTTTTTTTCACCCAACGCCAGCGGAAGCGGCAGGACAAGACCCGCCGCAATGCCGAGCAGTCCAGCAGAAACATCCATCCAGATACTGACGGTCACACAAAGTGCCAGCGGCACAAGCAGCCAGTGGCGCCGAAGCTTCCATGCCCCATAGAAGAACGCAGGAACAGCTACGCACATCACAGCTGCCAACAGGTCCGTGTTGCCAATCGTACCGAGATATGCGCCGCTGTAGGCGGTTCCGGCGTCGGAATAACTCAGTCCATTCGGATACAGACCAAGCGGGGTTTCCACCTGCCAGCTGCCAGAGCGACAGCAGACAGCACAGGCTCATTGCTGCTCCAAAAACGTCAAGCAGCCATTTTTCGGACGTGCAAGCCGTCCGAGCAGCAGGAAGATTACACCATACAGCGCAAGCGTCAAAAATCCCTCTCGTCGGAGAAGGCCGAGCCATGTGTCTTTGCGCCATGGTGAAAGCAGTGAGGAGAGTAGGCTGCACAGCACATAGCCTAGCATCAGCCATTCTGCGGGCCTAACGGCACGCAACAGTTCACGAAATGGAACCGTTCTAATCTGCCGCATTACGAGTAGTTCCAGATACAGCAATGCGTTGGTTGCACAGTAGCCGATTGTCAAAATCAGAAACAATCGATATTTTGCTGCCGTGATCTTTGTATATCCGTCCGTTCCCGGCCAGAGGAGAAACACGCTCAGCATCAGTGCAAGATAGACATCCGTGACCCCTCCGAATAAATGGTGGTCAGTTCTTGCTTTGTTTTTCATTCGCGTTCAAAGGCAGCCTGCAGCGCACTGCAGAGCGGCAGACATGCGGAGGAGTCTGTCAAAAGGAAGACCTTTGCATATGACGGCACTTTTAGACGTACTGGCGGCGAGAGTCAACTCATTCACGCCAGTGTCCGCTGCAATGATCTTCTGAATAGAAAGTCCTCTAACACACCTTCGCTGTCATACAGAGCCAACAGGCAGGTGAAATCCGTTCTTGCTTCCGGGGTTCCAGCGTGCATGTCGCTCACGTCCACATCCAGCAGATATTGTGTCTGTCCGCCGACCGTATCGGCCCGCAGCGTTCCTGGCGAAAGCCGCAGCGGAACTGGTTCGACTCAGCGTTGTGGGCCGAACGTCCGCAACGGCAATGCGGCTGCCGTCGTCATCAAGAAATACGGCGTCCAACAGATCAATCTTGCCGGGCACAGCGTTTTGAATTGTGATTTTTAAAAGCGTGATTTGGTCTGCGACCGGCGTTGCCGAGGCAAAGCTAGCGCGGATTCTGCCAGGTTCCGCATTGATCTGGCAGTTGCTCTCTGGCTCCGCCTGCGCAGAAAGGGACTGAGCATAAGTCAGTGTAAAGCTTCCGCCGCAGACGACGCCGCGCCCTTGCAGAATGACGGACACAACTGCTGAGCCGTCTGCCTGGATTGCGCCGCCGACGGCCCACAGCTTGGGTGCGCGGTCAGACGGGAGTACAACATCGACGCTGCCATCTTCTGCGGACGCATCAAGCAGGCTTCCCATCCGTGTCGTACATGCGCACGTTCGTCAGCGTGACGGCAGACGTCTCTCCCGCCGTACCGACCGTTCGGAACATGGCTGCACAAAGTTCTCCTGCGGAAATCGGCTGCTTGCCGCTGAAGCTGACGTGAACCGTTCCTAGTTCCGGCTCATTCCATGTCAAAAGATCTGCTGACGGGTGCAGCTTCAGAACAGCGGTCAGCTGCAAGCAGGAGGGGTCATATTGCAGCGTAAAATTCCCGCCTGCCGGAGATAACGTTCCTTCCAGCTTAATCGCCATGCGGACGGACTGCCGCTCTGCCGTCTGTTCACGGCTGAGGATCAGCCGGGCGGTGCTGCGGGAAACGGTTCCGTTTTCTACAGCAGCCGCAACGGAAGCGCCGTTTTCGCCGTACAGGCGAAGGTTTTTCAAAGTAACGGCACTGCCGCCTTCTGGTGTCGCTTTGGAAATGCGGAATTGCAGCGTACACAAGTCAGTATTCTCCACTACAGCTGTCGATACGAATGCCATGAGCAGCAGACCAGGCTGTTCATGATTGAAGACGCACATTGCGCCTTCCACGCCGCTCCATTGGAGCAGTTCGATCTCTGCCGAGTCGTAGGCAAGTTCAAATCTGCCGCTGTTCACACTGCCGGCCAGACGGACCTGTACGGAAACTGTTCTCGCCCTGCACGGCCGCTGACCGAAGTGACCGTAAGCACGCGGCCCGCAGCCTGCGCGAATGGCGTGCAGAGTGTAATCAGCAGCATCAGGGCGAGAAGCAATGGGAAAAGTCTTTTTTTTCATGGCGCGCCCCTCGTCAGTTGAGGCTCGGGATGAGTCTTGCGTCGTAGCGCAGGATCAGAATCGCGTCGCCCGCGTCGACCAGACCGTCATGGTTGACGTCCGCAGCAGCTTCCTGCTCCGGCGTGAGCGTAATCAGACCCACGGCGCGCAGGCAGAGCAGTGCGTCGGCCGCGTCGATATAGCCGTCGCCGTTTACGTCGCCCAGCTGGGCGGCGGCGGTAACGATGATTTTGATCTCGGCAGAATAGCCGCCATCAACCGTTGTGGCGGTGATTGTTGTTCGCCGACGGACGGGGCCGTTACGATGCCGTGTGTGGAAACGGTCGCGGTCTGCTCGTCGCTGCTGACCCAGGTCAGGTTTTTGACGGTCACGCGTCAGGGGCGATGATGGGCTGGAGCGTGACGGTGCTGCCCATCATGAGCGTAGCGTCGGCTCGTCAAACCGGCGGATGCCGGTCACGCGGACGCGTTTCGGGCTGGACAGTCACGATGCAGCTGGCGCGGTAGTCCCCGCTGCCGCCGTTACGACGGTAACGCCCGCAGCAAGCAGCGTGACCTTGCCGTCCTGACTGACGGTGGCGGCGGTCTGGTTGCTGGACGTCCAGCGGATGGTTGCTTCTGTGCCCTCGGGCTTCAGCGTCGCGGTCAGCTGTTCGGCATCTTCTCCGGCGTAAAGCGTCGGCGTATAGCGGTCGAGCGAGACACCGGTCAGGCCGGACTCACCGGGCTGTTGCCGGTGACGGTGATGGTGACGGACGAAGTGCATTCGCCAACACTCGCCGTGATCACCCGCTTCACCTGTCCAACGGCGACGACCTTGCCGTTGGAGAGCACGCGGAGGACGGAGGGGTCCGGGCTTTCCCACGTAATGTGGCCGACGCAAATCCTCGGCCCGTGACTACCTTTATCTGCGAGGGCTGCCGACAGAAAGCGTCTGCGAGGGGCTGAAATTCCGAAGTATGTCACTGGAATTTCCAACCAGATAACGCTGGCGTATGCTTCGGAAGCCAATTATCATCGTCTTCTGCGCATCCGTTGGTAAAGTAAATATCAACACTGCCATACGAGTCTTCCGCCACAGTCAGATATCCCGTTGACCAATCATATATCACGTTTTATTTTCGCATTCGATCTGTATCTGGCTGCGCGTTTCCGGGCTTGAACCACTAAATCGAGGAACCCGGAATCATTGGGCTGCATGGAAACGGACGGAACGACTCCAGATTTCATCGCTATGGGTATAGTATCGAATGCGTGTTGTGCGCATGGGCTCATTTTCAGAGATTTTTATGAGACGCGGGAATTTCATAGAGATGGCTAGCCTCCGTCTGCTGGACTCCGGAAGCTGAGAAGTGCCGCAGTTACGATGTCATGTCACGCACTTTCCATCGGCATCACTAAAATCGAAGTATATCCGCAGTCTTTCACCGCCCTCATTCACGCTGGCGATCTGGACGACTTCTCCGGCACTTGTGCTCGCCGATGGAATGGCCCTTCTGCCATACGTCCTGCCATTCTCTTCTTTTAGAAGGTGAAGCTGTTGCTATCGTGTTTGTTATTCCAGATGAGACACCAACTTGTAGCAAATGTTCAATTTTGGTTACGCATTGTAAAATCTACAGATGAATTATAGTATTTAGCCAGCAGATAATAGGTACCCAGTTTCAAGATCCCAATAATAAAAGTCTTGACTCTGGATCTGGGCCGGTTTCGATAGCGCCCTCTTTCAGCTGCCATCATCCTGATTCTCAAAATACGCTTCCCGATAAAAGAAAGTATTTAACACTGTCTTGGAGGACTGTTGCTGCCATCTGTTTGTTTACATCCAGCAGCACCATAGTTGCCCTTTGGTACGGTAATTCCGGAACCACTCCGTATCATTCGCCGCAGTAATATCAAATGCTGCGTAAAATCCTCATAAAGCGGCGTGGCACGATACCATGTATCGTTATTCTCAATTTCTTCAGGTGGAATCAGTGTAATTGTTGTTGAACGGAGGAAGTTTCTGTACTTCCGCCACGCAATCTGATGTAATAGAGGCCTTTTCTTCAAGCTTCCAATACCAGTACCATCTGAGCCACTCCGGGAACGCTTTTGCAGCTTCCCCGCATTTCTGCAAGCTCTGTCGCATAGACACCAACTGGTGCCTCCGCAGTCCAGAATCAACGTGAACCGACATGTGATCCTCCAGGACTGTAAAAGCAGTACCAGTCCGTATCCCCGCTGCTTAAAACATGAGAAATCAACTGCCCCGGCTCCAGCATAGGCCGCGTCGACTTGAAGTATCGTTGCTTTCATAGGGATCGTCACCGCCCTCTTCTACGCGGATGCGAAGCGGCTTTACGCTGGATGTTACTGCCTTTCGCGGACAGCAATACGTAACT
>VOFC01002502.1_pt1 | contig 21202 bp, 45 predicted proteins | sample 5384161 | NCBI WGS metagenome assembly VOFC01 (sample SAMN12384722, study PRJNA508395) | human gut metagenome | isolation source: healthy gut B | host: Homo sapiens
TTACCGAGGATATCCAGGAGCAGCTGGAGAAGGTGGTTTCTCATGTGGTTCCGTTAAGCGAGGCTCCGAAGGTGTTTGATATGATCGCGGATCCTGACTGCGGCACCTGCAAGGTTGTTGTTGACTGTACAAAGTAAGTAATGATACCAGTGTGCGAAAGTCTGAATCCTGCGTATGCTTCTTGCATGCAGGTGGGTGAATGACCTTTCGTACACGTCTGCAGTATAGGCATAAAAAGAGAAGCGCAAGCTTCTCGATATGTGAACAATCTGCAGGTGTCATATATAATATTATAGAAGGAGAATGAACAATGAAGCTTTTTGATTTGACCGGAAGAAAAGCCATCGTCACAGGCGGAACAAGAGGTCTGGGCTATGGTATGGCAGAAGGACTGATGGAGGCCGGTGCTGAGGTTGTGATCGTGGGTTCCAGCGACAAAGTACAGGAAGTGGCAGCTGCATTTGCCGGCAAAGGATTTCCGTGCAAGGGTGTGAAGATTGATCTTGGCAATCGCGAAGAAGTGAAGAGTGGATTCGCAGCATGTGTAGAGGCACTTGGTGGACATCTGGACATTCTGTAAACTGCGCAGGCGTACAGAGAAGGCATTTCTGCACCGAGTTCCCGCTCAGTGACTGGGATGATGTGATTGAAGTAAACCTGACTGCTACCTTTGAGATGTGTCAGCTTGCGGCAAACCAGATGATCGCACAGAACTCCAAAGGAAAGATTATCAATGTGGCATCCATGCTCAGCTATTTCGGCGGGATGGACAGTGCCTGCTTATGCAGCCAGCAAGGGCGGTGTGGCTCCAGCTGACCAAGGCGCTTCCAACGAGTGGACAGAGAAGGGTATCAATGTGAATGCGATCGCTCCGGGCTATATGGCTACCGAACTGAACACCGCTCTGATCAATGACCCGAACAGAAACAAGGATATTCTGGCCCGCATTCCTGCACACAGATGGGGAACGGCAGATGACCTGAAGGGGACCATCTTCTTGGCTTCCGATGCATCCGATTATATGGCCGGTGCCTGCATTCCTTGCGATGGCGGCTATCTGGGTAAATAAAATAAGTAAAAACAACTAAAAAACAGGAAAGTAACCAAAAATAATGGTCATTATTGACGAAGAAGTCGATTTGTTATATAATCGATAAAGGTACATGTAATGTACGAAAAAAATCAGGAGGAGAGGGATAACCTCTTATGAAAAAGAAAGCATTAGCAGTATTGATGGCAGCAGCTATGGTTGCATCCATGACCGCCTGCGGCGGATCTTCTGGACAAGGCAGCAGATTCCAGCGCAGCAACAGAGGACAGCGCAGACAGCAGCGCAGACAACAGGAGACGGCGAGGCGGTTGAACTCGTTGTCGGCGGTGTAACATCTTCCAGTGCGAAGGATGCAGTTACCTACTCGGTGAGAAGGTGAATGAGTATTCCAACGGAACAATCACCATCGCTGACTTCCCGATAACCAGCTCGGCAACGATGAGCAGAGATTCGAGATGACCGAGAACGGTGAGTGCGATATCTCTATCGGTTCCACTTCTTCTGTGGCAGCAAGCTACCATGACCTGTATCTGTATGATGTGTACTACATGTTCCTGAGCAAACAGGAAGTATACGATGTGGGATTCGGCGGAGAAGCCGGACAGAAGATCCTGGAAGGCTTCGATCGGTTCGGTCTGAAAGGCCTGGCAATGGGAGAACGGCTTCCGTAACGTAACGACCAACAACACACCGGTAATACTGTGGCAGACCTGAAGGGCCTGGAAGCTGAGAACCATGGAGAACTCCATCCACCTGGCAGCTTGGAAGGCAATGGGTGCTAACCCGACTCCCATGGCATTCTCCGAGTTATACACCGCTATGCAGCAGAATACTGTAGATGGTGAGGAAACCCGCTGGGTATCATTACCGGTAACGGCTTCCAGGAAGTTGAGAAGTACTGTACACTGACAGAACATGTTTATACTCCTACTATGTAGTGATGAATGCTGACAAATACAACTCCCCTGAGTGCTGATCAGCAGGCTGCAATTGAAAAGGCTATGGCAGAGGCAACTACATACCAGTATGAGCAGTCCAAGAAATATGAGGAAGAGTCCATTGATATAATGGAAGCTGCAGGCTGTACAGTAACCACTCTTGGATGAGGCTGCAAAGCTTGAGTTCAAGGCTGCTGCAGATAGCGGTGATGGCCTGTCTCTGGCAAAAGAGCAGATGGACAACCCGGATCTGGCTGACAAGATGGTTGAGGAACTTGAGGCTTACAGAAAGTAATTGTAAAGCATTTTTAGTTTCATAATCTTGAAAATACGGGCCGCCGCATAATGGGGAACTGCTGTGTGGCGGCCTGGATCATGCAAGACCGTCGGACTTTCTCGGGGGCGTATTTTTCGACGGGGATAAGGAGGTTACAAAATTGAAAAAAGCATTGAAATGGCTGGATGACAATCTGGAAGTGTTTCTGTGTGTTATCCTGATGAGTGTCATGACGATTCTTGTATTTGTACAGGTTGTTATGAGATATGTGTTCCATAACTCTTTAAGCTGGTCTGAGGAACTGGCAAGATATGTGTTCATCTGGCTGATCTATCTTGGCATCAGCTATGGATGTAAGCTGAGAAAGCATATCAAAATTGATGCGGCACTGCATCTGTTCCCGAAGAAGACCCAGAAATATGTGGTAATTATCGGTGATATTTTCTTCTTCTTATTTGCACTCTATATTGTGGTAACCGGATTTAACTACTGTGTGGCTCAGGCAGCAGTCGGAAAGGCTTCTTCTGCACTGGGGATTCCGTTCCAGTATGTATATTCTGCTACAGTGGTAGGTTTTGGGTCTTGCTGCATTCCGCGAGGTACAGACCATCATCTACAGAATCAAATGTATCAAAAACGGAGAGGAGTATGACGGATGATTACATCAGTATTATTTGTTAGCTTGATAGTATTCCTTGTTCTGAACAGTACCTGTGGGTATTGCGATCGGACTTTCTTGCTGGACATCTATATTGCTCAATTCGAGACTTTCAGATTCCTTTATTGTTCAGCAGCTGATTTCCGGATCGGATTCTTTCCCCGATCATGGCGATCCCTCTGTTCATTCTGGCCGGGGAGCTCATGGCTGCCGGCGGTGTTTCCAAGAGAATTTTAAATGTCTGCAGTGCCTTCTTCGGAAGAATCACCGGCGGACTTGCCATTGTAACCGTTGTTGTTTGTATGTTCTTTGCTGCTGTATCCGGTTCCGGTCCGGCTACCGTTGCCGCAGTCGGAACCATGGTTATTCCTTCTATGCTGGAGAAGGGATACAGTAAGAGCTTTTCTGGCGTGTAGCCTGTGCGGGCTGTATCGGTGTTATTATCCCGCCGAGTATCCCGATGGTTATCTACGGTGTGTCCACCAGTACATCCATTTCAGCCATGTTCCTGGCCGGCTTCGCACCTGGCATCCTCATCGGTATTGTCCTTTGCTTAGTTTGCTACTTCTACTGCAAGAAACAGGGATGGAAGGGCGATGACCGCAAATACACCTTCAAAGAGAAGATGAAAGTCGTTTGGGATTCTAAGTTTGCCCTGATCGAGCCTGTTATCATCCTGGGTGGTATTTACGGCGGTATTTTCACACCTACGGAAGCTGCTGCTGTCGCTGCAGTATACGCTTTCATTTGCGGTGTGTTCATTTTCAGAGAGCTGAACTTCGGCAACATCTATAAGACCATTGCCGCTGCCTGCTCCACCAACGGAACAACGATGGTCATCATCGGATGTGCAACCGCATTTTACCCGTGTGCTGACCATTCAGCAGATCCCTGCTATGATCACACAGGCGATCCTGAACTTCTCTACCAATGAGGTCGTAATCCTGATCCTGATCAACATCCTGTTGCTGATCGTAGGCTGTTTCATGGACACCACACCTGCCATGATGGTGCTTTCACCCATCCTTCTGCCGGTGGCAACATCACTGGGACTGAGTCCGATCCATTTCGGTATTATCATGGTTGTGAACCTTGCAATTGGATTCATCACACCTCCGTTGGGTATCAATTTGTTTGTGGCAGCACGAATCGGAGATGTGAAGCTGGAAGTTGTGTGCCAGGGTATTATACGCTTTCATCATTGCAATGATTGTATGCCTGCTGGCAATTACATTCATTCCGTCGATTTCGAGTTCCTTCCGCGTCTGTCGGGCATGTTATAAATTCAAAATCAAAAAAGCTGCTGTGGTAACACGGCAGCTTTTTACAAATGACGTTGGAGGGAACGGTATGAAACTATGATCGCGATTGTATTTGGGTTGATTTTCAAGATCGTATTTTTGCTGGCTGTGGGATTTGTTATGAAGAAAAAGGTGTTTTAAGCAGCCAGGATCAGAAGAGTATGACCACTGTTCTGATGAAAAATTGTTGTTTTTTCATGATCATCATGTCTTCACAGAATACATTTTCACTGGATGCGGCCTGGGCCATCGGTATCACGGGAATCGTGGCAATTGTAACCTATGCGGTCGGAATTCCACTGACCGCATTTCTGGCAAAGAGGCTGGGACTGCCCGGAGAACGGCAACGGATTTTCGTCATGTCTGCCATGTTCTGCAATGTGACGTTTATGGGATACCCGATCTGTCAGGAGTTGTTTGGTGATGTGGGTCTTCTGTGTGCCATCATGTACAGCATGGTGTATAACATCCTTTTTATACCTGGGGATTTGCTTACCTGGACGGCACCGGGGAAGATGAACATCAAGTCCATTTTACGAATAAAGTGGCCATCTGTTCTGTGCTGGCCATTGTCCTGTATTTTTGCACAGGTTAAGATCCCGGAGCCTTTTTGCAGGCACATTTACGGCTATCGGTTCTATGACCTTTCCACTGTCCATGCTGATCACCGGTTGTAATCTGGCGGATGCAGATCTGCCGGATATTGTAAAAAACAAAAAGCTATATATCATCACTTCTATCCGGATGATTCTCGTACCGGCCATTGTATATGGTGTTATGCGGATACTGGGATTTACCGGTCTGTTGCTGAATGCCTGTACGATCATATCAGCGCTTCCGACGGGGACAATGACCAGTATCGTGGCAACGGATTTCCACTGTGAACCGGATTATGCGGCGAAGGCCATGGTGCAGACACTGGTGGCCATGGTGATCACACTGCCACTGTGGATCATGATCGTACAGATATGATGCCTTCACTTGCAACAACCATAAATAAAAAAATAAAGGGGAAGAGAAAATGAAGATTACGAATGTGAACACGTACCTTGTAAGACCTCGCTGGGGCTTTGTGGAGATCGAGACCGACGAGGGGATCACCGGATGGGGCGAGCCTGTGGTAAGAAGGAAAAGCAGCGACGGTACAGGCCTGCGTAGAGGAAATGAAGTCGTACCTCATCGGCGCAGATCCCATGCGGATCGAGGACATCTGGACGGTTCTTTACCGGGCAGGTTTTACCGCGGCGGCCCGATTCTTATGAGCGCCATCGCCGGTATTGATCAGGCATTGTGGGACATTAAGGGGAAATATTATAACGCACCGGTTTATGATCTGCTGGGCGGCAATCTGCGGGATAAGATGCGTGTGTACTCCTGGATCGGCGGAGACCGCCCCAGTGATGTGGCACGGGCTGCAAAAGAAAAGCAGGATGCCGGATTTACGGCTATCAAAATGAATGCTACTGAGGAACTGCAGATCGTGGACAGCTATGAGAAGCTGGACGAGGTACTGGAGCGTGTGGCTTCCATCCGGGAAGCCTGTGGCAGGAACTTTGGCATTGCAGTGGATTTCCATGGCCGTGTACACAAACCGATGGCAAAGATCCTGGCCAAAAAGCTGGAAGAGTTTGAACCCATGTTCATTGAGGAGCCTGTGCTGTGTGAGCATATGGATGAATTCAAGGAGATTGCCCACAGCTGCAACATTCCCATCGCAACCGGTGAACGTCTGTTCTCCAAATATGATTTCCGCCGTCTTCTGGAGGCCGGCGGCGTATCGATTATTCAGCCGGATTTGTCTCATGCAGGCGGTATCACGGAGGTGCGCAAGATTGCGGCCATGGCAGAAGCTTATGATGTTGCACTTGCACCGCATTGTCCGCTGGGACCGATTGCCCTTGTATCCTGCCTGCAGGTAGATGCTGTGAGCTACAATGCGTTCATCCAGGAGCAGAGCATGGGCATTCACTACAACGAGTATCACGGACCGCTGGATTACATCCTGAATCCGGAGGATCTGGCTTTCGTGGACGGCCATGTGGATCTGCCGAAGAAGCCGGGGCTTGGTGTGACAGTCAACAAGGAACTGGTGCTGGAGGAGAATCAGCATCCGCACAGCTGGAAGAATCCGGTATGGCGGCATAAAGACGGGTCTGTGGCAGAGTGGTAAGAGGCAGGAGGATCGATAACTTTGGATAAGAGATTTATTCGCATCCATCAGAACGATAATGTGGCTGTGGCGCTGGAAGATGTTCCGGCCGGCAGCCATGTGACAGTGGATGGAAAAGAATACACAGTGGACGGGGATATTCCTTTGGCCACAAAATGGCACTGGAAGACCGGAAAACCGGAGAGATGGTTGTAAAGTATGGCTGTCCCATCGGACATACGACCACCGATGTTCCGGCCGGCAGCTGGCTGCACAGTCACAATATGGCGACCAATCTGGAGGGTGTATTGGACTATACCTATGAGCCGGTCCCCCCAGACAGAAATGCACCGGTATTTTGCCTGATACATTTATGGGATATCTGCGTGCAGACGGTCGGGCAGCCATCCGCAATGAGATCTGGATCATCCCGACGGTATCTTGCGTCAACACCACGGTGAACATCATTGCAGAGCAGGCAAGAGCTCTTTATGGAGACAAGTGTGACGGTATTTTTTTGCGTATCCTCACAATGCGGGCTGCTCCTCAGCTGGGGGACGATTTTGACACCACCAGAAGCTATTGTCCGCCATCGTCCATCACCCAAATGCCGGCGGTGTACTGCTGGTGAGCCTGGGCTGCGAGAATAATGACTTCGATCATTTTCTTCCGGTACTGGGCGACTATGACAGGAGCCGGATCAAATGTCTGATCACCCAGAATGTAGAGGGAGATGAGGTAGAGGAAGCGCTGAAGCTGGTAGGTGAGATTGCAGAGGAGACAGCGAAGGATGTCCGTCAGGAGCTGCCGGTGAGCAAACTGAAAATCGGTTTCAAGTGTGGCGGTTCTGATGCTGTTTCCGGTATTACAGCGAATCCGCTGTGCGGTACCAGCGCCGAGAAGGTAACAGATCTGGGCGGCAGTGCGGTGCTGACGGAGGTGCCGGAGATGTTTGGCGCGGAGACCCAGCTCATGAACCGGGCAGATTCGAAGAGACCTTTGGAAAAGTCGTAGCCATGATCAATGGATTTTAAGCAGTACTATATGGATTATAACCAGCCAATCTACGAGAATCCTTCCCCGGGCAACAAGGGGGGCATCACCACCCTGGAGGAGAAATCCCTGGGCTGTATCCAGAAGGCGGCCATGCCACTGTGACGGATACCCTGGAGTTTGGAGAGCAGTGTGTGAAGCCGGGGCTGAACCTGATGACCGGACCGGGCAATGACAGTGTGTCCATTACAGACCTGCTGGCTTCCGGGGTGCAGCTTCTGCTCTTTACAACGGGTCGTGGCAATCCGCTGGGAACCGCCATTCCCACCATTAAGCTGGCATCCAACACTTCCTTATATGAGAGAAAAAATGCCTGGATCGATTTTAATGCAGGCATCGTGCTGGAGAGCATTCCTTCGCTCAGGCATCGGAGGAGCTGTGGAAAGCTGGTCATTGACGTGGCTTCCGGCAAAGTCCGGACAAAGAGTGAAAAATCCGGTTACAAAGGAAATTATGATTTTTAAAAAAACGGAGTAATTCTATAAACAGACAGGAGAAATGAACATGGCTTTAGAGACAAAAAAAGAGGGGAATGTGGTATCCAGCCTGGCAGCTACACAGCCCCTTCCCAAAATGGTAAAGATTAAACAGCTGCTTGACCACAGTCATTATACAGTGGAAGAGATTCCCGGTATCGTACATAAGGAGCTGGATCGTCCGGAACTGCGGGAGCGGATCCGTCCGGGGATGCATATTGCCATCACCTGCGGCAGCCGCGGTGTGGCAAATATTGCGATCATTACAAAGGCAATCGTTGATTTTGTCAAAGAGTGTGGCGCAGAACCCTTCGTATTCCCGGCCATGGGAAGCCATGGCGGTGCAACCGCAGAAGGACAGGTGGAGATCCTTACCGGCTATGGTGCAACCGAAGATTTCCTGGGCTGCCCCATCAAGTCCTCCATGGATACCGTGGAAATTGGCAGACTGGACAATGGACAGCCGGTCTATGTGGACAAATATGCATATGAGGCAGATGGTATCATCCTGTGCGGCCGTGTCAAGGCGCACACTGCATTCCGCGGTCCCATGAGAGCGGTGTGTAAGATGGCAGTCATCGGTATGGGCAAGCAGAAGGGGGCAGAAGCCGTACAAGGGACGGTTTCTATGAGCTTGGCAAAATGCTTCCAATCATTGCCAAGAAGATTTTCGATAATACGAAGGTACTGGCCGGACTTGCACTGGGCGAGAACGCTTTTGACCAGACCTGTCTCATTGAGAGCATGCTCGTAGAAGAGATTCTGGACAAAGAGCCTGACTTCCTGCGGAGAACCAAAGAGCGTATGGGCAAAATCTATTTTGACAATATTGATGTTCTGGTCGTGGATCAGATCGGTAAGGATATCAGCGGAGACGGTATGGATCCCAATATTACCGGACGTTACGCAGTTCCCCATATGAAGGGGGGATATCCAAGTACAGCACATTGCCGTGCTGGATCTGACAGAAGATACCCACGGCAACTGCAATGGCCTGGGACTGGCAGATGTAACCACCAAGCGTGCGGTAGATAAGGTTGATGTTGATTGTACCTACCCCAACGTGGTTACCTCCCCACCGTACTGTGTACCCCCGGAAGATTCCGCTGTTCACCCACAGTGATGAGAGTTGTATCCAGATCGCACTGCGCACCTGCAATTACATTGACAGAGAGCATCCGAGAATCGTGCATATCCAGGACACTATGAACCTGGAGGAAATCTACATCTCTGAGGCCATGCTGGAAGAGGCAAAGCAGAACGAGCATGTGGAAGTGCTATCCGCACCTGAAGACTGGGGCTTTGATAAGGATGGAAACATCCGGTAACCGTTCAGTTATACGTGATGCGGACAGCGCGTGAGCGCGGTTCTGCGCATGGCGCATCTGAACGATTATAAGAATGTTCTGTAACCGGTTGACTTTATCTGACAACTGGTATATGATTTTAACGAATAAAATATTTTGTCTATGATAAAATGTTTTATAAAAGTATGATACACAATAACAACAACGAGGAAGAAGAAAGGGGAAATTTATTATGTCACAGGCTGTTTTAAACAAAATTCTGGATGGAAAAATCATTGCTATCGTAAGAGGCATCCCGAGCGAGAAGATCGTTGATCTGGTAAACGCCATGCTCAAGGGCGGCGTATACTGCGTTGAGGTAACCTTCGATCAGTCAGCGAGGAGGCTAAGAAGGATACGCTGAAAGCAATCTCCACCATCACAAAAGAGTTTGGTGACAAGGTTTGCGTTGGCGCAGGAACGGTTATGACCGTTGAGCAGGTTCACCAGGCAGTAGAGGCCGGTGCCGAGTACATCATTTCTCCTAATACAGATGAAGAGGTCATCAAAGAGACAAAGAAACTGGGCAAAGTATCCATCCCTGGTGCTATGACACCTACCGAGGCTGCATTCGCTTACAAGTGCGGCGCTGATATCGTAAAACTGTTCCCGGCAGGCGTTCTGGGCGCAGCATACATCAAGGCATTAAAGGCTCCTCTGAAACATATCCCGGTAACCGCAGTAGGTTCCGTAAATCCTCAGAACTGTGCTGAGTTCATCAAGGCTGGCTGCGTAGGCGTAGGCTGCGGCGGCAACCTGGTAAGCGCAAAGCTTGTAAACGAGGGAAGATTTGACGAGATCACAGCTGTTGCAAAAGAGTACATGGAAGCACTGAGCAACTGCTAATTCGATCACAGGAGTGTATGATGGGTAAGTATATCGTATATTTTTGATTCAGGGGACATCCAACAGCAGAATCTATCTGCTGGACAAGGATTTTCAGGTTTTATATGTGGACAAGAAGAACGTGGGATCCAGAAATTCCTCCATCGAGGGAAGCAACCGCGTGCTCATTGAGGGACTGTACGAGCTTTATACGAAGCTTTTTACAGGAAAAACATCTGACGGAGGAGGGATGTGACAAGCATCTACATGTCCGGCATGATCACCTCCCCCTATGGCATGAAAGAGGTGCCTCACCTGAAGGTGCCGCTGTTCTGTCCAGGAGTTTGCGGACAGCGTTTACTGCCATTACGAGGACACCCTGTTCCACAGAAATATTTATCTGGTTCCGGGACTGAAGACGGTAAATGACGATTTCTCCTTTGTGGGGAACATGAGAGGCGAGGAGATCGAAATCATCGGTACGCTGGATGAGCTGCGCAGCAAAGGCATCACCCATGCGGCACTGATGATGCCGGGTTCCCACACCCATGTGACCTATGTCAAGGATGACGTGGTGAGCGACATCATTTCCAACTTCACCGGTGAGCTTTTCTATGCGCTGAAAAAAAGGAGACCATTATGGCTCCAATACTTGGCGTGGAAGCGACCGCGGATGACCTGGATCGGACATGATCCACAAGGCGCTGGAGAATCTGGACCGGCTGGGCTTCAACCGTTCCCTGTATATCTGCCATGCCATGCGGATCATGGAAAGCGGAACCCCGCTGCAGCGTTTCTCCTATGGAGAAGGCGTTGTCAATGGCGGCGTGCGCAAGTCACTGGAATACTACTGTGAGCATTTCTGGAAGGGCTGCGATACGCTGGTTATCGTATCTGATGAATTTATGTACAGACTGTTCTCCATTATTTTTGAAGGAAGTCCTTATATCAAAAACATTGTCTGGATGCCGATCTCTGCGACAAAGAGCTATGCCGTAGAAGGCCTCCGGAAGATTGTTGGTTTAAAAGGAGAAGAAAATGAGTAAGAAAGTTTTAATTACATCCAGATCTTTTGGTAAGATCAGTGACGAACCGAAGAAAGTGTTAGAGGATGCCGGATTCGAGATCACCTTCAAAGGGAACCGATTTCGATCAGGACGAGTTCAACAGAATCATTCCGGAGTATGATGCATTGGTGATCGGTGCACATCCTTTCCCGGAAGAAGTGATGGAAAAAATGTGACCACCTGCAGATCATCTGCAAGCATGGTGCAGGTCTTGACAACATTCCGCTGGAAAAAGCAAAAGAATGCGGGATTGCCGTGTGCAACGTACCGGGAACCAACTCCAATGCTGTTGCTGACCTGGCCATTGGCCTTATGCTGGCGGTGACAAGAAATATTGTGATTGCCAAACAACCGTGTCAGAAACGGCGAGTGGAAACCGGCCATCGGTGTTGACGTATGCTTCAAGACACTGGGTATCTTCGGTTTTCGGTGCGATCGCAAAGAACGTGGCAAGAAGAGCCAACGGCTTTGGCATGAAAGTGCTGGCTTATGATCCCTATGTAAAAGAAGTACCGGAAGAGTTCAAGTCCTTTGTTACGCTTTCCTCTATCGATGAGATCATCAAAAATGCAGACATTATCTCCATGCATCTGCCGCTGACAGATGAGACCAGAGACATGATCTCCGCAAAAGAGATGGCTGCCATGAAAGAGGGCGCTTACATCATCAACACCGCAAGAGGCGGTATCGTCAACGAGCATGACCTGTACGAGGCAGTAAAATCCGGCCATATCGCAGGTGCTGCTCTGGATGTATCTGAGCAGGAGCCCATGGCAGAGGACAACCCGCTGCGCACCCTGGAGAATGTCATCATTACCCCCATATCGGTATGTACTCCAAGGAAGCCATCGGCGCTGTCAGCCTGATCTGTGCACAGAACGCTGCTGCCAAGATCGAAGGCAGGAGCTGCAGTTCAGGTAGTCTAGGATAAACGCCTGATTTTTAAGAAAAATATTGGTGCATAGAAGTACCCCGACGGGATGGAAACGTCCTGCCGGGGTGCTTTTTAGTTAAAATTTATTTGTTGAGCGTGTCTTGATATCCAGGTTTCCACGGATCGTATCAGATGATGGTCGGATGCCAGTCGGGCCGCATAGGGATCCTTTGCTTCAATGGCTGATAAGATCTGTTGATGTTCATCAAAGGTAATCAGGGCGTTGGCTACCGATAATTTGTGCTTTCCAGATGTTTCAGACAGATGGCTGCCTGCTCGGACAGGATCTCATTGTGGGTGGATACGGCGATCAGGCGGTGAAACCGCAGGTCTTCAATCTGATATTTCCACGTATCCTCCTGATGGAGAAGCTGCTGCTGAATATCGATGGATTCCCGCAATAACAGAATATCTTCTTCCGTGGCACGGTTGGCGGCCAGCTCCGTGACTGTGGACTCAAAAATCTTCCGGCTTTCCATAAGCCTTCTGATAATCAATTCATTTAAAACAACAAGCGGATTGTACTTGGTACCGGGAATTCGTTGATCAGATTAATGTCGTCGGTCAGATGATGTTCCATCAGAGGGACGTATCTCAACAAGCTACTGAAAGACAGCGATTTGGTGCTTCGGACAATGTGCGGCTGACGTTAGCTTCTGCGCAAATTCCGTTCACTGTCCAGTTTATCTCCGGGACTTAACACCCGCTGATCGATCATATCGATGATCACATAAATGATTTTGTCTACGATTGAAGACTTATGTATCTTTTTTTCCATATTTATCCATTCCTTCTAAAGTATATAAGATATTATAAAAAAAGTATTCCGAAGATACAACAAATGGTATTTTTCACCTAAAAATAGTAAACAAAAATGCAAATAAAAAATTATATAAAATATATAAAAATATTTATTTATTCGAAGAATATTGACAAAAACATACATAGATAATAGAATGAAGTGTATTAAGGACATACCAATATACCAACAAGGGAGGGACACATATGAAAAAAAGGTGTTGCATTTTCTGGATGAGCACTTTGAAGAAATGATGCTTGTTATCTTACTGGCGGTTATGACGGCATCCATATTTTATCAGGTGGTCATGCGTTACGTGTTTAACAGCGCACCATCCTGGACAGAGGAACTTTGCAGATATTCCTTTATCTGGTGTGCATACTTCGGCGTTTCACTGGGGGTAAAAGCGAAATGCACATATCAGTGTTATGGCGGCAGTGGATCTGCTTCCTGAGAAAAAAGAACAGAAGGTGATGCATGTGGTTGCCAATCTGATTTTCCTGGCATTTGCCATTCTGATCTTTGTGCTGGGATGGGAAGGTGACAGGACAGATCAAATGCTGGGAAGAAAATCTCCGGCAATGGAGATTTCCATGTAGTATGTATACGAGCGTTGCCCATCGGATTTTTTATGTATTATCTTCCGCTTGCTGCAGGTGCTGTTTCATCAGATTCGTACATTCGGAAAAGAAGGAGGGATGATTTATGATACTTTTTTTATTTCTGGCGATTGTGTGCTGGCCATGGGCGTTCCCATTGGAATCTCCTTAGGCGTTGCTTCGGTGGCAGGAATCGCAGTCATTGGCTCCTACCAGTTGGAACTGATCGCACAGAGTATGATCCAGCGCTGGATTCCTTCCGCTGATGGCAGTTCCGTTCTTCATTCTGCCGGTGAGATTATGGGACAGGGAGGCATTTCCAAGCGGCTGTTGAACACGGCAGAGGCATTTTTCGGACGGTATACAGGCGGACTTGGAATGTAGCTATCGTAGCCTTAAGCATGTTTTTTGCGGCGGTATCCGGTTCTGCACCGGCAACAACGGCAGCCATCGGAGCATCATGATTCCGTCCATGATTGATAAAAAATATGGAGCAGATTATTCTTCCGGCACTGGTTGCTTCTTCAGGAAGTATCGGTGTATGATCCCGCCGTCCATTCCATGGTTATTTATTCGGTATCGGCCAGTACTTCCATATCAGAAATGTTTATGGCAGGAATTATTCCGGGAATCATGGTTGGTGTAGGCTTATGTGTATATAATTATATGCACTGGGTCGAAAATGCCGGATATTCCCAAGGCTGAGAGAAAATACAGCATGAAGGAAAAACTGCTGATCGTATGGGAGCAAAGTGGTCGTGCTGATGCCGATCATCATTCTGGGCGGCATTTACGGTGGATTTTTACACCGACAGAATCTGCGGCAATCGCCGTTGTGTATGGATTGATCGTCAGCCTGTTCATTTATAAAGATATCAAAGTCAAAGACCTGTACGGATTTTTGTAAAATCAGGTCTGACGACAGCAACGACGCTGATCATTATGGGAACGGCTTCTACGTTCGGACGGCTTCTGAATCTGAGCAGATTCCGACAACTGTGGCAGAGAGCATTACTTCTGTGACAAGCAACAAGTACATCATTCTTTTTACTCATCATCGTGCTGTTGCTCATTGTAGGCTGTTTCATGGAGACGCTGGCTTCCATTATCATTCTGACACCGATCCTTCTGCCGGTTGTGACAGAGGTTGGCGTAGATCCGATCCATTTCGGAATTATTATGGTAGTGGACTTGCTGTTGGATTTGTGACACCGCCATTGGGTGTGGATCTGTTTGTGGCATCTGGAATTGGAAAGATATCGCTGGAGAAGATTTCCAAAGCGGTGGTGAAGCCAATGCTTTGGATGATCGCCATTCTTATCATCATTTGCTATGGTGCCTGGAGATATCCCTGTTCTTGCCGGGATTGATGAAATAAAAATCAAAAGATAAAAAGCGTATGCTTTTAATAAAAAAAAGAGGAGGAATTACAATATGATGAAAAGGGATGCGTACCTGATCGGACTGGGAACCTGTATGGTGCTGACAATGGGGATGTTGGCAGGGTGTTCGTCAGGAAAGAAAGCACAGGTATGGACAGCGCAAAAACAGAGGATGCAAAGGGGAAGAGAGACGGCAGAGGGTGATGTGATCAAGATCATTTCTGCAGGAAATAACCCGGAAGAGCATTTCAAGAGTATTGCCATGGATGCGTTTGAACAGTATGTGGAGGAACACTCCAACGGAACGATGCAGGTAGAGACTTATCCGAATCAGCAGATGGGCGCAGATGGAGAAGTCCTGGAAGGTACCCAGCTGGGGAAATATTCAGGTTGGTTATGCAAACTGCTCCAATGTGGCAACGGTATTCTGGATAAGCTGTTCATTCCTGGATCATCCGTTCCTGTTCAACAGCGATGAACAGGCATATGAAGTGCTGGACGGAGAAGTTGGTCGGAGTATATGCTGGATTCTCTTTCTGATGCCGGTCTGGTGGGGGGCTTGGATGGCTGGATAACGGTTTTCGGGAACTGACCTGTAATGTAGAGGTACATTCTCCGGCAGATCTGAAGGGACAGAAGATTCGAAACCATGGAGAATCCGCTGCAGATGGCAGCATGGGAAATGCTGGGCGCAGCACCGACACCCATGGCTTACAGTGAAGTATTCACCGGACTCCAGCAGGGAACCATTGACGGACAGGAGAACCCCATCGGAAATATCGCAGCAATGAAATTTTATGAAGTACAGGATTACTGCATTTACAGATCATATTTAGTGCAAATCCAATCTTTATGAACAAGGCTTTCTTTTGACGGACTGACCGAGGAACAGCAGCAGATTCTTAGAGACGCTGGCGCTTAGTGCGGTCCAGGTTTCCTAGAGAAAAGCGTGCAGAGCAGGATAAAGAATATGCAGCAGCAATCGAGGAGAACTGTACCGTGATCGAGCTGACGGATGAGAAGCAGCAGTTTAAGGATGCGGTGACTGGTATGTATGACAAAGTAGTAGAAGGCAGGCCAGGAAGTGGTAGACATGATGCTGGTGCCTGCGGCTCGAAATAACAGATCCTGTAAAAAGCAGGAAAACGGGGGCCTGTTCATGCAGAGCCCCTGTTTATCAAGGAGGATGAGGGCGAATGGAAAAAATCAGAACTGCGGTGATCGGATGCGGAAAGGTTGCGGATGCGCATGCCCACAGTTATCAGAACATAGAAAACGCACAGCTGACAGCAGTGTGTGATGTGGATGAAAAGAGGGCAAGGGCATTCGCGGAAAAATATGGTGTTCGATGCATATACAAGCATCAGTGAGACGATTCAGAAAGAGAAGCTACAGGTTGCCAGTGTATGTGCCGCATCCTTTTCACGCGAAAACCTGCGTGGAAGCAGCGGACTGTGGCTGTCATGTGATCGTGGAGAAACCTTTTTCTGTGAGCAGAAAGGACAGTCTGGAAATGATCGCTGCCGGAAAGCGAAATCACGTGTGGATCGGGACGGTATTTCAGAGAAGATTTTTACGAGCCTTGCAGAAGAATCCGAAAGGCGATCGATGATGGCAAGCTGGGAAATATTGTTCTTGGCGATGTGACCATGCTGGGATGGAGAGACAAGGTGTACACGACTCTGATCCATGGCGGGTACGTGGAAAGGAGAGGGCGGCGGCGGCGTGCTGCCGACACAGGCCTGCCATCAGCTGGATCTGCTGTTGTGGTTTATGGGCTCGGAGCTTACAGAAGTTTTATGGGGTGTATAAGAATTACAATCATCCATATATTGAGGTGGAGGACACAGCAGTTGCAATTCTGAAATTTGCAAACGGTGCGGTGGCAACGATCACAGCCAGCAATGCGCAGGACCCGGCACAGTACGGAAAGGTACGGGTACACGGAGACAACGGCGCTTCCGCGGGCGTGCAGACGGATGGCGGTGCCATGTTTATTTCGGTATGTCTTCCATTACAGAAGCCCCTTTACAATGATCTGTGGGGGTCAAGGAGAAGAGAACCTTCTGGATCAGTGGAAAAAGGAAGATGAGGAGATCTTTTTTTCAGAACGATCCGACCGAATATTATCATCAGCTGCAGCTGCAGGGATTTTGTCAATGCAGTGGCAGACAACCGGAAACCACTGGTAACCGGAGAAGACGGACTGAAATCCGCAGAACTGATAGAGGCGATTTACAGAAGTTCCAGATCAGGAATGCCTGTGAAGTTGTCATTGGAGGAGGTTGAAGCGTGAAGCTGTGTTTTAATGAAGCAACAGCGAGAGACTGTTCGATCTGGAAACCGATATCCGGCCTCTGTGCAGAAGCAGGATTCGAATATATAGAGCTCCGATTTGATATGATTCAGAATATCTCAGGAAGCATACGGTAGGAGATATCCGACGTCTCCTGAAAGAAAACGATCTGAAGCCTCATGCGTTGAATGCCATTTATACGTATGCAGATCTTTACAGAGCATGACAGCAAAGAGAAAACAGTGAATTCATCAATCGTTTTCTGGCAGCGTGTACACTGGCCCGGGATCTAGAGGCATACTATATCATTCTGGTTCCGCCTATGGGGGATCAGGGATTCCGGGTTCCTTATGAAAAGGGAGAAACACCGGCGAAGGAAGATTTTAAGCGGATTGCCGCCCATCTGGCGGATCTGGCAGCAGATTATGATGTGCGGCTGTGCCTGGAACCGGTAGGGGCGCCGAAAAGCAGTATCAAGACGGTAAAGGCTGCTTTTGAGATTATGGAAGAAATCCGGCGGCCGAATGTGGGAATCGTACTGATGCCTATAATTTATATATGGCGCATATGGATAATTATTTCGATGAGATTTCCCTGCTCCGTCCGGAACAGATTTATGCAGTACATATGAACAATGCGGATATCACAGGGCCAAGCCTGGAAGCAAGAAAATTCTGTGATGGCGGCGTCATTGATCTGAAGGAATTCCTGGGAGGATCAGGGAAAAAGGATATGATGGAATGGCTCTGTCGAAACCTTCCGACCGGAGTACTGGAAAATGTCACCGGAGGAAGTGATTCAGACGGCTTACCGACTACGCGGGCTGTGCTGGAAGAGAATGGCTGCCTGTAAAATCAGTAATACAAAATTTAGTATATGAAATACCCAAAATCCAGGTTCCGGTTCGATGGAACTCTGGTTTTGGGTATTTTTCTGTGTTTCCCAAGATGACTTGACCGCCCCGTCCATTTTGAGTATATTCTTGTTAGGATGGTCTAACTCATGCGAAAGGAGGATGACGGCGGAATATGAATGAAAAATAACGCTCTCCGGTGTGCCGGAGACGATGCTGCAGACGGTTTATGCCGGGCCAGGGAGAGCAGCGGGCGTGGGGCCATTCGCGACCGGAAAGCGGAAGAGATCGGTGACCGGCTGGATTATGATTTTTCTCTTGCGGAAAGGGATTTCGGCCATGCGCAGCGGCGTCATTGCCCGGACCATTGTGCTGGATCAGCTGACGGCAGCATGGCTTGCGAAAATCCCGGCGCGGTGGTGGTCAACATCGCCTGCGGACTTGACACGCGGTGCTATCGGATGGTCCGTACCGGCGATATCGAGAATGTAGGATAAGACCGCACGTCACGGTATTCTTTTTTGAGATGCTGGGTAATTTCTCCTTTTGGAGATTATTTCAAGGATGAAGCGATCCACTGGTCCTGGGAAGTTCCTGACCAGAGGTAGTTGGACTGGATCCGAACAGACTTTACCCGTCTGTATACCTTGAGGATGACGAGGCATTTCGATATCTGGAACAAAGAAATCAGGAATTCCGGCAGAGACCGTATTTTCCGTTTCGGAAAAGAGGATAATTTCTGGGAGCATGGTACAGGTCCATGCGGTCCATGTTCTGAGATATACTTTGATCGCGGCGAGAAGTACGGCTGCGGTAAGCCAGGCTGTACTGTTGGATGTGACTGTGACCGATATATGGAGATCTGGAATAACGTATTTACCCAGTTTGCGATAATGATGGAAATAACAACTACACAGAGCTGGTTCAGAAGAATATCGATACTGGTATGGGTCTGGAGCGTCTGGCAGTGGTTGTTCAGGACGTGGATTCCTATTTTTGACGTAGATACCATGTAAGCTTCTGAGAACAAAGTCATGTGAGATGGCTCATGCACGGAATATGAGGCGAATCATGAAGGATGATTTCTATCCGTCTGATCACAGACCATATCCGTTCTCGCAACCTTCATGATCTCTGATGGTATTATGCCTACCAATGAGGGACGCGGTTATGTTCTTCGTCGTCTGATCCGCCGTGCCGCACGTCACGGACGTCTTCTTGGAATTGAAGGAAAATTCTTGCAAAACTGTGAGACTGTGATCGAAGGATCCAAGGACGGATATCCGGAGCTGGAAGAGAAGAAGAGATTTTATCGTAAAAGTTCTCAGCCAGGAAGAGGACAAGTTCAACAAGACCATTGACCAGGGACTCAGCATCCTTGCACAGATGGAAGAAGATATGAAAGCAGCAGGAACACAGACACTGTCTGGAGCAGATGCGTTTAAGCTGTATGATACCTACGGATTCCCGCTGGATCTTACCAAAGAGATCCTGGAAGAAAAGGGATATGGTATTGATGAAGATGGATTCAAGGCATGCATGGAAGAGCAGCGTACCAAGGCATACTGCCCGTGAGGTGACCAACTATATGGGAGCAGATGCAACCGTATATGATGAGATCGATGCAGCAGTGACCTCTGAAGTTTGTAGGATATGATCTGACTGGTTTCATGTCAAAAGATCACGTACTGACCACAGATACAGATATTGTGGAAGCTTTTGACCGATGGACAGATGGGAACCATCTTCGTAGAGAAGACTCCATTCTATGCAACTATGGGTGGACAGGAAGGCGACAAAGGGTGAGATCACATCTTGGCGATGCTGTTTCCAGGTAGAAGATACGATCAAACTGCTGGGCGGCAAGATCGGACATGTTGGATCGTATGACCAAGGGCATGATCAAGACAGGTGATGTAGTAACATTAAGTGTTCATGCCGCAGATCGTGCAGATACTTGTAAGAATCACAGTGCAACTCATTTGCTTCAGAAAGCATTGAAGACTGTTCTGGGAAGTCATGTAGAGCAGAAGGGTTCTCTGGTAACACCGGACAGACTTCGTTTCGACTTTGCTCATTTCCAGCCGATGACTGCGGAGGAAATTGCAAGAGGTTGAGACAGAGCTGGTAAATAAAGAGATCCGTGCAGCACTTCCGGTGACTACCGATGTGATGAACTATTGAGGAGGCAAAGAAGAGCGGTGCCATGGCATTGTTCGGGAGAAATACGGAGATGAGGTGCGCGTGGTCAACATGGGAGATTTCTCCGTGGAGCTGTGCGGTGGTACGCATGTAAAGAATACCGGTGTGATCACCACCTTCAAGATTGTATGAGGCTGGTATCGCAGCTGGTGCGCCGTATTGAGGCGCTGACCGGCGACGGCGTATTCCGTTATTATAAAGAGATGGAAGCTGATTGCCAAAGCTGTCTGAAAAACGCCTGCCAATGTTTCTGGAGAAGATTGATCACCTTCTGGCAGAGCTGAAAGCACTGCAGAGCGAGAACGAGTCCCTGAAATCCAAGCTGGCACAGGAAGCGCTGGGTGATGTTATGGGACAGGTACAGGAGATCAAGGGGCGTGAAGCTGCTGGCAACGAAGGTTGACGGCGTGGACATGAATGGTTCCGTGATCTGGGCGATCAGCTGAAGGAAAAGCTGGGCGAGGGCGTTGTTGTCATCGCTTCTGTGGCTGACGGCAAGGTAAACCTGATGGCAACCGCAACAGACGGCGCACTGAAACAGGGCGCGCATGCAGGCAATCTGATCAAGGGAATTGCCGCTCTTGTAGGTGGTGGCGGCGGCGGACGCGTCCGAACATGGCGCAGGCCGGCGGTAAGAACCCGGCAGGAGTGGACGCTGCACTGGCAGAGGCCGCAAAAGTACTGGAAGGCCAGATCAAGTAAGCGATCAACAGGATTCGGACCTGCGATAAAAGGATACTTCTGATTTCCAATTGGAAAAAAGAGGTCCTTTTTGATACACAGAGGTTCCACAGGCATCCTTATGTTACATGACCCGATTCACGGCCTTATATCCCAGTCCCCGCACGGTGAGGATATCAGATCGGGATTGTATTTCAGCCGTTCCGCAGGCGGTGATGTGTATCCACGGTGCGGAAGTCATAGAAAGAAAACAACAAAAATGCCGTATTTATGCGTAGAGATCATATATACATTTCGAGATTGAAAAATCTCGAT
>VOFC01005114.1_pt1 | contig 21195 bp, 37 predicted proteins | sample 5384161 | NCBI WGS metagenome assembly VOFC01 (sample SAMN12384722, study PRJNA508395) | human gut metagenome | isolation source: healthy gut B | host: Homo sapiens
ATGAATCGCCGAACTCGGCCGCCTGCAGCCCCGCTGGCCTCGATCTTGAGGACGGCCAGGTCGCTCGTCTCGTCGCTGCCGATGATCGAGGGCGGTATATTCCTTGTCATCGTTCGTCAGACGCTGGACGGCCTGCGCATTTTCCCCGCTTCCGCTTCTTCGGTCACTTCCGCGGGCTTCCGTTCTCCTCCGCCTCCCGTGGTCTCCACCGCAGTCTCATTCTCCTCCTGGTAGGCGCACGATCTCCGCTATCCGCCCCCCGCATGCCCGTGTCCTCACCCGATACCACAGCCTGCCGGCGCTTCGTCCGGCACCTTTACTTCCGGCGTGCTCCCTTTCGTCCGCGCCACGGCAGCAATACATCCTGCCACCATGACAATCGACAGCACATACAATAGATTCTGCACTTTTTATTCATAAAATTCCTCCCTTATTCTTCTCTCATCGTCTCTAGTGTATCAGTGCTTTGTGTTTCAGGCAAGAAAAAAGACCATTCCGGCAAACTGGCATGGTCAATTTAATCGCAACTGGACATTTTTATCAATCCATCTTGTGTTATACTCTTATGCATCAACGTTGAAATACAAACTTTTATATGAATCTGACAGAATGGAGACTTCCTAATGACAAATCAAAATATTAAAAAACTGGTAACTGCTGCCCTTCTCGCCGCCATGACATGCGTGGCGACCATGATCATCAAGATCCCGACACCAACCTTCGGCTACATCCATCCGGGAGATGGCTTCGTTCTGCTGTGTGGCGTCGTGCTTTGGCCCACTTCCCGGAGCGCTCGCTGCCGGCATCGGCTCGATGTTCTCAGACATTTTCTCCGGCTACGTGACCTGGGCTCCTGCAACTTTCATTATCAAGGCGCTCACGGGCGGCATTGCCGGACTGTCTCTTCCATCGTTTAAAAACACCCTGCACTCGAAAAAGGGACGCTACGCAGCGCTCGCAATCGGCGGCATCGTCGGAGAAGCCATCATGGTCATCGGCTATTTTCTCTACGAAACCGGACTTGCCGCACTCGGCAGCGGAGCCTTAAACCAGGCATCTATCGCCGCCGGCATTGCTTCCTCTGCGACCGGTATCCCGTTTAACATCGTACAGGGTGTTGTCGGCATTATTCTTAGTCTGATACTGCTTCCGGTGCTCTAAGATCCCGGATGTCCGTGACTGGATCGAGCGCTAGGCGACCACCTTTCCTCCGAAGATGACCTTCTTCGTGGACAGGTCATCCTTGGAGAGAAGGACACAGTCGCCGCGGTGGCCTGCGGTAATGCTTCCGCACACATCCGCCGCACCGATCGCTCTCGCCGGATTATAGGTTGCAGCGCGCACGGCTGTCTCTAACGGATTCCCATGGAGACAGCCTTTCGCATGCAGTCCATGAGATTCGTCGCCGAGCCGGCAATCGTTCCGTCCTCTAAGGTTGCAAGATTGCCGCGCACGGTAACCGGAAGTCCGCCGAGGGAATACGCTCCGTCCTCCATACCGGTCGCCATCATGCTGTCGCTGATTAGATCATGCGCTCCGCCCCGAACAGGAGAATACCACGCGGACAGCCGAAGCATCAATATGAATCCCGTCGCAGATCAGCTCCGGCATGACATGCTTCGCGTCAAACGCCGCGCCAAACACGCCCGGCGCGCGATGGGTGAACGGCGGCATCGCATTGAAAAAATGGTCACATGATCCGCCCCAGCGAAAATGCGCGGTATGCGGTCTCGTAATCACTGCAGGTATGTCCGACCGAGATATACCTTTTTGATCCGCCAGCCGGCGGATGAACTCCTTTTGGCACCGTCCGTCTCCGGTGCAATCGTAATCAGGCGCACTAGCCCGTGTGCTGCCTCCTGCAGCCGCAGGAACATCTCTACATCCGGATTCCGGATATAAGCCGGATTCTGCGCACCCTTTTTCTCCATGGAAATAAACGGTCCTTCCAGATGAATCCCGATCAGTCGCCCCGGTGTCCTGCTCTGCCTCCGGTCTCTTTGTATACGCATACGCATTGGCACACACCGTCTTAAGCGTCTCCTCCGAGAGAGTGTCATCGATGCAGGGCAGATGCTTGTCACACCCTGGCGAAGCTCGTACGCGCCGATCGCCTGCGGTAATGCCTCCGGTGTTTCGTCCGGAGAAATCATGACCTGCACATCCGTAAGAAAATGGATATCCACAAGCCCCGGAATCAGGTAATTCCCCCTGCGTCCAAAATCTCTTCCCCGTCCGTGCCGGGGTTTCCGCTTCACCCCCCGCAAAACAGCCGTTTTTTATCCGGACATCCCGCTCCTCAAATCCGTGCTCTACCGTGTATACAAGTGCATTCTTAATTCTCATCTTAAATCCCCCATTTTCCTCTGACTTTTGTACCTCTATAATGGTGACAGGGAAAGTGCTGCCTCATCGCAGACAACCGTCACATCCGATGCATTTCTGCAGGATAGATGCCGGCACTTCCGGCGTCACCGGTCCGAAGAACGCGCGTGAGACGATGTCTGCTTGCCCTCCCGAGACAAAACCACTCAGAATCTTTTTCGCCTGCATGATCGTTCTTATTCCCATAGTATATATGCCTGCTTGGGCACTTCGTCAATAGAGGAAAAAAAACGTGCATTGGCCCGGAATGGTACTCTCTGCCAGATCCACCAGATGTGTCTCCTTTCGAACGCTGCACCCGGCTCATTAAATCCGATATGTCCGTTATTCCCCAGCCCCAAAAGCTGTAAATCGATTCCGCCGAACGACTTTATGATCTGCTCATGCTTCGCGCAGGCATCCGCCGCGTCCGGGTTTGTGCCATCCGGGACATGTGTTGCCGCCTTATCGATATTCACATGGTCAAACAGGTTCTCCTGCATAAAATAGTAGTAACTCTGCGGGTCGATGTGTGTCAGGTGCCGCGGTATTCGTCCAGATTGACCGTTGACACTCTGGAAAAAGTCAAGATCCCCCTTCTCATACCACTCGATCAGCTGACGGTATGTTCCCACCGGCGTCGATCCCGTGGCAAGACCGAGTACACAGTCCGGTTTCATAATAATCTGTGCCGAAATGATATTCGCCGCCTTTCTGCTCATATCCTGATAGTCTTTTTGCTCTGATAATGTTCATCGTAATCCCTTTTCCCTTTCTCTCATGAGGCAGGAGACGCCTTCCCGTCTCCCGCCCGTTATTTACTGCAGATTTTTCTGCCTCTGTCTTGACTTTATCAGCCAGGCAACGCCCTTTCAAGGGTTTGTGGGCAACTGCACAAACAGGGATAAAAAAGGCAAGCGCAAATCACTTTTCATTTTCCATGGAAGATGATATGATACATACATCAATACCTGTCAGGAGATTTTTACATGGTTTATGCGATTATTGCCGGCGGGGCTATTCCTGTCGGATCTCATCTTAAAGCGTTACATGGACAAAAAATATGCCCGCAAGGTACGCCATCCGCGGCTTGGGGCAGGATTGTCCTGGAAAAATATTATAACAAAGGCGCGGCTTTGAATTTCATGGTGAAAAAACCAAATCTTCTGCGCATCATCCACACCGTCATTCTTGTTGTTGTCGGGTTTTTTCCTATTTTCTGATGCGCCTTAGCGGACACGCGCTGGAAAAAACGGGCGTTGCGCTCCTGCTCGGCGGCGGTTTAAACAACCTTTACGACCGCTACACGAAGGGGCATGTCGTCGACTATTTTCATCTGAATTTCGGTCCGAAATGGCTGCGCGCGATCGTCTTCAACATCTCTGACTTCTGCATTTTCATCGGGCACTGCTCGCCGTTGCCGGATCGGAGGTCTCATGACCAGAGAATCCTATGAAAAATCACCGGCATCTTACGGGGACATCCGCAGCGCATCCGGCTGGTATGCCTGCTCAACCACACCTTGACCGGCTTTATTTTTGTGCTGTACCCCGGCGATTTCTGCTGCTGCTTTTTCTTGAGGGCAGCACTTTTTTTTCCTGCGGGCGCTTCTCGTCCCCGCCATCTCCTTTGCCGCAGTCACGCTCTTCCGCCGGATCTTTAACGCCCCAAGACCTTATGAGAAGTTCGGCCTTCCGCCTGCCATAGAAAAAGATACGGCCGGGAAATCTTTTCCCAGCCGTCATGTCTTTTCCGTATTTATCATTGCCGCCACCATTTTCTATGTCCACCCTTCCGCCGGCATTCTGCTCGGACTCTTAGGGGTTGTCCTTGCCGTCCTGCGCGTGATCGGCGGCGTTCATGAGCCGCGCGACGTCATCGCAGGTGCTCTTGCAGGGATTCTGTGCGGCGTGCTCGGATACTATGTACTCTAGCCGTCCGGGCACCTTACTTTCCCAAGTACCTGATTCCGGTATTCATTGGCAGAGACTCCCTCCTGCTTCTTAAATACCCTTGAGAAATGTGCCAGATCTAAAAATCCCACCTGCTCGGAGATATCTCCGATGCGCAGCGACGGATTTTTTTAGCAGTTCTTTCGCATGCTCGATACGAACGTGATTTAAAATATCCGAAAAGCTCTGCCCCGTGTGGCGGTTTAAAGCTTGCTTAAGTGCCCACTGGCTCACATACGTTTTCTCTGCCACCTCGCAGAGCGTCAGCTTCTTCGTATAATTCTCCTCAATGTAAGTCAGTGCATTCTTCACGATAAAGCTGCTCGATGCGCTCTCCTTGTGCGCTTCCGCCGCTTCCCCATCCTGCGGTCACGCTTCGGCTCATCCCCGGTAATTCCTTTCCGATTTAAGTTCCCGCACATCTTGCCGATGGCTTCTTCCAGTTCGTCCATGTTGGACGGCTTGAGCAGAAAGCGCGTCACCCCGAGACGGATTGCCTCCTTCGCGTACTCGAAATCACGGTAGCCCGTCAGAACACAGACCTCGAGATCCGGGAACTGCGAGTGGATCGCAGCGATCATCGCCAGTCCGTCCATCTCCGGCATGCAGATATCCATAAACACAATATCCGGGTGAATCTCCTCGATAATCTTTTTCCCTTCCAGTCCGTCGTGCGCCGTTGCCGCGACCTTACAATTCCACTTTTCCCACGCGATGCTCCTCGATAACCCTTCCACGATGATCGGTTCGTCATCCACAATCATCACCTTATACATAGCTAATCCTCCCCTTGAGCAAATTCCGCTCTCTTTCCAAGAAGTCTAGCCTTTCACGGCACCTGCTGTCAATCCTTTAATAATATTTTTCTGTAACAGTACATACACAATCATGACCGGGATGACAATGATCGTAACAGACGCCGCCATCAGCCCGAAGTCGGTTCCATACTGGGAACTGATCTGCTCTAACAATGTGGAGATCGGATACCTGGTCGGATCACGCATCATGATTTTCTGTACAAACAGGTCGTTATAAGACCAGAGGAAACTAAAGATGGCAACCGTTGCAAGTGACGGTCTGCAAAGCGGAACAATAATTTTTCCGAATACCTTAAATACATCTGCGCCTTCCATGTAGGCGGCTTCCTCCATCTCCAGCGGAATGCTCTGCATGAAACCGGTCATAACGATCGTCGCAAAGCTTAAGTTTCCAGCAATCTGCGGCAGGATGACCGCAATGCTTTTTGTTCAGAAGCCCCCATTCCACCATCATCTTGAATACCGGAATGATCGTGGAAAATACCGGAAACATCAGACTTGCCACGATGAGGCTGCGGATCAGCTCCTTGCCCTTGAAATGATATCTGGTAAGTCCGAATGCCATCAGCGACGCGAATACCATAACGCCTACTGTTACCGTGCCTGAGATCACGAAGCTGTACCTATAGGCTCTTAAGACATTTAACCGCTCAAACGCCGTCTGATAATTCATCCAGGTGAACGTCTCCGGAAGTGAGAAGGAGGAGCGGAGCACCTCCGCGGACGGTTTAAAGGAATTCAGCACCACCCACACAAACGGGAAAATGGTGAGCACCGCCCAAAAGATCAGTACGAGATAAATGACAACCGTACCGGCTCCGATTCTCCTGTGTTTTTTTCTGACTGTCGTTACACATACTGCTGCATCCATTTAAGCCACCCCCTTCTTTTTTCTCTGCTCTTGCGCGCTTTTTCGCTTCTTTATCGTCCGCATCCGCCGTAAGAAAAGCCGACCGCTTTCGATACCACAATGCCGAGCACCACGATCAGAACCGCCAGCGTGGAACCGTAATCATAATTGTTGAGTCCGAAGGTCTGCTGGTACATATACGTTCCAAGGAAATGGGTCAGTCCCTGCGGCGCGCCGTTTGGCACCATGACCCACGGAAGATCAAATACTTTTAATGCTCCCGTTACCGCCAGTGTGACCGATGTAAAAATACCGGTTTCATCATCGGCAGTGTAATATAAAATACCTGCTTGAAACGGCTGCATCCGTCGATGGACGCCGCTTCATATATGTCGTCAGGAATATCGCTTAACCCCGTGAGGAGAATGACAAAGTAAAAACCGATGTAACTCCACAGCGTCGGAATACAGACCATGATAAATGCCAGGCTGGGGGAAAGCCAGTTGACCGGCTTTGCTCCAATGCTCTCTAAAATCTGATTCAGCATACCACCGTTATAGTTGTAGAATAATTTGAACAACAGACCAATCGCCGTTGCAGAAATCACTACCGGAAAAAGTACACCGTACGGAATAACTGCTGAAGCTTTTTTATCTGTGAAACCATTACCGCAAGCACAAATGCGATTCCAACCTCAAAATCACCGTGAGCACCATCATCTTCAGGGGAATTGATGAGCGCCGTCCTCACATCCGGGTCTGTAAACAATTTCTTGTAATTTTCAAATCCAATAAACTTCCATTCAGTTCCCGGCATCTCGATGATTGCCGTCATATCATAAAAAAGCTGTTCTTAATATTCTGCACGAACGGTATGTAAAAAGAAAGACTAACATGAACACCAAACCCGGTACCAAAAACACCACAAGCGGCCATTTTTTTTTTTTCTTATATAACATCTTTTCTTCCACCTTTCTATCAAAAAATTACTGTTTTTGGGTACAAAAAAACGAAGGGGCCGCTGGGCATAGCCCCTCCGTCATACTGTTTTCTGTATCTGATTTTACTGCTGCACCAATGTGAGTGCCTCGTTGATGGCATCTTCCGCCGACATAGCACCTGTAGATATCTTGACAATCTCTACCACAAGTGTCTTGTATGCATCGCCGATTCTGGAATCTGTCGGTGCCACGATCGCCGTTGCGTTGCTTGTGTACTCTGCGATAGACTGTGCAAACGGTGTTGCACCCTCTACCGGTGTTACCTCAACAGCTGCCTGGGACACGGCGCCGGTTGCTTCCCAGTATCTCTGAACGCCTGCCTGGCAGGTGTGTGCCATGACGAATTTCACTGCTGCATCTCTCTTGTCCGGATCTTCCCATGCTTCTTTGTGATATAGAATCCGGAAGAGATACCGCCTACCAAAGAGCCCGCCTCTGCTTTCTGATCCGGAACACCCGGGAATGCGATCACAACGGTGTTGTCGGTATCCTCGATGTTTCCTGCATACCAGGAACCGTCTAACTGCATGGCAGCTTTCTTGTCGCGGAATAACTGGCCTGTGTATGCATCATCAACGGTGTCGGTATCCTCCGGGAATGCACCCATATCTCTTAATGTCTTAAACATCTCAAGACCCCTTTACCCATCCTTCCGGCGCGCTCGTCGGAATGGAAGTATACTCATCCACGCCGGATGCATATAACATCAGGAACTCAATCCAGTAATGCGGTACGTTGTTTAACGAGCAGGCAATCGGAATGATGTCGTTCTCCTTGAACGTCTCAATCGCTGTCTCCATGGAAGCCCAGTCTGTCGGAAGTTCCAGATCGTACTGGTCGAACAGATCCTTGTTGCAGTATAAGCCTTCCCAGTATCCGGTTGTCGGAACCGCACGCTCAACACCGTCGGTGTTTGCTGCTGCCTGTAATGCGGAATCCAGTGTGTCTGCCGCATAGTCCGGATATTCTGCGCGGATGTCTTCAATTGATACCAGCTTATCTGTTGCAATGATGCTGTCTGCGGTTGCATCCGTGAAGAACTGGATGACATCCGGCTCATTGCCTACGGAGAAGTCCGCATTGACTGCTGCTTTCCATTCCTCATCGGATGTCTGTGAATTGTCTTCGATCGTTATGTAGTCATACTGCTCCATAAACTCTTTGTTGATTGCTTCGTAGGTCTCCTTATTCGGATCGGTTCCTCCGAACATCGACACAGTTCTTAATGTCACCGGATTTCCGGATGCTTCTGCAGTACCCCCGCCTGCTTCTGTTGTTCCGGCTGTCTCTGTCTTTGTGTCGGCTGCCGTGTTGTCTGTCGTTGCAGTCTCATCGGAGCCCGCCCCGCATCCTGCCAGCATGGACACTGTCATTGCGCCAGCCAGCATCATGGATAATACCTTTTTCTTCATAGTCAAAACCCTCCTTGTTTTTGTTCCTGCAAATGTTTTTCATTTGCTATACTGATATTATACGAGCAGAACTCACAAAAGGCATTAGACCCATTTGACATTATTTGTTCAATCTTGCTATGTTCTTTAACTCATTTTGCGCTTCGCTTCTCTCTTTTAACGATATTTCATCCTCATGGTCAACGTACGGTATCGTAATCGTCGAAACCGTGATGCAGTCTTCCTCCTGCTCGATCGACAGACCGTATTCGTCCCCCATATACCAGGCGGATTCTGCGGTTCACGTTCTGGATCCCAATGGAGGTGTGGCGTCCGGTATTCTTCGGAAGCTTGCTCTCATCGCCCTCCAATATAGCATGGATCCGCTCCAGCTCCTCCTCCGTCATCTTTTTGCCCGTATTGCGCACTTTTAAGTAGACATTTTCATCATCGTGGTATACGTGAAGCCGGATGACGCCGTTTTTTACCGTCTCCACCCCATGCACAATCGCATTTTCCACAATCGGCTGTAAGATCAGCGGCGGCACCATCAGATAGAGCAGATCATCGTCAATCTTGCGCTCGATCGAGAGTCTCTGCCCGAACCGCATGGACATAATGTAAAAATAGGCATCAATGCACTGCAGTTCCTCCGCAAAGGTGAATCTCCTTTACATTGGCGCGGTTCATCCGGTAATCAAGCACGGTTCCCAGCGATTCAATCATTTTAGACACGACCGTATCTCCCGACATCCGTGCCTGCCAGTTCATCATCTCTAACGTATTGTTCAGAAAATGCGGATTGATCTGCGCCTGAAGCGCCTGAATCTGTGCGTCCTTGCGCGCAAGTTTTTTCACTGTACATGGAATCAAACAGATACTTCACCTGCGCGGACATGCTGTCGAAAGCTCTCCTTCATCTGCATAAATTCCTGATTGGGCATGTCTCCCTCGACCGTGATTCCCATCTCTCCCGCTTCCATCCGTCCGGAAGCGCGGAGCATCCGGTCGATCGGGTGCTGGATATTCCTGCGGATAAAATACACCACATAGCCAAACAGCGGAATCAACAGCAAAAACATCAGCGCAACAATCGTATAGAACTGGTACAGCCCGGAATAGAGTTCGCTCTTTCTGGCAAAAAAGTACAATGCCGATGTGAAAATCATCCCGCCGCTCCGATACAGATACGCGCGGTAGGTAGCGTCCTCCGCCTTTGAGAATGTGGTTGCTCACCCCGTCATACTTTTGCAGAAGCTGCTCTAAAGCTGTTCCTTGTCACTCTTCTCCTCGTTTTCACAAAGTCAACCCGCGCATCGCGGCTTCCGAAGCAGACCACCATATCATTCAAAAGACCGGTATCCACATCCTGAAACACCTTGCTGCGGTTTAACTCCACCACCAGCGTGCCGTACCGTGTATAATCCATCGTCGTGTACAGATTGCGGACGATAAAAATACGCCCGTCGACCACCCGCACGCAGGCATACGCCGAATCCGAATCTATCACATCTTTGAGGTAAGGCTGTATCTCATCCACGTAACTCTTTACCGAGATGCCGGTGCGCGAAGAAAAGCTCTCCGGATCTTCGGTTCCGTAACAGTAGTAGGCATACATATTAAAACGCTCGTCCAGATAGAACTTTCCGCGCAGACTGGTATAGACATCCCTGAAGATAGTCGTTTCTGGAAATAATCTCCCCGCAGGTATTTCTTCCAGGCATTCTCCCAGGTCTTCTCATAGGAAGGTCTCTGGCAGAGCGTGATGGCATCCTCGATGCGGATCGATGCAAAGGAAGCCATATTCTCTAACTGATCCTCCATCAGACCTTCCGTCTTCTCAATGATTCCCTTCCGGTAAGAGCTGGTGGTATATGCAAAAAATACCGCGATCGGGACACCCCAGCACAGGATGACAAATACTATAATTTTCTTCTTCAATGACGACAGTCGTCTCTTTTCTCCATAAAAATCTCCATTCCTGCATGCGAAAAATGTATTTTCACACGGCTGCCTCCCCGTTTTCTCTCTCCATTATAGCAGAACACCGCCGCGCGGACTAGACAGCATATACCCTGTCTTTGCCACGCTTTGACAATCCACCGGGGGAATGTCCGACAAGCACAGACAATGAGCGGACTTTCTAGTGCCTCTAATCGAATTGCTTCACAGACAATATAAAACCGCGCGAACCGAAACTCGTTGCCATCTGCTATTGAAAACATGGCAGATGGCAATTCAGACATCGGCTTCGCGCGGTTATGTTTGTTCAGCAATTCGATAAGAGGCACACGAAAGTCCTAAAATTGTCTGCAGCTTGCGGACATCTCCGGTGGAGTGCTCAAAGCTTCAAAAGACAGTGATCATCGCTAACGGAAAACGCGGCAGAATAGAAATTATCCGGTCCGCTCCGTGTGGCGTTTTGTGCTCTACAGGTCAAGGAACTGCTCGTATCTGGTACAGATGTCCGCCGCCTCGACGGCATCCGGCATCTCGCAGAAAATGCGCAGCAGCGGCTCCGTGCCTGAGAAGCGGGCGATGACCCAGCCTCCATTTTTGAAGTAGACCTTGCTGCCATCCAGATAGGAGACATGGTCAATCTCTTCCGGCAAATCCGGCAGCTGCTTCTGCTCCATTAAAACTTCCTGCATCTTAAGCTTTTTCTCCAGTGTGAACTTATAATCACGCTCTTCCATATGGATCTCCCCACATTCTGCGTGAATATCATCCATGATCTGCGAAAGCTTTTTCCCGGTCACTGCCAGCATCTCGATCAGAAGCGCCGCCGCATAGATGCCGTCTTTTCCGTTGATGTGCCCGTGTACGGTCAGACCGCCGGAAGACTCGCCTCCGATGATGGCTCCTGTCTCCTGCATCTTAGCGGAGACATACTTAAAACCAACCGGCACTTCATAGCATTTTTCTCCGAACTGCTCTGCCACTTTATCCAGCATATGGGTGGTCGCTATATTGCGCACCACAGGTCCATGCCAGCCCTTAAACTTTACAAGATAGTAATACAGCGCACCAGAATATCGTTTCGGATGCAGGGAAATTGCCCTTGTCGTCGATCACGCCGATACGGTCCGCATCTCCGTCTGTAGCGATACCGATGTCACTGTTTTTTCCACCACATAATTCTGCAGTGAGTGGAGCGTTGCAGCGGAAGGCGCCGGAAGTTTTCCGCCGAACAGTGTATCATGTCTGTCATGAATTGTCGCCACCTCGCAGCGGGCAGTTAAAGAATCGTCTTTAACGATGTCTCTCACTCACGCCGTACATCGGATCCAGTGCCACCTTAAGATCAGCGTCGCGGATAGCTTTCATATCCACCGATGCAATGATATTGTCTATGTACTCATTGAGCGGATAGATCTCCTCGATATAGCCCGCCGCTTTTTTCCATCCTCATATGCAACCGCGCAGACGCCGTCCGATGCGATGTCGGCAATGTAGTCCTCCAGATCCTTCGTCTGGATCTCGTCGGCATCGACCGCCCGCAGTAAACACCTTGATTCCGTTATAGATTGCCGGGTTATGGCTTGCGGTAATCATCATTCCGTACGGAAAATCATGCTTCATCACGTAGAACATGACAAGCGGTGTCGGCGATGATTTGTTGATCAGGTATGCCTTGATCTGTGCCGCTGCAAATACCTCTGCCGCCCACTGCATGGCTTCTTTGGAGAGAAATCTGCGGTCATATCCCATAACGATGCCCTGTTCGGTCACACCCTCGCTCTTCATTTTGTTGACCAGCCCCTGCGCCAGAAGCTGTATATTTGCCTTTGTAAAATCGTCTCCAATCACGGCTCTCCAGCCGCCGGTTCCAAATTTGATCATATCAATGTCCCCTTTCTTTTCCTGTGCTATCCATCACAACTCTGACGTCATGTCTGCTTCCCTGTGCCATCACTGGGATACGTTCGACCTTCTCTCCGTCCAGATACAATTCCTGCACGCCCTTCATCACGCCGTCCGGGTTTTCCACGTGAATATCGTACTCTGCCCCACGCCAGCTCTGACGGCAGAAAACTCTCTCCAGTCTGCCGGGATACACGGATCAATGGTCAGGTGTTCAAATCCGGCCGGATGCCAAGCATATATCTGGTTGCGGAAAAATAAGCCCAGCCGCCGCTTCCGGTCATAAACGGATGACGTGCCCGTCCGAATGCTGTGTGGTCTCTTCCGACCACAAACTGGCAGTACGAATAAGGTTCTGACTGCCGGATCTCAATCATGTTGTTCTGATAATACGGGCACAGTGCGATTGTAGAACTTCATTGCGCGGTCGCCGCGTCCGAGCACGCACTCCGCTGCCCATGCCCACGGATTCGGATGGGGAGAAAATGGAGCCGTTCTCCTTCAGTCCCGGATAAACGCGCGTCACAAATCCGATATCGTCATCCGGCACGGTGTACGATGGAGCATTGAGCAGAATTCCATACGGCGTAAACAGATACTTATCCACGGAATCCATCGCAAGCTTTCCTTTTTTCCACATCGGCTGCACCGGAAAGCACTGCCCATGCATTGGACTCCAGATGTACCTTTCCTTCCGCATCCTCCGATGTTCCGATCTTCTTTCCGTTCTTTGTGATACCGCGGATGAACCATTCCTTATCCCCAGCTCCCTGTTGCAGACATTTCCTACCCGCTCACGCATCGCGATATTTTTCCACATCCTCCGTGCGTCCGAGATATTCTGCCAGCTGCAGGAAGTGGCAGATCGCCCAGTAATGCAGGAAGGACACCATCGCGCTCTCTCCGCCGCCTAAGTTCAGGCAGTCGTTCCAGTCTGCGCGGAGTCCCTTGCAGATTCCGGTTGCGCCGACCTGTTCCGCGGAAAACCAAAATCCGCTTCATATGTTCATATACCGTTCCCTCGCCTCCGTCGGCATAGGTCACGGTCTCATCTGCAAATCCAGTCTCTCCGTCTCCTTGATATATTCGATAATGGACGGCACCAGCCAGAAGCGCATCATCCGAGCAGGCATCCTCCAGCCCGTGCACGATGTCCTGCGCATTCACTGTCGGGATGACCGTCGGAGACACTTAAACTTTTTCTTTTCCTTTTTGCATCCGGGTCAAACCATTCCGGCGAGAACAGATGCAGTCCGTAGCCTTTGGTCGTGAGTCCGCGCAGCAGTTCCACGATACGCTGTCTGCATTTCTCCGGATTGGAGTGCGGTATCGTCATTGCATCCTGTGCCGTATCCCGGTACCCCAGACCCGTGCGGCCACCTACCTCGATAAACGATGCAAAACGCGAAAACATGATATTTACTTCCGCCTGATAGAGGTTCCAGGTATTGATGAGCGTATTCATTCCCTCATTCGGCGTCTTGATCTGCAGCTGTGCAAATTTATTTTCCCAGTAGTCCTTTAACTGTGCATACGCCGCATCCACATTTGCCATGTCAGAATATTTTTTCCCGGATCTTTTTTCCCGCTTCGCGGCTGCCCTCTCCGAGCATGAAGATCAGCCGTACTTCCTCTCCGGTGCCAGCACAAGATCCTTCTGTAAGCTTCCGCAGTGATTGTTTCAAGCTCGTGGGAACCGCTGCATGTTCCGCGCTCCACCGCAATCGGGTTGTCTTCCGTCCGGTATGCTCCCAGAAAGCTGTCACGCAGACAGTCAAATCCGTCCGGCGTCACATTCGACGCGAAATACTGATAGCCGAATTCCTCATAGAACAGATCATACTCGATGATATTCTCATCGTAGGATGATCCTGCACAGTAGAGGCTCATCTGGAAATTCTGGTTGTCTATCATAATGTGATGGAACGAGAACTCACAGTACGAAAATACCGATATCCTTCTCTCTTTGTCCGTGGTGTTCTTAAGGCGCACATCCCACAGTTCCACCGCATCGTCCATCGGAACCATGAGTGTCTGGCTCGCCTTGATTCCCTTGTAATCGCACTCATAGGTTGTGTAGCTCATGCCGTGTCTGCAGGTGTATTTTGCCTGATCCAGCGGTTTGCCCACCGGCTGCCAGGAAATGCTCCAGTAGTCTCCGTCCTTTGCATCCCTCAGATACACATAATGTCCCGGCCGGTCCATCGGCACCGCATTTCCGCGAAAACGCGTCACCCGGTGATACTCCGGAGACTGATAGAACATGTAACCGCCCGCCGTATGATTGACCACGACGCACAAATCCTTCACGCCGAGATAATTTGTCCACGATACCGGCAGGTCGACGCGGTCAATGACATATTCCCTTTCTCATTGTCAAAATGTCCGTACTGCATAAAAAAATCCCCCTGTCTTACCTTCCTATTTTCATTCCTTCTGAAAATATTATAGTAAGACAGAGGGCGAAATTGTATTGCCACGCATGGCATAATTTGCATATTTCTGTCATTCTAAAACAGAACCTAATCGAGTGCCTTCTCCAGCTCCTCAATCACGATCCGGAGTGCCTTGATCCTGGCGTACTTCTTATCCACAGACTCGAGGATATGCCACGGCGCATAGGTCGTGCTCGTCTTTGTGATCATCTCATTGACTGCCGTCTCATACTGATCCCACTTCTCCCTGTTACGCCAGTCCTCCTCTGTGATCTTCCACTGCTTCGCTGGGGTATTCTGCCGTTCCGTAAAGCGCTCCAGCTGGGTGTCCTTGTCGATCTGCACCCAGAATTTGATGATGACGGCTCCCCAGTCGTACAGCTCCTTCTCAAATTCATTTATCTCGTTGTACGCGCGCATCCAGTCGTTTTTTCCGTGCAGAATCCCCTCCAGCCGCTCGACCATCACACGTCCGTACCACGAACGGTCAAAAATTGCGATGTGACCGGTCTTTGGAAGTCTCGTCCAGAAGCGCCACAGATAATGCCTTGCCTTCTCATGAGGCTCCGGGCTTGCAATCGGATGCACTTCATAGCCCCTCGGGTCGAGCGCACTGGTGATCCGCTTGATGTTGCCTCCCTTTCCGGCAGCATCCCATCCCTCATAGGCGATGATGACCGGAACCTTCTTGCGGTACAGGCGGTTGTGCAGCTCGCCAAGGCGCTGCTTTAAATGCTTTAACTCCTTGCGGTACGTCTCCTCGTCAAGTGTCTTATCAAGCGGTATCTCCGAGAGAAGCGGCATGCGCTCTAACGGGAATACATTCTGCAGAAGCGGAACCGCCATATCACGGTTGTCAAGCGCAATGTCAATTCCCTGCGTCAGCGTCTCAAGCACCTGCAATTCCGTCCACTTTCTTCGACTTTGCATCCACAATATACCACGGTGCGGACGGCATGTTCGTGCTCTTCAAATAGGAAGAACACGCATCCATGCACTTCTCGTAGTGACTGTTCTGCCACAGATCCTTTTTTTTCCCACACGCCAGACGGTGTCCTTTTCATCCGTGAGGCGCTCCATCCGTCTGGTCTGCTCTTTCTTGAGATATGCAGGAAAAACTTCATCACGAGGTAGCCGTTATCCGTCAGCTGACGTTCAAAACGCCGCACGCTCTCGATGCGCTTTGCATATTTTTCCTCGGAAAGCCCCCCGTGAAGGCGCTCTTTCCACCACCTCATCCATCCAGCCGGAATCTAAAAATACAAACTTTCCCGCCTCGGAATCCGGGTAAAATGGCGGTATAAAACGGCTTGCGCTCTTCCTCCCCCGGTCTTTCTCTCCATAGACTCCACCTTAAAATGGCGCGGGTCAATATTCTCGATGATCTGACCGATGCAGTAGCCTTTTCCCGCCGTTCCCCAGCCTTCCAGCAGCACCAGTACCCGGCACTTTCTGCTCCTTGATGAGAAGCTGCTGGGCGGCAAGCTTTTCCCTGGCTGCCGCAAGGCGCATCTTTAATTCCTCTTCCCCGGGTCTTACCGGCTCTTTCCACTCTCTCAGCATAAAACCTCCGTTCCGCAGACGCAATGCGTCGCATTTTTCTTCTCCTATAACAGCGGTGCAAACAACCGCAGAATACACTGTATGATGCGAAGCCCCATACTCCGCTTTCCCTTATACTGTTCCGTCACCTCGCGCGACACCTCAAATATCTGCGCAAAGTCCTCTCCAATGGCACCGATCGCCCCGCAGCCCATGCAGCAGCACGCCGTTCTCAAAATGATGGTACAGGCTTCTATAGTCAAAATTGATCGTTCCGACCGTCGCCGTCTCCCCGTCACAAAGTGTCTGCTTCTGATGGATAAATCCCGGCGTGTACTCATAGATACGCACGCCGCGCCGCACCAGAGGCGCATAGTAGGAGCGCGTCGTCTGATACACCAACTTCTTATCCGGAATCCCCGGTGTCACAATCCGCACATCAACGCCGCGCTCGGCAGCCAGACACAGTTCCCTCGTCATATCATCGCTGATAATCAGATACGGCGTCGCCGCATAGAAAAAGTGTTTCGCACTCTTGATGAGATTCAAATAAACATCCTCCGCAAAATAGCCGTCCGTCGGGGGCCGTCCGCATACGGCTGTACAAAACCGGCATCTGCCGCGCGGTAATCCAGCTGTGGAAAATACGTCTGAAACTCATGATCCGCCTCCGCCGTGGCATTCCACATCTGAAGAAATGTCACAGTCAGGCTTGCCACCGCATCTCCCGCAAGACGGATTCCGGTATCCTTCAGACTCCGTACGGGTGCGTGATATTAAAATATTCATCCGCAAGATTGTAGCCGCCCGTGTAGCCGATCTTTCCGTCCACCACCGTAATCTTTCTGTGATCGCGGTTGTTCATGAAAATGTTTAGAATCGGAAGTACCGGATTGAATACCCGGCACTCTACACCGATGGCTTCCATGCGCTTGATAAAGCCCGGATCGATAAAGCCGATACTGCCGACGTCATCGTAAAACAGGCGTACCTCCACCCCGTGTGCCGCGCGCTCGGCAAGCACGTCCTTAATCCTGCCGAACGCCTCCGCTTCCTCGATCGCGTGATATTCCATAAAGATAAAATGTTCTGCCGACGCGAGATCGTGTAGCTGCGCCGCAAGTCCCTCCGCCGCATCCGGGTAAAATGTCACATCGGTATTCCGGTACACCGGATAATGCCCAAACCGCTTGATATAGCGGCACTGGTTCGCCACCGCAAAATCCCTGCTCCTCCAGCCGCCCAAGCACTGCCTCATCCTGGGGAATCTGCTCAAACAGCACCGGTTCAATCGTCTCAAAGCGTCTGCGCATCGCCTTTGCGACCACATTCTTGTGTCCAAACAACAGATACATGCCGAGGCCCAACACCGGAAACGCCAGAATCAGAATAATCCCAGGGCATTTTAAACGCAAAGCGTTCTCGTGCTTGGCGTAAATGCTTAACGCCACAAGAAATGCTCCTACACTAAAGCATAAACTGATTGCCGTAGAATATGCATTCAACCGCAAAACAGCAGCAAAATCCACAAAACCTGCAAAAAGCAGGATAATCCTACAAACACCAGTCTTCCCACACTGTTTTTCACATTGGACTTCTGTTCCGTCCGCATCTTCTGTCTCTTCATTCCGCATCCTCTCTTATCATATCAAAAAGCTTTCATCTGCAAACCCGGATGAAAGCTCTTTTTATTCTTATATTGATTTTCTTTTGTAACGCCATCCTAAGCCTCTGCAGACAGCTGTAATCTCGCCGTAATCTCCCGCACTTCTTTCATAATCGCGGCATACATTTCATACTCAAGTCCAACCGGCGACATATGCGGACATTCCTGCTTCATCCGATAGGCCTGTCTTAACAGGCTGCGTTTGTTCTCCTCAAGCTCCCAGATCTGCTCTCTGCTCATAACTTCTCCACTTTCCGCACACCGGCGTCCCCGCCTTCTTCTGTGCTATGCTCTTCTTCGTGCATATATCTTGTACACACACCTCTACCATCATAGCATATATAGTGGAAAATGCATCAGGGAAGTTGTTCGGCATTTTACCAAATTTTGTGACCGGATTTGAGGACTTTGCCTATTTACAAAACGGCTTTTATCTATTTCTCACAACTGCATCAGCATTTCAAGAGCCTGCTTTTTCATGATACAAATTCCCTGCTCTCTGATATGTGCAATGCCCCTGATCGGAATAATGCGCATCGTCATACTCGATCGTTCCGAACGCAAATGGACGCATCTCCTCCTTGGCAAATCCCGTAAAATCCAGAATAAGATAGTACGCGCCGTCCATCTTGTAGAGACTGCTCTTTGGAATCTTCCCGCGAAAAGCAAGCAGACTCATCCTGCGCATATTCTCAAAGGAAGAAAAGCGCAGTGCACAGATCATCGGGTCGGTGCGCTTATGCGTTCCCGCAGCGGCTGCCGTATCCGCCGTATCTGCTGCGGCCTGTGCGTTCCCCTTCTCTGTCTTGGCCGTTTTCCCTGGTGCAGCATCCGGATCCAGCTGGCTGATCATATGACTGACCGTATTCACCAGATCCCTCAGTGACACCTCTTTGTCCGCGCCAAAAGTGATCGCCATGCTGTGATCCTGCAAAAGCTCCGCTTTCACCATCGGAGAGATGCCCTCCATCTGAATATGCTCCTGTTCCTCGACGAGTTCTAAGACGGTATGCATGAATTCCTGCGTGATCTCGCTGTTTGCAATGATCTCATCAATATCGTATCCGAGACTCTCGATCTCCTGTTCCGTCAGTGCACAGCGGATTTTGTTATCACCGATATGTTCTATTTCCATAAATGATCAATCCCATCTATTGTAAAATGTTGTTTTTAAGTGATACCATTATCCTATTTTTTGCACTATTTGTAAAGTGGCAATCCTTAGAATACCTTTTTTTTGCATAATGCGGACACTGCCCGCAAAGGATACCGCCAATGTGGCCAGGGAAACCAGAAACACTACCGCAGTCACGGCCGCAGGATTTAACTGCGCAGACCACCTCAGCCCTCCCGCAAAATTCTCCGGCAGAAGCTTCCTTGCTGCAATTGCAGCCCCAAGCACCGCAAACCCCAGAATCATGGTTGCTGTCCTGCTTTTTTTCCATACCGTATTTCAGGCTGACCGGAAGCATGACTGCCAGAAAAATTGTCATCTCTAATAAAATAAGGAACATGGGCATCAGCCATTCTAAAAGAGACACCACATCTCCCCGGATATAATCTGCCACAAAACCGGCCGCTGCGGAAACTGCCCAGAAACCACCGCCGCAAAGCATCATAAATACATATTTTTTCCAGCACATAATCTTTTCTGGTCACCGGAAGCGTGAACAGAAACAGATAGCCGTGATCAAATTCGTCATACGAGATCGTGTTTACTGTAAAAAGCATGCCGAACATGGTACAATATCCCACAATGATCTGCGCTGGCTGACCGCTGCAAAAAGAAAAATGAGCGCAATCAGAATGATAATCGTAAAATACCGCTTCTGCCCTGCCAGAATCCGAAAATCCTTCGTCAATAATCCTTTCATAGCTTCTCCCCCTCGCTGTCAAAATCAGAATATCATCAATGCTGCCTTTTTCCATCACAAGATCCGGGTAATTTTCCTGATAATACCGGCGCTCGTTCGTCAGCAGGCGATAACCGTACGCTTCCCGCATTCCGGCAAGCAGATATCTACGGTCCAGCGCCTGATACTGCCGCTCATCCACTTTTAAGATACCATATGAATCCAGAAGAACATCCGTCTCCCCGTGAAGCACAATCTACCCCGGTCAATCATATAGATATCATCGCAGAACTTTTTCCAGATCGCTGGAGATGTGGGAGGATATCAGCACAGATCTCGGTGCTCCGCCGGTTCCCTCCGAATCCAGATATTCCTGCAGTTCTTCAAGCATCGCCTCTCTGGACATCACATCGAGTCCCAGCGTCGGTTCGTCCAGAATCAGCAGGTCAGCGTCATGTGACATCGCAATCAGCAATTTCAGCTTTCTGCATCCCGGTAGAAAAATCTTTGATTTTTTTGTTCGCCGGAAGTTCATACCGCTGACATTTTTCCAGGAACCTGGCCTCATCAAATCTGGTATACAGATTCCGCAGAATGGCGGTGACATCCTGGACGGTAAGGAACTGGCTGAAGCCCGAATCCGCAAGGATACCCCGATCCGCTCCCGGTCTTTTGCAGTCAGTTCTGTATATGGTTTTCCGAAGATCCTTATCTCACCCGTCTCCGGCGGCACCAGCCCCAGCAGAATCTGAAATGTCGTCGTTTTTCCCGCTCCGTTCGCCCCGACAGATCCGGTTGCCATCCCGGGCTGCACTTCCATGGAGCAGTCCAGTTGAAACGACCCGTATGCCTTTGTTACTTTGTTCAGTTGCACCATCCCATCATTCATATGATTCTCCATTCCTGTGATTGCACTCCTATGTTTCCAAAACAATTCCAGAACCGCCCGCAGTTCTTCGTCGCTCATGCCATACGCCCGCGCCTTCGCCACCAGCTGTTCCATCCGCTGCTCGATCTCTTTTCTGTTCTTCCGCAAGCAGTGACGGATTCACCCCGAGCACAAAGCTGCCCTTGCCATGCACCGTTGCGATCAGCTGCTCCTCCTCAAGGGCATCATATGCCTTTTTACGGTGAGAGCGCTCACCTTAAGATCTTTTGCAAGCATTCTCACCCTGTCAAGTGGCGCTCCCTCCCCGCAGGGTTCCCTGCAGGATCTGTTTTTATCTGCTCTACGATCTGCTCATAGATCGGCTGCATCGATGTGTGATCCACAATTATCTTCATTTTTTGTATTCTCCTCCACCTCTGCGCAGTATGTAGGTTTTCCTTCGACAAACAGTATATAACAGTATATAACTGTTGTCAACTGTTATATACTGTTTATTACAAAAAACAATGGTTGCTTTTTATATAAAAAATCCCGGTCTTAAGACAGAACTGTCATTCTCTGTCCGCGAACC
>VOFC01003785.1_pt1 | contig 21191 bp, 25 predicted proteins | sample 5384161 | NCBI WGS metagenome assembly VOFC01 (sample SAMN12384722, study PRJNA508395) | human gut metagenome | isolation source: healthy gut B | host: Homo sapiens
TTCTTCCGGAGAAAAGGTCACAAACATATACCTTTCTTAATTAACTTGGCTGCTTCATACATCTGGCAAAATAAATTTGAAGCAAAAAGAATAATCTGTCTTCCCAATCAGCACCAAGCCGCTAATATCTTTTTTAAGATTGATTCCACGAACTCTTCCTTCTCTTTAGTAAGTTAGTATCATCAAATCTCATATTAAACTTTCCATTGTACTTCTTTGCTAAACCATGGTTTAAAGACAGATTGCTTATATTTTATATGAAGATAACCGTTGAAGCTCTGGTGTCAGTCTGCACATGGTCAAAAATCTTCCTTCCTCTAAATCTTTATCAATTATTAATTCTATAAAATTTTTTGATTCAATCTTTTCGTTTTCTAATTCCATTTTTAGCCTCCGGGTTAATTATATTTTTTCACAATTATTGAATTATACAATAAATATGCTGTTTTCAATATGTTTGCCTGAAATAATAATGTAATGCAAAAAAAGCTTTACCCCAAAGCCAAACTCACTTTAAAGTAAAACCTCTTTTATTAACTTTTTAATTCTCTTTAATTTTAACTTTATACAATATTACATCTTATAAAAGTTTATCTTTTAACTACTAATTTATTTTTCTACTAAAACTTCCATATATCTTACACACCCCAGGCAAAGAGCTTCACTATGTGAACTGAAATAAAGGTCAATTCTGTTTCCTCTAATTGCTCCACCTCTGTCTTCAACTGTGTAAGTGTTTCCATTGAACTTCAACTTTTGTTCCAAAAGGAAATCTTGAAGTGTCAGCAGCAATTGTTCTGCCTGCTGCTGTTGCTCTTGTTCCTGATGCCGTAATACCTGTTGTCTTCCCACAGCATGCTGCACATGAGCAATAACCTGTTATTTTAAAAGTTCCAAGACTTTTTATTTTGATTTAGATTTTGAAGAAGATTTCTTCTTAGCCTTCTTCTTTTAGATTTCTTTCCGTCTTTCTTAGACTTTTTATTGTTTGCATCTTATTATTAGTTTGTTTTTCATTCTCAGTTTGTTTGTTTCTTCTGAAGTTTCATTTGCATCATCTTCAGATGCTTTCAAAATAAATGCTGAACCTCCAATTGTTTCTTTTACAATCTCTGTATTAACCTGATCATTATCAAAGACCTTTAAGTTTAAGAGAATTAGTAGTATCTTCTGATTGTAAGATTGGTATCACATTTGCTGATTTAAGTACCGGTGTCTGACTAGCTTCTGCTACAGTTTCCACTACCATACTGTCATTCTTCTCAACTGACGTTACAACAGGTGTAATTGTCATTGATGTGATTGAACAAACAGCCTCAACAATGAGTCTTATTTTCTCATATCTATACTCCTTTTCTTTTTCCACTTTTGTGGCTTGCAGTATAAATATACACCAACTGTTACAGAATGTCAAGAGAATGTTACAAATATGTTACATTCATATGTCTTATGCAATATTTTTTAACCTTTTGTCGATTTTCTATCAAATAATTTTTCAAGAATAACATCTAAAACATATTCATGACCACATATTACAATAGTATCTTCATTAACAAAGTAAAAAAAGCAGTTCTTCTAGGTTAAATGCTACACCAAGTCTTACTCCACCTTTCATTTCAGCGCTTCGCAAAACTTTATTAATCTCATATTTTGACATATGTGGAACACTCATATCCTCTTCTCTTTTTAAACTGTATCATAGGATATCCTCCCTGATATCCACATATTACTAAATCTTTTTAATTTATATCTTTTACTCCAGTATTTAATTTTTCTTCCATAAATTCTCCAATCTGTCATTTTTTAATCGCTTTTATGTAAATATATTACAAAAGCCCCACTTTTTTCAAATGGAGCTTTAAAAATATCAAAATATAATCTGAATAAAATACTATTTAATGTGTTTCTGAATAAAATTAACAACTAACTTTCTTGTTTCTTCCAAAGCATTTGCTGTTTCAAATTTTCTTTCAGGATGCCACTGCAATGCCAAAACTTTCATCTCATCAGAACCGAAAGCTTCAATTGTCTGATTTTCCCTGTCAATTGCAAGTGGTTTAAAACAAGATGCCAGCCCATCTATCGGAATAACATCTTTATGGAAATTATTAACCCATATTGTTCTGTCTTCTTCAACAAGATAAACCTCATGGTCTACTGAACGTGGTCTCTCAACCTTTAATTCAGGATGATACAATAATTTTCCTCCAAACAAAACATTCATATACTGCATTCCCCTACAGGTTGCAATAATAGGAATACCTTCCCCAATACAATGTTTTATAAGTTTTTCTTCCATTACATCTCTGTATGGCTGTAGTTCTTCATTATGAGGTCTGTCATAATATTTCACAGGAAGAGCACCTCCACCGGCTACAATTAATAAATCACACTGACGTTCAAATAGCTTGCCGACGTTTTTAACGTGGTTAGAAGCAGGCTGTGGAATAAAACCAAGTAACTCATAGAACCTTATATATGCTGCTTCCAATACATCTGTAGGATCTCCATACTGATTTACACCTTCACGCTGGGTAATAAGTGCTCTTAAATCCTCACATTGTAAACCTTCTTTAATTATACCGTTGGCACAATCAAGTTCCATATAGTTGATTTTTTGACGCATAATCGTAAATCTTCTCACCACATCCAATTGCTGCGGGAATTTCAAACTCAGCGCAACGTATTGCCATGTGTGATGCCACACCGCCATACTTTGTAATAAAACCTTTAATTCCCTTTGTAAAAATCCATTCATATCCCGGATCAGCTTTAGGAATCATAACAATCTTGTCCATAAGGTCTTCATCTGTTTCAAGTTCAAGATTAACAACTTCACCTTCAACCTTTTTAGAGGTAATAAAGTTAGGACGCGCCTCATTAACAGGAATAACAGAAACACTTGTAAATATCAAGAATAACATCAGGCAAAATAGCATTTAAATATTTATCATAATGCTTTTTTATTGTTAATAATAGCATTTAACTTTTTTTCCCCATTTGTTCATTGTTCAAGTAAAAACATTCTTTAAAATCATAAGCTGAATCCATGATAAATCTTTTCTGTCAATGTCAAGGAGTTTACCTTAACATCTGTATTAAATCAAGTACTAAACTTAGTGGACTTAGTAACTAAACTTAAAGAATTCTCTGCCTTCAATTGAAGTTCTTAAAACAGATTAAAATCTTTTAGGTGTAACATCTAAACCTATTGATTTTAAAGCTTCTTCAAGTTTTTCGCTGTTAAGTCCTTCAAATTCTTCTTTAACTTTCTGAACTTTATTATGACCTACTGCCGGTCTGAAAACCATCTGGTTATAACTATCTGTTCTAATATCATAAGTGCCGCTTCTTAAATGTCCGTATTTATTGTTAAATTCATTTCGGCTCATTTTTCCCAACTGAGAACTTCTTGATAATCCTGTTCAAACTTGTAGAAGATACAGTTGCAATAGATTTCATAAACAAACCATCCTGAATCAACTAATGAACTGCAAAGCTCTTTTGCAATAAATGCCATTTTGCCTGTCTTGTAAACTGAGGTGTTCCATAAATTTAATATCTTCCAAAGTTCAAGAATATCTTCAACTATCTTGTTAACATCCTCTGATTCCATATCGTTTTCAACAATGTGTTTACGGGTTTTTTCTAGTGTTTAATGTCTCATTATCAGCCTCTTTCTGAAATCTGTTTTATGATTCTTAATGTTTGTTACCGTAAGTTCTTTAATGATTCTAAAATCTGCCTTGCCTTTCTTCTTTGAAAACTGCATCCAGCAATTCTTTGTTCTTGTTTTCAGTGTTAAAATCAAGGAGTTTGGATAAACAATTTCAAATAATTTTATCGTAATGCCGTTGTATCGACTTTTTCAGCTTCTTCTTATAGAAATTCCTGAAGTTTTTGTGGCAAGTTTTTCGTCTATCTTTTTGAAGGTGTTAATGAATAAAAAGATAATCAAGACTAATGTGTAATGAATTTCTATACGATACATTAACTCATCATTAGCTGTCTGTATCCCATCGGAACAAGCCCCTGGTTCCAAAGCTTCTGAAGTAATAATATATCTGTACAATGAATAGTCCAAAGTACGGGGACTTGTACCTATAATCTCAGAAGGATTCAGCACATATCGGAAAACATCATATTTTACCATCAATTACGCTTTTTATATCTTTCATATTCCACATTTTAAATCTTCTATTTTTCCATAAAAATTCTTAATAGTTCCCTGAACATTCTTAATATTCGAGAAATTGGCAACCAAAGGTCTTGCCTGAAAAATGATAACTTCATTATTCTTATTTTCCGCAAACTCAATATCAGGGGAATCTTAAAAATATTCTCAATTTCATCTATTGCAACAATAAGATTTCTCCACTGCTCTTCAGCTGTGAAAGTTCAATATTTCTGGCAATCCATAATGTCTTTCCACCCCTCCACTTGTTACTAAATCTGTGGAACCGGTGTCATCATAATTAATAAAGATAAGTGGTGCTTTGTCCTGAATATCATGAGTAAACAAAAACACCACAATAACACGTCGCTTTGCCTGGTGCTGTATTAAAACCTGCTGATACGATATCATCCATATCAGAAAAAAGAAGCAAGATTCCAACACAATATCCAATAGCGCTTATTATATTTGAAGTATCCAGATGAATCCATCCAGCCATTATGGCCTGCATTGAATTTTCAAAGACGGTCTTCATTGGTTGATGAACTTCTGATAACTATCTTTTCGCCTTTGAAAGTCTTACTGATTTCGTTTGCCATCTCTAACTTATTCGCGTACGATAATCGGGCGTATCATTAGCATGAGGCTTCGGCTTTTAGCCTGTGGTAATTTAACTTTCAGCTGCAAAAGGCTTTTAAGTGTATTGAGCTGTAGTTGAAATCAATTTGATTTCTTCTTTCGTCTCTAAAGATCGTCAAAGTTTTGCCAGTGTAATCCCATACATTCATATCTCATATGCGCTTGTATTTGATTAAATCTATAGTACCTTTATAAATCAAATAATATTATAAAAGGGGCTAATATTTGATTAAAAACAGCTTTATTATTCAGTTGTTGTTTAACTTTTATTTTTTGTTATTCTGAATCTTCTGTAATAACTTTTGGCTTCATTACAAATTTTCATCAGGATCCATTACATATGCTCTTGAATTTAGACTGAATATGTTACATCTGATCTTCCCTGTTCCTGTAACACTTGTAGAAACAACTTTCAATTAGGTGTTTCATTAAGCTGATACTACAAGAGCCTTAATGTCTTTCTTAGGCATATTAGTTTGGAAACTCTTACTTGCTTATATTTGCAAAAATCTCATCATAATTGTTAAGTAACGCTGATGACTGGGCTTTCTTAATAAACTGCCTCAATAACTTTCATCTGATCACGTCCTCTTTGTTTATCGCCCTCTGCAAACGCATGTCTTTCTCTTGTAAAAACCACAATGCCTGAATACCATAGGTACTGTTTAATCCTTCACTATAGCTATATCCATGTGTTGAGAAAAGAATAATCTGACACAACATCAATGCCTCAAGAGCATCAATAATATCTACAAAACTGTAGAAGTTTAATCGAATAAAATAATCAGCTTAATATCTCGGCTTGTTCAAAGAGTATCCATTGAGACATTTGTTCATGATTTCGCCATGGGTAAGTTTGTCCTTTACTCCATTAGAAATGGATAATGGCACATAATATCTCCTAGGTGTCAAAGTAACAATACCTGATGTGTAACAGGATTAATTGACATTATAATATTAATATCCTTTACTCTTTGTTGTTATATCCCCTTCTGTGTCTATACCATAATATACACATTAAAGCATTCTTTTGTAACATTCTTATCTCTACATATTCCTTTACGGCAGTTTTACATTTACTACATAAATACATTTAATCTTGTTGGTAAAGTTTATAAATTCATTATTTCACTATCATTTCACTTCATCGCCTGCATTTTCACAAGATCTAACATTGCCTGATTAAAATAAATGCAGTCAGCATTCAAAGTTCTATCTGCCATTTTAAGTAAATTGCGTCATATTCATTGGCAATAAGCTTATTGTTAGCTTTTGCGAGAACGTTTTTAATACTGAATCTGTTTCGTCTTTTGCATAAGATAGGTTATATCCTTAAATTATAATTTCTTTCAATATCCTTTAGTTCTTCTGCCTTTATCACTCTTAGAATATATAACACCATATTCCTCAGTTGAAAGTTTAGAGTTTTCTACCACATCATCTATGGTCTGATCTGCCTTGTTTAAAACATTTTTAATATCCTCTATCATAAACCACTCTGCAAATTGCGTTGCAAATAACACTATTGCCATTAATATAGATATAACCATAGAAATACTGATGTTTTCTTTCCCTTTCTTATTAGAGGAATAATAGTTATTGCCACAGCGAACAACTTCTAAGATTATAAAATATTTAGCAGGTACATAATCTAATATTAGTTTATGTATGATACAAGTCTGAAAAAGCACTACCTCAAATACTGCAAGTGCAATTACCTGTAAAATATTAAAATTAACGCTATGATTTTATCCATATTTTCCTCCATGCAAAATTTCTTCTGATTTTTCAAGGCCTCATCTTTCGCAAAATAATACTAACATCTACAAGTATATCACGTCCTCTTCATAAAAAGAAGTAAGTCACATTTCTTCTGCACTGCATATTTTATTGTAAAGAGTGAGGCAAGGATTATGAAAAATATAGCTGTATTATCCGGTGACAAAAAGACAAATATATGCAAATTCTACTTAAATAATAATGGATTTTTGTTCCTATATATATAATTTTTGATTTTAATGAAGATGCTACATTTTATGTGGCACTCCTTTTTCCAAAGATAGTTTTGTATTTAAACTGTAGATTTATATTCCAGTTTTCCAATCACACTTTTTATTGCTTTATTAAAGCCGGGGGCAAACAGTTTTTGCCGGAAATATTTCAAACGATGTAACAACTTCTCTTAAGAAGAAAAATATCAACTATTTTGATTTTCTTAAAGATGAGAAAAAGTTGTCTGTCCAACGCAATGCTAACGGCTGAAGGATTAATTAGCAATATAATAAATAATACCCCTTTTGCACTTGATACAGCTAAAGCTTTGATTATAGGTTTTTGGCAGGTGTGGCATAAACACTGCACTTAAATTCAAAGGCGTTAAAACGTGTGTGTAACTATTTATGACCACACTCCAATTCATTTATGCCAGGCCTCTTCTACGGATTAAATACTTCCACTTTTGATAATCTGATTGAATGTATTAGTGACTTTTGACATAATAATTAACACTGTTCCTTGTGAAGTTTTGACTGAATCTTTTAAGCTTAGTAAAAGGCTGTGTTCTTTTTGAAGTTGCGTCAAAACCTTAGTGGAATGTTCAATGTAAACCTTGTTATATATAGATTATCCCTCAGTTACATGCCCTGACTTCCTGGGAAAACTGTCTCCTAAAAGTGCCGGGGAATTAATTGCAAAAAGTATTATTTTTATTTAGAAAAGGACTGGGGAAAAATGGCATCAACAACTTTAAGGATAAAAACATTGGCGTAGGCATTACAGGTTCATACTGTACCTACAAAAGTTTTTGAAGAATTAAGACGACTTGCCGATACACAGGCTAATCTGTTTACTATTTTTCAAACAACGCCTCTTCTACTGACAGCCGTTTGGTAAATGTAAAGATTTTCTGAAACTTGCTGAAGAAATAAGTGGAAACCGCCTATAACCACAATTCCCGATGCAGAACCTATGGGTCAAAATCTATGCTAGACCTTCTTATTATTGCACCGTGTACAGGAAATACCCTGTCTAAACTTGCCAATGGCATTTCTAGGACACTCCTGTGCTTATGGCTGCCAAGGAAGCTCATTTAAGAAACGCAACCGACCTTTAGTTATGGCAGTACCAATGATGCATTAGGTATGAATTTGAAAATATATCGGTATTCTACTTAATACCATATATGTTCCTTTTCGGTCAGGATACTATTTATCCAAAACCTAATTCAATGATTGCTCATGTGAGGACTTAAATTGAAGACTACTAGTGAAAAGGCCCTTGCAGGCAGATTCAACCGGTAATTGAGTCCACACGCAACAATTTTTGTAATATAAGTATTCTTACAAATATTATTTACCCTAATTAAATTGTAGAATGGAGTATGTGCGGGAATTGCAGGTCAGACTAAATATAACATTTCAAAACGAAGACAGATCTCTCTGGCTTCATTTTCTCAAAAACAAACTAGATGATGCCATAAAACACAGCCTGATGATGATGACGATATTTATCTTTCGGGTGTTTCTGCTGCACAATGGGTTTCTCTCGATAAAACAAGAGTTTTCCAAATAATATTATTGGTGGCTTTTGTAGGTTTTTGCCCATTCATAGGGTTTCAATCCGTGACATTAAGGCAAGTGACATCAGCCAATGACACGGGCTTACAAAATCACAAAGCTACATTGTTTATAATGGCGAAATACACAATACTGATTATTTATGTAAAATGTTATGCTATCTTTTTATCATTAGTTTTGGAAACAACCGGTGACACAAGAAACAATCCTACTCACTGCTATTTAGTTTTTGGAACAGATATTTTTCAAAGGAATTAAATGGTATTTTCTCCTTTGTAATCTATGACAATGACACAGCGATTGTTGTTAGAGATCACATTGGAGTAAAACCATTGTTCTACTCACCATAATAATAGGGAATTTTGTCATCTGGAGCCTAAAGGAGATTTTCGCTTATGGTGATTAAACCCATGATAAATTCCGATGGTTGTGTGTGAAATAATCCGGATGGGTCCTGCTCACCATACTCTTGGAAACGGAGCTTTTTAAAGATATTAAGAGGAGTTCTGCCGGGGCACATTATCTAACTGTAACAACTGACTACCATCATAATGTTAAAAGTTAAAAGATTTATGTTATTAAAACTTAAAAGCAAAATACAGTGACGACTATAATACTACCTTAGATAGAAATGCAGCTATCACTTATAACTGACAGCATACAAAAGCAAATGGTTTCAGATATTCCTATTTGTACTTTTTATCAATTGGATTAGATTCCCCTGATCTTGTTTCTGCCATTGTGCAGGATAACCTGCTGATAAAATTTAAATGCCTCTTTTGACTTTGTAGACAATGATATTAATTTTTAAATCTAATGCTTTTCAAATTTCAAGGGATAAACCTTTCGTGGATATTATGGTTAACCACATAAAATAGTAAACATAAATATTTAGAAATGCAATAATTCCTAATCAAATTGATTGTCTTTTAAAGCAGTTGATGCAAGAATATTCCAAATATGGCTGATGTTGAATCATCCATGCTTTATTTCTGTAATCTTGTTTCTAAAGAATGCCGTGTAACTTTAACCGGAGAATGTGCCGATGAAATATTCGGTGGCTATCCGTGGTTTCAATAGGAAAGAAATGTATATGCAAACACATTTCCATGGTCTTTACGATTTAAGCCTAGAATTGTTTTTGTTTAAAGATGATTTCATTAATTCACTGCCATTAAAAGAATATGTTGATGACGCATGAGACTTCAATTAACCAATGCCCTCATACAGACAGCGAAACCATAACTGAATACAACCGTAGAAACTTCCTGGTTAAACATCCGTTTGGTTTATGATGACTCTTTTTAAATAGATGATATGATGCAGTATGTATTCAGGACTGAAGCAAGAGTTCTGGCAGATTACTTGCATACTGGAATATGTTTTCTTAATGTTCCATGGGAATATTGAAATTATAATGTCAATCAGGTAAAAGTCTTCTTGTTGAATGTGGGAAAAAATATCTTCCACCTGAAATTTTTACCGAAAAAAAAGTTTCATATCCTAAAAACCTATGATCCGACTTTACGAAAACTTCTCGGAACTATGGTTGAAGAATATAAATCTATTAATAAATACAGAAATATATTGATTACAACAAACTAATTAAATTTATAAACAGTCAAAAGACTATGGAAAACCATGGCTTGGCCAGCTAATGGCTGGTCCACAAATAACTGCATATATTGCTACAAATCAGTTATATGTTACGTAAATACAATCTTTAAAATAAGAGGCTTTTTTGCTTACTACTGACATAACAATCTTTTGTTATCATAATTGATGATAAAACCTCTTTATTTTAAATTGACCCAAAACATAATTTTTCCAATCGACTGGTTTTATTTTATTTGTTCTGAAATTGCTTTATTTACATTGTCCACTTCTTCCTTAAAGTTAGACGCTGACATTCTAAGTGCCCCATGTCCCATTATTATGTTGTTCTAAAGCATCTGACGTTGCAACTGTAACCTGAAACTTATTGGCAAGTTTGTGAGTTGTTTTGCTATATACATATCTGCTGTTTCCTTTAGTATATACTACATAGATATTATGATATTTCGAACAGTTTCCCTGCATGTTTTTACATTATAAGCATCGGGGTAACAATAACTGTATTACCTTGATACCTCCCTGATAATTACACATTATATCTAAAAGTCTGTCTCTTCTCCATCAATGTTTGTTTTTGCAATTTCTTTAATTCATCCCATGCAAAAACAATATTATGCAACCATCTACTAAAAGACACTGAGGTGACTTTTTATGTGTGGCTTTTTGTTTATTTTCACTATACGTCTTTACTTTTTTCTCAGTATACTTCTTTCTTTTTATTGGTCAGAATGTTTTTCAAAATTTCTTCTAATTCATATCTGTTGCATAGAATCTCTGTTATTTATTTTGCGCTTCTATTACAGTTTTATTTTCAATATTAGCCATTTCACCATTTTTTAGAATCTGTTTTCACATGCATATATTGTTAACCTGATCCCACGGAACAACAAATCCTGCACCATGCGAACAAAAAACCGAACCTGTAGGATTTTGCAATATCTGCCTCACTGTCATAGGCTTTTCAGGTTCCATGAGTATATTCATTAACAGTATTAATGTAATCCCCAATTGTTGCAGCAGGTGCAAAGCCCTGTTATTACACTCATTTTTCCTTCTGTTTCAGGCTGATTAATATTGCCACTCATTTGATCAATGTCTGTCATTGCCCTGCCTATATTTTCTGAAGGAATTTTCAAAGTAAAATTATAATACGGTTCAAGCAATACTGACTCTGCCTTCTTTAATCCCTGCCTTATAGCTCTATATGTAGCCTCTCTAAAATCTCCACCTTCCGTATGCTTAAGATGAGCCTTTCCTGCTACAAGAGTAAAATGAATGTCTGTTATAGGCGAACCTGTTAAAAAACCTTTATGTTCCTTCTCTGCCAAATGTGTCATAATAAGTCTCTGCCAGTTACGACTTAAAAGACTTTCATTTAAATTAGATTCAAATGTAATTCCACTTCCAAGCTGTCCCGGTTCCATTAATAAATGAACTTCCGCATAATGTTTAAGCGGCTCAAAATGTCCTACACCTTCCACTATGTTATTTATAGTTTCTTTGTACAAAATAGAGCCTGTTCCAAACTCAACATCCATATTGAAACGTTCTTTTTATAATATGTTTTAGCACCTGAATTTGAATAGGCCCCATAACGTTGGCTATTATTTCTTTAGTTTCTTCATTCCATTTTTAAACTTAAAGTAGGATCCTCTTCTTCTAACTCTTTTTAACATTTTATAAGCCTGATTAATATTTACATTTTCAGGTATAATAATGGTATGAAAGTACAGGCTGAAGATTGGGACTCTCAGACTGCATTTCAAAGCCAAGTCCCTGTCCCGGATATGTATTATTAAGACCTGAAATTGCACAGATACATCCGGCATCTGCCTCACTAATACTCTTAAACTTTTTCTCCTGAATAAACTCTTATGTCATTAATCTTTTCAGACCACTGATTTCCATCTGTAATTCCACTAAGTATATCCTTAACTTTTATGAAGCCACCTGTTATTTTTCTATATAAGTTAATCTTATGCCGTTTTCTTTAACTATCTTAAAAACCTTTGCCCCGAATTCTTCATGATAAACAGGTTCAAAAGAATATCTATTAATTCCATCAAGTAACTTATCAATACCTTCATTCTTTAATGCTGAACCAAAATAACATGGGAAAAGCCTTTCATAAACTAAGTCAGCAATAGTTTCATCTGAAATTTCGCCTGATTCCATATATATTTCAAGTACATCCTCGTCTGAAACTGCAATGGCTTCCATATCTTTTCTTCCACTGAAAGATCAATTACACCATCCCCAAATTTGTTCCTTATATTGGTTAAGGCAAACTCCTTGTTAGTTCCAGGCATATCCATCTTATTTACAAAAATAAATGTTGGAATATTATACTTATTTAATAATTTCCATAACGTTTCAGTATGCCCCTGAACACCTTCACTTCCGCTTACAACCAAAACCGCATAATCAAAACCTGTAAAAGTTCTTTTCCATTTCAGCAGAAAAGTCCACATGTCCCGGTGTATCTAATAATGTGATTTTTTGTGTCTGCATATTCAAGTTCAGCCTGTTTAGAAAAAATAGTTATTCCTCTTTGTTTTTCTAAATCAAAGTTGTCTAAAAAGCATCTTTATGGTCCCACGTCCTAACTTTCTTATTTTTCCTGTTGCATATAAAAAGCTTCCGATAAAGTAGTTTTACCACTATCAACGTGTGCTAAAATTCCTAAAGTGATTTTTTTTCATATTTATATATATCCTCTGTTCTATTTATATCTAAGTTTTTTTAATTTGATTTTTTTGTCTTATTTTCCCAAATTATGATTACAAAGTATTTTTCCCACCTTTGTGCAAGAACACCATATTTTACTGTAATATTTCTTAACTGGTTATTCGTCGGTCGCGTAAATTTTGGAAAAACACTGATAATCATTTTTTACTAGTAATATTCTCAAAAAATCTTTTGTTCTGTTTCAAGAATTTTTATCTGACTTGCTGACGCAGTATGATTTATTCCGGTGGAAAATACATGACTGCGTCAGAATTTTATGTTTGTATCGCATACTGTTCTTGTTATAATGCCACTCTCTGAGTCTTGCCATTTTTGATGCACCCAGTCTGCTCCAACCCAGAGCAAGTGTACTCATTCGCGATGACAATACATGACTTACATGCCCTTCGGCACTGCATGCACACACGCCATTTCTTCTCAAAGTCGTCTTTTGGCCGCTGTCCAGTTATTTTTGATATGCTTTGCAGCTTCCTGAATTCTTTTGAGCTGACTCTCTGTTTTTGCGCATCCTTCTAATCTTTCTACTATTTCATCGAATTCTTTCTTTGTTCCATCTCTTATGATTTTGCACATATTTGCTTAGATGAAATTCATCCAATACATACTCTATGCTTCCGAGCTGGTTCATTCCCTCTTTAATCCATGCTCCACCATCTGAATTAATATAAATTTTCTTTATGCCTTCCATATCATATGCTGTATAAACATAGCGTCTTATCCTTGCCCAGAATTCTTTGTTTGATTCATCACATCCACTGCAAAAATATTTTGTGTTTATCAACTTATTTCGTTTGCTTCCCGGTGCTTCAGGCGCAACTCCCTCATACACATATACGAGTTTTGTTATTGCTCCATTCTTTTTTCTTCCATTTTCACTTACTTCCAGGTCGCCTTTTTTCTCTTGGAATTGCAGAGCGTAGTGGTCCTCATCTGCATCAATATAAAGATAATCCACTTTCTTTTTCTCCGGCTCTTCCGGTATTATTTCAGGAAATTTTGTTTTGTGAAGCATATCTTTTACCGCGGTTTTGCTTATACTGTCCGATTCGTTTACAGACTCACCTCCACGTCTATAAGAAGTCTGTACAGCTTCTTCGTATACTTTTACCATTGCATCTTCTGTAAGCCGTTGATTTTCTTCAAATCCCATTACCTTATCTAGAAGATAGCACATCTCAAACTTCCCATCTTCATTCTTTTCTTTTGATACATAAAGTGTTTTCATACAAGATACAGTACCAAGAGTTGTAATTAAATCTTTCTCGCAATCTTTCTTCTCAACATGCCAGTTCATCTTTCTTTTTTACACTGTTTTTTATTGCCATATCCATCTCTTCGAGAGTTTCTTTGATAATCTCTACTCCGAGTTTATTTAATGTTTCTTTTAGTTCTTCAATGTATTCAGCAAACTTGCTTGGATCTCTGTATAAATTTTCGGAAACTTTTAATAATTCATTGATGCAAACTTCGTTAAAATACTGTATAATTTCTTTTTTCTTTTAAAGTTTTTGTAGTAATTAATACTTTATCACAAAAAGGGTTCCTCTTATTTTTTTGTTTATTTTCCGACTAAAAATTTACGCTAGCTACTTTAAAAGATGTGTATTTTATTACACCTTTGCAGAAACAATATTTAGTACACTATTTGTGAAAAGAGGTGCTACTGATGGTGAATTTTGTAGAAAAATCAAAAAACTTAGAAAAGAAAAAAAAACTCACTCAAAAACAACTAGCAGATTTAGCCGACGTTGCAATAAGTGTAATTTCTGCTTATGAATCAGGCAATTGTTATCCCTCATATGAAGTATTAATTAATCTTTCCCATATTTTTCATGTATCAATTGACTATTTACTTGAATTAGTACTATAAAATCCATTGATGTCACCGGACTGAATGACAATGAAATTGATGTCATTATGCAAATGGTAGAAATCCTAAAATCGAACATATAACTGTCTATCTGTTTCACTCAGCAAAGAAGTTAATTAAACCTGCATTGCTCCACTACCTTCTTCTTTCATTCATATCTCTATTTACTTCTATTTCCTTTTCCCTTACAGCCACTTTTCCTTCCAGTAACTTATCCGTTTCTTCCATAGCATCCTCAAACAGATAACCATCAAACTCTTTGCCATACATATCTTTCAATTCTTCTTTTTGCCTGTTGCTCCTTCTCCGGTCTGATTTTATAACGTTCTTCTGAAACTTTGTCTGCATCCTCCGGATTAACTTTATACTTTGCAATATCGTATTCCAGATATGCGATGGTCTTATTCGTTTCAATCCTTATGACTTCTGCTTAAAAAGAAAACACAGTTGTGAACAATGGTTCACAACTGTGTCAAAATCTTTTTTACCCCCACTCTTGACAAAGAGCCAATAGAAAAAGGACTTAGGGAAAAAATCCCTTACGAACCATTACAGTTCATAAGGGACTCTGTTAGATTAAAATATGTAATTTTAATTATTTCTTTACTTTAATTTTAACAACCTTTGACCACTTCTTAGCGCCAACTGCTTTTACTCTTACATATAATTTCTTCTTGTTCTTTAATTTCTTGCTTGAAAGAGTAACTTTTTTCTTCTTAACTGTCTTCTTGTAAAGAACTTTCTTAAACTTCTTGCTTTTTTGATACCTGTACTGTGTACTTCTTAGCACCCATAACTTTCTTGAATGTTAATTTAACTTTCTTTGAGCTAAGTTTCTTTTGTTATTTTCTTAGTAATCTTTGTTTTCTTAAGTGAAGCCTTCTTTGTTACTTTCTTTGTTACTTTCTTTGTTGTTGCCTTTGGCTTAGCTGTTGTTGATGTGTCTGTTGTTGTTCCATCTGGTGTTGATGCATCTGTTGTTGATGCATCTGGTGTTGATGCATCTGGTGTTGGTGCAACCGTTGTAGGTGCTGCTGTCGTAGGGGCTACTGTCGTTGGGACTACCGTTGTTGGCACTTCATCCCTGAAGCTGTATGTAACTGATGTTGCTTCTGATTCCCTGCCACCTCTAACTGATTTTACTGATATTGTATAATCCTTTTTTTCCATCCTTAAATGCATCTATAGAAAGATTTATATTTGGCACATTTGATGTTCCTGCTAATCTTCCATCAACATATACGTTGTAACTTTCTATGTCACTTGTAGGTGCCTGCCATGCAAAGCAATATGGAAGTGTTTCATCTCCTGCATATATTAATCCTATTGGTGCAGGAACTGCATCCTCATCAACTGTTGTTGTCGGAACTACTGTTGTGGTTGGTGCTACTGTCGTAGTTGGGGCTACTGTTGTTGTAGGTGCCACCGTCGTAGTTGGGGCTACTGTTGTTGTAGGTGCCACCGTCGTAGTTGGTGCAACTGTTGTTGTTGGTGCTACTGTTGTTGTTGGTGCTACTGTTGTTGGCTTATCTACTGTTCCACCTATATATGTGTAAGTAATTGATGTCGCCTTTGATTCCTTGCCATTTCTAACTGATTTTACAGACACTACATAATCACCGTTTCCGTTTGCAAAGGCATCTGCTGTTAAATTAATAGCTGCTGTATTTGATGTTGCTACTAATCTTCCATCAACATATACATTGTAACTTTCTATATCACTTGTAGGTGCCTGCCATGCAAAAGTAATATGGAAGTGTTTCATTTCCTGCGTATGTTAATCCTATCGGTGCAGGAATTGTATCATCTTCAACAGCTGTAGTAGGTGCTACCGTCGTTGTAACTACTGCTGTTCCCTTTGTTGTCGGTGCTACTGTTGTTGGTGTTGTTGATTCCTTTGTTGTTGAGGCAGTCGTATCCTCAATCTTAATATTTTTAAAGTTAATATTTGTTCCTGCATCAACATTCTGTCCTAACTCAAACATTACTTTTATCTGGTTGTTTGTTACTGTGTATGTTCCTGTTAAAGTCCTTGTACCATTTGCCGGTATATCTGTATATACCTGTAGATCCTTTTCGTTTGAAAGATCTTCTTTTATACCAATTGAACATGCTTTTGATGCAGTAACATCTACTGTTACTTTATATGTATGTCCGTTTGTTACGTTATCTGTATAACTTCCCTGTACTAACCATGCTGATCCTTTGTTTGCCTTATCAACATAAATATTATAGTCTGCGTCTGATACCCACTTATATGCACCTGACGCTGTTCCACTCCAGTTTCCAAAGTAACATCCCCATTTACCTGATGGTGTCCACTGATTAACTGTTGCTTCTGTATACCCTTCCGGAACTGTTTCAGCCGACTTAGTTGTCGGTGCCACTGTTGTTTCAGGAACAGATGGATTATCAGTTTGTCCCGGCATTTCAGTTTTATCTGATGCAGGCTCTAATAAAAACTTTTCCCATGTTCCTACTGACGCTCCATAAGCATGTAGTATTCCTGATGTTGCGTCGTCAATGTCTGCCTGGACATAATAATTGTCTACATATGTCTTAAGGGCATATGTTCCATCTGACTGCTTTTCAGCATAGAATTTTTTCCCATGTTCCAATAGCATTACTTCTTGCTATAACAGGATTCTCTTTATCAGTATCATCAAATACTGCACATAAATACTTGTTGTTTGCTCTTGACTGGAACGACACCGTTCCATCGCTGTTGTTTATTACTCTAAACTGCTCCCAGCCTCCGGCTGAAGTTCTGTTAGCAACCAGATTCGACTGTCCGTTATTGTCAGCGCAGACATATTTATTCGAAATCTGTGCTTTTATGGCAATATAATCATCATCCGTCAAAGCCTTATTTGCAAAAACGATTGTTCCCGGCATTGCTTTTTTTATAGAGTTATAAATCATACCGTTGCTACTCTGATTTCCTGTTCCAATAGAATTTGCTCCCCAGTTATTTTTAATTGTATCTATCGAGTCTGATGTAGGATTTACTTTATTTGTATTCTTCTCATTGTAAATTCCCCAGGAACCTGAATTGTTGGTTTTATACGACCACGAAGTATAATTAATTCCCTCTTCATTAAATCTGTTCATTACGTAATTCCATGCATCCTCAAGTCCAAAGCATGTAAACTCGCCAATATATGTAGGCACGCCGTAATTTGCGTTGTTAATACTATTAATTATATTATCGCAGGATTTTTCTGACCATCTAAATCACTTATGTAATCCCATGTGTAATGATGGTATTCATACATTACATTTGTCCAACCATATTTTTGAGGGTTAGGAAGATTTGACGTTCCCCAACAGGATTCCATTATAATAATGTGGTTCGGATCTACAGAACGAATTGTATTGTACATTTCATTGTAAAAAATTCAATGCTTCTCTCCCGTTGTACCTGCCTTTTCTCCCGGTTCATTTAATGTATCATATGCAGCTACTGCCGGATTATTTGCAAAGTGAGCTGCAACTGTTTTCCATAATTCCAGAGTCTTGTTTTTGTTGTATGAATTTGAAAAAAAATGTCACATCTGACACATTATCAATAACTTCACCTGAATGATCCTGTCCGTTTTGTGAACCAAATGCTCCGTGTAGATCTAATATTACATAAATTCCTCTTTGACTGCACTGTTCTACAAACCAGTCAAGTTTTCTGAATGCATTGTCTCTTAATACCCAATCATTTTTTGAAGAATCATATCTATATAAATTCATGTATGTGAATGGTACCCTTATAACACTCATTCCCAAATTTTTGCAATTATCAAAGTCTGACTCTGTCCAGTAATTATCTTCATAGTAATCAAGAAGACTGTACATTTGGTTTTCCCGAATCTATCCTTTAAATTAGACATTAATGTCTTTTGATCCCTTACATTAGTGGAACACATCCAACTTTCCTGTACAAATAATCCTCCTGCATTTGTACCTCTCAAATGAACTGTGTTTCCATTTCCGTAATTATTTCTTATTGATGTTCCATAACATTTTAGAAAATCATTTGATGTGAAGCCTGTAATCGCTCCACTTACCTGTTCGGCAGTGCCTGAAGTAAATGTACCTGCTAACATTCCTACTGTTAAACATACTGTCAATATTCCTGCAGACATTTTTTCTGCCTATAGCCTGTAATTTTTTCACAATAGTTTCTTCCCTTCTCTTATAATATTCGTTGTTTAACCTTAAACTACTAAAAAAATTATAGTCTTTTAATATGTGTTTTTCTATATGATAAAACTATTTTTATTATTTTTTTGCATTTTCTTAAAATTTGCACTTAAATGGGACGCTGTTTTTGTGCGAAATGCTCTCTTGATCCTGTTTTAAATCTCTTTTAGGCAAATTTTCATATTTTCATTACTAAAAATATTTCAAAATAAAATCGACCTTAAAAAGTCATATTATAATTCTGACCTTTTAAAATCGATTCTTCTACACTTTATTAATTCGTGTTTTTTTTTCTCCTAAATATTATAAATAACGATATTGTAACAAGCCACCCTGCCAGAGATAAAGCACTTCCAAGCCCCAGTCCGGAGTTACATAAGAGTATTCTATTTTATGATTTCCTTTCGGTGCAACTACACCCATGTACATTCCGTTTGTTTTTTTATTATTTTTGCCGGCTTTCCATCAATTTTTGCTGACCAGCCTTTTGAATAAGGAACTGCGGTACAAATAAAAGTTTTTTGTTGTTAAGTTTTTGCATTATAAGATATTTTATTATGTTCAATTTCCAAATTCTTAATATTTAATTTTAATTTCTTAACATACTTTTTATAGTTGTCCATAGGCTGACACACAATTTTTATATCATCAAAGGTATACACGCCAACTGCAACTGCAACTGTAGCACCAACCATAGGGTTGTTACCCATTCCGATAAGACCCATCATTTCTACGTGTGCAGGAACTGATGATGAACCAGCGAACTGTGCATCTGAGTGCATACGTCCGAGTGTATCTGTCATACCATATGAAGCTGGACCTGCAGCCATGTTATCTGGATGAAGTGTACGTCCTGTACCACCGCCTGATGCTACTGAGAAGTACTTCTTACCCTGCTCGATACATTCCTTCTTGTATGTACCTGCAACCGGATGCTGGAAACGTGTAGGGTTTGTTGAGTTACCTGTGATAGATACGCCAACATTCTCGTAGTGCATTATAGCAACACCTTCCTGAACATCGTCAGCACCGTAGCACTTAACTGTTGCACGAAGACCATTTGAATATGGCTTCTCATATACTACGTTGAGCTTAGCTTCCTTGTAGTCATACTTTGTCTCAACATATGTGAATCCGTTAATTCTTGAGATGATCTGAGCTGCGTCCTTACCAAGACCGTTAAGGATAACTCTAAGAGGCTTCTGACGAACCTTGTTAGCCTTCTCAGCGATACCGATAGCACCCTCAGCTGCCGCAAATGACTCATGACCTGCTAAGAAACAGAAGCACTCTGTCTCTTCCTCAAGTAACATCTTACCAAGGTTACCATGTCCAAGACCAACCTTACGATGATCAGCAACTGATCCAGGAATACAGAATGACTGAAGTCCCTCACCGATAGCTGCTGCAGCGTCTGCTGCCTTTCTGCAACCCTTCTTAATAGCGATAGCTGCACCTACTGTGTAAGCCCAGCATGCGTTCTCAAAACAAATTGGCTGAATCTTCTTAACCTGCTCGTAAACGTCAAGTCCAGCGTCCTTTGTAATCTTCTCAGCTTCTTCAATAGAAGCAATACCATAGCTGTTAAGTACAGCGTTAATCTGGTCTATTCTTCTTTCATATGATTCAAATAATGCCATTGTTCTCGTTTCTCCTTTCTATTACTCCTGTCTTGGGTCAATGATCTTAACGGCATCAGCAACACGGCCATACTGACCCTTTGCCTTCTCCCAAGCGGTGTTCGGGTCATCACCCTTCTTGATGAAGTCAGTCATCTTTCCAAGAGAAACGAACTGATATCCGATAATCTGATCGTCTGCATCCAGTGCTATACCAGTTACATAGCCCTCTGCCATCTCAAGGTAACGAACACCCTTAGCCTTTGTTGCGTACATTGTACCAACCTGTGAACGGAGACCCTTACCAAGATCCTCAAGTCCTGCACCAACTGCAAGTCCGTCATCTGAGAATGCTGACTGTGTACGTCCGTATACGATCTGGAGGAATAACTCTCTCATAGCTGTGTTGATAGCATCACAAACAAGGTCTGTGTTAAGTGCTTCAAGAATTGTCTTGCCCTGAAGAACCTCAGCAGCCATAGCAGCTGAATGTGTCATACCTGAACAACCAATAGTCTCAACCAATGCTTCCTCAATAATACCATCTTTTACGTTAAGTGAAAGCTTGCAGGCACCCTGCTGTGGTGCACACCAGCCTACGCCGTGTGTAAAACCGGAGATGTCTTCAATCTTCTTTGAGTAAACCCACTTTCCTTCTTCTGGAATAGGAGCTGGCTCATGCTTTGCACCCTTAGCAACAGGGCACATGTTTTCAACTTCCTTAGTGTAAATTTGCATACTTTTTTATTCTACTAATT
>VOFC01006670.1_pt1 | contig 21191 bp, 25 predicted proteins | sample 5384161 | NCBI WGS metagenome assembly VOFC01 (sample SAMN12384722, study PRJNA508395) | human gut metagenome | isolation source: healthy gut B | host: Homo sapiens
ATGAACTTCAGATTCAGTCCTTCCGTATCTGCTGTTTCAAAGCAATAATAGACCGACGGCCAGGACTCTTTCGTATCCTGCTCGCAGTAATACTGCTTTCCATCAATCGTCATTGGCTCGACCTGCTTCATGGACATTTCAGACAGGCTCGACGGTACCAGCGAAACGTTTTTCACCATATAATCGGAAACGATCACATTATTGTCTTGACTTAGTGCGCCCTGATCCCCGCCGTTGATATCATATTCATATCTCGTTTTGGTGCTTATGTCCCACAACTGGCCCCTCGCCCACTCTTCAGATGCCGTTCTAGCCCAAAGGCGATAATATTTTCTCACTCCGTCACAGGCCTCCTCAGATTCCCACTGGTCGTTCCGATCATAATATTTGATATAGTGTTTGTTATCCTTTCCACTTCCCGCGCCGGAATCTGTGCTGCTGCTCGAACTACCACCCGTCCCTGCACCAGTACCCGTGCCGCTTCCACCGCCGGGAGACGGAGTTTCACCACCGCCGCAGGCAGTCAACATAGCGAGTGCCATTACAGCGCTCAGTGCCACAATTGCAATTCGTCTGGTCAATCGCATTGTAATTCCTCCTGTATTATGAACTCGGAAACACGAATCGTGTTTTTATATTTTACCCCCCCTTGTTGTCAAGTCTTCTGCTCTCCCTCTGAAGGAATTTTCCACGCAAAAAGGCCGCCCATGCAACACTGCACAGACGGCCTTACTTATATTATATAGGATGAAACTCAGCGGATCTCGATGCCCAGCTTGAACTTCAGGTTGCCCAGCACCTTCTTGACGGTGCGCTCCACCTGCTCGGCGGAGACTTCCCCGTTGGGATCTGCCAGGGTCAGGGAGAAGGCCATGCTCTTCTTGCCCTCGCCGAGGTTTGCGCCGCGGTAAATATCGAACAGCTTGACCTCGGTGATGAGGGGGCTGGCCTTTTTGATGGCCTCTTCGATGTCGCCGCAGGTGACCTTTTCCTCGCAGACAAGGGCCAGGTCGCGCTTGACAAAGCGTAGGGGCTCAGGGGCTGGTAGCGCAGTTCGCCGTCCACGCAGCCCATCAGGGCCTCGTAGTCCAGCTCGCCCAGATAGATGTTCTGGCTGTCCTTCTGATCCTTTGCGATCTCCAGTTCGCCGTTGATCTCATTGGAGAGCTTGCCGAACACGCCCAGACGCTTGTCGCCGCAGTAAACGGCGGCGCTGATGCCGGGGTGCAGCCAGGAAACGGTCTCGCGCTTGTAATCAAAGTGTACGCCGAAGCCCGCAGCCAGGGCCTCCAGTGCGCCCTTGACGGTGAAGAAATCCTCCTCGGGGCCGAAGGCACCGATGCACAGGGTCTGACGCTCGTGGGGGTGCTCGGTGATGGGCAGCTCCTTGGCCAGATAGACGGGTGCCATCTCGAACAGACGGCCCTCGGTGTTGCCCTTCTTGAGGTTGTCCACGATGACATTCAGCATGGAGGGTGCCAGCAGAGTGCGCATGATGGACAGGTTCTCGCTGATGGGGTTCAGGATGCGGATAGCCTTGCGGGCGGTATCGTCCTCGGGGATGTGCAGCATATCCAGCTCGGCGTTGGAGTAGAAGGCCAGGGTGGAAGCCTCGTAGAAGCCCTGCGCAGCCAGCAGACGCTTGGTCTTGAGCTGCTGCTTCTGGTCGTAGTTCAGGCCGCCGTTGGTGACGGCGGCGGTGTTCAGGAAGGTGGGCACGATGTGGTCGTAGCCGTATTCACGGATGACCTCCTCGGCCAGATCCGGGAAGCCTTCCACGTCCTCGCGGTAAAGGGGTGCGGTCACATCCCAGCTGCCGTCGGCCTGCATGTCCACGGTGAACTCCAGACGCTTCAGGATGTCGATCATGGTCTGGTCCGGCACGGTGATGCCCAGCACGCCGCAGATCTTGGCCGGGGTGGTGACGATGTGCCTGCGCTCCAGCGGGCGGCCATCGGTCAGGTCGTATTCCAGCGTGGTGATGTCGCCGCAGTCCAGCTCCTGGATCAGGTGCAGGGCACGGGCAAGGCCCAGCTCGGGAGAATGACGGTCCACGCCCTTCTCGTAGCGGGCGGAAGAGTCGCTGTTCTGGCCCAGGGCGCGGCTGGTCTTGCGGACGCTGTCGCGGGCAAAGGTAGCGCACTCGAACAGCAGGCTGGTGGTGGTGTTGTCCATGCCGGAGTTTGCACCGCCCATGATGCCGGCCAGAGCCACCGGCTTCTCGGCGTCGCAGATGACCAGGTTGTTGGGGGTCAGTTGGAACTCCTTCTCGTCCAGGGTGACGATCTTCTCGCCCTCGTGGGCACGGCGGACGTCGATGGTGCGGCCGGCCACCTTGTTCAGGTCAAAGGCGTGCATGGGCTGGCCGATCTCCAGCAGCACGTGGTTGGTGATGTCCACCACGTTGCTGATGCTGCGCAGGCCGCACAAGGCCAGATGGCGCTTCATCCAGCGGGGAGACTCGCCCATCCGGATGTTGCGGACGTAATGTGCCATGTAGCGGGGGCACAGGTCCGGAGCCTCCACCTTGACGGTGATGGGCTCGTCCGGCTCGCAGACGGCCTTATAGTCCATGGCGGGCATGTGCAGGGGCTTGCCCAGGATGGCAGAGACCTCGCGGGCAATGCCCAGAACGGACTGGCAGTCGGGGCGGTTTGCGGTGATGGAGATATCGAAGATATAGTCATCCAGACCCACCACGGGGGCGATGTCAGCGCCGGGGACAGAGTCCTCGGGCAGGATGAGCAGGCCGTAGACCTCAGAACCCGGGAACAGGTCATCGTTCAGGCCCAGCTCCTCACCGGAGCAGAGCATGCCGTTGGACTCCACGCCCTGCATTTTGCGGGCCTTGATCTTGATGCCGCCGGGCAAAGTGGAACCGTCCAGAGCGGCGGGCACACAGTCGCCCACCTTCATGTTGGCGGCACCGGTGCTGATGTGGATCTCGTGGCCGTAATCGCCGCAGTCCACCACGCACTTGGTCAGATGGGTGCCCTCCTGCTTCTCCATGGCCACGATCTTACCGACCACGACCTTGCTGATGCCGGCATCCAGCGGGATCAGCTCCTCCACCTCAAAGCCGCAGGAGAACAGCTTCTCCTCCAGCTCCTGTGCGGTGACATCGATGTCTACAAATTCTTTTAACCAGCTGAAAGGTACTTTCATTGCTTCTCTTCTCCCCTCTTATTCATGGAACTGCTTGAGGAACTGCAGGTTGTTCTCGAACATCAGGCCGATGTTGTTGATGCCGTACTTCAGCATGGCGATACGCTCGATGCCGATGCCGAAGGCGAAACCGGATTACTCGTCCGGGTCAATGTTGCAGTTCTCCAGGACCTTGCGGTTGACGACACCGCCGCCCAGGACCTCAATCCAGCCGGTGTGCTTGCAGAGCGGGCAGCCCTTGCCGCCGCATTCAAAGCAGGAAACGTCGACCTCGACGCTGGGCTCGGTGAACGGGAAGTAAGAGGGACGCAGACGAGTGCGGGTATCCTTGCCGAACAGCTTCTGCACGAAGGTGTTCAGGGCACCCTGCAGGTCTGCCAGCGTGATGCCCTTGTCCACCACCAGACCCTCCATCTGGTGGAACATGGGACTGTGGGTGGCGTCGGAGTCCGAACGGAACACGCGGCCGGGCATCAGGATCTTGATGGGCGGCTTCTGGACGTCCATGGTGCGGATCTGGCCGCCGGAGGTCTGGGTGCGGAGCAGGAACTCATCGGACAGGTAGAAGGTATCCTGCATATCGCGGGCGGGGTGATCCTTGGGCACGTTCAGGCGGGTGAAGTTGTGGTCGTCATCCTCGATCTCCGGGAAGCTGCCCACTGAAAGCCCATCCCGGAGAACACATCGATGATCTGGTTGGTGATGAGGGTCAGCGGATGCAGGCCGCGCCCACGGGGCGGGTCTTTGCGGGCAGGGTGATATCCACCGTCTCGGCGGCGTTGCGGGCCTCCAGCTCGGCGGCCTTCACCTTCTCGGCGGCGGCATCGTAATCCGCCTGCACCTTCTGCTTCAGTTCGTTGATGATCTTGCCCATGGCGGGGCGCTCCTCAGGGGCCACCGAGCGCAGGTTCTTCATCAGGGCGGGGATCTTGCCGTTCTTGCTCAGATATTCCTGCCAGAACGAGGCCAGCGTCTCCTTGGAAGAGACCTGACCAAGGCTTTCAGCGGCCTGTCGGGCCAGCTCATCGATCATTGCTTGCATGGAAATTCTCTCCTTCTCAGTTCGTGTTGTCAAAGCGGAGACAGCAAAAAGCTCCGTCCCCCTGCCGCGCCATCTCTGGCCGGACAAAGGGACGAAGCTGGATTCATCTGCTCCGCGGTACCACCCGGTTTCCGCCCGCACACAAGAAGCCGGGCGGCTCTCAAACGCCGTAACGGGGCGCACCGTCCTGTCCTAATGGAACAAGCCGTTCGTTCGGGCAGGCCGCTCAGGAGCGAACTTCGGCATATCCCCGCATGGAAGCCCTTTCAGCCGGTGAAGCTTCTCTCTTTGCCGTGGATGTATGCGTACTCTCTCCGTCGCTGCGTTTCGAGATATTCAGGTTTCATAACCACAAGTCATCTTATCACATTTTTCCCTGCTTTGCAAGCCGGGAAGCCTTTTTTGCGCAAGTTTTTCGGTTTTGCTTGCTATTCTGTCCCGGATATGATATAGTCAAAGCAACGTTTTACTGAAAGTGAGGTACACCCATATGGGCTGGAACGGCTGCGTTTTCTTCAAAAAAAGGAAACCCCTGATCATTTCCGGCTCGAAGTGTACCCTTTTTACCTTTCAGCAAAGCGTGGAGCATGATTTTTGCGCCGCGTAGCTTTGCTATGGGGCGCTTTTATTTTGCGCCAAAAAGGGTCACACCATTCCGCTCCATATGATTACAAGGCGAAAGGGTGTTTCCCATGGATCATAAACTCAACCTGAAAAAGCAGCTCGGCTGCATTTATACCTGCAACTTTTTTTCCGGCCTGCGCATCACCGATGCGGTCTGGGTGGCGCTGCTGGCGGCCCGGGGATTTTCCCTGTTTGAGATCGGCCTGGCCGAGAGCGTTTACCACGTCGTCAGCCTGCTGTTTGAAGTACCCAGCGGCATGGCCGCCGACCTGCTGGGCCGCAAGAAGACCCTCGTCCTCGGCGGAGTGCTGGTGGTTCTGTACAGCCTTCTGATGGCCTTTGCGCCGGACATTTTTCTGATCTGCCTTGCCATGGGCCTGTGTGCCCTGTCCAACACCATGTTCTCCGGCACCTACTCCGCACTGGTCTACGACAGCCTGAAGCAGGCGGGCCGGGAAGAGGACTACATCCAGGTCTCGGCCGACAGCTCCCAGATCTCATGGCGGCCGGGTCGCTGGGGTCCCTTGCCAGCCTGCTGAGCCGGACCCTCAGTTTTCCCGGGTTTTACCTGCTGAATGCCGCGCTGGAAGGCACTTCCACCGTTGCCACTCTGCTGCTGGAAGAGCCCATTGTCACCGAAGCGCAGGCCGACCGGGAAGCGCAGACCCTCCGCAGCCTGCCCGGACGGTTCGCCGCGCTGATGCGGGACAGCATCGCGGCGCTGCGCACCACTCCGCTGGCGGCTAAGCTCATCCTGTCCAGCGCCGTCATCAGCGTCCCCACCTACCTGACCAAGATGTTCCTGCAGCAGCGGCTCGTGGAACTGGGCTGGCGCACCGAGTGGCTGTTTCTGCCCCTGCTGCTGGGCTGCCTTGCCACCATGCTGGGCACGGAAGTGGGACGCCGGGTGCATCCCGGCTCCCTGCGCCGGTTCTATGCCCTCTGCGCCCTGCTCTGCGGCACCGGATGCGTGCTGGTAGGGGCCGCCCCTGCGCTGGCGGGGTCCTAGGCTGTATGCTGATCGAAGGGTCTCTGGAAGTCTGGCTGCTCCATGAGAGCCAGAAGCTCAACGACATCATCCCCAGCGACCAGCGCGCCACCCTCATCAGCGTGGACAGCATGGCCTACAGCCTGCTCATGATCCCCGCCAGCCCCCTCGTCGGTGCGGTCGGTGATGCCCTCGGGCAGGCAGGTGCCGGTCTCGCCCTCCTCGGCGGCCTTGTCGCCGTGAGCGGATTGGTGCTTCTGGGGCAGAAAAAGCGATAAGAGAACGAGAGAAAGAACAAGGACCCGACACTTCCGGTGCCGGGCCCTTGTTTTTTGCTGTGTATTCTTATTTTGCGATCAGCTCTTCCGCCAGCTGCTCCATCTGTGCCTCCGATGCGGCACTGACTGCCGAGCGGATGGTGACGACGGCATCGCAGACGGTGATGTTCTTCATGCCCTCCAGCTCGGCGCGCATCAGCTTTGCGGCCATGGGGGGCCCAGGTGCCGTTCTCCATCAGGCCGATGGTGCGGCTCTGGAAGTTCTTGGTCTTGAGGTGGGTCAGCAGGTTCTCCATCGGGGGAACAGGAAACCGTCGTAGGTGGCGCAGGCCAGCACGATCTTGCCGCAGCGGAAGGCTTCGGTCACAGCGTAGGAGACATCGGTGCGGGTCAGGTCCATCTCCACGACCTTTGCGCCCATGGCACGGAGCTTCTCAGCCATGGTGTGGGCGGCATCCCGGGTGTGGCCGTGGATGGAAGCGCTTGCCACCAGGATCTTTTCCGGCTCCTCAGCCTTATAGCTGGACCACAGGTCGTAGTAGTTGAGGTACTTGCTCAGGTCGCCGGTCAGAACGGGGCCGTGCAGCGGGCAGATGGTGGCGATGTCCAGCGCGGCAGCTTTCTTCAGCAGGGCCTGCACCTGGGGGCCGTACTTGCCCACGATGTTCAGGTAATACCGGCGGGCTTCGCTGGCCCAGTCGGCTTTTTCGTCAAACTTTGCCACCGCCCCGAAGCGGCCGAAACCGTCGGCGGAGAACAGCACCTTTTCGCTGCTCTCATAGCTGACCATGACCTCCGGCCAGTGGACCATGGGGGCAAACACAAAGGTGAGGGTGTGGCTTCCCAGAGACAAGCTCTCGCCGTCCTTCACGGTCACGCGGCGCTCTTTTTCGCCACGGCATCGGCCCCGAAGAACTGCTCCATATACATAAAGGTCTTGGCGTTGCCCACCACCTTCATGTCCGGGTATAGCGGCCAGGCGGGCAATGTTGGCACCATGGTCCGGCTCCATGTGGGAGACCACCAGATATTCCGGCATGCGGTCGCCCAGCGCTTCGGTGAGGTTAGCCAGCCAGGCATCCGTGGCACGGTTGTCCACCGTATCCAGAATGGCGACCTTTTCATCCAGAATGACATAGGAGTTGTAGCTGACGCCGGTAGGCACCGGGTACTGACTTTCAAACAGGTCGATGGTGGTATCGTCCACCCCCACGCCCAGAATGGCATTGCTGATCGTTTTTCACGCCCATATCGTCCGGTCTCCTTTTTTTATAATGTGCCGACAGTGCGGCAGAGTTTTAATGAGAACAGTTCTTATTATATCACAACGCCGCAGGCATTGCAAGGCAGCGATGCCGGGAAACAGCAAGCCCTCTCAGTCAAAGCCTTACGGCTTTGCCAGCTCTCCCAAAGGGAGAGCCAACACATCTACGGGGCCAGCAGCCGCTGAATTCAATCTCCCCTTTGGGAGAGGTGGATTCCGGCAAAGACGGAGAGGGCAAGCCGTCACCGGAGAAGCTGACCGGCGTCCCGGCTTTCCACATCCAGCTCCAGCAGGGCGGCGGCGCTGGCGTCGTCGAGGCTCTGGACGCTGCGCAGTTTCCGGTTGATAGCCCGGCTGCGGACGCCGATGAGGTTGTCCAGCTCTTCGTCGGTCTGGCGCAGGCGCTGCTGCATCTTGGTCAGGCCCTGCCCGAACTTTTCAAACTCGGTCTTGACCGCACCCAGAATCGTCCAGACCTCGCCGCAGCGCTTCTGGATGGCCAGCGTGCGGAAGCCCATCTGCAGGGCGTTGAGCAGCGCCGCCATGGTGCTGGGGCCTGCGATGTTCACCTGATAGTCCCGCTGCAGCACTTCCAGCAGGCCTGCGTTCACCACCTCGGCATACAGCCCCTCAAACGGCAGGAACAGGATGCCGAAGGCTGTGGTATAAGGCGGCTCCACATACTTTTCGCGGATATCCTTGGCCTCGCTGCGCAGCACCAGTTCCAGTGCATGGCGGGCATTGGCCACGGCCTGGGCGTCGCCGGAGGCCTGAGCGTCCTGCAGGTGGGCGTAGGTGTCGCCGGGGAACTTGGAGTCCATGGGCAGCCAGACCGTGCCGCCATCCTCGCCGGGCATCTTGATAGCATACTCCACCCGCTGGGTGCTGCCCGGGATGGTGGCCACATTGGTGTCGTACTGCTCGGGGGCCAGAATTTCTTCCAGAATGGCTCCCAGCTGGATCTCGCCCAGGATGCCGCGGGTCTTGACGCCGGAAAGCACCTGCTTCAGGCCGCCCACGTCGGCGGCAAGGGTCTGCATCTCGCCCAGACCCTTATAGACCTGTTCCAGTTGGTCGTTGACCGCCTTGAAGCTCTCGGTGACCCGCTTCTGCAGTGCATCCTGCAGCTGCTCGTCCACGGTATGGCGGATCCCGTCCAGCTTGCTGGTGTTCTCGGCCTGCAGAGCCTTCATGCTGTCGGCAAGGTGTGCGGCGCAGCTCTTCCAGCTTTTGGGTGTTCGTGTTTTCCAGACTCTGCAGCCGCTGGGTCAGGATCTGCTGCTGGCCGTTCTGCCCCTGCGAAAGGGTGGCGCTCATGCTCCGGACCGCCGTCTGCAGTGCATCGCTGACCGAACGGATGGCGGCGTCGTTCCGCTCTGCCAGAGCCGTCTGCTTTGCCGCAAAGTCCTTCGCCTGCGCGTCCAGCTGCTGCTCCATCCAGCGTTTCAGCTCCTCGCTGTCTCCCCCTTTCCGGGGGCGGTTCAGCTGCCAGAGTACCAGTGCCAGCAGCAGGCAGATGGTGACGAGCAGAAGGGTGTACAATCCGGCTAAAAATTCCATTGTTTATAAATCCTCGAAATCGATCAGTTCTTTCCGGGTGTCCAGTTCCTCCCCGTACAGGCCGATGCCGTCCGCCTCGCATTCGCCGGACTGGTTGTCGTAAGGGTCGGAGCGGAAACCGTACATGGGCGGGTCAAAGAGTACTTCAAAGGCCCGGTTGGCCACCATCCGGCCGGTGTCCAGACTGCCGAAGTAGTGGCGGCGCAGCTCCTCGTCCCCTGCCGGGCCATGGAGGCTCCGAAGGAACAGTCGGCGTACATCCAGCCCTTCGGCGCGATGTAGAACATGGCCCAGTCGTGGCAGCCCACCCCGGAGGGCGACACCGACATACCGCTCTGCCACCGGGCGGGGATGCCGACGATCCGGCACAGGGTGATGAAGGTCAGGGCCATGATGCCGCAGGCCCCGGCGGTCCCGTGCACAGCGGTCGGGCAGGCACTCCTGCACAAAGTAGGCAGGCTGATAGTGATACCGGACGTTCAGAGTGACGTAGTCGTAGATGCGCCGGGCCTTCTCCGCCGGGTCGGTGAGCCTGCCGTCAGCTGGGCGGTCAGGGCCCGCAGGAAGGGGGTGAACACGATGTGGGGAGCCCGCTCTCCGGTATCGAAGTCCGGCTGCACCGGGTCCGGGGCAAAGCCCATGGGGTCTGCATAGACGGCGGTGGTGCGGTAGCGGTACTGTACCCCGAACCGGCGGTTTTCGGTCAGGTCGGCCTCCCAGTAAACGGTGCGCTGGGGGGCGTCCGGGGCAGCAATGTGCGCCGGTGTTTCGGTAAAGCTCTGCAGCTCGATCTCGCTCTGAGCCGGGCAGTCTGCCGGGATGGGCAGCCAGGCCCGGACATGGACGCTGTCTCTTCCCTCGGCCTTTGCCGCGGCAAGGGCAGCTTTTCAAAGGCCGCATCCGACATCCCCACACTGGTTTTCAGGGTGATGCGGGCCTCGGCTTTCCCCTCCCGCTGCATCTGTTCATGGACCCGGCGGTGGCGCTCCCGGGCCAGCACCGACGGCACCGGCGGGTCGATCTGACGGGCGGCAAGGTCGGCATGGGTGGCCAGCAGGGTCTCGGCAAAGCGGTCCAGGAAGTGCTTTTCGCCCTCCACGAACCGCCAGTCCACCCGGCCCTCCCGGACCAGCTGCCGGAATTCCTCCACGGTGAAATCCCGCACAAGGCCCTGCATCCGGGCCACGGCCTGCGCTTCGTTGTAACAGTACGCCTCCGGGATGCGGCGCAGGATCTCCTTCTGCACCAGCAGGGCTTCCCGCAGGGCATCCACGCCGCGGGGCGTCGGGTTTTCCGGCAGGACCCCGCCGGGCTGGTCCAGTCCCTGACTGCGGGGGCTGTTCTGGGTCTGTGTCCAGTCCTCGGCCAGATAGTCCTCAATTCGTGCAATGGCTTCCCGGTAGTATCCAGCCGCCTTCAGCCGCTCCACATCGTCCGGCAGGCCTGCATTCAGGCTGCGGAACCACTCGTTCTGATCGTTCATCGTAATGCGCTTCCTTTCCCTGTTGGTCGTTCTGTTTTTATGCTGCCGTCTGCTCTTCCCAGAAGGCCGCGGCGTCGTTGATCCAGCCCTCGGCATCGGTGCCTCTTCCGATGCCGATCCCGTGAGGCGCGTGACGGTAAACACTTTCACGATAAGGCACACCATTGGCGGCCAGGGCTTTCTGAAGGGTCGGTCCCTGCTGGTAGTAATCAAATGCCATCAGCAGGATATCATCCAGTCCATACCAGAAATAGGTCGGCGGATACTCCGCTGTCACGCATTCGGAGATGCTATAGTCATAATAGTGCAGGTCCTCTGCATAGGGGTCCAGCAGCCAGTGGTAGACGGGCTTTGCTTCAAAGAAATTATTGATCGGATAAGCCAGAAGCATCACCCCCGGCTTCGGAACACCATACCGGCCATAGCCAAGCTCCTTGCTGCCGAAGACACCTGCGATCTGCCCACCCGAGGAATAACCGAGCAGGGCATAGTTTTCTGTCTGTACACCAAATGTTTCTGCATTGGCAACGATCAGCTGCAGCGCACGGCCAAGGTCTTCCAGCGGGGCATTGTTCTCTGCCTCGCCGCCGATGCGGTAGCGCAGGGCAAACACGGCGTATCCCTTCTGGTGCAGCTCCCATGCGGTCGAGACACCGCCGCGCATTTCACCGCTGTAAAACAGTGCATTTCCGGACAGCACCACAGCAAATTTTGCATTTGGACGATCTGCCGGGAAATAGTACAGTTCCACATGATCCCGCGATTTTTCCTCTGCGATCTCCTCCGGGGTATACAACTTGTACGTTGTCTGGATCCCTGCGTTATAGGTGTCGATGAGGAAATTCATTCCCGCAACGCAGCTGTCCACCGATTCGGCTCCGATCACAGAGCGGAGGGTATCATTGTCCTTGCTATCTTTCAGCAGTCCGCAATCCCGTTCCCACACATAAACATAGGTGTAGATCCCCGACCCCTGAATGCTTGGGTTCTCCCGCAGCTCTTTCATGGTGGTCTGCGGCGTGATGTTGGCCTCGCCCTTCTCCCCGGCGGCAAAGGCAGGCAGTGCCAGTGCCAGCAGCAGAAAAAAGGTGAAAAACAGCGCTCTTCCCTGTCGTTTCATCTTCTCAGCCCCTCGCTTTTCTTGTTTCCTGCGTTGTTCACGCGCTCTGCTCTTCCCAGAAGGCCACGGCGTCGTTGATCCAGCCCTCGGCATCGGTGTTGATGCCGGTGCCCACGCCGTGGGTGGCCCGCCGGTAGATAACTTCCTTATAAGGGATGTGATGCTCCTTCAGAGTACGGGTCAGCGCCGGGCGCTGGGCCGGATACCCCAGCAGCAGGGCCCCCGGCTTGGGGACGCCGTAGTTCCGGTAGCCGTACTCCTCGGAGCCGAACAGCCCTGCCAGATGGCCGCCGGAGGAATAGCCCAGCAGGGCGTAATCCTCCGGCTGCACCCCCGAACTCCGCCGCGTGGTCGGTGATGTACCGGATGGCGTTGCCCAGATCGTCCAGAGGAGCGTTGTTCGACGCCTTCTGGAACACCCGGTACCGCAGCACAAAGACGGTGTACCCCAGCTCATGGAGCTGCCAGGCCGTGGCATATCCCTCGGAGAGGTTGGAGGTCTTGTTCAGCACGTTGCCGGACATCACCACCACATATTTCGTCTTTTCGGTGTGAGAGGGGAAATCATACAGCTCCACCTCGTTCCGGTTGGCCTCGGCGGCGATTTCCTCCGCCATGTAGACCTTATAGGTCACCTGTCGGCCCTGACGGTAGCAGTCGGTCAGGTAGTCCATGGCGGCGGCGCAGTCCTGCGCCATGTTGCCACATACTCCCCCAGCGTCGTTCCGGCGGCCGGGGTGGAGGGGTCGGCGATGGCCTGCTGATAGGTCCAGATCCCGGAACCCGCCACGTCCGGGTCGCTCCGCAGCTGTTCCATGGTGGTCTCGGGGTAATGGTCAGCCCGGCGGACGATACCGCCCCCGCCGGGAGTGCCAGCACCAGCAGCAGCGCCGCCAGCAGGCAGAAAACACGTTTCATCTTCCTCACATTCAGGGTTCCTTTTCGTTTTGTCGTTTCGGCGGATTGCATTTTGTCCAAAAGGGGGTATAATAAATCCCTGCGGGTCCGCTGCGGATAAGCTGGCTCTATTGTATCACAACCAACGGTATTGTCAAAGCCATTCTTCCGGCGGTTAGCCCGCGTTTCCGCATTGTACTTCCGGCCCGGTTCTGTTATACTGGAACCGGAGCTTTTATACGCATTGAGGGGGACCGGCGCATTGCGGCCCGGTCCGTAGAAATCGGAAAATCAGGGAATCAGGAAATCGGGAAAAGGTATGAGTGAGATCACGGTCCGGCCCATGACGCCGGAGGACTGGACGTCCGTTTCAAAAATCTATCTGGAGGGCATCGCCACCGAGCATGCCACCTTCCAGACCACCTGCCCGCCCTACGCCGCATGGGACGCCTCCCATACAAAGGAGTGCCGCCTTGTGGTGCTGGATGACGGAGTGGTGGCCGGGTGGGCCGCCCTGCACCGGGTGGACCCCGCTGGTGCTACCGCGGCGTGGCCGAGATCAGCATCTATGTGGGCGAGCAGTTCCGGGGCCGGGGGCTGGGGTATCACCTCCTCACCGCCCTCTGCCGGGAGGCCGAGCAGGCCGGTTACTGGACCCTGCAGTCCACAGTCCTGCAGGACAACACCCCTTCGAAAGGGCTGCACCTGAAGTGCGGGTTCCGTCTGGTGGGCCGCCGGGAGCGGATCGCCCGGGACTGCCACGGCCGCTGGCTGGATACCTTTTTAATGGAGCGCCGCTGCGCCGACGACGAGCCCGCCGGTTACAAGAAGCTGTGATCCCCCCTCTCTTTTTGAGAAGATTTACAGTTTCTTCAAAAAACGGCCTTGAAAATCCGTGAAAATATGATATAATAACGTAACGATTCCGGAAGAACGAAAGGAGGCGCGCAGATGGCACCTGTCAAGGAACGTCCGGCGACGAAGAACATCGCCACCAACCGGGAAGCGCGCCACGAATACTTCGTTCTGGAAGCGCTGGAGACCGGTGTTGAGCTGAAGGGCACGGAGGTCAAGAGTCTGCGGGCCGGCGGCGTCAACCTAAAGGACAGCTGGGTCGATATCGAAGACGGCGAGCTTCTGGTCAAGGGGATGCACATCACCCCCTACGACCACGGCAACATCTTCAATCAGGACCCCATGCGGGTGCGGCGTCTGCTGGCCCACAAGAGCGAGATCCGGCGGCTGCACCAGCAGTGCAAGCTGCAGGGCTACACCCTGGTGCCGCTTTCGCTCTATTTCAAACATGGCCGCGTAAAAATGGAACTGGGCCTTTGCAAGGGCAAAAAGCTCTACGACAAGCGTGCCGACGCCGCCCAGCGCGACGCCAAGCGTTCCATCGACCGGGCCGTCAAGTCCAACGGCACATATTATTGATTCCACAGGCAGCGATCCTGCCCCGGAAAACACAGTTTCCCCACACGCATTCCGCGTGTGTTCATGGGGGCGTAAAGGTTTCGACGGGGGGAGCGAGGTCTGGGCAGCGGGTAGCAGCGGGGGAACTGCTCTATAACTCCTCCAAAACAATTAACTGACAACAACAATCAGTTGCTCGCAGCCTGAGTGCTGCGCGTTCCGCCCACTCTTGTGTCGTGTGGGGCCGGGGCGTCCTTTAGACACAGCACCTGAACGGACCTAAGCTTTGCGGACCGGCAGGAACTCATGAAGCTACCAATGCGCTAGCCTGACGATCGGCGTGGCGCGGCGGGAATGTTGTAGATCGCCTGCACCCGGAGACACCTGCACTGAACTCCTTTCGGACATGGGTTCGACTCCCATCGCCTCCACCATCAAAGATCCCCCGAGCGGTCACCGCCCGGGGGATCTTTTTGCGTTCCGGCCGCAGGCGGCAGCGCCGGGGCGGAAAAATTATTTTGAATTCTCCCCGCTGCAGTGTTATAATAAGAAAAATCATAAAATTGTTCCCGGAGCATTTTTCCCGGAGCAATGGGATCACATTACAAGGAGGATCTATGAAACGAAGGTTTTTGCGGCGGTCCTGCTGCTGGTCCTTGCGGCCGCGCTGCTCTGTCCGGCGGCGTTTGCAAGCGGCAGCTTCACCATCTACTTTGAGACCGGCGGCGGCACCGGCATCCCCGTGATCGCCACCACCACCGCTTCCGGCAAGCTGTCCAGCCTGCCGGAACCGACGATGACCGGCTACCGTTTCGAGGGCTGGTACACCGACACACTGGAGGGCGACAAGATCACGCTGAACACCGAGTTCGGCGCAGACACGACCATTTATGCCCACTGGCTCCCGCTGAGCGACCGTCAGACGTCCCAGACCCAGACCGCACCCCCCGCCCAGACGGCCGCCCTGAACAACGGCTTCAGCCTCAAGGCCCACGCCGGGACCATTCTGGTAGCGGGGACCATGCTGGTGACCCTGTTCGTACTGTACGGCTGATTTTTGTGAAAGGAATCCTATCATGAACGACAAATTGATTTTCCCTGCCTCCTGCACCCGGCTGACTGCCGAGGAATCCGCCTGCATCCTTGGCGGTGCCGAGGCGGAAGGCTTCGAGCTTTTTCTGGACAACGTCGGCAAGGTCAGCAAGGTACTCAACTTCATGGCCCGCATCTTCTCTTCCACCAGCTCCATGCTCAACAGCTTTCTGACCACCTACAACACCATCCAGCAGCTCAACGATTATATCAATAAGAATTTCTGACGCTTTGGTTTGCTCCGGCTTTGCCGGTCAAAATTCGGGCAGATCAGCGGCTGACAACCACTGGCTCCGCCCACAACAGACAGGAAAGGAATCTCCACCATGAAAAGGCTTCTTGCGGCTTTGCTGACCTTCTCCATGATCGTCAGCATTGTACCTTTCAGCGCCTTTGCGGACAGCCCGGACACCGTTGTCTCTCCGAATGTCTCTGCTGCGGCGCAGAACACATCCACCCCAACTCTGGATGCTGATACCATTCAGGCCATCAATTCTGACCCTTTGTTACAGGGACAATATCTCTCGGAAACATCACAGCCCACTGTAGACACTTCTGATGTCACGATGGAAGCTACCGACGGCTTCGGCAAGCTGCTGGTGAACAGTATCAACGAGCAGAACGACGCTTCCAGCAACCGCATTATCGGTGTGTCTGTCTCTGGCAACACTGCTACGGTGGAATATGTATCAACGACTGATGCGGATATCGTTGTTTCCATCTATACTGATGACTCCGCAGAAGAAATGGTCGCCAGCGGCACTGCATATGCTCCTGCAATGGTCGAAAATACCGGTAGCAGCACGGCGACTGTTGCAATCAGCGGCACAATTCCCGAATATTACACGGTAAAGTGCTACCTGCTTGATACAGCAGAACATGCACCGCTTTGTAAAGAATATACTGATGATTCTAATACAGAAGATATTGTAGATTTGGAGACAGCCACAATCGATAGCTTTCCTCAGGATCGTGTCATCAATTTAGACGATCAATCCGTCACAAATTTTGCCGTTGTTAAAAAAGGCATCTTATTGATCACTGATGACTCCTCCGATGCTCATGCTAATAGTCTGTCTGAAAATCACACGGTTATCTCAGAGAACGGAAATGGTTCGTATACTATCCACACTTCAGATTCCAGAATAAAATCGTTGGTTCCCGGTAAAATTCTAACTTACCAATCTGGCGATGAAATTCTTATAATCCGTGTTGAAACCATTTGTGTTTCTGATGATTCTATTACTATCACCGGTGATGATTCACTTGATTTGATTGATGTTTTTGATATTGTCAAATTAGAGTCTTCCAACGATGATGGTCAGCTCGAATACGATGGTTCCGGCGTAGACAAAGATGTTCATTACAATGGTGCCACCAAAGATGACGATGAACTTGAGCAAACAAACGCTTTCTCTGATGATGTAAATTTTACTTTTTACTCACAAGTTCGTGATCGGCACAGACACTTTTTATGACGGGAAAAAGGAAGATGACGATGGTGCCCATGCTGTAAGCAAATTTGGCATCAATGCTGTACTTAACCTCAAGCTGTCCAACCAATTCAAATATTATATTTCCGCTACAAAGCAAACTCTCGACTACTCTTTGACCAGCGAGGCTTCTGGTGGAGTTGAAGTTGCTTACACTGGCTCGATCAAAATCGACCTGGGATATTTCAAAAAGAAATTGCCCGGCATTTATATCAACTACACTCCACAGCTCGTTATGCAGACCGATGTCAAAGGACAATTTCTCTACACCGTAACGAGCAAACAAGGATTCCACTGTGATGGTTTCTCGATTACTGATACCAGCCAAAAACCCGTGGTCGATTTTTCCATTAAGGTCAGTGGTACCATATATATCGGTGTTGAATTTGCGCCCTCTGTTAAGGCGGGTGTTTATAAGATTTCCAAACCTCGTACTGACGAGAATTTCCTCACCCTTATGGAATTGAAGCTCACCTTCTCCATTGGAGCAGAGGGAAGTTTGACCCCCAATGTTCCAGTCGAGCCGGTTGCTGTAAATCAAATCAGCCACAAATTCTCAGGCAATTCTATCCATGAATGCAATGCCTGTCTCGCAGGTGACGTTTATTCCAAGGTCGTGTTCTCCGTCACAGTAAACGTCATCAAAATATTCGACCAGACTGCAACATTACTGGATTACCGTCAGCACATATTGACTCTGTACTACTCCATAAATTATAACGACCTAGGATTCGGTACATGTCCTCACAATCTATATCTTGTGGATATTACTGTAGATGCCGTTATTCCTCCGTCTGGTTCTGAAGTGATTGATGGTGAGGGCCAATCCATTGGCACATTGTCTGCTTCCGATAAAAATTATTGTTATATGCGCCCCGGGACCTATACTTTGGAAACAACAATAGACGGAAATCGTTACTCCCATACCTTTACCGTAGGAAGCTCCAACATTGATGTCAAACTAACCCTTAACGGTGGTAGTTCTGGCGGCGGTAGCTCCGGTGGCGGCAGTTCCGATCCTTCCCTGTGGGCACTGGATGAAAACGGCAAACTCACCATCAACAATGAAAAGGTGATGACAGACTATAGCGATGCTGCCAGTACTCCCTGGTATAATTTCCGGGATGAGATCACCTACATTCTCACACAGTATATGGTGAAAAAAATTAGCCGTTACGCCTTTGCAGACTGCAATAAGGTCACTACCGTTCAAATCGGCGACGACATCACAGAAATCGGTGACTATGCATTCTCGGGATGCACTTCTCTGGAAAAAGTTGTTTTTGCCGGTACGATGGCAAAGTGGAAGGAAGTGCAAATCGGCATTGGAAATGACATACTGAATAATATTGAGATTATCTGTACAGATGGCTCAATTAATACAAAAGATGAAAATTTAATAATAGCTTCTGGCGAATGCGGCAGTAATGGAGCCAATGTAATCTGGATTTTGAATAAATCCGGAAATTTGGAAATTAGTGGAACAGGCTCTATGAAAGATTACAGCAATAATACAACTGCGCCTTGGTACAAAAGAAAAGGGGACATAAAATCTGTTACTATTAACCGCGGCGTAATCAATGTTGGCTCTTTTGCTTTCTTTGAATGCTATGCAATAAAAAGATGTTTCCATTGCCAATACAGTAACAAGTATAGATTCTGCTGCCTTTTTAGGCTGTAGTGAGGTTTCCAATATTAACCTTCCCGATAGCATAACAACTATTGGAAATGGCGCTTTTGCATGTTGTGAGTCTTTGAGTTGCTTTATAGTTCCAAGTCTTGTAACACACATTGAAGATTTTGTATTTGAAGAATGTAAAGCTCTAAAAAGTATTGTAATTCCGGATAGTGTCACACGAATCGGAAAGCATACATTTCAAGGCTGTTGGAGTTTAACCAATGTTCAAATTCCAGCCAGTGTCATAATTATCGATGAATATGCTTTTTGAAGGATGTAGTGGTATAGAAAAATTTACCATTCCCGATGGTGTCACAAACATTGGCCGTTCTGCATTTTTAGATTGCAAAAATCTTACTAGTATTACAATTCCTTCCAGCGTAAAGAAAATTGATGCCTATGCATTTGATTACTGCGGATTGACTTCTGTAAATTACGGTGGAACTAAAGCGCAATGGAATGAAATTGTTATAAACGGCAGTAACAAACCGTTGACTTCTTCCATTATTCACTGCACCGACGGTGACATTCTCCCCACCGCTACATCTAACCTTTCTTCCGAAGAAAACAGCATCATTCCTTCTACGGATACTGCCACCAGCGGCAACAATTATGTAGCATCCTTTATGGGACTGACCCCGGGCGTGAACTATGCTGTCATCATCAGCAAGTCGGACACTGACCCGCTCGCCCCGGAGAACCTCATCTACATCAACCAGTTCTGTGCATCTTCCGAAGACTACCAGCAAACCTTCCGTGCCAAGAGCGGCTCTGGTATTACAGACCTTGATATGGTCTATGTTGTTGCCGCAGGCAGCTATACCTTTGATGACTCCCCGTCAACCCCAACCCCGGTGGCTCGCCTTCTGGTGGTGACACTGGTTCTGACGGCAGTTCCGGAGGCAGTGGTGACGGAAGCGGAGCCGGTGCCCTGCTGCTGGTGGGTGCCGGTGCCGCGGCTGCGGCCATCACTGCAGGCGTCATTATGATGTCCCCCGTTGACGTCAAGGGCCGCGTCGTGCTGGCTGACCAGGCCGCCGTGCCGGGCGCGAAGATCTCGCTCCTGCGCGAAGGCAAGGTCGTGGCGCAGACCACCGCCGACGAGAACGGCAGCTTCTCCCTCAAAGCAAAGCGCGGCAGCTACCAGCTCACCGCCGCCTACACCGATGCCAACGGACAGATCATCCACCAGACCATTGACATCAAAGCCCCCGCAAAAGACCTCGTTGTGACCTTCTGAACAGCCCCATAAACAAAGCAAGAGACCCGCAAGCTACGGCCTGCGGGTCTCTTTTTTTGCATGATCTGTGGGTCGGGGGCGCTCAGTACCGTTCCACGCCGTCCTTGGTGACGAGGGCGTAGACCAGCGGGGTCTCGGCGGGCTTTTCGGAGCCGTAGGCAAGGCCGCTGCGGTACTCGGCGGCGGCAGCGTCGAACTTATCGGCAGCGCCGTAGAAGGTGGCAAGGCTATCGCCCTTGTGGACGTAGTCGCCGCGCTTTTTGTGCAGGGTGATGCCGGCGGCAAGGTCCAGCGGGTCGCCCTTCTTCTGGCGGCCGGCGCCCAGCAGGACACTGGCAGAACCGATCTTCTCGGCGTCGTTGGCGGTGATGTAGCCGTCCTGCTCGGCCAGCAGCTCGAAATGGGCGGCGGGCTGGGCAAACAGGCTGTAATCGTCCAGGACGCGGGTGTCGCCGCCCTGGGCCGCGAACATCTCCTTGCACTTGGCAAAGGCGGAGCCGTCGGCGATGACGGCCTCGGCCATGGCACGGCACTCAGCCGGGGTGCCCTTGCCTGCCAGCACCAGCATATTCGAAGCCAGCTGCAGGCAGACCTCGGTCAGGTCGGCGGGGCCGCGGCCCTTGAGTACGTCCATGCTCTCCATGACTTCAAGGCTGTTGCCGATGTTGTGGCCCAGCGGGGTGTCCATGTCGGTGATCATGGCGGCCACGTTGCGGCCGTGGTGGGTGCCGATGGCCACCATCAGCTTGGCCAGCTCGATGCTCTGGTCCACGGTCTTCATGAAGGCACCGGTGCCGGTGGTGACATCCAGCAGGATGGCGTCCGAGCCGGAGGCCAGCTTCTTGGACATGATGCTGGAGGCGATCAGCGGGATGCAGCTGACAGTGGCGGTCACGTCCCGCAGCGCGTACATCTTCTTATCTGCCACCGCGATGCCCTCGCTCTGGCCGATGACCGACAGGCCGATTTTCTTCACCTGGGCGAAGAATTCCTCCTGCGTCAGGGCCGTCCGTGTGCCGGGTACGCTCTCCATCTTGTCGATGGTACCGCCGGTGTGGCCCAGGCCCCGGCCGCTCATCTTGGCGATCTTGACGCCGCAGGCCGCCACCACCGGGGCGATGACCAGGGTGGTCTTGTCGCCCACGCCGCCGGTGGAGTGCTTGTCCACCTTGATGCCGGGGATGGGCGAAAGATCCACCATCTCGCCGCTGTGGGCCATCACGTCGGTGAGCTCGGCGGTCTCCTCATCGGTCATGCCCCGCAGGTAGACGGCCATCATCCAGGCGGCCATCTGGTAGTCGGCCACCTCGCCGCTGACAAAACCGTTGACGATGAACTCCAGCTCCGCCCGGGTGTGGGTGCCGCCGTCCCGTTTCTTTGCGATCAGATCATAAATACGCATAACGATTCTCCTGTTCAAAAAGTACGACTTATTCTGGTGCTATTATAACAAATTTTTCCGCATCCGCAATCCCGTTCCGGACAATTCTGCTAGAGAAGGAAAGCAAAAGGGCGCAGCTGCCCGGATCAGCAGCTGCGCCCTTGAAAAAGTTCCGATCAGCGGGAACCCTTGTCGTAGGGGGATACCCTCGGCCTTGGGGGCCATGCTGTTCTTGGAGGTAAAGGCCAGAATGATCATGGATGCGATGAACGGCATCATATTGTAGATATTGCTGGACCAGTGGAACTGCGCCAGGAAGGTGGAGTCGGCGATGTTGGCCAGGCTCTTGAACACGGCGAAGAACATGGCCGCGCCGCAGATGTTGAAGGGCTTCCACGACCGAAGATCAAACGGCCATGGCCAGGAAGCCTGCACCGGCCACGCCGACCTCAAAGTTCCAGGTCTGGACGGGG
>VOFC01006924.1_pt1 | contig 21185 bp, 34 predicted proteins | sample 5384161 | NCBI WGS metagenome assembly VOFC01 (sample SAMN12384722, study PRJNA508395) | human gut metagenome | isolation source: healthy gut B | host: Homo sapiens
ATCACCAACGGCGGCTGCGTTGAAAATTCCACCATGGGCGCACAGAACACCAGCAGCCCTTTGATCCCAAATCAAGCCGGGGGCGGCGGCTGGGACCTGTGGAAGAAGATCGCTGCACAGGACCCCCGCATTTGGCAATCCTGAAAAGTTCTGCTACGACCCTGAACATTCCAACTGGGAAAGCGCCACCATCACGCTGGACGACAAAGATCCCGCAGTATATCCAGAAGATCTGCAAGCGTGACAACTGTGCATGGAATGGCTGTACCACATCGGTGTGCCCGAGGATCAGATCGAAGAGCTGGCCGAGCACAGTGCCAACACCATCCCGGTCATGATGCCGTATATCGATGCATTCTTTATGCCGCGTGCAATGGGCGACCGTCCTGATATCGTGCCGGAGGGTGCTGTCAACTTTGCCTTCCTGGGTCAGTTCGCCGAGACCGGCCGTGACACCATCTTCACCACAGAATACTCCATGCGCACCACCTATGATGTGCAAATCGCCGGAACTGACCTATGCTGCCATCGCAGCTTTGAAAAGAGCTATCAGGATGCAGGCAAAATGTCCTGCTGGTAGATGCGGGCGACCATATTCAGGGTACCGCATATGGTTCCATGGACGAAGGTGCCTCTATCATCCAGCTGATGAATGCCGCTGGCTACGATGTTGCTACGCCCGGCAACCATGAATTCGACTACGGCATGGCCCGTGCAAAAGAGGTAATGGCTGAGGCAGATTTCCCGTACCTCTCCAGCAACTGGGCACGCCAGTTCTTCACTAGTCTGCCGTCTTAACTTCATGGATAAGAGCCAGGAGCCGCTATATCACATGATATTCTGGCTGATGACGACGTAGAAGCTGTGTACAGGCTGTGCAGTCCATTGATAAGGCCAAGTTCCTGGCTGACTACGTGATCGGTCTCTGGGCCCATCACAGGCGTTGATCCTTCACCTCTTCCTTACGGACCAGCAAGAAGTCATGGCCTCCGGCTTCGTGCATTCATCGACGGCCATTCTCACCTGAATAGATGCCTGGTGGGTGGAAGGAGCAGAACTACTCCCGCTCCATCGGCGTCAAGGAGGCGGCCCGGCAGGCAGGGGTCAGCCGGGCCTGCCTGTACCTGTGGGCGTTTCAGGCGGGTTCGGCTGCTCAGCCAGCGCCTACCCGTTTCATCCGCTCTACCGCATCCAGCGGGCCACCCAGCTGCTGCGCCTGGCACGCTGCCATCAGCGCCGTGGCGGCCTCCGTGGGATTAGAGGACCCGCTGTACTTTTCCCGGGCCTTCCGGCGGGCGGTGGGGCAGAGCCCACGGAATACCGGCAGCAAAACGGCCCCGCAGCGGCTGAAAACGACGGCAGACGGGGCGATTCTTTAGAATCGCTCCCGTCCACTTTCTGTTTCCGCATCCGGCAGGTTTTCCCGGGTAACGGTGGTATAGGTCAGCCACAGATAGTGTCCGTCTTCCAGTCCCACCGTTTTGACCGGGTCCTGGCCGTCCAGCAGGGCACAGGTCAAATTCAAAATCCCCCTGGGCCTGACCGGCGGCGTCGTTGCGGACCGTGCCCTGGGGCGTGCCCTCTTCCAGGGCCTCCCGCCGGCGGCATGGCGTCCACCCCACGATGAAAGGGCATCTCCTCCTGGGTCATGCCCGCCTCCAGACAGGCGTCGATGGCGCCCAGGGCCATGTCGTCGTTGTTGGCAAAAGACCAGCTCGATTCTCTCCCCGAACTCCTCAGCCACTGCTGCATCCGTACAGTGGCCAGACCCACTTTGCCAGTCGGCGTTGTAATTGTCCAGCTTTTTCCGTGGTCACCCCGCCGTCATCAGCGTCTTGACGCTGTATTCCGTCCGCAGCAGGGCGTCCTGATGGCCGGCTCGCCCTCAGCATCACATACTGGAGGATGCCATCTCCGTTTTTATCCAGCGCGGCAGGGTTCTTTTTCCAGGCGTCCAGCACGATACCGCCCTGGAGCCGCCCGCTTCCTCCGCCGGGGTGCCCACGTAGTAGGCTTTCTCCCAGCGCTCCAGATCCTCCTCCACCGGCTCCCGGTTGAAAGAAGACCACCGGCACGTCCGCCGCCTGGGCCTTGTCCACAATGACGGCGGCGGCGGTGCGGTCCACCAGGTTCACGCAGATCACGTCGCACCCCTGCTGCAAAACCGTGTCCACCTGCTCATTCTGGGCGGACTGGCTGGACCGGGCGTCCGAGGTTCAGGTTGATCTTGATGCCCCGGCGCTGTTCCTCCGCCCGGGCCAGCTGCTCCAGCTGCTGGACCACGGTGGAGATAAAGGTGTCTTCCTGCTGATAAGTGCCACACCGATGCGGACCGTGGGCGTCTTCCGCTCTTTTCCGCAACCGGCCAGCAGCGCCAGTACCCGCCAGCACCACGGCCGCTGCCGCCAAGACGGTTTTTCATGATGCGCCTCCTTCCATCCTCACCCGGGTCACCGGAACAGCGCTTCTGGTTCTCCGGATCATACACTTATTCTCCTTGCGCACCACGAATGAAAACGAAGCGGCGGTGCCGTGACATCGGCGTGGTTGAGGACCTCCACCAGCGCCTCCACTGCCAGATACCCGGCGGCAAACTCGTTGCGGGCCACCACCGCCGTGACGGCACCCTGTTCCAGATACGCCGCGATGGCAGCGCTGGGCCCGCGCCGTACAGCAGCGGCGCGGATTTTTCCCGCAGCACCCGGGCAGTCCGCTCCAGGGTGGAGGTATCGAAGGCCACCACCGCCGCCGGGGCCAGGCAGCCAGTTCGCCCTCAGAACGGATTCCAGCGACTCTCCTCGGGGCGCAGGACACAGCGGTTCACCTTCCGCCCCGCCGCCTCCAGCACCTCCTGCGCCGCTGTCAGCCGGTCCGAGATGCCGGTGGCCTCCGCACGCCGCTGAGCCGCAGCACGGAGGACCCCTCCGGGGCGCCGTTGAGGGATGTCTCCCAGCATCCGCCCCAGGGGCGTCATTGTCTACGCTGATATAGCCGGAAGCGCCGTCCTGGGACATATCGGTCTCCATGGTCACCACCACCGGCGTCCGCCGCCGTCTCCACAGCCTCGAGAGCACCTCCCGGTCCGCGGGGATCAGCAGCACACCGTCGGCGCCGCTGGCCACCTCCCGCTCCAGCAGGTCCCGCTTTGCTCCTCGGCGTCGTTTTCCGGCTCAGCGTCAGCACCCGCAGCTCCACATTCAGGTCCATGGCCGCCTGCTCCATGCCCTGCCGGGTGGCCGGACCAGGTGCCGCTTTCCGTCCGGAGGATCACCGAGATCTCACCGGCTCCTGCCGGGCCTGCTGGGGACGCAGGCTCCGTGGCCAGCAGCATAAACAGCACGCAAAGTCCCAGGAGGCACCACCAGCTGCAGATCACCTTGTGTTTCATCGCTCTCTCCCTCCTTCCGGTAGCGGCGGGCCCGCCTCTTCATCCAGCGCCGGCAGGCGGATCCGCACGGTGGTGCCGTCGTCCGGTTCGCTGAAAATGGTAAGGCCGTAGGTCGGCTCCGAAGGTCAGCCGGATGCGCTGGTGGACGTTCGGAAGCCGATGCCCGGAGCCCTTTGGCTCCTGCCCGCCGCCGGGCAGGGCCATTGGGATCCAGGAGACTCTCCACCACCTCCTCCGGCATGCCGGGGCCGTTGTCCGAAACTTCGATGAGGACGTCTCCTCCGTCCCGGAAGGCCCGGACGGTGATTTCCCCGTCTCCGTCGGCATAGGCCATGCCGTGATAGATGGCGTTTTCCAGAATGGGCTGGACGATGAGCTTGATGGTGCAGAGGCTCTCCACGCCGTCCTCCGCCGTAATGGTGGCGGAGAATTTGTTTTTATAGCGCATTTTCTGGATGGTGAGGTAGTTGCGGGCATGCTCCAGCTCGTCCCGGATGGGGATGATGTTGCTGCCCCGGCTCAGGGAGATCCGGAACAGGCGGGCCAGGAGGTGAGCATCACCACCGCGTCATCGGTGCGGCCGTTCTCCGTCATCCAGATGACGCTGTCCAGGGTGTTGTACAGGAAATGGGGTTGATCTGGGACTGGAGCACCTCCAGTTCGCTGCGCCGCTTTTTTGCTCCTCCTGTTCGATGATGTCGTCCATCAAATGGCGCATGGTGGAGACCATGGAGCGGATGGGTGGCTCAGATGCTCCACCTCGCCGGGACCGCCCACATCAAAGTCCACCTCCGTGCTGCCATGCTCCAGCTCTTTGACCGCCCGGTCCAGCTTTTTCACCGGGGCGGTGATCCACTCGGGACAGGCGCAGGTTCACAAACACCAGCAAAAGACGGAAAAGAGCACCACAAAGAGGAAAAACAGCATCAGCTGACCGTAGTTACTCCACAGGTCTTCCGCCGGCACCACGCTGACCAGCTTCCAGCCGGTGTATCCCACGGTCTTCACCGTCACCTCCCGGCGGGTGCCGCCGAAGGTCTCCTGGTGGCTGCCGTCGGTGTAGCCGGCGGCAGCCAGGTTGTTCTCCTGCAGCAATCCCGCATAGATAAGCTGTTGGCGGGGGTGGTAGATGATCTCGCCGTCTCCGTCAATGAGATAGAGGTAGCCGGTGGAGGACAGGTCCACGTCCTTGCAGATCTGCTCGATGCCGGAAAAGCTCATGTCCACCAGCAGCACGCCGCTTTCGATGGCCCCCGCCCGGGTCATCTCCACCTGCCGGCTGAGGAGATACCACCCAGCGGTACTGGTAGTCCGGGTCCTCAAAGAGGTTTTGCACATGGGGTGTGGAAAAGTGGAGATTTTCAATCCGGTCCATGGCGGTGGTAAACCAGGATTCCTTCTCCGGATTGACGCTGTTCTTGAGCCCCACCAGCGGCGTGGAGGCGATGAGATCCCCCTCTTCAGAGAACAGCGCAATGGACACCAGGGCATCCCGGTTGTTCTCATAAAGAAGGTCCAGCGCCTCCGACAAATCCCTCCTCCGCCAGGTCCGTATCGTCCTTGATGACGGAGTAATAGGCCGTATCGGACAAGCGCATCATCCGGCGCAGGTACGCATCCAGGTTCAGATTCACCTGGGCCAGCACCCGCTGGCTGTTTTTCCGCCATCTGCGCATTGGTATTGGCAGAGAACCGGAAAAACAGCGCCAGGCCCATGAAGATCATGCCCACCACCGCCACAGCGGTGAAGGACAGCGACAAAATGCCCTGGATGCTGCTGCGGCGGTAGAAGTTCCTGCCACCATCTGCGAAACGGTCCAAGCACGCGGGGCCTCCTCTCTGGACGTCGTCCCGCCCCGGCGCTCAGGCGCCGGCGCGGTATTTGGTGGGGTCACGCCGAAATGGCGCTTGAAAGACATAGCTGAAGTAGTTGGGGTCATCATAGCCGCACTTGCGGGCAATGAGGTAGGTCTTTTCCTCGGTGGTGCGCAGGGGCCGTGGCCGCCGCCTCCATCCGCACCACCGTCACGTAGGCAGTAAAGCTCATGCCCACCTCCCGCTTGAAAAGGGTGGAAAAATACGCCGCGCTCAGATGGAGATGGGCGCACAGCCGCTCCACGGAGAGGTCGCTTTCGGCATAGTGGTCGTTGATGAACCGCTTGGCCTGCTGCACCAGTTCCCCGGCGGAATCGGTCCTTCGCTGGCGGATCAGCTCCTGGATCCGCAGGCACCGCTCCACGCACCAGTCCTCCAGGGCGCTGGGGGGTGTCGAAGTCCGTGGCCTGGACGGCGCCGGTGAATCCGGAACCGAACACCTCGGAAAGCTCCAGCCCGGCACTGCGGGTGAGCTTGAGAAGGCATGTGAGAAGCTCCAGGAAAAAGAGGTTGCACTGGGCCATGGACTGCCCCGGGCCCGGAGCTTGTCCGTCAGCTGCCGGGCCACGTCCCGGACCTCCTGGGCGCTGCCCAGCTTCACGGCGGCAGTCACCGCCCGCTCGTCGTTTTCGTCGAAGGCGGGGCGGACGCCGGCGTCCGGCTCCAGGTCGCCGATGTAGATGGTGCCGCCCTTGCCCACCAAACCCCGGTAATCCAGGGCGCTGCGGGCGCCGGCTGCGGATTTGGGCAGCTCCTCCGGCGTGGCGCAGGGGTGCCCACGCCCACCGTCAGCTTCACCCCAGGTACCGCTCCGAAAGGGAGCAGACCCGGCCGATGGCGGCAATGAAATCGTAGATGGAGACCTCGCTGTGCAGCGAGGCCAGCAGCGCCACCGTCTCCTTGTACAAAAAGGGACGGCAGACGCAGCCCCCCGGCAGGGAGGTTTTCCTCAAAGAGCTGCTGCACGGAGAGGGAGAGCAGCTCCCGCCGCTCCTGGGGCGCGTGGATATGGACCAGGGCCGCCGCCAGAGAAGGACCGGAGAGGTCCCATCGTACCGGGCCGCCAGCTCCTCCGTCCGGTCCACCCGGCCCTCCAGCAGCCGGGAGAGAAAGAGGCTGCGCAGCACCGGCAAAACTCTCCTCATAGCGATCCCGCAGGGTCTCCTGGTTCTGCCGCTCCGTCCGTTCCGGTGTCCAGCTGCTCCCTTGAGCTTTTTGCAGCACCGCCGAAAGCTCCGGGGCGTTGATGGGCTTGAGGATATACTCCGAGACATTCATCTGAATAGCCTGCTTGGCGTACTCGAAATCGTCAAAGCCGGAAAAGACCACGAATTTGGATGCCGGCAGCCGCTTGGTCAAAAATGCTGCACAGCTCCAGCCCGTCCATAAAGGGCATCTTGATATCCGTCAGGACCACGTCCGGCTGCACGGACTCCGCCAGTTCCAGGGCGTCCCGGCCGTTTTCCGCCTCGCCCACCAGTTCAAATCCCAGGCCGCTCCAGTCCATTTTCCGACTGATGCCCACCCGGATGTCCTCCTCGTCGTCCACCAGCAGCACCTTATAGAGGCCCATGTTTTCTCACATCCTTTTCTCCGTCAGTATAGCACATTGCCCCTGGATTGAAAATAAAAAGAGGGCGCGCAGCCAGTGCGTGCCCCCCCCAGGGTCCGGGGGCCAATGCCCGGGTCCGCCCGCGTACGGGCGGAGATTCCCCCCCGCCGCCCCGGTGGACGGCGGGGGAGGGAAAGCGATCCCCGGTTTCTCACTTCTTGACCAGATACTTGCGCATATCCAGGGCGCAGGCAAAGAGGATGATGCCGCCCTTGATGATGTAGAACAGGTCCTGGTTGATGCCGATCATGTTCAGGCCAACGAAGATCAGACGCAGCATGAGCCCACCGATCATAACGCCCCGGATTTTACCAATGCCGCCCACGAACGAGACGCCGCCGATGACGCAGGCCGCGATGGCGTCGGACTCGTAGTTGAGGCCGGTGTTGGCGGTGTTGGAGGCCACGCGGGCGCCCGCGATGAAGCCGGTGACGGCGTACATGGCGCCGGCCAGGGCAAAGACCATGAGGTTGGTGGCGAAGACGTTGACGCCGGAGACCCGGGCAGCCTCTTCATTGGCGCCCAGAGCGAACATGTTCTTGCCGAAGGTGGTCTTGTTCCAGATGAACCACATGACGATGGTGCAGATCACGGCGATCCACACGTAGTTGGGGATGGGGGTGCCGCCGATCTTCAGGATGGAGCCGGTGATGAAGCCGGAGTAGGACTTGTCCAGACCGGAGATGGCCATGCCGTTATTCTCGCCGGCCTTGACGTACAGCAGCAGCAGCGTGTAGATGATGAGCTGGGTGGCCAGGGTGACGATGAAGGGATGCAGCTTGAACTTGGCCACGAAGAAGCCGTTGAAGGCGCCGATGGCACCGCCGATGACCATGGCCAGGATCAGCACCAGGATCACGTTGGGCGGGGTCAGGTTCACCCACATCTTGCTGGCGGCGTCCACAGACTGCAGCAAGGAGGCGGAGATACAGGCCGTCAGACCCACGATACGTCCGGCACTCAGGTCGGTGCCGGTCAGCACGATGCATCCGCCGACGCCCAGGGCCACCGGCAGGTAGGCGCAGGTCTGGGCCAGGATATTGATGATGGAGGCCGGCTTCAGGAAGTTTTCGTTGACGATGGCGATATAGATGACCGCGATCACCATGATGATGATCAGGGCGTTATTGAGGATCAGGTCGCCCACCCGGCGTGCGGTCAGGGCTCTTTCGCCCGGGCCTTCACCTGAGCTTCCCGTTCCATGGTCTTGGATTCCTTACTCATAGGTGTTTCCCCCCTCTTTTACACGTATTTGGCGGCCAGGGTGAGGATCTCCTCCTGGCTGGTGTTCCTGGCGTCCACCTCACCGGCCAGCAGGCCGCCGGACATGACCAGGATCCGGTCACACACGCCCAGCAGCTCCGGCATCTCGGAGGACACCATGATGACGCCCTTGCCTTCCTTTGCCAGGTTGATGATCAGCTCGTAGATCTCGTACTTGGCGCCCACGTCGATGCCGCGGGTAGGCTCGTCCAACAGCAGCACCTCCGGCTTGGTCAACAGCCAACGGCCGATAATAACCTTTTGCTGGTTGCCGCCGGACAGAGACCGGATCTGGGTGTCCTGGCTGGGCGTTTTGATCCGCATGGCCCGGATGGCCCAGTCCGTATCCTGACGCATCTTCTTGTCGGAGTTAAGACAGATGCCGCCCATCAGATAGCTTTTCAGATTGGAGATGACGGTGTTGTCCAAGAATGTCCCGGATGCCGAAGATACCGGTGGCACGGCGCTCCTCCGTCAGCAGGGCGAAGCCGTTTTTGATGGACTCCCGGGGATTGCGGTTTTTGATCTCCTTGCCGTGGAGGCGGATGGTGCCGCCGCCCTTGGTCATGGAGCCGAAGAGGTTCTCCAGCACCTCGGTCCGGCCGGAGCCGTCCAGACCGGCGATGCCCAGGATCTCACCGGCGCGCAGCTGGAAGCTGGCGTCCTTGAGGCGGGTGTACTTGCCGGACAGGTGCTCCACCTCCAGAATGGTCTCGCCGGGCTTGTTTTCCTGGGGGGAAGCGGTTGGTGAGCTCACGGCCCACCATCAGCCGGATGATCTCCTCCATGGTCAGCTCACTGGCCGGACGGGTGGCCACATACTGGCCGTCCCGCATGATGGTGACCTCGTCGCTGATGCGGAGGATCTCCTCCATCTTATGGGATATGTAGATGATGCCGCAGCCCCGGTCCCGCAGCATGTTGATGATGCGGAACAGGTGCTCCACCTCGGTCTCCGTCAGGAGGAAGTGGGTTCGTCGAAGACGATGACCTTGGCGTTGTAACTGACAGCCTTGGCGATCTCCACCATCTGCCGCTGGGAGACAGGCAGGGTGGACATGATGGCGCGGGGGTCTACATGGACCTCCAGCTCATCGAAGATCTCCTTTGGTGCGCTTTGCGCATGGTCCCTTCGCTGACCATAATGCCGCCTACCTTGGGGTAGCGGCCCAGCCACAGGTTGTCGGTGACGGTGCGGGTCAGGGCCTGGTTGAGCTCCTGATGCACCATGGCAACGCCGTTTTCCATGGCCTCCTTGGAGCTTTTGAAGTTGACTTCCTTCCCCTCCAGGGTGATGGTGCCGCTGTCCTTGGAATAGATGCCGAAGAGGCACTTCATCAGCGTGGATTTGCCCGCGCCGTTCTCTCCCATCAGGGCGTGGACGGTGCCGGGCCGGACGGTCAGGGAGACATTGTCCAGGGCTTTGACGCCGGGAAACGACTTGCAGATGTTTCTCATTTCCAGCAATGCCGGCTGATCCATATCGTTTTCTCCTCCTTTACACGTACTTTTATGGGAGCTTCCGCCTGAGCGGCACGGAGAATGCCGCTCAGGCAGGGGCTCCTGCTCCCGGGAAAAGGCGGGGCTGTCGATGCTCGACAGCCCCGCCTCTGCTCATAGTTCAGGCTGGGGCGCTGCCTGCCGATCAGGCCGCAGCTTCCTCGGAAGTGACCATGGCGTAAGGCACGCGGATCTTGGCGCAGTCGCTGTCCACCACGAAGTCAGTGGTGTTGTCCATCAGGGCAGCGCCGGTGTTGATGTTGTTCACCAGAGCCATGATGGTGGTGGCCATGCCCTCGCCGTCCTGCTTGACGGTACCAGTCATCTGGCCGTTCTCGATCTTCTGGACGGCGGAGTCCATGGCGTCGACGCCGTAGACGGGGATGGTGGTGGAGCCCTCGTCACCGGTGTTGTAGCCGGCGGCCTGCAGGGCGGCAATGGCGCCCTCGGCCATGTTGTCATTGTTCGCGATGACCAGCTCCACCATGTTGCCGCTAGCCTCGGAGTAGGCGGCCAGGATGGTGTTCATGTAGTCGGTAGCAGCCTGAGAAGACCAGTTGCCGGTGGTGTCCACCAGATACTTGGAGGTGTTGTTGGCGTCATAGAAGGACAGAGCGGGCTTGCCGGCCTCGGTCAGGATGGCGTCGGCGTCCTCGACGGAATACTGGGTGCGGTACTCGGCTTCCTTGTTGCCCTCCTGGCCCTTGAACAGAACGTAGGAGATGGTGCCGTCGCCGTTCAGGTCAACCGCGTCGTAGTTCTCCAGCAGGTAGTTGCCGATCATCTCGCCCTGCAGGTGCCCGGCTTCCGCGGCATCCGTTCCGACGAAGGCGGCTTTCTCATAGCTGTCCACCACGCTGTTTTCAACCTCGCGGTTGAAGAAGATGATGGGGATGCCGGCGTTCTTGGCGGCATCGCAGGCCTGCTGGGCAGCGTCGGGAGAAGAGGTCTCCACGATGTTCACAACCAGCAGATTGGTGCCGTTGGAGATGGCGGTGTTGATCTGGTCCAACTGGGTGGCCTGGTTGCCAGCGCCGTCATAGTTGTTGTAGGTGATGCCGGCGGCATCCAGCAGGCCGTCCATGGCGTTGCGGACGGTGGTGATGTAAGCATCGGAATAGTTGTAATAGAACACGCCGACGTTCAGCTCACTGGCTGCGGTATCGCCGTCAGCCGCTCCCTCGTCCGTGGTCTCCTCGCTGCCGCAGGCCACCAGGGACAGGCTCATGACCAGAGCCAGGATCAGTGCAAGAAATTTTTTCATCTTGGTTCCTCCTCCTGTTAATTTCAGGGCCGATCACTGTCCCGGAAGGGACGCTCTTTGCCCGATGTTGTCCCTATTCGATAATCCTCCAAACATGAAAAAACGATAGAAAAAATATTCGAAGCTCTAGGAAAAATTTTGCTTTTTTTTTCGTACGTAAATTTTTTCGTGGTTAATGTCGACTTGCACATTTTTTTCGTAAATTATTTATGCAAAAAGAACCGCGGCCGGCAACATTGCCTGTCCGGCCGCGGGGGTTATCTTCCACTTCTTTCAAACGGTTGACAAGAAGGGGCTGTTGGTGCAGCTGAGCTCGGGGAGCGGCCTTCTTGAACCGGTCCACGTTGACGGCGCTCTCCTTCACCGGGGTGATGGTGCCGGCGCCGGCCACGCAGCCGCCGGGGCAGGCCATGCCTCGAGCAGATAGCCGTTGCGCTTTGCCGGCCTTGGCCATGGACATCATCTTCGGCACTCCCGCAGACCGTCGCCGTACTCGATCTTCACCTCGCGGTCGGGATCGATGTGGCTGATGGCCTCCACCACGGCAGCGGCCACGCCGCTGCCCACGGCGAAGCCACGGCCCATGCCGGTGCCCTCGCTCATATCGTCGGCGGGATCGGCCTCGATGGCGGCAAAGTCGATCTCCTTGGCGTCGAACATGCCCTGGAGCTCCTCAAACGTGAGGACGTAGTCCACGTCGGAGCGGACGGACTGCTGCGGTTTGGCCTCCAGCTTCTTGGCGGCGCAGGGGCCGATAAAGCAGATCCGGGCGTCGGGATGGTCCTTCTTCACCATCCGGGCGGTGATCACCATGGGCGTCAGGGCCATGGAGATACAGTCCTTGAAATGGGGGAACAGCTTTTTGGCCATAACGCTCCAGGCCGGGCAGCAGCTGGTACCCATAAAGGGCAGTTTGTCCGGCACATTCTCCAGGAAATCATTGGCCTCCTCCACGGTGCAACAGGTCAGCGCCGATGGCTACTTCCACCACGTCGGTGAAGCCCAGGGTCCGCATGGCGGCCTTCAGCTTTGCAGGGGTGGCCTCCTTGCCGTACTGGCCCACAAAGGCGGGCGCCACGCAGGCAATGACCTCTTGCCCCCGCTTCATGGCCTGGATCAGCTGGAAGATCTGGCTCTTGTCCGCGATGGCGGCAAAGGGGCAGTTCACCAGGCACATGCCGCAGGAAACGCACTTGTCATAATTGATTTTGGCCCGGCCCAGCTCATCGGAGTCGATGGCGTCCATGCCGCAGGCGGCGGCGCAGGGCCGCTCGATCTTGGAGATGGCCCGTGGTAGGGGCACTGGTTAAAGCACTTGCCGCACTTGATGCACTTGTCCTGATCAATGTGGCAGCGCTTGTTTTTGTCCAGATAGATGGCATCCTTGGGGCAGACGTTCATGCAGGGGTGGGAAATGCAGCCCTGGCAGCTGTCGGTAATGCGGATCTGCTTGGGAGGGCAGGCGTTGCAGGCAAAGGGGTTGATATTGCCCAGGGGCTCTTCAAAATACTCTGGGCGGGTGGGGGCCTCCGGATATGGGCGCTGACGGGGAGACTGGGCGTCCGCCGGCTGCAGGCTCATGCCCAGGGCCAGCCGGACCCGCTCCTGCACGATGGCCCGCTCCAAGAAACACGTCGTGGCGATGTCTTGCCCCCTCGCCGGGGACGATCTTATAGGGGATCATATCCACTCGGTTTCAGATCTCCGCCCTCATAGGCAAGACGGGCTACCTCCGTAAAGACATTCCGGCGGATGTCGTCCACCGCGCTGTGTACACCTCTCATAGTCCTTTTCCTCCTGTTTCACCGGCAGTCGCATTCTGATCGGTTACTGAAAAATTCGCAGTTAGGAACTGTTATTATATAGGAGGTTATGGGTTTTGCAAGAAAAAACCCCCGGAAAAACAAAAAAGCAGGAGATCTTTATAACTTTTTTTACAGATGTGGACGATTTGGGCAAACTGACTGAGAAACGCAAAATCCGGGCAAACTGACTGAATGTGACGGGAAGGAAAATTTTTTCAGCAACGGGAAATGATTGAAGGAGGCCTGCTGCTCCCGGTGTTCCGCCTTTTCCAAAGATTTTTGACATGCGGGGAGAGAAAAGAAAAGAAAAATGAAAAAAAAGAGAGGGGTTTTTGCTCGTTCCTCCTTGGAGGATGGCTTTAGTGTATCCCCGAAAGTTAAAAACAATCTTGAAAAATTTTGAACAGTGTGTGAAGATGTTCCTTTCAGGTGGATTTCAGATTCCCTGTCTATACTCACATCTGTAAAAAGGAGGGAGAGGACCGTCTTCTCCCCGCCCTGAGGAAAGGGCAGTTTTCTGATCAAGGCGCCTGCGGGCGCATGGAGGTTTGTGTGATCGAGGTCAAAAATCTCGTGAAGCGGTATGGGGACCACTACGCGGTGGACCACCTGAGCTTTACGGTGGAGGACGGGCAGGTATTCGGCCTGCTGGGGCCCCAACGGCGCCGGAAAATCCACCACGATGAATATCATGACCGGTTACCTGGCCGCCACGGAGGGAGACGTGCTCATCCAGGGCCACAACATTCTGGAAGAGCCGGAAGCCGCCCCAAGTGCGTGGGCTACCTGCCGGAGATCCCGCCGCTGTATCCCGATATGACGGTGCTGGAGTATCTGCGGTTCTGCGCGGAGCTAAAAAGCTGCCGGCGGAGCGGCGGAAAGAGGATCTGGATGAGGTGCTGTCCCTGACCCACCTGAACGGACAGGCGGGCGGCTGATCCGCAACCTCTCCAAGGGCTACCGGCAGCGGGTGGGCATTGCCCAGGCCATTTTAGGCTTTCCCCCATCATCATCCTTGACGAGCCCACTGTTGGCCTGGACCCCAAGCAGGTGGTGGAGATCCGCTCGCTGATCCGGCACCTGGCCAAGGAGCACACCGTGCTTTTGAGCAGCCACATCCTCTCGGAGATCCGGGCGATGTGCGACCACGTACTGATCCTGCGCAAGGGCAAGGTGATGGCCTGCGACACGCCGGAGGCCCTGGAGGAAAAATCTCTGCCGGCGGCGCGCTGGAACTTTCCGTGCGGGGCTCGGCGGAGGCGGTCCGGTCCACGGTGCTCACGGTGGACGGCATCACCTCCTGCGAGGCCCAGCAGGAGGGAGACACTGTGAAAATGGTGATCTCCGCCGACGGCGACGCCCGGGAGGCACTGTTCTACGCCTTCGCCCAGGCCCGCCAGCCCATTTTGGAGATGCGGCCCAAGACCGCCACGCTGGAAGAGGTTTTTTGGACCTGACGGACGAGGACGACGCCGTGGCCGCCCAGGCCGCAGCCCTGCTGGCAGACAACGGCCCGGATGAGGCGGCAGTCAGACCACCGACACAGAACAGGAGGAACCGGCGATGAAAGCGATTTATAAGCGGGAAGTACAGTCCTACTTCAACTCCATGATCGGCTGGATGTTCACCGCCGCCCTGACGGCGTTCATCGGCATTTACTTCATGGCCTACAACCTCTTTCAGGGCGACGCCTACTTTTCCACCGCCCTGGGGGCCACGCTGCTTTGTTCTGATGGTGCTGGTGCCCATCCTCACCATGCGCTCCATGGCGGAGGAGCGCCGCAGCCGCACCGACCAGCTGCTGCTGACGGCGCCGGCCTCCGTCACCGCCGTGGTGATGGGCAAGTATCTGGCCATGCTGACGGTGCTGGCCTGTCCTCTTGCGATCGCCTGTCTCTGCCCGCTGATCATCCGCTTCAACGGCACCGCCTTTTTGCTCTCGGACTATGCCTCCATCCTGGCCTTCTTCCTGCTGGGCGCGGTGGAGATCGCCGTGGGCCTTCTGATCTCCGCTCTGACGGAGAGCCAGGTGCATTCTCCGCGGTGGGTACCTTTGGACTGCTGCTGGTGCTCTATCTCTGGGACGGACTGGTGGCATACCTGCCCTCCACCGCCAACGGGTCCCTGACGGGACTGCTGGTGATCCCTGGCGCTGGTGTGCTTCCTGGTCAACGCCCTCTCCAGCAACTGGAAGGTCACCGCCGGCGTGCTGGTGGTGGGGAGCTGCCGCCATCATCGGCGGCTATATCGCGGGGCCAGCGACCGCTTTGCCGGTCTGCTGCCGGACATGCTGGGCCGCTTTTCCCTGCTGGGAGCGTTTGACAGCTTCTCCGTGGACCACGTCTTTGACGTACGGGGGATTTTTGCTGTATCTCTCCTCATCGCGCTGCTGGTGTTTTTGACCGTGCAAGTGGTCCAAAAGCGCCGCTGGAACTGAAGGAGGCAACAGACAATGAACCTGCACAAGATCCGGGAGGCCGCCGAAAAGCACACCTCCCGCCGCGGCGCGTTTTCCGCCGCGGTCACCGCGCTGGCCGTGGCAGTGGTGCTCCTCATCAATTTGCTGGCAGCCCAGCTGCCGGAGCACTGGACCCAATTCGATCTCACCGACAGCGGTATTTACGACATCTCCGCCACCACCCGGGACTACATGGCGGACCTGGAGGAGGATGTGGTGATCCACGTTCTGGCGGACCAGGACAGCCTGGACACCCGCATCGTCCGCTTCCTGGCCACCTATGAAGAGCTCAGCAGCCACCTGAGCGTGGAGTATACCAACCCCATGGTGTATCCCTCCGTTCTCACCGGACTACGGTGTGGACAGCAATACCATCGTGGTCACCTGCGAGGCCACCGGCCGTCAGGAGAGCTTTTCGATTGACGACATCATCGGATATGATATAATGTCTTATTATTACTACGGTTCTTATAATGAGACGGATTTTTGACGGCGAGGGACTTCTGACCTCCGCTGTGGACGGCGTCCTGACCGGCGCCTCCCGCACCATTTGCCAGACCACCGGCCATGACGAGGCGGCTCTCTCCAGCACGGTAGAGACGCTGCTGTCCAAATCCACATCTCTGTTTCCAGCGTGAACCTGCTGACGGACCACAGCATCCCCGAGGACTGTGACCTGCTGCTCATCAACGATCCCACCCGGGATCTGGCGGCGACGAACTGGAGGACATTCTGGAATACCTCGCCGCCGGCGGCCAGGTGATCTATAACATGGCGGGGGGGATCTGTCCCTGCCCAACCTGGAGACGCTCTGTCCACCTACGGCATGGATGGGCGCCCAGGCCTCATCGCCGATACTCAGCGGTATTATCAGAATAATCCCTACTGGTTCTTCCCCTGGTGGACAACAGCGTGGATTCTGCCAGCGGCATTTCCAATGATGCCACGCTTCTCTTCTGCGCGTCCCGGGGCTTCACCCTGACGGATCCCGCCCGGGACACCATCACCGTCAAGTCCTTCCTCACCACCTCCGAGGGGGCATGGCCGTTACCGGCGACTCGGCGGAAGACCAGACCCCCGGCACCTACGTGGTGGCTGCCACAGCCACGGAGGAGATCGACGACGGGATCACCGGACGGCTGACGGTATTCGGCTCCGACTCCCTCATCAACGACACCATCAACTCCACCTTCACCAATCTGGATAACCTGACCCTCTTCACCAGCCGCAGTCACCGGGACTTCGACGACATCTCCTCGCTCTCCATTGAGCCGGTGAGTCTGGAGACCCCCACCAATACCATTCCACCGGCGGCATCTGGGCACTGCTGCTGATCTTCCTGATCCCGGTGCCCGCTTTTGATCTACGGCTTCATCCGCTGGCTGCGCCGGCAAAAACTGTACAATCCCCGGGAGGAGCAAACCCCGGCATGAATCGAAACAAAAAAAAATCCTGCCATTCTGGTGATCGCATCTGCTGATTCTGGTGCTGCTGGCCGTGCTGGCGGCCGTGCTGCTTTCAAAGGTCCGCCAGCAGCCCAGGAGGAGGAGGAAGCCGCCCGCCGCAGGAGGCCGCCGGCCGTCATCACGGAGGAGGCCCCCTACTCCTCCATCACCTACACCAACGGCACCACCACCTGTCCTTCACCCAGGACGAGGACGGGAGCTGGACCTGGGCGGATGACCCGGAGTTTCCCCTGGACGACACCACCGTTACCTATATGGTAGACCTGCTCACCAGTCTCTCAAGCCTCAGCAGACCATCACCGACGGAGATACTCTGGAGGCCTACGGCCTGGATCGGCCCTCCGCCACCCTCACCGCCACCACGCCGTGAGGGGGAGACCCTGACGCTGGACTTCGGCAACGCCACCACCGACGGCACCAGCTACTACATGCTGATGAACGGCCAGGAAAGTCCGGTGTATATCATCTCCGGTACCCTCTATGATTACCTCTCACTGAGGCCATCTACGACATGTGCCACCTGCCGGAGCTGCCGCTGCTGACGGAGGAGACCATCAGGTCACCGTCACCATCCAGGGCGCCCAGACCACCCTCACCGCCCCCAGGCCCAGCGTGGAAAAGACGACGGCCACGGAGGACACGGGACCGAGTACCGTCTCCGTCACCTGGGCGGCCGGCGGGAAGACGGACGTCACCGACGCGGAGACCGCTCCAGTCTGCGGCTTTGCTGGACGAGCTGGGCCCCTGTCCTTCACCAAGTGCGTGGACTACAAGCCCACCGATGAGGGCCGTGGGCTGTGCGGCTTCGCCCCTCGCCCACCGCCGGTGCCATGTCCTACGGACCGACTCCGGCACGGAGGGACGTTGACGCTGACCCTCGGCGGCCACACGCGTGGACGGAGACAGCCTACTATGCCCGTGTGGATGACGACACCACCATCTATCAGATGGACCGCCAGCGACGCCGCCATCCTCGCTGGTGACGGCTGGCGTTTTGACGGTTTGGGCGCATAACCACGAAAACCATTCCTGCGACACAATCACACCGGGGGGGAAAATTTCTCGCCTGCGGTACACTTATTCCAGACTGCGGATTTTTGGAGGGAGGCCCCACCATGCGGGTACTGGTGGTGGAGGATGAGGTCCGCCTGGCGGCCACGCTGCAGGATCTGATGGAGATGGACGGGTACACCGCGGACACCTGCCGACGACGGAGAAACCGGGCTGGACAACGCCCTCACCGGGATCTATGACGTGATGATCCTGGACGTGATGCTGCCCAAGATGGACGGCTTTCACCGTGCTGCGCCGGCTGCGGGCTCCGGGGACAGCCTGCCGGTCCTGATGCTCACCGCCCGCTCCGAGGTCACCGACAAGGTCCAGGGCCTGGACTGCCGGCGCGGACTACTATCTCACCAAGCCCTTTGAGCCTCAAGGAGCTGCTGGCGTGCATGCGGGCGCTGGTCCGCCGCCAGCCGGAGCTGCGCAACCGGCGACAACACCCTCACCTGCGGGGACCTGCGGCTGGAGCAAGTCCAGCACCTTCTCCCTTTCCTGCGGGGAAGCGGGTCCGTCCGCCTCAGCCATAAGGAGTACGACATGATGGAGCTGTTCATGCTCAACCAGAAGCTGGTCATCACCAAGGAGAACCTGCTGCTGAAGATCTGGGGGTATGAATCCGACGCGGAGGACAACAACGTGGAGGTCTATATCTCCTTCCTGCGGAAAAGCTGGAGCATCTCCACTCCAAGGTGAAGATCCGCACCATCCGCATGGTGGGCTATTGCCTGGATCCCCGGAAACCGGACGCCGGCCACCGTTTTCACAAAGCTGGTTTTCCACTTTTCCACATATTTTTCGACAAAAAGGAGGTGTTCTCCCGCCGTGATTCGCAAATTACAGATCAAATTTGTGGCCATGTGCATGGCCATGGTGACGGCGGTGCTGGCGGTGGTGTTTTTCTCCGCCCTTCGCCTCCGCCCGGCAGAACATCCAGGTCATCAGCACATGGAAGTGCTGGAACGGGTGCTGCGGGAGAGCTCCTCCAATCGTCCCGGCCGGACATCGGCCTGGACCTGGGGGACCGGGTGGTCCAGCTGCCCTATTTCACCGTGGACGTGTGGCAGCAGGCAGCGGCTCGTACAGCGCCTATGTCACCGGCGGCACCTATGCCGACCTGGAGGACACAGAGGAGCTGGCAGCCATCCTGTACCGACTGCCTGTCCCAGGAACAGTCCGAGGGCACCATCGACGGCTACGCCCTCCGCTACCTCCGGCAGGACAACGGCCTGTTCCAGAAGATCGCCTTCGTGGACACCTCCATGCAGCAGGCCACCCTCCAGGAGATGATGAGCTCCCACATCCAGATCGGCCGCCGCCATGCCTGCTGCTGCTGGGCGTGTCCATTCTCCTTCCCGCTGGGCCTGCTGGGCCACCGCCCGGTGGAAAGGCCTGGCGGCAGCAGCGCCAATTCCTCTCGGACGCCTCCCATGAGCTCAAAACCCCCTGACCGTCATCCTCTCCAATGCGGAGCTGCTGGAGGCCGCCCAGCTTCCGGAACGCCCGCCCGGTGGGGGGAGAACATCCGCATGGAGGCCCAACGCATGAAAAATCTGGTGGAGGAAATGCTGACCCTGGCCGGGCAGACAATGCCGTGCGCACGCGGTGCATGACGGAGGTCTCCCTCTCGGACATCGCGGCGGACTGTGCCCTGGCCTTTGAACCGGTGGCCTTTTTGAGGCGGGAAAGCCCCTGGACTACCATCTGGCGGACCCCCGGCGTGACGGTGCTGGGCGACCGGGAGAAGCTGCGGCAGGTGATCGTCTCCATTTTGCTGGACAACGCCGTGAAATACGGCGCCGCCGGCGGCGCCATCACATTGACGCTGCAAAAGACGGACCGCCACGCCCGGCTGATCGTGCCAACCCCGCGAGCGCCCATTCCGCCGGAGGAGCTGCAGCGGCTCTTCGAGCGCTTCTACCGGGCGGACGCCTCCCGGGGGGAGAAGTCCGGCTTCGGCCTGGGGCTCCCCATTGCCTATACCATCGCCGCCGAGCACAAGGGCACGCTGAAGGCGGAGAGCGACGCCGCCTCCACCCGCTTTTTTATTCACGGTCCCGCTGAAAAAGTGACGGGACCCGGCCTGCCGCATCGGGGAAGGGAAGCGGAGCCGCTGCGCCGCCCGCATCTTTATGAATAAAAAACGAGGACTGCAGGATGCAGTCCTCGTTTTGCATATGAGGGGATCAGACTTTCTTGCCGGCCTTCTCGTCCAGAATGTTCTTATCCACGCAGAAGAAGGTAAACTCTCCCGTGGCCAGAAGCGTTTTCCGCCCTCGCCCACGATGTCCACGGACACCAGGCAGGTGGACCGGCCCCGGTGGCGCAGATAGGCGTTGGCCCGGATGGTGCCGGAGGTCTGGTTGCGCAGCAGGTGCAGCGCGCTGGTCTGGGTGACATAGGTTCTCCCGTCGGTGTGGGCCACCGCCGGTGGCGTTGTCCGCCAGGGTATAGATGGCGCCGCCGTGGACCATGCCGTAGGCATTCAGGCTCTCCGGCCCGGACATCCAGACGGAACACCGCCCGGTCCGGCTCCACATGCTCCATCTCGATAAAGTTATGAACCATAAACGTGTTCCGGTTGAGCCGCGCACGGGGTCTGCTGTTCCAGTTCGTTCATATCGATTCTCCTTGTCGTCTGGTTTCCGGCTTAGTATACCACGCCTCCCAAAAACTTTCCACTCTTTTTGCGGACGGGACTTGACAGGGCGCTCTTTTTTTGTATATACTGAACATATGAACAATTATTCAAATGAAAGGGGAATGCCCATGGAGGACCGCTACAACGTGGAGTGCTGCGACTTTATCCACATCCATAAAGGATCTGGTGGAAAAGGTGCGCCGGGAGCTGCCGGGGAGGATACCCTCTACGACCTGACGGAGCTCTTCCGCATCTTTGCCGACTCCACCCGGGTCCGCATCCTGTATGTGCTGCTGGAGTCGGAGATGTGCGTGTGCGACATCGCGGATCTGCTGGGACTGACCCAATCCGCCATCTCCCATCAGCTCCGGGCTTTGAAAACGCCCGTCTGGTCTCCTCCCGCCGGGAGGAAAACCGTGTTTTACGCCCTGGCGGACGACCATGTGAAAACCATCATTGACCAGGGTCTGGAGCATGTCTCCAGTGACCCGTGCCAGCACGAATTTTATGGAAAGCAGGAGGAACCGATCATGAAAAAAGCGTTTCAAACTCACCGACCTGGACTGTGCCAACTGCGCCGCCAAAATGGAGACGGCCATCAAAAGATCGACGGCGTCAGCGACGCCTCCGTCAGCTTCCTCACCCAGAAAATGACCATTGACGCCGACGAGGCCCGGTTTGACGACATCATGCGCCAGGTGGTGGCCGTGTGCAAAAAGGTGGAACCCGACTGCGTGATCCATCTGTAAATCAAGGGTGTTTTGGGGCCGCTCGGTGAGCCCCCGGTTCAGAGGAACCGATATGACGAAAAAACAGAAAAAAATGCTCTGCCGCATTCTCCTTGCGGCGGTGCT
>VOFC01002684.1_pt1 | contig 21183 bp, 40 predicted proteins | sample 5384161 | NCBI WGS metagenome assembly VOFC01 (sample SAMN12384722, study PRJNA508395) | human gut metagenome | isolation source: healthy gut B | host: Homo sapiens
TCATACTTAGCAATATCAATTGAAACATTACCATTAGCATCTGGAGTAATCAAATCTTCACCTGCATAAATAGTAACATACTTAATATATTCTGGCTTTATACTGTAAGTTATAATATCACCATTTTAACATAAGCCCGTTCTCCAACTGTGCTACCACTACCATTTAAATTCAAATATTCTTGAATATAAGTATCAACACTAGGACAAGTATCACTAGCTGACTTGGTAGCTGGTGTCAAAAAAGAATACAAGCTATTACAATTACACTGAGTAATTTTATTTTCCCTATGCTTTATCATTTTTTGTACCTTCCTTCATTCGTTTTTCTATCTTTTCATAATTTTTATTGGTCTTTACTTTAGCTAATTGTTGTTTCTCACCATCACGTAATTCTCTTGCATCTACTTTAAAACTGTAAGAAGTACTACTACCATAGAACCTTGTACAAGTTAAAAGACTTACTTGTTTATCTGTTGCATTGACATCCACATCTATATCATACATACTTTCATTCTTCGCTTGATCGATATATTTGTCTTCCTCTTGTTCAGTATAAGTATCTTTATAAAGTTGCTTTTTGATCATCATCATCAATAAGTGATACTGCATAAATTCTATATAATGACTGTTTGCCATTAACATCAGTATAAGCAATATATTGATTTTCTTTGATAAAATCTAGATAGATAAAACTCATTAATTGTTCAAACCCAGTCATTGTATCATCACCAACTATTGGTTTTCTCGATACATTTCTAATGTTATGGGATACTATACTAGGATGATTAGTTTCATTATCTGGTCTTGAATAAACTTTTCCATAACTGCCATCAACATTTTTTTATCCATATAGAAACCAGGACTGGTTATAATTATTGGCATATCAATATTAGTACCCTCTACTCTAACCCAACCACCTAGCCTATTACCTTTTATTTTTAGCATCATTTATTTCTGTTGTCCTATCAAGCATCTTAAATTTGCTCGTTTTAGGAAGTGATGTTATGAAATAAATAACTGATGCTATAATAAGAATTATCAGTGCTAAGTAGGTTATTTTTCTTTTTCTTTACTCATCTTTACACCTCACTACTTTCCAATTCTACAAACACTATTTGTACAATCATCAGATTTTTACATAAACACTCTTTTTTAAGATATGCTTTTAATCTTACTCCTGCTGACTTATTAGTTTCTCTATAATAGAATGGTGTCGTTCCATCAGTTTCAATTAAAGTTTTATTTTCTTCTTCTTTAGATGAATCAATTAACCAATAAGAACTTGCTATTCCTTTTAACTTACCACTAAATATTTCAAATACTGATGGTACAGATAGTCTTACTTTATAAGTTTTTGTTGCATGTTTTCCCTTGTATGTTACATTTTTTTTGCATATATTGGCACTTCAATATCCTTGCTTACTAGATAACTTGTATCAATATACTTAGATAATTCATTAGAAATTTGATAACCAATATTTCCTTGTTCTTTAGGATTATAAATTTTTACCGAACTTGCAGTGTTATAAAAAATATTAACTCTATCTCCTAGTCCTTCTTCGCCAGTATTTAAGTAATCATCCATTATAATCTCCGTTGTGCCATCATCTTCCTTACCAGCTATTACCCAAGTATAACCTGAATAACTAATCTTTTGCCCTATATCTAATTTATTAACTTTTTCATATCCCTTTTAGCATTTGTTTCTGCGCCAATAATATAAGGATCATCTTGTTCACCAGTTCCACTTTCTATTTCTATTTCGCTAGATAAAGTAAGAGCTGGTTTAATATTTAATAAGATATTATCTTTATAAGCAGCTGATGAACTGGATTTAATTGACCAAACCTCATTATTTTTAGTAAAGTTATTATACCAAGTTCTTGAAGTACTATTTAAATAGGTATTTTTTTCTGTTCATTAAAGGTATTATTATAATCTTCAATTGATAAGATTCCTACCTTTTTTAAAGAGGTGTATCTATCACAAGTTGTCTTAGTAATAGTTTCATCAGTTATTACATCATCACACCATTTACTTGATACTATTAATTTTTTACTCTTACTATTTAAAAAGATTATAGAAGTATTTATTTAACCACTCATCCATATTACTATCTTCAAATCTACCATTTGAAGCATTATAATCAATATTTGCTAGTGGACTATCACTTACAATTGTTACAGTATTATCTTTATTAACACGAACTATTCTAAAAGATCATATTATTAAACATTATGTAATTATCTACTAATGTACCTTTATAATAATTATTTGTTTCTTGGGTAGCCTTTTTTTATAGTGTTACTTAGTTTTTTTTAACTACTCTAACAGTTCTAGTTACAGTTGTTTCATTTTCTAAAGAATCATATGCAGTATAAGTTATTTCATAAGTTCCTATCTTATTAGTGTTGACACTACCTTTGATATAAACATCATCTATTTTCAATTCACCATCAGTTGCATCTCTGACATTGAAAATTCCTGGATCAGTAAAAAGTATCACCAATATTAATTGTCATTTTCTTTTGCCATTTAATTTTATTACTGGTCCAGTAGAATCAATATTACTATGTCTAGAACCACATTTTAAGTGAGTGTAATAAGGATTTTTTCACCACTACTTTCATTTTTTACTTTAACATCACTTTCTCTTATATCACAAAGATTATCCTTTATCTTTAATTCGTCTAAGTATTTCTGTTTAATAAGTGTTTCAAGCGAAACAGTAGAAACCCTTCCAGCTTCTGTTGGTAGATTTCTACTATTTATTTCAAAATATCTTTTCCCTGCTTCACTTAATATTTTTTTCATTATGTCTAAAGGCTTGATGTGGATAAAGGAAAAAAAAATTCCATAATATATATAATATGACAAGAACTACGACTACTAAAGTAACTGTTTTTTTAGTTTTTGTTTATCCATTTTCTTCGTCCTTTCTACTCTTTTATATGATAGACATATTTTTTCGTTTATTGTATAAACAAAATCAATCTTTTAGCATTTTTAAGTTCTGCTGGGACTTTTAAGTAAAGTGCATTATTAGTATAGTCTCTTGGAATAGCGTTTTCACAGTCTATGTTATGTACTTTACCTTTCTTATCTTCATATTTAATTTTAGCATACTTAGTGGAAAAGTCAACAAAAGTTTTTAGGGTCAAAGTAATCACTCATATAGTCAATTTGTAAGATTTTTTTATTATGGACTGTAGCTTCATCTTCCATTACACTACAACCAGAAGCATTACATTTATAAGAGTAATAATTAACACTATCTAAGATTTGATATTTAGTAAATTTAAAGTCTTTTTTGACCTATTTTACACTTGATTTTTAGCTTTTCTTTTCATCTTCTGACTTAACTTTCTGATAATCTTTTTAATTTAAGTCTTACTTTTCTTAAAAAGAACGATTTATCAAGTCCTTGATAATATAAATATATAGTTCCTTCTTTTCCACCATTTACTTTCAACACGATAAATAAGTGCAAACTCTTTGTCTCATTGTTAGCAAAAATTCAATCATCATCATACGTTGACCATATTGTGAAAAAATAGGTCTGATATTGAGGAGTTCTTTCTCCTTCTTTATTTCTATTCAACTAGATGAAATCTATCAGTATACATTGATCTGTTAGTACCTAAATTTTTAACAGCTAGTTTTACAATTACATATGAATATTTTGAATTGTTATCAATTAAATCTCCATTTGATTTACGATTAGTTATATAACTATCTTTAACAGTTATTTGATAAAAATTTGATTGGAAGGTATCTCCTTCTTTATAAATACTTTATGAAAAATAGCAAAATAATAATAGGTATAAGATACAAGATAAACACAATAACTGTAAATACAACATTTAGAATAAATTTATGTTCTTAAATAAAAAGTATTTAAAGTTACGGAGTAATTTATTAAAAGTTCTATGAAGACGTCTTTATCAAATTCAAAGTTAAGTTCAAATTCTTCTCTATCTTCTTCTTTTATTTCTAAATATTCTTGATCATTTTTAAAGCCAAATCTTTAAGATCAATACCCAAACACGGAGAATTATAATAAAAAAACCAAATTGAAAAATATAAGCAATAAATAATAAGGTCTCTTCCTGCCATTATTTTAGTTATATCTGACGCATCATTATAATTCATGAAAAAAGTTTCTAATATAAAAGCATAGTTATTAGTAAATAGATATAATTCAAAAAATGGAAATAGATAAATTTTCCAAGGTTTCTTTTTATGTCTTAATAGTATCATTAAAATAAGAAAAACTACCAAAACATAATAAAATGACGAATACTGGTAAAAAACCAACATAGCTTTTAATGGATTCTAAATCAGTATTATAACTTTCTGTTCTAATAAATTCACTAACAAAAGTTACGAAGTACACTTGTCTTATAAAATATATAAAAACAAAGTCCTAGTAAGAAAAGGTGAATTCTTTGAAAATATTGAATTAAAAAATGCATACGGTTTTCTTAAGACCATCTATCAACGCCCCTTATTATTTTACTTTTTTAGTATAGCATGAATATTTTAAGATGTAAATTATTTACAAATACTATTTTGATTGTTATAATTACTGATGAGGTGTAAGTGTAAATGAGAAAAAAGGAAAAATCATCTTTTTAACAGTTATATTGATAGGGTGTTTTTATTTCTAACTGGCTGTTCTAATAATTTAAATACAGTAAAAAGAAATTGATTTTGCTACTTTGCAAAAAGAAAATTGAAAATAAGGAAACCTTTATTCTAGAAATTGTACAAACTGGTTGTTCTCATTGTGAAGAATTTTCACCTAGATTTAGAGATTTTAAATAAATATGATTTGACTGGTTATTCAATTAATCTTTCTAATTTAACAGAAGAAGAAAAAGAAACAAGTTATATGAAATAACTGAAGTCTCTGGAACACCTACTGTTTGTTTCTTTAAAAAAGGAAATGAAGAGGTAATGAATAAGATTATTGGAGCTGCCAGTAACAAAGAAATCTACAATAAACTAAAAGATGCCAAATATATAAGTGATTAAGTCTAGGAATAAAAACTAGACTTTTTTTTTATGTGTTAAATAGATAAATTGTTTTTTAACATTATCATTACATCAAAAAAGACAAATCAATTAAAAATTGGTGTCTTTTATCTCCTATACATCTAATTCTAAATTTTAATTTCAAATATGACAAATACAATTATCGTTTCTAAAGACTTCTACCCTTGTTTTCTTGTAATTGAGTTGAAACATCTTTCATTTGATCTTCTTCAAGTAGCACATCAGATTGTTTTCCTATAATTCCGTCATTTTTTTTCATATACTAAATTATTTTCATTTGCTAATTCTATTTTTTTTATCACCAAAAATAACATCAACTATATCTTCTTCTGTAAAATCTTTTCCCTAACTTATAGTTAACATAACCATCTTTACCATTTACAAGGTCGTGAAGCATCCACTGACCATTGTCATAAACAAAATTATAGTTATGTCCTTCATTTTTTAAATTTCCTGCTGCCATAATAGTTTCATAGCCAAGAAAAGATGATAAATTTTGATAAAACATTGCATATTCAGTACACATATTAATTACTCCAGTTCCCTTTAATTCATCTAAAGGAATTCCTTGTTCTTTTCCCTCTGTAATAGATTTATATACTTCCTTAAATAATTTATATTCCTTATTTGTTTTTATATCTTCTGGAGTAATAAAATATTGAAAGTTATATATGTCTGAAAAAGAATCTATATTATTAACATATTTCTTTGCTACCGAATATTCAGAAATAAATGCTTGCAATTCTTTCTCTTAATTCCGCTCTATTATAGCCACATTCTTTATAAAGATTAATTATGTCACTATATTCATTTTCAGTTTTTTCAAAAAATTTTTTTGCATATCTTATTGGTATTTATGTTTTATATCAGTACCATTATCTATATAATTTTAAGAGCTAAAACGAAATCTTCATATACTTTATTACTACCTGGAACTAAATAACTAGGATTAAGAAGATCAGTATTTGCAACTTTTGTGTTGTTGGAATAAATCCTTCCCATAATATTACTAAATTAGAAGATTTTAGTTACTATATGTATCTTATTTGATTGATAACTTTCACTATTCAAGTAATCTAATCTATCACTGACTATTTTCTGTATATCCTTTCCACTTTCTAATTCTGCTATTAACTTTTCTATATACATATAAACCGCCTTTCTCCATAAGAATATCACACATAAATAGATTATTCAATCAGTTAAGATTAAAAAATAAATACAAAATAATTCATCAAATGCTTGTCTTGCTTTTAATATTTCATTAAGATTTAAAGAAAAAAATAAGACAGAGTAAAATACCCTGTCAAAATAATCTATTTCTTTTTCTTAGCATCAAATTTCTTTCTTTCTTCTGTATTTAGTATCTTCTTACGAAGTCTGATATTATTTGGTGTTACTTCAATTAACTCATCAGAATTGATATAATCAAGAGCATATTCAAGGTTATTGGACGAGGTCTTTTTAAGACAACAGTATGATCACTTCCAGCAGCTCTTGTATTAGTTAACTGCTTACCTTTAGTAACATTAACTGCTAAATCGTTATCACGATTACATTCACCAATAATCATTCCTTCATATACTTCACAACCTGGTTCAATAAACATAATACCACGGTCTTCTAGATTTCCGATTGAATAAGCTGTAGCTTGTCCACTATCAACTGATACTAAGACACCAAGTTTTCTTTCCCCAATTTCAACACTTTCATAAGGTTCATAAGAAGAAAATGTATGATTTATGATACCATAACCTTTTGTCATTGTCATAAAATCAGTCATAAAACCTAATAGACCACGAGATGGAATTTATAAGTTAAGTTTTGATTGATTTTCAAAATTTTCCATGTTTTGTAGTTTGCACCACGTAGTCCCAATTGTTCAATAATAGAACCAACACAGTCTTCTGGTACTTCTATTTGTAAGTCTTCCCAAGGTTCATATTTAACACCATCTATTTCTTTGATAATTACCTTAGGTTTAGATACTTGAAGCTCAAAACCTTCACGACGCATATTTTCAATTAAAATACCTAAATGTAATTCCCCACGTCCTGATACTAAGAAACTATCGTTAGTTGCTGTCTCTACTTTTAAACTAACATCTTTTTGTGTTTCTTTTAATAGTCTTTCTTCAATCTTACGAGCAGTTACTAATTTACCATCACGACCAACGAATGGTGATGTATTAGCTCCAAATGTCATTTGTAGAGTTGGTTCATCTATATGTAAAACAGGTAGTGGTAAAACTTTTCCTTGTTCACAAATAGTTTCTCCTACGGAAATATCAGCAAGCCCTGCAATAGCAACTATATCACCTGCTTCGGCATGGTCTATCTCTACTCTATTATAACCATAGTAACCGAATAGTTTTTGAATACGGAAAGCTTTTAGTAGTACCATCTAATCTAACACAGTTAACCATCTCTCCTGTATGAATCTCTCCATTATGAACACGACCTATTCCAATTCTTCCTACGAATTCATTGTAGTCAAGTAAAGCTGGTTGAAATTGTAATTCCTTAGTATTATCACCAGTAGGAGCTGGTATTTCACTAATAATTAAATCAAGTAATGGTTCAAAACCAGGCTGATTTTTGAGTAGAAATATCATCTGATAAACTACAAGTTTCATTTAAAGCACTAGCATAGATAACTGGAAACTCTAATTGGTTTTCATCAGCACCCAACTCGATAAATAAATCTAATACTTCATCTACTACTTTAGAACAGCGAGCACTAGGCTTATCTACTTTATTAATTACAACGATAGGTTTTACTTTTGCTTCTAAAGCTTTCTTTAGAACAAATCTAGTCTGAGGCATTGCTCCTTCGTAAGCATCTACTACTAATAATACTCCATCAACCATATTCATAATACGTTCAACTTCACCACCAAAGTCAGCATGTCCTGGTGTATCTAAGATATTGATACGATAATCTTTATAGTCAAGAGCAGTAGTCTTAGCAAGAATAGTGATACCACGTTCTTTTTCTATGGCATTTGAATCCATTGATACATTGCTAACGTCTTCATTATCTCTAAACATTCCTGATGTTTTTAAAATTCCATCAACAAGGGTTGTTTTACCATGGTCAACGTGAGCAATAATTGCTATATTTCTTTTTTCATATATATCACACTCCAAAATACGTTCTAAATTATATCATATCTTTTTAAATAATTACTAGACCTGATATTAAAATAGCACTGATTTTTTAATTAATCAGTACTATTAATAGATTCTTTTTTAATACTAACTATTTAGTATTATTTATTTGACTCATTACTTCATCAGCAAAGTTTTCTTCTTTTTTCTCAATACCTTCACCTACAGCATAACGAATCATTGAAACGATTGATCCACCATTATTCTTAACGAATGTACCTACGTTTACACTAGAATCTTTAATGAATTCTTGTTCTTCAAGACAAATTTCTTTATAGAATTTGTTAAGTCTTCCAGTAACCATTTTTTCTGCTATATCAGCTGGTTTTCCTTCATTCATAACTTGTTCTTTAATTACTTTACTTTCATGATCAACCATATCAGCTGGTACATCACTGCGAGTTGCACAAACTGGAGCCATAGCTGCTACATGCATAGCAACATCTTTTGCTACTTCTAAACTTGTATCAGCAAGTACTACTAAAGCCCCAATCTTTCCACCCATATGTAAGTAACTACCAAATACTTCATTGTCATTTTTTTCTACTAATTCATGGCGACGGAAAGATAATTTTTCACCAATCTTAGCAGTTAGAGCAACTAATTTAGTTTCAATTTTTCTCCATTATCATCAAATGATAATACTTCTTCATGAGTTTTTAAATTATTAGCTAAAATAGTATTAGCTAGATAATCAACAAAGTTTGTAAATTCTTCATTCTTAGCAACAAAGTCAGTTTCAGAGTTAACTTCTAGGATAACTGCTTTATTACCATCTGTTACTATTTTACAAAGTCCTTCAGCAGCAACACGACTAGCTTTCTTCTCAGCTTTACTGATTCCTTTTTCTCTTAACCAGTCAATAGCTTCACTCATGTTTCCATTAGTAGCTTCTAGTGCTTTCTTGCAATCAAGCATTCCAGCACCAGTTTTATCCCTTAGTTCTTTTACATCACTTGCTTTAAACATAATAATTCCTCTTTCTTTATAATTAATTGATTATTAAGCTGCTAACTTTTCAATAATTTCAGCTTTCTTAAGACCTGTTACAGAAATACCTTTTTCTTTTGCTATCTCTTTTAATTCAGCAACTGTCATTTTATCATAATCAACAGTTTCTTTTCTCTTTTACTTCTTCTTTAGTTTCTTCTTTTTTTCTCTACTTTAGAAGACCTTTTCAGCTGTTCTTTCTTTTCTCTTAGCATCTTTTGCTTTATCTTCTTCAGTAGTGTAATCAATTACTTCATTTCCATTAGCTACTGCTATGGCGTTAGTTAAAGCTCCATAACTAGTTTTTACAGCACGAACTGCATCATCATTTCCAGGAATTACATAATCAACCATATCAGGATCACAATTAGTATCTACAATACCAAACACTGGGATTCCTAAAATTCTTGCTTCTTTAATAGCAATTTCTTCTTTTCTTGGATCTACAATAATTAAAGCATCAGGAATTTTCTTCATATCACGAATACCACGTAAGTTTTTATTTAACTTCTCATATTCTTTTTAAGTCCTGCTACTTCTTTCTTAGGAAGTAAATCAAATGTTCCATCTGTTTCCATCTTTTCGATTTCTTCCATTCTTCTAATTCTTGATTTAATTGTTTTTGAAGTTTGTTAAAGTTCCACCTAACCAACGTTCATTAATGAAATACATATTTGTACGAGTAGCATTTTCTTCAGCTGCTTCTTGAGCTTGTTTTTTTAGTACCTACAAATAAAACCTTTCCATCATTTTCTGCTATTTCTTTTAATGCTGCATAAGCTTTTTCAATAGCATCTAGCTGTTTTTTGTAAATCGATAATATAAATATCATCTCTAGTAGTATAGATGTATTCCTTCATCTTAGGATTCCATCTTCTTTTTTTGATGTCCAAAATGAACACCTGCTTCTAATAAATAATTCATTGATACAACTGTCATATTAATTTCTCCTTTTCGTTTTCATTATCTTCTATTTTGTTCTAAAGACTACCACCATCACTGGCACTAGATAATCTAATTCCAAAATATGTTTATTTATTTAATTCTGCAATGATTTCAGCTTTTTTAGTCCTGTTACATTAATAGTTTTTTTCTTTTGCTATTTCTTTTAATTCAGCTACTGTCATTTTAGCTATAATCTTTTTTCTTCACTTTTAACTTCAGCTTTAGTTTCTTCTTTCTTAGCTGGTTTTGAAGCTTTTAGCTACTTTCTTTTTCTCCTTTAGCAACATTAACTAATTCTGTAAATGCTTTAGGATCATTAATAGCTATTTCTGATAACATTTTACGATTAACTTCGATACCGTTTTTAGTTAATCCGTTAATGAATTTTGAATAACTAATATCGTTTAGACGACATGCAGCATTGATACGAGTAATCCATAATTTTCTGAATTCTCTTTTCTTTTGTTTTCTATCACGGAAAGCATATTGTCCTGAATGCATTAATTGTTCTTTTGCAGTCTTATATAATCTATGCTTACTTCAAAATATCCTTTTGCCTGTTTTAATACTTTTTTTTATGACGAGCTTTTTGTTGTTGCTCCATTCTTTACTCTTGCCATACTTTCTCCTCCTTCATTTCATTTTAAAGAACATTCTTTAAACGATTTTGATCTGCTTTTACTTAAGTTAGATCCTTTTCTATTTTTACGATTTGCACTAGTTGGTTTATAACCAGTGTTGTGACGACTTCCTGGACGTCCAATTTTAATATCATTTTTACGTTTTTTGACTACTTTTGCTGTTCCCTTATGTGTTTTAATCTTTGGCATAATTTTATTCCTCCTACTTATCTTTTTTTTGGTACTAACATCATCGTCATATTACGACCGTCTAATTTTGCACTTTCTGCTACTTCAGCAAATTCACTTGCTCTTTCAGCAAAACGATCTAAGACTTCTTTACCAAGTTCAGTATATGTGCCATTTGTCTACCTTTAAAACGAATACTAAGTTTTAACCTTATCTCCTTTTTAAGGTATTTAATAGCATTTCTTAATTTTGTTTCAAAGTCACCTACATCTATTACAGGTGATAAACGAAACTCTTTTAACTCTGCTTGACTAGCTCTTTGTTTTTTTAAAGCATCTTTTTTTCCTTTCTTTTGTCTTTCATAGCGATACTTATTATAATCCATAACTTTGCAAACAGGTGGATTTCCATTTGGATTCATAAGTACTAAATCAAGATTGGCATAATTTAGCTAATGTTCTAGCATCATTTGAATTGATTTAATTCCTACTTGTTCTCCATTTGGTCCAATAACTAATACTTCCTTGGCTCTAATCTCTTCATTAATCATTAGACTATTCTTGTCTTTTGCGATAATTAACACCTCCATAAATTAAGAAAAGTGGATAAATATTTATCCACTTAAAAACCCATATTATAAAGAAATATGTTGGCTTTTTGACCTATCGCCTCTAAAGGGCAATCAGGTGGATAAACATCTCTTTCCTTTTCTTTAACTGCTAATATTATAGCTATGATTTATAATAAAAGAAAAACCAAGTTTAGTCATATCAGGTATTTGGCTAAACAACGTTTCATTTTCTTTATAAGAATAATCATATTTCTTAAACCAATCTTTTAGTTAATACTTCTCTTTTTAAAACTAGGATCATGTGCTTCCTCAGCTGTAGTATTTAAAGCCATTCTACATTTTCCAAAAGAATGAGCTATTCCATTTGGTTCTATTACTACTCCCTTTTACTTTATCTATCATACTATAACCTCCCTTTATTTTTATGATTCATTGCTTCTTTTTTATAAACTTTTCAAATATTCTAACTGAATTTATATCAGTATCTAGCATTAATTCTGGATGCCATTGAACTCCAATACAAAATGGATAGTTTTTAAGTTCTATACCTTCAATGACACCATCTTTCTGAAAAAGCCACTGTATTAAAGTTATCATTTTTTAAAGTTTCTTTAGAATGAAAACTATTAACAGCTATTTCTTCTTTACCAATAATTTCATAAATTTACTATTTTTATTGATTAAGACCTTATGAACTGGTTTAGCTTCTTCTTCTCTTACCCAAATAGTACTATGGAGTTCTTTATTCTCTACTTCTTTTTAAGATAAACTCTTTCTTTTGATAATTACTTAAAAGTTGCATTCCAAGACATACTCCTAATACTGGTATTTTTTCTTTTTAAGAGCTTCTTCTAAGATAAAGAAGTCATAAGGACTTATTTTACTTCCACCTGGAATAAAAAGTCCATCACACATATTTAACCAGTACAATGCAAGACATTTTTTTTCTTCTTCTGTTGGAGAAACATAATCATGATACTTTGTATCATAATACTCCATATTTTGCATTGGACATAAAAAAGAAGAGGATTACCACCCATCTTTAAAATGGCACATCTTGTACTATCAAAAACATAATTTAAATTTCTACCCTTTTGATTTAGTATCATATCTTGTAAGTATTCCAATTACTGGTTTCATTAAAAATTCTACTCTTTCCCTTTAATATAATTTTCTAACTCATCAAGTTTTACCACTTCTTGCTCCATTGTATCTCTATCTCTTACTGTTACAGTATTATTATTAATTGTTTCATCATCTATAGTAATAGAAAATGGTGTACCAATAGCATCACATCTTCTATATCTTTTACCAATACTTCCTGCTTCATCATAACTACAAGAAAAACTACTAGCAAGTTTTTTAAATACTTCATGTGCTCTTTTCACTATGATATTTTTTTTAGCAAGTGGTAAAACTGCTACTTTATATGGTGCTAAATATGGATGAAGGTGTAATACTTCTCTTGTTTCATTATTTTCAAGTTGTTCTTCATCATAAGCATCACATAATACCGTTAGGAACATTCTATCCACTCCAACACTAGGTTCAATTACATAAGGAATATACTTTTCATTAGTTTCTGGGTCTAAATAAGCTTGACTTACTCCTGATACCCTTTGATGTTGTGTTAAATCATAATCAGTACGTGATGCTATTCCCCCATAACTCCCCAAAACCAAATGGAAATTTGTATTCAATATCAGTAGTTGCATTACTATAGAATGACAATTCTTCTTTAGAATGATCCCTTAATCTTAAGTTTTCCTTTTTAATTCCTAATGATAATAGGAAGTTATAGCAATAGTCTTTATAATATTGATGCCATTTTAACTCATCCCCTGGCTTACAGAAAAATTCCATTTCCATCTGTTCAAATTCTCTAACACGGAAAATAAAGTTACCTGGTGTTATTTCATTTCTAAAGCTTTTACCAATCTGACCAATACCAAATGGAACTTTAAGTCGCATACTTCTTTGAACATTTAGAAAATCAACAAATATTCCTTGAGCAGTTTCTGGTCTTAAGTAGACAGTATTTTTTAGCATCTTCTGTTACTCCTTGGAATGTTTTAAACATCAAGTTAAATTCTCTTATATCAGTATAGTCTAATGCTCCACAGTTAGGACAAGTTATATTATGTTCCTTGATATAGTTCATTAATTCTTCATGATTCATTCCACCAGCATCTTCTATCCATCTGCTTCTACTAGTTTATCCGCACGATGTCTAGTCTTACATTTCTTACAGTCGATTAAAAGGATCTGAGAATGTAGCTATATGACCTGATGCTTCCCAAGTCTTTGGATTCATTAATAGCACTATCTAAGTCCTACACAGTTTATATCTTCTTGAATAAATTTCTTCATCCAAGCATTTTTAATATTATTTTTAAGTAAAACTCCTAGGGAACCATAATCCCAAGTATTAGCAAGTCCACCATAAATTTCACTTCCTTGGAATACATATCCATATTGTTTACAAAAAGCTACTAGCTTTTTCCATAGTTAATTTTTCCATAAACTTCCTCTTTTCTTTCTTATATATTATAGTAGTTTTTCAATCTCTTCACAAGATGAAATTATCTTAAAGTAACAAGATAAGTCTTCATCTTTACTTATATAATTATTTTATTTTTAGACTTTTAAGTTCAAGTAGTAGGTCAAAGTCACCAAACTCGTTATATAGATATATCTTTTTGTCACATTTAGTTCCATTTTACTATCTAACATCGTATAAAACTCGGCTCTTGTCCCTACTCCTCCTGGTAAAAAGATGATTATATCACTTTCATTATACTAAATTAGCAATTCTATCAGTATACTGTTTTAACATTTATATTTAGTAGTCTACCTCTTACTTCTTTAAACTCATTAGTATCTAAAAAAGTGAATAAATAGTAATTTTTTATTTTTTTAAAAATAAAACATCTTTTACTATTCCTTATTTAGAAAGTTTCATTTTTCCCATTACAAAGTTTCTTTGATAAAGTCTTTGCTATTTCATAAAGTCATTATTCTGTTCCATTATCTTCTACCACCCAGCATTTGATAATCTTCATCGCTACCTCCTAAAAATTTTTGGTAAAATAATGGACACCTATAATAAAAAAATCTACTATCAAAACTGTGGGATAGTTCAATCTTTCTTATTCTTCTTAGTTGTTACTAAAAAATTAGTATTCCAATCTTTAACTTTCGATATTTAACATAAGCCATTCATTTTTATCTTTTAAAAAGAAGATAAAGTAAAAATCCATAGAAGGAATAAATAAGGAATAAAAACTGCTAAAAAATGAGTGTCCTGATGGAAAACTATAATCTTTCAAAGTCATTTGTCCCATAATAGGTCTATCTCGGAAAAAATGTTTTTAGTAAGAAAAAACCACTAGGCCATCCTTCCTACTAAATCAAAAAAAAGAAATATTCTGAAGGAAAACTTTCTTATTAGAATTCAAAAGAACAATAGAAAAAATAAAATTATTATTAAGCCTTTAAAGGAAGCAATAAATGATATTAAAGTTGCTAGTGATAATAAGAAATTATTTTTTATTGAGATAAGTGAATAGTAAAGTAATAAATCTTCTTTCAACGTTGCTCCTAACAACACTGCAGTAGCTATTAAGATAAAAGCGAATAGGGCAATAATTATATAATTTTTCAAACGACTACTTCATAAACTACTCCTTTAACAAACTTAATGTTTTATTTAAGGTTTTTCTACTTTTTAAATATATACCGGTATATCTATCATAATATTCTTCTAAAAATTTATATATTTCTTTGTTAGTTTCATCTGATACTTCTATTTTAGTAATTTTATTTATATCTATATGGAATACATTCTTATTAATTTAATTGTTTTCTCACTATTATAACCTCTATTTTGATAACAATTAGCACAAACAAAGCCTCCTAAAGTAGCATCTAATCCTACAATATTTGTTTTATCACCACACGATACACATCCATCTAAAATTGGTTCTACTCCTAAATAAGTTAGATACTTTAACTGAATAATATTAGTAATAGTCTCTTTATTTAGTCCTTGTTCTATCTTATCAAGGGCATTAATTAGTAAAGACATAATTTCTTTTGCCTCACTTTGTCTTACTACTTGATAAGTTAAATCTAAAATAAAGGAGGCATAACATAGGCTTGCTAAATCAGTCATTATCTTAGGATAAGCATTAATCACATCTATACTAGATATTGTCGAAACACCATTTTCTCGGTAATAAAAATGAAAAGTTCCATAAAGGAGTTTTCTACTAGTTCCTCTTAGTTTACTTTTCAAATTACGACAGCCTTTAGATAAGATGCTGATAAGACCATATTCTTCCGTTAACACTTTTAAGATTTTACTCGAATCACTATAGTTAACTTCACTTAAGATGATTCCTTTCACGTCTACTATTTTCATCTTTACCACTTTCCCTAATCTTCTTATTAAGAAGAAAATACCTAATATCCCCTGTTTCTTTAAATATTTCCCAAGTTAATTTATCCACTATATCACCTACTACTAATATGAGAGAAAGAAACATTTTTTATTCATTTTCAAAACCAAATTCTTTTTAAATATTTTTCTTCTTCCTTCCAGTTTTCTATTACTTTTACATATGTTTCTAGATAAACTTTCTTACCCATAAATTTTTCCATCTCATATCTTGCCGATGTACCTATTTTCTTCAACATGCTACCATTTTTGCCAATGATATTTTTTTAAGCGATAATCTATCTACTACGATTAAAACTTGAACTCTAATTAAGTTATCATCTTCTTCATACTTTTCGACATAACAAGTTATTGCATGAGGAACTTCTTCTTTTGTTAGTTGCATTGCTTTTTTCTCGAACAAATTCTGCCAAAATAAACTTAGTAGAAACATTAGTTAAAGCATCATCTTCAAAGATTGGTTCACTATCTATTAAATATTTTTTTAAAGTAGTAACTAAATCATCTAGTCCATCCTTTTCTAAAGCTGATATAGGAATAACTTCCGCAAAATCAAAGTCTTTAGTCGCTTTATCTATTGTTTTAAATAATGTTTCTTTGGCTATACTATCTACTTTATTTAATAATAGAAAAACAGGTACATCCTCAATCTCTTTTATTTTATTTAGTATAAACTGGTCTCCTTTACCAAAACCAGTCTTAGCATCTATCATAAATAAAATAACATCTGCTTGGTCCATATTTTGATAAGCCGTTTTGTTTAAGACATTTCCTAATTTATGAATTGGTTTATGAATACCAGGTGTATCAATAAATACTATTTGGGCTTCATCATCTTGATATATTCCTTCTATGCTGTTTCTAGTAGTACCAGCTTTATCAGTTGTTATTGCTAAATGAATATTTAAAAGGCCATTTAGTAAAGTACTTTTGCCGACATTCGGACGGCCCATAATTGTTACAAATCCACATTTTTTCATTTAAAACATCTCCACTATTCTTGGTATATAAATAATTGCTAAGATACAAACAGTCATCATTACGAAAATAAATTCAGCAGCACTAGCTGTATCCTTTGCTACCTTGGCAAGAGGATGAATTTCTCTAGTTACAAGGTCTACAACATTTTCAATCGCCGTATTTAATAGTTCAGCAGCAGAACATGATCCTATACAAATTATAACAGCAATCCATTCTAAAATAGTTATCTTCAAATATAATTCCTAAAATGATAAAACAAATAGAAACTAAGAAAAGTACCATTAAACTAGGTTCTGAGGTATAAGCAGATACTAAACCGGCTATAGAGTTTTTTGTAGGATTTATTATTCTTTAGACCAAATTTTCTATTTTTCCCTTTTAATTCCATATTTTTCCAAGACCTCCTCTTGTTTGGCAAACATTATTTTAGCATCACTTTCTGTTTGATGATCATACCCTAATAAATGATAAAAACCATGGACAGCTAGAAAACAAATTTCTCTTTCTAAACCATGTCCATATGATTCAGCTTGTCTTTTAGCAGTATCAATACTGATATAAACATCACCAAGGACTCTTTTACCTTCAGGTAACTTACAAATATCATCATCTTCTAAAGCAAAAGTTATTACATCTGTTGGTCTATAAATATGTCTATAATCTTTATTTAACTTCCAGATATAGTCATCATCTACTATGATGATATTTAATTCAGCATCAATCTCTTCCATCTCCATTGCTTTTTTAATTACTTTTTAACAGTTGTTAGATAAGGGACATCTTCCCACTTTCGTTATAAATTCCAATTTTTTTCAAAGTTCATCACCACCATAAGTTTAACAAATTTTCTAAGAAAATGTCATCTATATCATTTAATTTTCATCTAAAAAACATAAATATGAAACTTTTGTGGCATATCAAAGTAATATTCTAATAAATCCAATCAGTAAGAGAATTGCTATTATATTTAACATCCATTCTTTAGATAGTAATGGTTTATAGAACTCTCTTATTTTTAGGAATAGACATATATATAGAATCCTAACATTCCACCGATGGTATTTAAAATAATATCATCAATATCAAACACTCTTCCAATCATTAACTGTGTTGTTTCAATAGAAATTGATGCTATCAAAGTTAAAACTAAAATAGGTTGATATTTATTTTCTTTTTAATATATAACTACAAAAGAAACCATAAGGGATAAACATTACTACGTTACCAAAACATTTTTATAAATAATCTACTACCAATTGAATACCTAAAAATTTCTTTAAACGGAATAAAATTATTATTTGTCACGTAAGCAGTATCTTGAAAGGTAACAACTTGAAATAAACAAAGAATGTAAATCATAAAGAATAGTGCTAATACTTCTTTATATAAAACTATTTTTCTTTTTTATTTTTAATAATATCAGCAATTCGTAAAGAAACAGCAATTATTACTGATAAAATAACCATTGGTAAGCTAAATTCTAAGACACTTTCAATAGAATTTCCAAGACTATTTAACATAACAAGTACCTCATTCTTTCTGATTTTCTAAAGTAATATCAATATTTTCTAGTGATGAATAACTAGTTATATTCTCTTCTACTTTGAAAAACAATTCTACTTCTATTCTATCAGCACTTACCCTTTTTTCAAAACATTTATTGATAATATTTTTTATATCATTACCTAGATGTTGGTGTAATTTCTTTATAGCTAGCTGTTTTATTTCTTTTTGCGATGATTTATTTTGATAAGTTACCTGTTTAATTTTTATTTCTTCTTTTTTGGTTAGGTTTCTGAAATGGAATTAACTTATTATAATAAATTACTTTTTCTTTATTAATACTATTTTGATACTTAAATAATTCGAAAGGGATGATATTTTTTATCTAGAAATAATATTTCTAAAACATTTTTCTGCTTACCAGTCTTAGTTTCCTCTTGATAAATGGAGGGAAGACTTAAATTAACTTGATACCATACTTCTGCATAGACTTTTCCCTTCGCTACTACCTTAGTTTTTATTTCATCTTTATTTTTATGAGACCGCTTATTATGATATCTCCTTTTTCTACTACATCGTTTTTCTTAGCAGTTACTTCTCCATAGTCTGCTTCAATTCTAGTAATACGTCCTTTCTTCTTAGCAACGATACTTCTTGGCGTTAAATTCTCTTCTTTTGGATTATTTACTCTTTTAATAGCTTTAACTTGATACATCGTACCAAGTTCTTCAATTTCTAACCATTCAAGCGAGGATTTTTCTTTTTCTAATATTTTTGTCTTATTTGTTCTTTTTTTTTATATGAAACTTTGAATGGTATTTAACTATTCCATTTTTTTTAAATCATATAACATTTCTTTGATAGCTGAATCAGTTTCTACTATTCTGATAGAAAAGGTTATATTAGTGAGAATGGTGACTACCAAGAAAAGCAAATAAAATGGAAAAAGAAATATCTTTTGTCTTATATAGATTTATAATATAAGATATTCCTGTACGTTTAAGAATTGTTATTTCATAAGTAGGAGCTAATTTTTTACTCGCTGGAATTGTTCTTCTTCTATTTCTAGAATCAAACTACTATTTGTTTCTTTCTTTTTTAATAAAAGGAATCTTTAAAATTATTAAAAGTGATAGGAGTGAGCTTGGTCGACGGCCTTCTATTTTAATTATATAATGACTCATTACTCTAACTCTACTTTAGTTAAATTTCCTCTGAATTAAAAGCTCATCGTCAAGCATCTTTATTAAAGATAATTTATTACCAGTTAAAGTTATTTTTTTTATTTTGGGCTACAAAAGAAACTCTAGTATCTGAAAGTGAGAGTATCTTTTCATAATTGGCAATATAAATATGATTCAATAAAAATATCAAAATGAAATTCATTATCTTCAATATAATTTTTTATCCTATTATATCCTATCATTTTTCCACCTATATAAATTTATGTTAAAAAAAAAATAAAGACCAATAATTATTAGTCTCTATTTCCTCCAGATTGTTTACGTTCATTCTTGCGAGCATTCTTTTTAGCTTCTTCTCTTGCTTTTCTTCTTCTAACCCTGGTTTATCATAAGCATCGTGTTTCTTTGCTTCTGAAGGGACACCACTACGAGCAAGTTCTTTTGCTTGTATTTTCTGATTTTAAAATCTAAGCTACTAGTTGTGTTATTTGACTTCTCTTTTGTTTGTGTCATTCGGCTATCCCTCCCTTCGTTTTTTTTTTTTTCTACAACTGATTATAACACTTTGATAGGCATTTCTTGACAACTATAAATTTACTTTTTTTTACATTTTAACAATGTTTTATGATATTTCCACCAAAATAATGGCCGATAAGATAACAAAATATGAAAAAAAGATAATTAGAACTATTTTTATAACTTTACTGGGCAAGTTTTAATCTAAAGGACATACTTTTTTATCCTCAACTGATTCTTCTAATTGATGAACCTAAACTTTTTTCCTGGAATCAACTAATATTGCTTATTAACTTATTTAACTGATTTCTGTTGATACTCAAAAAGTTTTATTTTACTAAAGGATACTAACAATAACAGTAAAAAGAAAAAAATAAAAAATCATATTAAATAATAAGATACTACTTTTTCTTCATAAAGTTTACCCTTTCTTAGGCTATAAGTTTTAGCAAATAAATCTTTATTTTGTAAACGATGGGAAATGTACAAAATAGTACTATCTTTACATTCGGCAAATATATTTTTTAAAATTTCCGTTCACTAGCTACGTCTAAATTGCTAAAACATTCATCAAAAAGATAAACTTTACTTTCTTTATAAAGAGCTCTTGCACAAAAAGCCTAACTTTTTCTCCTGAACTAAAATTTCTAAGTTCTTCCTCATCAACTGAATAGATATTAAGTTTTTTATTTTCTAAAATTTTAGCTAATCCTGTTATTTCTAAAACTTTTTTAATTTTCTTGATATTCTTTTTACTTCCCTAATGTTATATTATCGATTAATGACCCATTATTTATTATTGAATCATTGGTAACATAAGTGATATTACTTCTCAAGTTTTTCTAAATTATAGTGCATAATATCTATTCCATCTATTTTAATAGAAGCAAAACTAGGTTCTAAATAGCGACCTAGTAACTTAAAGAAAGTACTTTTTCCACTGCCTGACGGACCAGTAAAAAAAGAATATGACTATTTAACGGAATTGAAATATT
>VOFC01002239.1_pt1 | contig 21153 bp, 27 predicted proteins | sample 5384161 | NCBI WGS metagenome assembly VOFC01 (sample SAMN12384722, study PRJNA508395) | human gut metagenome | isolation source: healthy gut B | host: Homo sapiens
AGTTTGTTGGTGACCGCAATGACCGCCACCTTACCGGGCTTGCCGTTAGACCGTAAACGGTCGAAACAGGCCTTACATTCGGTATTACACCTGAGTGACGAGAACGCCGCCACATAAAGTTGGCTTCTCAAGGTCGAATCCCCGTTTCGGTTGATGTGACCTTTGACATTGACTGACGTACCGGATTGTTGGTAAGTAGGTGACAAGCCCAAGTAACGGGTAAGCTGCTTGGCATTATCAAAGTAGGTGAATCCACCTGTAGCTACGATAAGCGCAGTTGCCAGTGTTACACCGATACCTTTGATAGAAGTGAGTAAGTCCATCTGTTTCTTGTACTCTCCTTTTGCCAAAGAAGCCAGTTCTTCCTCCATCCCCTTGATTTGCTTTTCAAGGAAAACGATTGTTTTTTCAATGGTTTTCTTGCATTTGGGGTCAAAGAACGGCAGGACTTCCATTGAGCCTTTGAGGTTTCGTGTAGCCACAAGCTGTTTCTTGAGTTGGCGTAACACCGTACGCTTCTGCTTGAGAATGAGGATGGAGTCGCTTCGGAGTTTATAGGGAGCAGGCTGCATTCTCTCTCCATACAAGGCTATCAGACGGGCATCAATCTCGTCCGTCTTGGTGACGGTGAGCATGACACGGGCAAAATTCTTTATCTTCAGCGGATTTTCGAGGCTGACGATAATGCCGGCTTCAGAAAGCAGGTAAACGAGCAACGCACTGTAATTGCCGGTGGCTTCCAGCACGCAATGATGTGTTGTCGGAGAAATGGTCTGGATAAACTCGTGAACTCCCTTTACAGTGTTCTTGAATGTTCTCGTTTTGTTTGTCTTTACAGATGAATAAGCAACAACAAAAGTCGCTTTGCTGACATCAATACCAACGTAAGTCATAGTCTGAATGATTATTAAAACAACATCTGTACATCGTGAGCCATCATTGCGAATGCGGGGTCTCAAAAGCCCATTGAACTATCCGGTTTCTGATGTATAAAGTGTGGGGTAAAACATACTACACGGTCTTTTTGACTAATGAAAACTCAGCCTTATTCCACACTTTGATGTTGAATGTTGTCAAAGGGGCGAATTGGGGAATGTCTGAATATATGCTTCGTTGCCGTGGTGCCGAATATGATACCAAAATCCGTCTGCATAAGGAAATGAACTTTAATATGATACGTAATTGGCTCGGTTCTGTTACAGATGATGAATTCTATGAGGCGTGTGATAAATATGGCATTATGGTATGGGACGATTTTTGGATAAACTCTAATCCGAATTTGCCTTATGACCTCAATGTGTTCAATAATAATATGATGGAGAAAATCAAACGTGTTCGTAATCACCCTAGTATAGCCGTGTGGTGTGGCGATAATGAGTCCAATCCTCAGCCTCCTTTGGAAGGATGGATGGCGGAAAATATCAGGACTTTTGATGGAGGTGATCGTTATTTTCAAGCAAACTCTCATGCTCAGGGCTTGACCGGTAGTGGTCCGTGGGGGCATTTGAACCCCGCTTTTATTTTACTAAATATCCTGATGGCTTGGAAGGAGATCCGGCGCGTGGCTGGGGATTCCGTACGGAAATAGGTACAGCTGTAGTTCCTACCTTTGAAAGTTTTAAGAAGTTTATGCCTAAGGAGAACTGGTGGCCTCGTGATGAAATGTGGAACAAACACTATTTTGGCCAGAATGCTTTCAATGCGGCTCCCGAACGTTATGACGCTTCTATCGCAAAAGGTTTCGGTAAGCCCGAAGGCATTGAAGATTATTGCCGTAAAGCGCAGCTTGTCAATATTGAGTCTAATAAGGCTATGTATGAGGGTTGGCTGGATCGTATGTGGGAGGATGCATCAGGCATCATGACTTGAGGGGACAGTCGGCATATCCTTCAATGGTTTGGCAGACATATGATTATTATTATGATTTGACAGGAGCTTTCTGGGGGCAAAATCAGCTTGTGAACCGGTGCATATTCTTTGGAACCCTGTGACGGACGGTGTGAAGATTGCTAATACCACAGCACGTGATATGGAAGGTTTGACTGCTGAAGTAAAAAGTTTACAATATGGATGGGAAATCTGTGGAGGCTTATACCCAATCAGCCATCGTAAACTCTCCCTGTAGCAATTCTACGGTGCAATGTTTTACGATAGGTTTCAATAAAGAGCGTAAAAAAAAAATCTGTCATTGAATAAGCCGACTTTTGCTTCAAATTACCACTTATGGACAGCCTTCGGATGCTACGGATGGGAAAAAGATACCCGTTGGGCAGCGGCAAAAGCGGAAAATGAATGGATTTATGTGGATTTGGGCAGTGTACAACCTGTAGGTGGAGTTCGTTTGGATTGGGAGGCGTCTTTTGTAAGGGGTATAAAATTCAGGTTTCTGATGACGCCAAGACTTGGAAAGAAGTGTATAAAACTGATGAGGGACGTGGAGGAGTCGATGAAATTACTTTCCCTGAAGTCGATGCCCGCTGGTGTACGTATGTTTGGTATTGAACTAGGTTGGTGGTTTGGTTACTCATTATGGAGCTTTGTTGTATTGGGTGGTACACAGCCTAGTGAGGGTTTGAGTGATGTACACATTTTATCCGTCTGACGTTGAAAGATAAATCAGGAAAGATCGTATCAGAAAACAATTACTGGCGTGGCAACGACCGTCTGGACTTTACGGCTTTGAATACTTTGCCAAAAGCTGAACTGAAAACTTCTTCCAAGTTAATTCGTAAGAATGGTGAGGCGGAGATACAAGCGGTCATAACACTTCCGAAATCGGCTAAGGGAGTAGCTTTTGCTGTACATGTGCAGGCTGTTGGTACTTCGGATGGCGAACGCATTCTGCCGGCATTGATGAATGACAACTATTTTACGTTGATGCCAGGAGAAACAAAGAATTTGAGCATTACATTTGATGAGAATTTGTTGCAGGGCGACAAATATAAGTTAGTGGTAACTCCTTATAATAACAAATAATTCAGATTAGTATGTGTACTAATAAATTTATTCTGTTCTGTATGGGGATAGTGATGAGTGTATCATCTTCAGCTTGGGCTGGAGATGACATCCCTCTCTATAAAGACAGGACATCCCCAATAGAGAAGCGTGTAGACGACCTTATGTCTAGAATGACATTGCACGAAAAGGTATTACAATTGCAGAATCGTGCGTCTGGCCGGTTGGATGAGATTGACCGGATCTTCTCGGGGGAAAGTTACGGGACAACTCATGAAATGAGTATGTCTGCTTATGATTGCGCCGTGATGTATAAAGAATTACAGCATTATATGCGTACTAAGACTCGTTTGGGAATTCCGTTGTTGACTTCTGCTGAGGGCATACAGGGTATTATTCAGAATAATTGTACGCTGTTTCCTCATGCTTTGGCGCAGGGAAGCACTTTCAATCCTGAATTAATACAACAAATGACTGAGGCGGCTGGCGAAGAGGCTAAGGCGATAGGTATTCATCAAATTCTTTCTTCGGTTTTTGACATTGCCCGCGAGTTACGCTGGGGACGTATTGAAGAAACATACGGAGAAGACCCTTATCTGATAGCGGAAATGGGAGTGGCGTTTATCAAAGGGTATCAAAAACACAGAATTACTTGTATGCCCAAGCATTTTGTAGCCCATGGCACTCCGTCTGGAGGCTTGAATTGTGCGGGAGTAAGTGGAGGGAGAACGTGAATTGCGTAGTCTTTATCTTTATCCGTTCCGTAAAGCTATAAGGAAACTTCTCCGTGGGCGGTGATGACTTGCTACAGTGCGTATGATGGAGTGTCGGTTACAGGTTCTTCTTATTATATGACTGATATTCTTCGGGGAGAACTGGGCTTTAAAGGATACACTTATTCTGACTGGGGTTCGGTGGAGCGTCTGATGATCTTTTCATCATGCGGCAGGCTGCCGTGAGGAGGCTGCGCGTATGGCATTAATGGCTGGAGTGGACTTGAACATTGATTCGACTTACGAAACATTGGAAAAACAAGTTGAGGAGGGAAGGCTTGATGTTGCATATATAGATCAGGCCGTGCGCAGAATATTGACGGTGAAGTTTGAATTGGGCTTATTTGATGAAACTTATGGTGATCCTAAACTGGTGAAGAAGGGCGTTCGCAATGCTGAAAAGGTGGCATTGGCTAAGAAAGTGGCTGACGAGAGTGCCGTATTATTGGAAAACAGAAATGATATTCTTCCTTTAGACTTGAATAAATACAAGTCTGTTGCAGTGGTGGGGCCTAACAGTAATCAAGCCGTGTTGGGCGATTACGCTTGGACGATGGGGGGATACTAAAGAAGCAGTCAGTTTGTTGTAAGGATTGCAGGAAAGTGCAGGTGATAAAATAATGATCCGTCATGCTGAAGGATGTGATTGGTGGAGCCAGGACAAATCACATATTGCCGAAGCTGTGGAAGTTGTCCGTAACAGTGATATAGCTGTGGTGGCGGTAGGTACACGAAGCACTTATCTGGGAAGAAGTCCTAAATATTCTACGGCAGGTGAAGGATTTGATCTTTCCTCATTGGAACTTCCTGGGGTGCAGGAGGAGCTGTTGAAGGAGATAAAGAAAACGGGCAAGCCTATGATTGTCGTTCTGATTGCGGGTAAACCGCTTGCTATGCCTTGGGTGAAAGAAAATGCAGATGCAGTGTTGGTGCAATGGTATGCAGGTGAGCAGCAAGGATGTACATTGGCAGATATTTTGCTTGGAAAGGTGAATCCGTCGGGTAAGTTGAATGTATCTTTCCCGCGTAGTACAGGCAATACTCCTTGCTTCTACAATCATTTTATCACAGACCGTAATGAACCGTTCGACCAGCCGGGCAGTCCCGAAGAACCGAAAGGACATTATATCTTTGATAAACCGGAACCTTTATGGAACTTTGGACATGGAAAAAGTTATACTACGTTTGATTATGTGGATTGTGCACTGAGTGATACGTTATTGGTTGCAAGTGATACATTGAAAGTATCCGTTACGATCAAGAATACGGGTAGGCGCGATGGCAAGGAGGTTGTGCTGCTTTTATGTACGTGATAAAGTAAGCACGGTGGCTACTCCATCCAACAGTTAAAGGCATTTCAAAAAGTTCTGATCAAGCCGGGCGAAAGTCAATGTGTGGAGCTTTCTTTGCCAATCGCAGAATTAGCTCTGTATAATGCAAAAATGGAGGAAGTGGTAGAACCTGGGGACTTTGAAATTCAGATAGGAGCCGCCTCAGATGATATACGCTTTAAGAAAACAATTACTATAAACTGAAAATAAATGTGCTTGTCTTCTTGTTATTTCTTTTCTGATAACAAGAAGGCAAGCCATGTGATCGTATTGTTAGTACTGGTATGTATATATTTTCTTGTTAATTTACAACTATTTTATATGAGAAGCATCTTGTTTTTCTTTCTTTTTTTCAGCCTGACGTGTATTTCTTACGCCAAGGTGGTCTTACCCGCTTACTTTACGGACAATATGGTTCTTCAGCAAAATACGGAGGTTACTTTTCATGGTAAAGGCGGTATTGGGTAAAATCTTAAAAGTAACTACAGGCTGGAATAATGAAGTGTATGTGACTCCGGTGAATAAGGACGGTTATTGGAGTTTGTCTGTGCCTACTCCTGCTGCAGGAGGGCCTTATACGTTGACATTTACGGATGGTAAGAAATTGCAATTAAAAAAATGTAATGGTGGGAGAGGTATGGTTTTGTTCTGGTCAGTCTAATATGGAGATGCCTGTTGCGGGTTGGGGGAAAGTCATGAATTATGAGCAGGAGATAGCGGAGGCGAATTATCCTTCTATCCGTTTGTTCCAAGTGAAGAAAAATACTTCAGTAATTCCGTTGAGTGATGTGGAGTCTACTATGGGAGGTTGGCAGGAATGTTCTTCCGCCACAATTCCTGAATTCTCTTCACTCGCTTATTTTTATGCCCGTTCATTATGGAAAGAGATTAAATGTCCCTGTGGGTGTGATTGACTGTACGTGGGGAGGAACGCCTGCTGAAGCGTGGACCAGCTATGAAACATTGAAACAGGTGCTGGGCTTTCGTGAGGAGTTGGCTAAGATGGAACAATTGGACTTTGACCCTATTCGTATGGAAAAGGCCTATAATCAAGAGCGCTCTGAGTGGCAATCTCTTTTTTCTAAGGAAGATAAGGGAATGGAGGAAGATAAGCCTTGCTGGATTGCACCGGACTTGTCAGAAGGACAATGGTGGGATATGTGCCTTCCTGATTACTGGGAAAAGAATGGATTGAAAAATTTTGATGGAGTAGTATGGTTCCGTCGTAGTTTTGAAATTCCAGCAGTATGGATTGGTAAACCGTTAAAACTAAATTTAGGAATGATTGATGATGAAGATATCACTTATTTTAATGGGGTGGAGATCGCCCGGGGGCAGGTTATATGACACCGCGTACTTATACCATTCCTGCAAAACTAGTGAAGGCTGGTAAGGCGGTTCTTGCTGTTCGTGTTTCTGATTTTTGGTGGAGAAGGCGGTATTCATGGCAAGGCGGAGGACCTTTATGTAGAAGCTGATGGAAAGCGGATCAGTTTGGCTGGAGATTGGAAATATCGTATCGGACTTTCTTTAACAGGATTTCCACCCGCACCGGTTTCTCCCTGTTCAAAGTTCCAGTTATCCTACGGTGCTGTTCAATGCGATGGTCAAACCATGGACTGCTTTTCCCATTAAAGGAGTAATATGGTATCAAGGTGAAGCTAATGTAGGTCGTTCAGAACAATATGGAGATTTGTTTCCTGCTCTCATTACGGATTGGCGCCGGCAATGGCGGAGTGATTTCCCCTTTTATTTTTGTACAATTGGCTAATTTTGTGGAATCCAAGGAAATACAGCCGGATTCCGAATGGGCGGCTTTGCGTGAAGCACAAACTAAAGCATTAAAACTTGACCAAGTTGGTATGGCTGTGACCATTGATATTGGTTTGGCTGATGATATTCATCCTAAGAATAAGCAAGAGGTGGGACGCCGTTTAGCTTTGGTTGCCCTGGCCGGTAGTTATGGAAAAAATGTTTCAAGTTCGGCTCCTGTATTCCAAAATTATATAGAATCTAAGGGGAACAAGATGGAATTGGATTTCGGACAAAAGCAAGATGGATTTCAGATTAAAGGTACAACTTTAAAAGGCTTTACCATTGCAGGGCCGGACCGTGTGTTTTTATCCGGCAGAGGCGATGGTCCAGAATGGGAAAATTATAGTTTTTCTCCTGAAGTTTCTATCCCCTCTTGCTGCACGTTATGGCTGGGCGGATAATCCGGATTGTAATTTGTACGGAGAGAACGGGCTCCCGGTTGCTCCTTTCCGGACCGACTGTTGGTAGATGGCGTAAGTCTTAACCTTTTTTCTTCTCTTTGTAAGCTGATGGAGGCACTCCCCATCGTCTTAGTGAATAACCGGGAGAAATAAAGAGAATCCTCATAGCCTACCAAGGGACTTATTTGGTTAATTTTCAGGTTGGTAAAATCCAGGTAATGACAGGCTTCCTGTATTCTGAGATAGGTAAGATATCGAAGAGGAGAGGAGCCTGTGTTTTTCTTTCAAACAGTTATGCATATCATTTATGTTAAAGGCGGCGGATAAGCCAGTAATTAAAATTAGTACAGAAAATGTAGACCTTATTTACCGGGTTGGTGATAATGGACGTCTATATCAAAGTTATTCGGGAAAGAGGTTGAATCATGCTACAGATATTGCCCACTTGCCGCAGGGCAGCGAAGCATATCTTACTCATGGCATGGAAGATTATTTTGAACCGGCTATTCATATAGTGCATAATGACGGCAATCCTTCTACTTTGTTGAAATATATATCTCATACTCGGAATCAAGTGTCGCCGGGGGTAGATGAAGTCGTGATTACTATGCAGGATGATAAATATCCTGTAACTGTAAAACTTCATTATGTGGCTTACCAGAAAGAAAATCTAATAAAGACTTTCACTGAAATCAGTCATCGGGAAAAGAAACCTGTGCAGCTTCATAAGTATGCGTCTTCCATGTTGCACTTGAATCGTGCCAACTATTTCCTGACTGAATTCTCGGGAGACTGGGCCAGTGAGGCGCATGTGAAGGAACAGCCTTTGGAATTTGGTAAGAAAACGATTGATACCAAGTTGGGAGCATGTGCCAATATGTTCTGCTCTCCTTTCTTCCAACTTGCATTGGACGGAAAGTCAGAAGAGAACCAAGGTGAAGTGTTGGTCGGAACATTAGGATGGACAGGTAATTTCAGTTTTGTATTCGAAGTAGATAATAAGAACGAACTGCGTGTTATTTCGGGTATTAATCCGTATGCTTCGGAATATAGTCTGAAACCGAATGAAATCTTCCGTACTCCCGATTTTTATTTTACTTACAGTTTTAAAGGTAAAGGACAGGCTAGCCGTAATTTCCATGATTGGGCCCGTAAATATCAGGTAAAGGATGGGAACCAGACTCGTATGACTTTGTTGAATAATTGGGAAGCCACCTATTTTGATTATGATGAAGCGAAATTGGTGAAGTTGATGGATGATGCAGTAGAACTGGGTGTGGATATGTTTTTGTTGGATGATGGTTGGTTTGCCAACAAGTATCCGCGCAGTGGTGATCATCAAGGGTTAGGTGACTGGGATGAAACGGCTGACAAGCTTCCTCATGGCATTGGTTATCTGACGGAAGCCGCCAAGAAAAAAGGTATAAAGTTCGGTATCTGGATTGAACCGGAAATGGTGAATCCTAAGAGTGAGTTGTATGAAAAGCATAAAGACTGGGTGATTCATCTTCCGAACCGTGACGAGTATTATTTCCGTAACCAGTTGGTTCTGGATTTGAGTAATCCGAAAGTACAGGATTATGTGTTCGGAGTTGTGGACAATTTGATGACAAAATATCCTGATATCGCTTTCTTCAAATGGGATTGCAATAGCCCTATTACGAATATTTACTCTGTTTATTTGAAAAATAAACAGTCACATTTATATATTGATTATGTGCGTGGCCTGTATAATGTATTGGAGCGTGTGAAAGCAAAATATCCTAACTTGCCGATGATGCTTTGTTCCGGTGGCGGTGGGCGTTCGGATTATGAGGCTTTGAAATATTTTACAGAATTCTGGCCTAGTGATAATACTGACCCTATTGAACGTTTATTTATTCAGTGGGGATTTTCACAGGTGTTCCCAGCCAAGACAATGTGCGCTCATGTTACCACATGGAATAAGAATAGCAGTGTGAAATTCCGTACGGATGTGGCTATGATGTGCAAACTCGGTTTTGATATAAAATTAGCGGATATGAGTAAGGATGATGAAACTTATTGCCGTACTGCTGTACAGAATTATAACCGTTTGAAGCCGGTCGTTCTGGAAGGCGATATGTACCGTTTGGTATCTCCTTATGGCAGTAATCATACCTCTACTATGTATGTGGGCAAAGATAAGGATAAAGCGGTTGTATTTGCTTTCGATATTCATCCCCGTTATGCGGAAAAAACATTGCCGGTGCGTTTGCAGGGGCTTGATGCAGACAAAATGTATCGTGTGAAAGAAATCAACTTGATGCCCGGAGCCAATTCTTCTTTATCAGGCAATGGTGAGGTTTTCTCTGGAGAATTCTTGATGAATGTAGGATTGAATCTATTTACTACACAGCAACTCAACAGTCGTGTAATTGAAGTAGTAGCTGAATGATTAGGGATTGATTGTATATAATTTAGTGTATTGCCTTCATTATTTGTTTTTATGAATGATGAAGGCAATTTTCTTTTCTATAGATGAATGATACTTGATCGGTTTGATTATGAATTATAGAAGATGCCGTGACACATGATAGATCTTCAGGTGTCATCGTTATATATGTTACACTTGTAAGATATATAATCTTTCGGGTTTAGGTTCTATATCAGAGCGGACTGTTACTTGTTAAGAAAAAACATTCATAGCCTCCGGAGGTTGGAACAGGGGACTAACAAGTTTGTTCAAGCAGGGCTGTTGCAGGGGGGCGGGTTTTATATCTTGGGGGAGGTATATATTTATATATAGGCTCCTTCACATCCAATTTCCCTTCCGTACCAGAATATTTTTTACTCTGAAGACAGATCTGACCTTCTGAATCACATTAACCTGCGCACATCTACAATAATCAACTTTTTCTTGAACAGTCTGTTGTATCTTCGTGTCCATAAATAAAATGAAAAAGGAAAATACTGAAGTTTTAACTCTGGATCATGGTAGTCCGCTTTTTACCGTTATTGGACGATGATTAACGAATGTAGCCGTACCGATAAGGAATTCCTCGTAAATAGGACGGAAACCAAAGCATATGAGATGGGTTTGTTTTTTTCGACGAAATCAAAGGCCAGTCATGATTGCGTTCCATCATGGTAATGATATTCTTTGTATATACTTTGTTTATAGATGTTGAAATTCAATGTAAAGGCATATTCCGCCGAACCCAATATTTGGATAACCTTGGGTGAAGGAGGAATTCTTTTCAGAGATCATAATGCGAAAGAGTACAGACTTGTTCCGGGGAGAGTGCGGAATATAATCGTCAGTCGGGGAAATGCCTGATTTCCCGCCCGGATAATATGGAGCAGATTTCGGCATGGCGTTCCAACAGCCTTAATTTTTTATCTGACTCCGCTTAATGAGATTATAAAGGTAATGGAAAGACATTATGATGTTCATTTCATAGTGAAAGATTCTGCGGTACTGAAGAACAGGTTTACTCTGTCAACAGGAAAAGTAAATGCGTCAGATGTACTCTATGATTTGGAAACTGTTTCTAATATTGTTTTACGGAGGTGGAAGAAGGTGTATTTGAAGTAACTAAATAACGAAGGTTATAGAAGAAAAGTGGAATAGATGTGAGTGAATACACTTGCATCTATTTTTTTTTAAAAAACGAAAAAAATGGACTCATACCTTTTCTCTGGATGATGTGTTAGCCTATATAAGAAATTCTTTTGTTTCAAACTAATACTATTGATGAAAATGAAAGCAAGAACCAAAATGAAGACATTACTGCTGTTGGGAGTCCTTTTATTTGGCTTTACTGTTTCAGCACAGTCGCAAAAAGTCTCTTTAGATTTTAAGAATGAGAGGGTGGAAAAAGTTCTGGCATCTATTAAAAGCCAGACCGGTATGAGCTTGGTTTTCAGTGACCAGTTGGTCGATGTGAATCGTAAGGTAACCATGCAACTCAAAGATGTCACACTGAAGGAGGCATTGACAAGACTTCTTTCAGGAATTAATCTTACTTTTGAAATCAGGAACAACAAAATCTATTTTCATTGAGAAGAAAGCTGTCTCGCAACCCGGTTCTAGAAAGAAAAGAGTGACGGGAGTGGTGAAAGATGTAATGGGAGAACCTCTGATTGGTGCTAATGTTGTGGAAAAAGGCAGAAGTACCAATGGGGTTATCACCGACTTTAATGGGAAGTTTACGTTGGAAGTGGACGAATCTGCTTCGTTGGTTGTGAGCTATATAGGATATTTGGCACAAGATATTCCGACAAAAGGGAAAGGGGATTTTCATATTATATTGAAAGAGGATACCAATACGTTGGACGAAGTGGTCGTTACCGGATATGGAGATTTCAAGAAGGCAACTTATACTGGATCTGCTTCTGTTCTGACTACAGAAAAACTGGAGGCTTTACCTGTTGTCTCCGTGGGGCAGATGATTGAATCGAATATACCGGGCATCAGTGTGGTTGCCGGTACTTCTTCGCAGCCCGGTGCGAAAACAACTTTACGGGTACGGGGAGTTGCTTCCATGAATGCTTCTACCGAACCTTTGTATGTATTGGACGGAGTACCTATCCCATCTTATGACTTGAGTAACTTTACCAGTATGTCGAAGCGGGAGGAATGGGATTCATTGAAACGCTGAATCCGGCAGATATTGAGAGTATCACCGTTTTGAAAGATGCGGCATCGGCTTCATTGTATGGTGCGAAAGGTGCTAATGGAGTCGTGCTTATCACTACTAAAAAAGGAAAGGAAGGCAAGCTTCGTGTCAATATGGCGGCGAAATACGGAATCACAGATTTCGCTTATACATATCGTCCGTTAATGGGAGGCGAGGAAAGAAGGAAATTAATTCATGAAGGATTGGTTAATTTTCAACTGGATAAGGGAGTAAGCGAACAAGAGGCACAGCAGTATGCGGATGCGAATATAGACCAGTATGCCAAACGCTTGCCTCAAGGATATTCGGACTGGGAGAGTGCTTTATTTAAGACAGGTTATCAACAGGATTATAACCTGTCTGCCAGTGCTGGCAACCAAAATTCCAGTTTTATCGGTTCTTTGGGATATACCAAGCAGACGGGTGTTTCCCTGAATTCAGAAATGGAGCGCTTTACGGGGCGTGTGGATGCAAGTAACAAGTATAAAAAGGTGGAATTTGGAATGAACGCTTCTCTTTCGTGGACAAAGAACGTTCATTTACCCGAAGGTAAATTTTATGGAAGTGCCATTTATGCATCAAAAGTGTATCTGACGCCTTCTACTCCCATTTACAATGAGGATGGGACCTATGCCAGCGGGTATCGTGAAAACAATGGGTATAATCCGATATTGGAGGCTGAGGTGAATGATTATTATGCTCGGACGGTACGTGCGATGGGTACGGCTAAAATAGCTTATAATGTGTGGGACAATTTGAAGATATCCAGTGTGTTTACGGTAGATTATTCGTTGACAAAGGACTTTTTCTTTCAGTCTCCTGAAGGACGTGATGGAGCTACTTATCAGGGACGGGGACGTATGCAGATGACTGACCGTATGCGGTATACTTCACAGAATAATCTGACTTACTCTAAAACTTTCGGCAAGCATTCTGTCAGTGCGGTCACGGCTTTCGAGGTGATGAAGTATGATTATGAGGATTTGTATGCTGCAAAGAAAACTTACGGGCAGGATATAAACACTTCTTTAGGAAATGCGGCCGATCCGATAGATGCTGACCAGAAATTGCAGGAAGATGCATTAATGTCCTATGTGGCCAGTGTGAACTATTCTTATGATGATAAATATTATGCCAGTTTCAGTTTTCGCAGGGATGGCTCATCCCGCTTGTCTCCCGATACTCGTTGGGGGAATTTCTGGTCTTTGTCCGCTTCATGGAGACTTTCTCAGGAAAGGTTCATGCAGCCGTTGAAATCAGTATTAAGTGATTTAAAACTTCGTGCTTCCTATGGGGTGAATGGAAATCTCCCTTCTTCATATTATGGTTATCAGAGTACTTATACCACGGGGGCGTTTTATAGTGGGAAACCTTCTCCGTGGGAAAGTACATTGGGGAATGAGGAACTCACTTGGGAGAAGAATTATGCACTGAATTTGGGGCTGGATATCGGCTTGTTCAGTCGTGTGAATGTTTCTTTGGATTGGTACACGCGTACAACGAAAGATTTATTGATGAGCAAGCAATTGAATTCCATCAGCGGTTTTTCTTCTCTGCTGACCAATGTGGGGACAGATGCGGAATACCGGTGTGGAACTTGAAGTTCGTTCCAATAACATCAAGACGAAAGATTTCAGCTGGACTACCGCCTTCAATTTGAGCCATAATAAAAATAAGATTCTGAAACTGGCAGATCTGCCTTGGTTTGTGGATGGCAGGTATGTACGTAAGGAAGGTTATCCATTTAATACTATTTATCTGCGTGAGTATGCGGGGTGGATCCTGAGACCGGAAGTGCCTTGTATTATGATAACCAACAGGATGAGAATGGCAATTATACAAAAAATAAAGTGACCGATCCGGGGCAGGCAAGTCCTATTCCGTTGAAAGATATTACGCCTACTATATCGGGAGGTTTTTATGAATACCTTTAATTATAAATTCATTGACCTGTCATTCAATCTATCTTATAGTTTCGGTGGTTATTCGTATGATAATGCATCCTACATTCTGCAAGATGATGGTTATTCAGTGATAAGCAATAAAAGTACCGAGCAACGCCGCCGTTGGCAGAAACCGGGTGATATAACGGATGTTCCCCGTTTTGTATATGGGAATAAAAAGGGGGGGTAACTATAATTCTTCACGTGCCATCCATTCTACGGATCATATTCGTCTGAAAAGTCTGATATTGGGATTGAATGCTCCTAAAGCATGGTTGCAGAAATTAGGCATAGGGAATGCCCGTATTTATTTCTCAGGTACGAATTTGTTGACATGGGCTGCTTACGACCAATATGATCCTGAAATGAGTGGGGTGGTAGGATTCTACACGCCTCCGTTGAAAACTTATGCTTTCGGGCTGGAACTTAAATTTTAATCATCAATTGCACTAAAAAACAGAACCATTATGAAGAAAATACTTCTTATTTTAGGATTCGTTTCACTAGCTCGTTGCCGGTTGTAGTGATTTCTTCGATACAGCTCCCAGCAATAAGATTCCCTACTGCTATAGCTTTCCGTACAGTAACCGATGTGGATAATGCGGTGAACGGATTGTATGATCTGATGTCGGGCTCCGGATATTACGGGGCTGCTATGTTTGCCTATGGAGACATGAAGGAGATGATATGCAGAGTTCTGAGGAAAGTGGGGTATGCAATACATGCTATATGTTCAATCATCGTCCTAATAGTTTGAATGCCGGTTCATTGTGGGGACGACCTTTTTATATTCTTCGTGAGGCGTGGAATATTCTGAATGCTATTGCCGAAGGAAAAATTGAAAGCGGGGATGAAAAGAAGTTGAATGCTTTGAAAGGTGAGACGATGGCGGTGATTGCGCTTTGCCAGTTTGATCTGACTCGTTGCTTTGGATATCCTTATACGAAAGATAAATGGTGCGTCACTGGGTGCTCCGTTGATAGACCATTTGGTGGGAACCTATGAGAATCCTCCCCGTTCTACTGTTGCTCAAGCGTATGATTTTATTATAGAAACGCTGGAAGAGGCGGTTACATTGATGTCCGAAGAGAAAAATAACGGACGTATGAATAAGTATGCGGCCCGTGCATTGCTGGCTCGTATCTACTTGTATCATAATGATAACCGGAAAGCGTTTGATATGGCGGATCAACTGATAAAGGATGCGGATACATCGGGAAGCTATGCACTTTATCCGCATGAGAAATATGTGGCTGCCTGGTCGGTAGAAACCAAGTTTGGCTCGGAATCGTTTTTTGAGATAGCCAATAGTGTGGATGATACTCCGGGACGGATTCATGGGGATATTTATTGAATTGGTATGGCTATCAGAAGGGGTTTGTCACTCAGAAATATGCGGAGCAGATGCTGGCTGATCCGGGAGATGTGCGCGGGCAGTTGCTGGAGGAGAATAAATATGCGGGGAAAACGGTATGGTGGTTGTACAAACTGAGAGGGACGGACCTGAAGACTGCACCGCTGGAATGTAACAATGTGGTACTTCGTCTGTCCGAGGTGTACCTTATTGCCGCTGAGGCTGGTTGCAAGTTGGGCGGTGATGCTGCGGTTCAGGGACTTGGCTATTTGAATGAGATTGTGAAGCGGGGCAATCCCTGATAACGAAGTGACAATGGCTGACTATACCTTGGACCGTGTGTTGGACGAGCGAAGTAAGGAGCTGGTAGGTGAAGGACATCGTTTCTTTGATTTGCTGCGCAATGGCAAGACTATTGTCCGTAAAGGAGGATATCATCTGCCCAGTGTGGACGAAGAGGTGGATTGGGATTTTTTTACAAGTGTGTGCTGCCGATACCTGAAGACCAGTTTATCTTTAGTCCTGAGATGGAACAGAATCCGGGATATCCCAAGAATTAACATGCTATTAATTATTATTTAAAATATATGCGTATGAAAAACAGAATAGTAATATTTGTGGTATTGGTGTGCTTCCTATGTAGTATGCCCGGAATAGTACGGGCACAGTTGTCCGTTCATCAGTTTGACCAGTTAATGAAAAAAATTGATGATGTCCTGTGGTACGAGAAAGTGGGTGATATATTGCCCATGTAGATAAGGTGATATTATGTGGACCACCGCGTTGGAAGGAGTCCAATCCCACTTCGATGAGTGCCGGTAACGAACTTAAATTCAGAGCATACATTTTTATTCCCAAAAGTGTGAAGGAAAACAAGAAATATCCGTTGATCGTATTTCCTCATAGTGGGGTACATGCCGATATGGACACCTATTATGCCCATATCATCCGTGAGCTGATAGCGCAGGAATACATCGTGGTAGCAGCGGACTACCGGGGAAGCACCGGATACGGAGCGGGAACATACAATAATATAGATTATGGTGGATTGGAGAATGAAGACGTGTATATCAGCCGTAACTATATGGTGGATAATTTTGATATTGTGGATGGTAACCGTGTGGGTATCATGGGATGGAGTCATGGTGGTATGATTACGCTGATGAACCTTTTCAATTATCCGGGACAATATAAATGTGGTTTTTTTAACTAAAATAATTTGGTTACTGATTTCCAACTTCTTATCAGACCATTGGTGATTTGGATTTTTTTTATTTCTATTATTCGTAAAAATGGGGAGCAAATGTTTTTTTACCAATGTTTTACCCCTGTAAATTGCAAGTATAAAATGAATGTTGAACCGATTAAATAATTGTAGAAATGAACGTAGCACGAATCGTAGCAGTAATTAGACGTGAGAAATTATCAAAGTCCACGAATGAAGCCCCTGTATGTTTACGGATTATCAAAGACAGGAAAGTTATGTACAAGACATTATTTCATGTCAGTCCCGAGTTTTGGGATGATAAAAATAGATGTATAAAGAAACAGCATCCGAATGCAGAGATATTAAATACTACTATCAACCAAAAGAAAGCTGAATTAGAAAAAGAAACTTTGCTTCTAACATTAGCTGACAGTTCCATTAGTATGGAAACAATCAGAAACAAAATTAATAATAGAACTTCGTTTGATTTATTTGAGTATGCCAACAAGTATATTGAACAATTATACAAGGATGGGAAGCACGCTACATATAAAAAGTATAAATCTGTAGTTAAGAAACTACGTTTTTATGTGGGGAATGATTCTTTACCTATAAAATCTATATCATTGGATTTTATCAAAGGGTATGAAAATTATCTGATGAATCACATAGGCAATAATAGAAATACCACTACTGTTAATCTGAAAGCACTTGCAAAATTGGTAGGGGATATTTATCGAAATTATGATATGGATGAAACGGGAAATCCATTCCGTAAAATGAGATTTAAACGTGAACAAACAGACAGGACGTTTTTAGAAATAGAGGAAATACATAAAATCCAACATCTTAAATTGAGAGCTAGAAATCCGTTATATGATGCAAGAGAGGTTTTCCTGTTTGAATGCTATACGGGAATTAGAATCTCGGACATATTAACTTTGAAGTGGAAACATATCACTGATGAAAAAATATCAATCCGTATGCGTAAGACTGAAAAGTTGTTGAGTATTCCAATAAATGATTATGTTAGGTCTGTCTTGGATAGAAGACGTTGTGCGGTAGAGAATAATGGAGGCAAAATAACATCTGAAAAATATGTCTTTAATATATTAAAAGTGGATGTGGATGAAGTGTCAGCACAAGATGCTTTGAACGCAATCAGTTCAGCTACGGCGGTTATCAATAAACAATTAAAGAAGATTGCAAAAAAACTGGTATTGATAAGAACTTGTCCACTCACTGTGCCAGGCATTCATATGCGACTGCGTTACTAACCAATAATATACCATTACCAGTAATAAAAGAAATGCTTGGACATAGCGATATAAAAGTTACTCAGATTTACGCAAAGGTTGTGGACAGCAAACGGAATGAAGTTGTAGAATGTTTAAATAAAGTATATCATGGATAATTCAAATTTATTTTTAGACTCCAAAGCTGTTGCTGCCATTTTAATGGTAAGCAAACGCACATTACAAAATTATCGCTCCGAAGGTAAATTGGTGTTTTATAAAATTAGTCCTAAGACGATTCGATATCGTGTGGAAGATGTGGTTGATTTCTTAAAACAAAGCAATTGCTGTTCCTATCAGAAAGATAGAGTTAACGCGCTTATAGAAAAATACACGGTAAAATTGTAATTCAAATTAAAGTAATAAATAATGGAGATGGCAAAATTGCTATTTCCATTATTTTTTTAGATAATTAAAATGAAAACATTATTCAACCTCATTTTTGAATTTTCAGAATACGCAAAAAATAAAAATAACGAGTAAACTATAAAAGCCTTTTACTATAATATGTAAAAACGCTGTATCATAGTTATATAAAGAAAATAAGGCAATCAGGTTAGTATATCTAACCGATAGAAAATGTGGTAAAAATACAGTTGTGTAAAAATGAAAAGCCTCAACCACATGGCTAGCCTAGCGGCATAAGCAAGAGGAAAGCATTTGAGCGTAAGCCAAGCTATTAGCCCCCCCCTTAAATGACAACAGATAAGAAAATAGACAAGGGTGGTTTGTTTAATTCGGACATGAGAATGAAAATTGAGATATTTTTATTTTTATGCTGGTAACTGATTTACTTTTTATACCTTTGCAAAAATCCCTAATAAATAATAAGAAACAGACAATAATTAATAACATACATATTGATTAAAAGCATTAGCTTTTATTCTTGCTTCTAAAAATCGCCAAAATTGAAGCTGTCAAGAGTAAAGTGTTAGTGCCCATGCTTATGCGTGGGCTTTACTCATTTGACAGCACCGTGTTTGGCGATACCATAGAAGCAAATGTAGTTTAGCCCACGTTTTTTATGGAAGAAAAAATACCAAACACAGAGGAAATCATACGTATAGAAAGAACAGGGAATTTTCGATTTAAGCAAGTCGTTTCTGACTTTCTGATAGAGGTTATTCGTGATAGTATAGTATCTGCAAAAAAATATATTGAGATAACAAATTATACGACTTTCTGTTTCGGAGAGTTACAAATGCACTCTATAATAATACCGGCATTAGCTAAAAATACTGATTGCTTTATTCTTGAATACCCTATTGAGCGGAAAGTTGGAAAAGAAAATCATTGGGGACGAGTGGATTATTACTGCCGATGCAATGCAAAAAAGAAAAATGAATATCATTTGTTTTTAGAACTTAAAAGCAACAAGCAATCTTTACCGTTCTGCAAATATCGAACCGATAGCCTTTCTTTTTGGAATACTGCATATAAACAAATTTGTGGAATAGAAAGAGAGATAAAACTAAACAAGAATTTCTATAAAAAACCGATTGTTCGTGTTTGTATGGAAACAATAGCTCTTTATGCTCACGAAACAAAAAATGTTGCGTCATTAGTGGATGATGTAGTTGAAATAGCTAATAATGATTTTGGTTGCAGTAAAGCAAAACCCAATTTGATTGTTTTATGGAAATGCAGTAAGGGAATAACTGAAATAGCAGAAGATGAGTGGCATGAAGGGCGCAAAATGTATGGTATTATATTTGTATGCCATATAATGGAACCGTATTTTCCTCCATTTTAAAACAGTATAATATGTTTATTGTAAACTTGTTTTTTGTATCTTTACTTCCATTAATATAGATAATCGTAGTAATGATAGATAGAATAACAATCTATATAGATGATGTAAAGTTTGAAGATGTAGAAAAACGACTTGGTTTAACGCCATCAAAGGTCGCTGAGGATGAAAGACTTATATATTCTTCACTTATAAGCAACTTAAGGTTTACTTATAAAGGTAACCGTTTAACCATAACAGGTTCTTTGCACAAATATGCGAAAGGAAACAATTATTCTTTGTTTACTTATGAAGAAGCTAAAGCTGTATTGTTGAAATTGTCTGATATAACGAACATACCTTTGAAATACTTTATCGTTACCAGTATAGAATTAGGTGTCAATTTTCAGATGAATAAAGATGTATCACGTTATCTTAATACAATACATAGCTATAAATCAAATAGGTTTATTCCTATGACACCATTAAAAGGAACGAGTCAATTGAGAGGGTGTAGATGTAGCTTCTCGGAATATTCCATAAAGTTCTATGATAAGACTTTTGAAGCTATCAAGAGCTCCCGTATCCCTATAGCAGAGCGTGATAAAGTTCCTGTGAATTTATTGCGGTATGAAATTAAGTTATCACGTAAGCAATTAAAGAACAAGGGATTCACCAATGTGACAGGCAGCAACCTATTAAGTCCTTTGCATTATATACGTTTCAAACGTTTAATGAAAAAGATATTTGATAAAATTGTTTTTGATGATATTGAAGTGGATTATACAGGCTATTTGGAAAATGATATAAAAAGATATATATTTGCCAAGTCTGACAGGTATGATTATTATCTGCAATGTCTAAAAAATTATTTCGGTGTTGCTGAATATCGCAAGGAAAAGCGCAGAACAAATGAACTGCTTAAAAGAATGGATTCACTCCCCAAAGGAGAATTAACAGCTGAAATAAAATCAAAATTTGAAATAGCAATGTCTAAAATATAATGGGAAACGTAAATTTTCCATGCTCCAATATGCAGGAATAGTATTTATAATATTGGTAGAATATAATTAAAATAATAATTGAAGCTGTATGCTAGATAAATTAAGACTGATATTATATTTAATTTTAATATTCATAGGACTAATAGCTCTTCTTTACATTGCGCCTATATTTTTTATAGTATCGATAATAATTTTGTGGATGGGGATAAAGGATTTAGATAAGAGGGAAAATAAAAAAGATTATGATATTAATAAAAAACTATCTTCTTTGAATAATAAAGAGAGAGTTGAAAGTTGTACCCTTAAATATGAGAATGAACTAACAACTGTTGATATATATTCTGAAGAAAATAACCAAATAGAAGAAGATAGCTATCCCAATATAGACAAATACAATTTTTATATAACAAATGAGGAAAAAATTCTATCTTATTTTTATGAAAGATGCAACAGAGAGGATTTGGGAATATTAAGGACTACTGGGGAAAACAGTTTGTATAAAAAAAGTTGAGAGACAAAAGATGGATTGAAAAGAGAGAAAAAATAAGGAAAAGAGATCGTTATCGTTGCCAATACTGTCATAATATTTATGTTTTGAAAGACATAAATGAATTGTATGAGATTGTGGATTTTGAAGAGATCGCTTCTTGTGTGATAGATGTTTACAAATAAATTCAGAAGAACGAAATAAAATTTGAAGTTGATA
>VOFC01003115.1_pt1 | contig 21146 bp, 52 predicted proteins | sample 5384161 | NCBI WGS metagenome assembly VOFC01 (sample SAMN12384722, study PRJNA508395) | human gut metagenome | isolation source: healthy gut B | host: Homo sapiens
GGCGTCTTTAAAACCTTCGCCTGATGCTCAGTCAGAAACCGATGGAGCAGCAGAGGTGGGTTCCATCCGCTTTCATTTTGCGGATTTTTTTCTGCCAGAATCTCGATTTCTGCATCTGTGAACTTCATTCCGCTGAGTCCGATGCAGTGACGGGACAGGTGATGCTCGTTTACAAAGTCATTATCTTCATATAATTTTTCATCTCGCTACCCATTTATATTTGTCGATATCGGCTTTGGAGCGGCAGGACTGGGCAACAGTAGGCACAGTCCTGGAGCAGTTGCCGCTGCGGGCATTTGTGAGAATGTGAATGCTCACATGATTTCCCTTTGTATTTTCTCTCCGGAATGTCTCAGCAAAGGAAACAAGCTCCTAAGGACTCGTCCGGGGGTATTTAAGATTGCAAGGCATCTTCCCGTGAAAGCTGTGGATCTGCATATCAGGGAGTTATATTCATGTAAGAAATCCTCTTCTGGATGGTTTGAATTTTGGATCTTTCCAAACAGGAAGACAGTCTCATCCTCAAGATGATTGAGAAGATGGAGATTGATAAAACGTATTTTACCGAGGCGGTGGAATCTGCACTTGAGAAACGTACCAAGGTTTCCGGCGGACAGGTTTATATCGGTCAGTATTTAAATAAAGTACTTGTTCAGGCAGAGGACGAGGCAAAGGCTATGGGAGATGAATATGTTTCTGTAGAGCATTTGTTCCTGTCCATGATCAAGAATCCAAATCCGGAGATCAAGAAACTGTTTCAGGAGTTCGGCATTACAAGAGAACGTTTTCTGCAGGCACTTTCCACGGTACGCGGCAATCAGCGTGTGACGACGGACAATCCGGAGGCTACTTACGATACTTTGGAAAAATACGGTCAGGATCTGGTGGAGAAAGCGAGAAATCAGAAGCTGGATCCTGTCATCGGCCGTGACGCCGAGATCCGGAATGTGATCCGGATCTTGTCCCGAAGACGAAGAACAACCCGGTCCTCATCGGTGAACCAGGTGTCGGTAAAACCGCCGTTGTAGAAGGTCTTGCACAGCGAATTGTAAGAGGAGATGTGCCGGAAGGCCTGAAAGATAAGATCATTTTCGCACTGGATATGGGCGCGCTGGTTGCAGGCGCCAAGTATCGTGGTGAGTTTGAGGAGCGGTTAAAAGCCGTTCTGGAAGAAGTGAAAAAAGTGAAGGACAGATCATTCTGTTCATCGATGAACTGCACCTGATAGTCGGAGCCGGAAAGACGGAAGGCTCCATGGATGCCGGCAATATGTTAAAGCCGATGCTTGCGCGTGGTGAATTGCATTGTATCGGTGCGACAACTCTGGATGAGTACCGTCAGTACATTGAAAAGGATGCTGCACTGGAGAGAAGATTCCAGCCGGTTATGGTAGACGAGCCGAGCGTAGAAGACACGATTTCCATTCTGCGTGGACTGAAAGACCGCTATGAAGTTTATCATGGCGTAAAAATCACAGACAGTGCACTGGTAGCGGCTGCAACGCTTTCTCATCGTTATATTTCGGATCGTTTCCTTCCGGATAAAGCCATTGACCTGGTGGATGAGGCCTGTGCGCTGATTAAGACAGAGCTGGATTCCATGCCGACGGAACTGGATGAACAGCGAAGAAAAATCATGCAGATGGAGATCGAGGAAGCTGCCCTGAAAAAAAAGAGACCGATAAATTAAGTGCCGAGCGTCTGGAAAACCTGCAGAAGGAGCTGGCAGAACAGCGTGAATCTTTTGCAGGCAAAAAGCACAGTGGGATAACGAGAAACATTCTGTTGAAAATCTGTCCGTGCTGCGTGAAAAGATTGAAAATATGAACAAAGAGATCGAAAAAGCACAGAGAAGCTATGATCTGAACAAGGCAGCAGAGCTGCAGTATGGCGAACTGCCGAAACTTCAGAAGCAGCTGGAAGCTGAAGAAGAAAAGGTAAAAAGCAAAGATCTGTCGCTGGTACATGACCGTGTAACAGACGAAGAGATCGCAAGGATCATTTCCCGTTGGACAGGTATCCCGGTAGCCAAACTGACCGAGAGTGAGCGTAACAAGATCCTGCATCTGGATGATGAACTGCACAAACGTGTCATCGGACAGGAAGATGGTGTCAGAAAAGTGACCGATGCCATCATTCGCTCCAAGGCGGGCATTAAGGATCCATGTAAGCCCATTGGTTCGTTCCTGTTCCTGGGACCTACCGGTGTTGGTAAGACGGAGCTTGCCAAAGCTCTGGCAGCAAGTATGTTTGATGATGAGCAGAATATGGTGCGTATTGATATGAGTGAATACATGGAGAGAGTTACAAAGCTGAATAAAGGTCCGAAAGTGAAAGAGACCGCCTTCCTCTATTTTCACATATCGTTGTTTGCTTGCTCTCGCTAACACGCGTTCGCCTGTGTCGGATTAACATCCGCCACATTCGGACGTGTGTGCTCAAGATGCAAACACCTGATATGTTGAAAATCCCGGAAAGCGGTCTCATTTACTTCCTGCTGTATTGGCTTCGCTACAAAAAATAATAGCTACAGCCTATATTAACTCTGCCATAAAAAAACGCAGCCAGAACGCTATTGTGCAATTTGTGAAGAATAACTGCAATTAATAAAAAGAGAAAATGCCTTGGCATTGGAAATATGTGCCAGGGCATTTTTGTTATTTTGCAAATTTTTGAAACGCCTTCGATGCTACACTCTGCGGATATTCCGAATCGGAGATCAGCAGGATATTGCGTTCCGGGAACTGCTCTTCAATCTGGACCTGGAAGATGTTTCCGGCGGCGAGTTCGCTGTGGGCGAAGGCTTCCGGGATGAACCCGATCCCTAAGTTGTGGCGCACGGCGGGCAGAATCAGGTCGGTGGTGGCCAGCTCCATGTCAGGTGAGAAAGGAGAGTCCGTACTGCGCAAAGTAGGTATTCAGGAAGGTACGGCTGATAGATTCCGAGGTCAGGCTGATCCAGGGGTAGGAGGCCAGTTCCCGAGTGAGACCGACGGTCCTTCAGCTCGGAAAAACGGCTGCCGCTGATGAGGATATCCCGGTAGGTATGTAATTTTTTCATGCGCAGCGGTCCGGAAAGGTGGAGCGGAAGAGAAGAAACCACGGCGAAATCTACCTTGCCATCCCGCACCGCCTGAATGGAATCCTGAGTGCTGTGGTTTAAAAATCTGGAAATGAACGCCCGGATATTCCTGATGGAAGGCCCATGGCCTCAAAGAGCCAGGAGTGCAGGGCCGTTTCGGTGGCGCTGATGGAGATGCTGCCATTTTCCAGCTGGAGCAGATCGCTTAAATGGTTTTCGGCCCGGAAAAACTGCAGGCAGCCGGCGGAGACATATTCAAAGAAACGGCTTCCCTCCGCAGTCAGCTCCATGCCAGATTTGCTGCGGATGAAAGAGGCGGCAGCCCAGGTCCGATTCCAGCTTATGGATGACGCGGGTCACGGCTGGCTGGCTGGTATTCAAGGCGGCAGCGGCCGGGTCAGATTGCCATATTTTGCCACATAATAGAAAATCTTATAGTATTCAAAATTGGATGTCATGTGCTGGTAATCTCCCCTGTTTTATCAAGTCTGTTTTTCTCAGAAACTTGTCTTTCTTTTTATCTCCATTATAATACAGAAACCCAGGGAAAATCCACGCTTTTGCGCTGTATCCATATCAGATTGATATGAATACAATGCGGAAACGGCATTTTACAGATTGCATTGTATGTGCGAAAATACAATCGTAAGCGTTAGAAAAATAACAAACCACTGCAATGGAATGAGACAAGCTAAAAAGAAAGAGGTAATGTTATGGAGAACAACACCTGTCTGGAAAAAGCAGCCTTTTTATGTGAGGAAATGCTGGAAAAAAGATGAATGCCTACTGGCGTGCTGCCAACTATCTGTCAGCCGGTCAGTTATACCTTCTTGACAATCCGCTCTTAAAGAAACCGCTGAGCATGGATCAGATCAAAAGAAGATTGTCGGACACTGGGGAACCGTGCCGGGACAGAATTTCGTATATATACACTGCAACCGTGTCATCAAACGATATGATCTGGATATGATTCTTCTTTCCGGCCCGGGCCACGGCGGAAACTTTCTGATCGCCAACACTTATCTGGACGGAAGCTACAGTGAGGTATATCCGAATATCAGTCAGGACGAGGAAGGCATGAAGAAGATGTTCAAGCAGTTCTCGTTTCCGTGTGGTGTTCCGAGCCACTGCGCTCCGGAAACGCCTGGTTCCATCAACGAGGGCGGTGAGCTGGGTTACCCATTGCGCATGCATTTGGTGCCGTATTTGATAACCCGGACCTGATCGCGACGGTTGTTGTGGGAGACGGCGAGGCCGAGACCGGTCCGCTTGCAACTTCCTGGCAGTCCAATAAATTCTTAAATCCGGTTACCGATGGTGCAGTTCTTCCAATCCTGCACTTAAATGGTTACAAGATCAGCAACCCGACTATTTTCTCCCGTATTCCGCATGACGAGATTAAGTCCTTCTTCGAGGGCTGTGGCTGGAAGCCGTACTTTGTTGAGGGCGATGATCCGATGACCATGCATGAGAAGATGGCAGAGACCATGGACACCGTCATCGAGGAGATCAAGGCCATCCAGAAACACGCGAGAGACGAGCAGGATCCGGAACGTCCGAAGTGGCCGATGATCATTCTGCGTACTCCAAAGGGCTGGACAGGTCCGAAATTCGTAGATGGACAGCAGATCGAGGGTTCCTTCCGTGCACATCAGGTCCCGATCAGTATGGAAAAGCCCGAGCATTTACAGCTTCTGAAGACTGGTTAAAAGAGCTATCACGCAGAGGAACTGTTCGATGAAAAACGGACGCCTGATTCCGGAGCTGGCTGAGCTGGCACCGAAGGGCAATGCCCGTCTGGGGGCAAACCCGCATGCAAACGGAGGTCTGCTGCTGAAAGATTTGCGTCTTCCGGTTTCCGCGAGTACGGTATTCCGGTGGAGCCGGGCAAGACCAAGGCCCAGGATATGATCGAGCTTGGCGGCTATATCCGTGATATTTTCAAGCTCAATGAGGACAGCAAGAACTTCCGCATCTTCGGACCGGATGAGAGCATGTCTAACCGTCTGTATAAAGTATTTGAGGAGCAGAACCGCGACTGGAACGGCGAGCTGCTTTCGACCGATGACAAGCTGGCAAGAAATGGCCGCATCATGGATAGTATGCTGAGCGGCATATGAGGGCTGGCTGGAGGGTTATCTGTTAACTGGCCGTCATGGTTTCTTCGCAAGCTGATGAGGCATTTATCCGTATCGTGGATTCCATGGCTGCGCAGCACGCAAAGTGGCTGAAAGTCTGCAACCAGCTGTCCTGGAGACGCCCGATCGCATCCTTAAACTTCATCCTGACTTCCAATGTATGGCAGCAGGACCACAACGGATTTACCCATCAGGATCCAGGCTTTAGACCATATTGCCAACAAGAAAGCAGATGTTGTCCGCATGTATCTTCCCGCCGGATACCAACTGCCTGCTTTCCTGCTTCGACCATTGTATTCAGAGCAAGAACTACGTCAATGTCATCGTGGCTTCCAAGCATCCGAGCATGCAGTGGCTGACCATGGATCAGGCTGTGAAACACTGCACCCAGGGCATTGGTATCTGGGAGTGGGCAAGCAATGACTGCGGCGAGGAGCCGGATGTGGTTATGGCATGCTGCGGCGATACCCCGACCCTGGAGACCATGGTTGCCGTTACCATCCTGCGGATGAGCTTCCGGAATTAAAAATCCGCGTTGGTAAATGTGGTTGACCTGTTCAAGATGGAGTCCGACCATAAGCATCCGCATGGCTTAAGCGATGCCGAGTACGATGCAATCTTCACTCCAAATAAGCCGGTAATCTTCGCGTTCCACGGTTATCCGACTCTGATCCATGAGTTGACCTATGAGCGCAACAACCACAATATGTCTGTTCATGGTTACCAGGAGGGAAAGGTACCATCACGACACCGTTCGACATGCGTGTCCAGAACCAGCTTGACCGCTTCAGTCTGGTAAAAGACGCGGTAATGCATTTGCCGCAGTTGGGCAACCGTGGTGCCTACCTCATCCAGAAAATGAATGATAAGCTGGTAGAGCACAAGCAGTACATTGCCGAGTACGGCCAGGACCTCGAAGAGATCCGCAACTGGGAGTGGCATGTACCGGGAAAAATAAGTACAGATGAATAATCGAAACAGAAGTATTATATATAGAAGAAACGCCGTCCGCAAAATGGGCGGCGTTGCCGTTTGATACTAAAAAGGCAGCGGATTTTGCCGGTGGCAGCCTCGGCCGCTGATGCGCAACGCGTGAATGGGTATACCGCAGGGCGGCACACCGGGGGCGGTTTAGAAGGAAAATAGAGGAAATGAAATTACATCGCACGAAACCGTCATTACCCGGATCGTGCATGGACCATGCATTGTGGTCCGTGTGTAAGATCATATGGGACTTGTGGGAAAGAGGATGTTCAAGGAAATCCTGGTACAGCTTTGCCACATCCTGATTCTCATGGGAGAACCGGATCTTACTGTTCTTGTCGAGGAAGTGCAGGTGTTCACCGCGCACTCCCGCAAGCTCTTTGCCGTCACAGATCGGCTGTCCGCCACCGCCGACACAACCGCCGGGGCAGGCCATGACTTCTACGAAGTCATAAGATGCATCGCCGCGCCGGATAGCCTCGAGGAGTTTTCTTGTGTTGCCGAGGCCACTGACAATGGCGGTGCGTACCGTGGTTCCGTTAAAGTCGAGGTTTGCTTCTGTGAGTGCATAGTCCTCATTGACGGTACGGATGTCATCAAAGAAATCCGGGTCAGGATTTTGCCGGACAGGGCATGGTAAGCGGTTCGAAGTGCCGCCTCCATGACACCGCCGGTTGCGCCGAAGATGACACCGGCACCGGTCCACTCCTGCATGAGGCTGTCTGGCTTTCGGTCAGTCAGCACTTCCCGGCCGGATGTGGGTCTCGCGAAGCATTCTGGTAAACTCTCGTGTGGTCAGCACGATGTCTACGTCCTTGCCTGCGTATTCTTTATAGTAGAAATCCATGTTTGCCTCTGCCTTTTTTGCAACGCAGGGCATAACGGATACGGTAACAATGTTTTCCGGGATCCACGCCGATGGACTGGGCGAAGTAGGTCTTCATGACTGCACCAAACATCTGCTGTGGAGATTTCGCGGTCGAAAGCTGCCCCACCATCTCCGGGAACTGGGTTTTACAAAGCGCAGCCAGCCCGGGCAGCAGGACGTGAACATCGGTCGGTTGTTTAAGGAACCGTTCTGGAAGCGTTCCAGAAATTCGGTTGCCTCTTCCATGATGGTTAAGTCGGCGGAGAAGGACGTGTCAAACACATAGTCTGCACCCATGCGCTTCCATGCATCTAAAATCTTGCCGACGGTAGCGTCTTCGCGTTTTCATTCCCATGGCTTCGCCCCATGCACGCACGGACCGGAGCAATCTGGACTACAACGGTTTTCTTTTCATCTGCAATGGCATCCCATACCTTTTCCGTATCATCGCGCTCGCGCAGGGCGCCGACCGGGACAGTGGGTGATGCACTGGCCGCAGAGGGCACAGTCTGCATCGGTGATCCTGCGGTTGCCCTTGACATTGACAGTGGTTCTGGAACCGGTACTGGTCACATCCCAGATACCCAGTCCCTGCACTTTATCGCAGACCTGGATGCAGCGCATGCACTTGATGCACTTTTCCGTGTCGCGGATGAGCGGGAAACTCTTGTCCCACGGAGCACGCTCTATACGCTCTTTAAATGGCAGATCAATGATGTTCAGGTCGTTAGAAATGTCTGCAGGGTACAGTTGCCGCTGCGGACGCAGGTCGCGCACTTGAAGTCGTGCTGGGACAGGATCAGCTGTACATTCTGCTTTCTTGCGATGCGGACCTTTGGACTGTTGGTCAGGATCTCCAGACCTTCCTGTACCTTGTTGTTGCAGGCGGTTACCAGTGCTCTTTGCCGGTGACCTCTACGAGGACAGACGCGGCAGGCCGCAATCTCATTGATGTTTTTAAGTAGCAGAGCTTCGGAATATCGATTCCTGCCAGGGCTGCCGCTTCCATAATGGTGGTTCCCTCCGGAACCGAGATTTCGTTATGATCGATCTTTATATTTACCATCTGTTTTCACGACCTCCTTTGAAGATTCCGTAGCCGAAGTGGTCGCAGCCGAGACAGCGGCTTGCTTCCTGTCTTGGCCTTCTGCTTCGGTCATGCAGTTTTCACGCCTTCAAAATCGCAGACGCGCTCGCAGGCCTCGCGCTCGGTCAGGTTGACACGGCCACATGGAATTCGGTCGCGCAGATCTGGCTCCGGAAGTACAACATCACAGCTGATGGTGGCGGAAGCCAAGGTATTCATCGATGTTTGCCGCAACAACTTTTGCTGCCGCAATGGCTTTGATAACGGATGCCGGACCGGATGCGCAGTCACCGCCGGCAAATACGCCAGGCATATTGTCAAAACCACCGTAACGCTCGGTCTGAATCTTGCCGCGGTTAACCGGAAGACCGGCCTCCTCAAAGTGCTGGAACTCAATATCCTGCCCGATTGCTACGATTAGAGTCTGGCACGGAATGAAGATATCCGGCTCACCGGTAGCACGCACGCTGGCTCTGCCGCCTTTGATTTTACTGATCATCTGCGGGGTGACATAGACACCGCGCACATGGTTGTTTTCATCGACATCGATTCTGGCCGGAGCCATCAGGGTTTTTCACTTCAATGCCCTCGGCAACCGCGCCCTCAATCTCACCCGGCAGCGCAGTCATATCGGCTACGCGGCGGCGGTAGAGAATGGAAACCTTTTTTGCGCCGAGACGTCTGGCAGTGCGGACCGCATCCATGGACACGTTTCCGCCGCCAATGACAGCAACCTCCTGACCGGTCAGGTCAGGGTTTAAGTTCTTCCTACATCACGCAGGAAGCGGACTGCGGAGATGACACCTTCAGCGGATTCTCCTTCAATGCCGAGCTTTTATCTGTGCTCGCGCCGATGGTGATGAGCACGGCATCGTATTCTTTGCGGAGTTCCTGAATGGTGATGTCGGTACCGATGCGTTTTGCCATACTCAATTTTTCACGCCGGTTTCCAGGATGGCGTTGATGTCGTCATCCAGGCGGTCTTTCGGCAGACGGTAGTTCGGGATACCATAGCGGAGCATACCGCCAAGTTCCGGCAGCATCTCAAATACGGTTGTCTGGTGTCCCATCAAGCTGTAAGTAATAAGCTGCGCTTAAGCCGCCCGGGCCGCCGCCGATAATGGCGATCTTTTTGCCGGTGGAAGCGGCACAGGCTGGCGGCGGAACTTTGCCCGCATAGTCGGCAGCGAAACGCTTCAAGCCGCGAATATTTACGGCATCATCGATGATATTTTCTGCGGCAGCGCGCCTCGCATGGATGCTCGCAGATAAAACCACAGGTGGTCGGGAATGGGTTGTCTTTGCGGATCAGGCGGATGGCATCTGCATAGCGGCCTTCCCGAACCAGGGCAACGTAACCCGGAATGTCCACATGAGCCGGACACAGGGAGACACACGGAACCGGCTGGCTGTAGTTGCAGGTGCAGCGGCCCTGATGAACGTGCTCCCTTCATAGTCTTCGCGACATTCCTTTAAGCTGCGGGATACAGCAAAGGCAGCCTCATAACCGATGGCGCAGTCTGCGCCATTCATGATGCTCTGGGGGAAAGCTCATCCAGGAGCTTTAAGGTCTCGCTGGTAGCTTCTCCGTTCATGACATCGGTCAGCAGGTTTTTAGCTGCCACAGGCCGACACGGCACGGGACACACTTTGCCGCAGGTGTGGGTGTGGCACATTTCCACAAAGGCTCTGGTCATGTCAACCGGGCAAAGTCCTGGCGGACTGGACTCGATTCTCCGTTCCAGGTCTTTGTACAGCTCCTCGATCATGAGCTGAGCCTGGTTGGGACTGGTGATTTCAAACGACTCATAGTAGGTGTTCCTCCCTTTTTGTTAGGTGGCCATGGATGGGATCGCCACAATTTTGTTCAAAATGATGATGTTTCTCAAATACATTACTGCCTCTAAGTATACAGAGTGCCAGAGAAAAAGGCAAGCAAAAACTAACAAAAATTTTTATTTTCTAAAAAAGTTTGTCAGAAATAAAACAAAGGAAGCCGCATTCCGGGTCTTTGGACCTTTCATGCGACTCCCTTCTGGGTATCTTATAAACTTAAAACTTTTTCTCATATTATACAATAGACAGCCGCATGGTTTGAAATGACCGCAAGACCAAGTATACAATGCTTTTTGGGCAAGTCTTGTTTTTGTTTCAAGTTGAATCTTTTTTCTCAACAACTAAAATACCACAACCAGCAACATCTTAAACTGCTCCTGTCCATACACGGCATGCGGATGCTTTGCCGGCATAATGATGGATTCGCCCTTCGTGCAGTTCGTATATGCCTTGCCGTCGATGGTGATGCGGCCGACGCCGTCTAAGCAGGTCACGAATGCATCACCGCCCGGATTCGTGAGTGCTGATCTCCTCGTCCTTTGTCGAATGCGAAAGGGTAACGCAAGGCATCGTTCTGGGCGAGAGTCTTGCTGACTACCTGGCCTTTCTGGTAGAAACCTCATCCTTTAATGTGAGAACCTGGGACTTGTCGATATTTTTGATAAAGCTCATGATGATAAACCTCCTTGAATGTTGGATAAAATCTGCCCGTAACTGTTTTTATGCTAGCAGTTACATATGACTCTATTATAAAACGCAATAGCAAAAGAAAATCCGTTGTCCAGGCAACAAAATGTTGAAATAGAAGCTATGCTGCAAAATTTGTTGTTTGTGCGATATATGAGCAGTGACGAAAACATTCCTTTCTGTCAGGTTGACGCCTTTCTACTTTGCATTAGAATGAAACCAGCTGTAACGCATCAGAAAACCAGAATGGCAGATCTATTGGCACCGTTACGCGGTCAGGCGCATGCGGGACGGCAATGCCAGATTCTGACAGAAAGTTAACAGCCGTTTTGGAAAAATTGATGTGAATGTAGAAAATTTAACAAACACAGGAAGACAAACTGGTGGATAAGAAATAGCTTGCAATTGAAAAACACAAAGAGTGGAAAGGTAAGATCGAGGTCATCTCCCGTGCGAAGGTGACAACCCCGGAGGAACTTTCCATTGCCTACACTCCGGGTGTCGCAGAGCCGTGCCTGCTGATCGCGGAGGATGAGGACAAGGCTTACGATTATACCCGTAAAGGCAATCTGGTTTGCTGTCATCACAGATGGAACCGCGGTGCTGGGACTTGGCGATATCGGACCGTCTGCTGGTATGCCGGTTATGGAAGGAAAGTGCGCACTCTTTAAAACATTTGCAGATGTGGACGCGTTCCCGCTGTGTGTGGATTCTAAAGGACGTAGATACCATCGTCAACACCATTGCCCTGATCTCCAAGAGCTTCGGCGGCATCAACCTGGAGGATATTGCGGCTCCGCGTTGTTTTGAGATTGAGAAAAAGCTGAAGAGCGCTGTGACATTCCGGTCTTCCACGATGACCAGCACGGTACTGCTATCGTAGTAGGTGCTGCACTTCTGAATGCAGTGAAAGTAACCGGCAAGAAGATGGGCGAGCTCCGTGTTGTCATCAATGGCGCTGGTGCTGCTGGTGTGGCAATTGGTAAGCAGCTGATTGCAATGGGCTTTGGAAATATTATCATGTGCGACATCCACGGCATTATCTGTGAGGGCGATGCAAACTTAAATTCTGGTCAGGAAGAAATCTCCCACATCAGCAACAAAGAATAAAGAGCATGGAACACTTGCTGATGCCTTAAAAGGCGCTGATATTTTTGTTGGTGTGTCCAGACCGAACCTGGTAACCAGAGAAATGGTAGCAACCATGAACCACGGTATTGTATTTGCCATGGCAAACCCGGTTCGGAGATCATGCCGGATGAGGCAAAGCAGGCGGTGCAGCCGTAGTTGGTACCGGACGTTCTGATTATCCGAACCAGATCAACAATGTGCTGGTATTCCCGGGACTCTTCAAGGGCGTTCTTGCAGTACGTGCGAAAGACATTACCGAGAAGATGAAGATCGCGGCAGCGCATGCGATTGCTTCCGTCATTCCGGAGGAGGAACTGAATCCGGAATATGTCATCCCGTCCTCTTTTGACAAGCGGGTTGCCCTGGCAGTGGCCAATGCCGTAGCAAAGGCTGCTGTGGAGGAAGGAATCAACCGTGTGCCGTATGAAGAAATTAAATAAAAAGGATAGCCTGAAAAACTTATATTAAGATAAGAAGAAACTTATTTAGGTGGAAAATCGTTAAAAAACCGTCACATTTTTTTCAAGTGTGGCGGTTTTTTTGTATAAATGTGCACTAAACTGGCAGGTATGACAAAATTTTTATCAGTTATTTTTGTGAAAGTGCTCGATAAAAAAATGACATAAATATTTACAATGTGCAAGATTAACCATTTTTTAACGAAACATCTATTCATAATGGACAAAGTTAAAAAAATTGGGTATAATAGATGTTACATGCAAAAATGCAGAAAGAGGTGGGAACAGTGCATTATAAGAGAAGCGTATTCCGAAGTCTTGCCATGGTGACGCAGCTTGGTTTTCAGTGTGCTGACGCCGATCCTCCTCTGTGTTTACACAGGTTATCTGGTGGATTCCCATTTTGGGACGAAGCTCATGGTGCCGATGCTGATCCTGGGTGTTCTGGCAGGCGGACGCTGCGGCTGGGTCATGGCGAGAAATACTCTTTTGCAGGAGCAGAAAGAGGATGAGCGCTTACGGCAGCAGCAGAGTGCAGGGCAGGGACGAAGCGGAATCAGCAAACCAAAACAGCCAAGCCGCATTTTTCATGAAGACAGCAAAGGAGGCAGGTAACAATGGAGTGGCTGAGCAAGTCAACGAAAAGGCTGCTTGGCGGAAATGTCAGCCGGAATCATTTTTTACAATGTGATTCTGGTCATCCTTGCAGTCCTGCTTCTTCCGAAGGTTTCCTATCCGGTGGTTCCGGTCATTATGGGACTGGTGGTGGGAGCCTCAGGAGCCATTTGTATGCTGGTTCATATGGCGGTTATGACCGAGCGGGTGCTGGACAGCGGAAGTGAGAGCTACGCCAACAAATTTACCGTAGCGCAGGTATGCTGCGCAAGCTGGTATTTGTGGCGGTGTTTCTGATCTGCTGGAAAGTGCTTAAGATCGATCTTCTGGCAGCGGTGATCGGAGCCATGGGCATGAAAGCAGGCGCATACCTGCAGCCACTGGTTCACAGAATTTCCGCTGGAAAAGAACCGGAAGCTTCTGCTCAGGCAGATACTTCCGACAATGACCGGCCGGGGATATCATGAGAGAAAGGAGGAACCGTGAATGGGAATGCTGATTTCCAATGAGCCTGACTTTATGATACATGGGGTACTGAAGTATCAGTTATTTGGTCAGGACTTCTGGATCACAACAACGACCATAGGCATGTGGATCATCACAGCACTGATCCTGATTCTTGCGGTACTGGCGAACCGGACCCTCAAAAGGCAACGGACCAGCCGGGAACATTTCAGAATGTGCTGAGATGGCCTATGAGGCACTGCAGGGCATGACGGCAGGTATTCTGGGAGGCAATGCAAGACGTTTCATCAACTACATCGGAACGATCTTCGTATTTATCCTCTTCTGTAACCTGAGCGGACTGTTGGGCCTTCGTGCTCCGACCGCAGACTATGGCGTTACTTTCCTGCTTGGTATGTTTACCTTCTTCATCGTAAACTACCAGGGCATCAAGAACAGGGGCGTAAGACATTTTACCAGCCTGTTCGAGCCGACCCCGATCTTGTTTCCGATCAACCTGATCGGTGAGATCGCCAACCCGATTTCCATTTCCTGCGTCTGTTCGCAAACCTGCTGTCAGGCGTTATCATTATGGGATTATGGTACGGCATGATGCCGATCTTTACCAATATCGGTATTCCGGCGGCACTTCATGTTTACTGTGATGTATTCTCCGGTGCGATCCAGACATACGTATTCTGTATGCTGACCATGGTATACATCAACGACAAAATGGAATGAATGGAAAAATTTATTTTTTAGGAGGACTTAACTATGAATGGTATCTCAGGACAGGACTTTATCTTTGGTTGTTCCGCAATCGGCGCTGGTCTGGCAATGATCGCCGGTATCGGACCTGGTGTAGGACAGGGGGTATCGCAGCTGGTCACGGTGCTGCAGCAGTAGGCCGTAACCCGGGCGCGAAATCCGACATCACTTCCACCATGCTTCTTGGTCAGGCAGTAGCAGAGACCACCGGTCTGTACGGTCTGGTTGTAGCGATCATCCTGATGTTCGTTAAGCCGTTCGGCGCATAAGAAGAACGGACATTGCGCAGGCACGCGGCGGACAGCAGTGTTTTGCTGCGGAGTGCGTAATGAATTATAACGAAAGGAGGCGTAAGACTTGGACAGACTGATAGGATTTGATCCGCAGCTTCTGCATGACGCAGTGCTGACCGGTATCAACATCTTCATTTTATTCTTTGCATTGTCCTATCTGCTTTTCAATCCGGTGCGTGATGTGCTGGAAAAGAGAAAAACAGAAGATTGCCGGCGAGCTGGCGTCTGCTGCGGAAGACAAATCTTCAGCAGAGGCTATGAAGGCTGAGTACGAGGCAAAATTAAGAGACGTGAACAAAGAAGCTGAGAGCATTCTGGAGACTGCACGGCGTAAAGCCAAAGCCCGTGAGGAGGAAATGCTCGATGAAGCCAAGGCCGAAGCAGCCAGAATCATTGAGCGGGCTAACCGCGAGGTTGAGCTGGAGAAGAAGAAAGCTCTCGATGACATGAAACAGGAGATCGTAGACATCGCCGCATTCATGGCAGAGAAGGTTGTTGGAAACTCCATCGATGTTAAGATTCAGGATGCTTTGATTGATGAGACTTTGAAGGAAATGGGTGAACATACATGGCAAAGCTAGTTTCAAAGGTGTACGGCGATGCATTGTTTGAGACAGCCATGGAAAAAGGCTTGTGGATACTTTCTACGAGGAAACATCTGCTTTTGGCTCCCCATTTTACAGGCCAACCCGGAGCTCTTTTTCCGTTCTCGGAAATCCGCAGATCGTAAAAGAAGAGAAGGTTGCCTTATTACATCAGGTCTTTTTCCGGAAAGATTGCGGAGGAGCTGATGGGCTCTTCTTGAGCATCATTGTTGAGAAAGACAGACAGAATGAGATGATCTCGATTCTGGAATATTTCATCCAGAGGGTGAAGGAATTAAAAAGATCGGAGCTGCTTATGTGACCAGCGCAGTGGAGCTGGGCGCGGAGCAGAAGGCCGCTTTGGAAAAAAGACTGCTTGAGACCACCGGTTACGCAGTTTGAAATGCACTACGATGTGGATATGTCCCTTCTTGGGGGCATGGTCATCCGCATCGGAGACCGCGTAGTGGACAGCAGCATCAAGACAAAGGCTTTACGAGCTGAAGAAGGAGTTATCCGCGCTTCAGCTGGCATAATAAGTCGGAAAGGAACAGACAATGAATTTGAGACCAGAAGAAATCAGTTCTGTGATCAAAGAACAGATAGAAAAGTATTCTACCAAACTGGAAGTCTCTGATGTCGGCACCGTTATCACGGTTGCGGACGGTATCGCTCGAGTTCATGGACTGGAGAAAGCCATGCAGGGGTGAGCTTCTGGAGTATCCGGGAGAGATCTACGGCATGGTTCAGAACCTGGAGGAGGACAATGTAGGTGTCGTTCTCTTAGGTGATACCAGGAACATCAGTGAGGGAGATATCGTTAAGACAACCGGCCGCGTGGTTGAGGTCCCGGTAGGCGATGCCATGACCGGACGAGTTGTCAACGCGTTAGGTATGCCGATTGACGGCAAGGGCCCGATCGAGACTGACAAATTCCGCCGTGTTGAGCGTGTTGCTCACGGTGTAATCGAAAGAAAATCCGTAGATACCCGTTACAGACCGGTATCAAGGCAATTGACGCCATGATTCCGATCGGCCGAGGCCAGCGAGAGCTGATCATCGGTGACCGTCAGACCGGTAAGACTGCGATCGCCATTGATACCATTATCAACCAGAAAGGCCAGGGCGTTCACTGTATCTATGTTGCTATTGGCCAGAAGGCATCTACCGTTGCCAACATTGTAAGAACCTTTAGAGGAGTTCGGCGCTATGGACTACACCACCATCGTAGTTTCCACGGCATCCGACCTGGCTCCCTTACAGTACATCGCTCCTTATTCCGGTTGTGCGATCGGTGAGGAGTGGATGGAGAACGGAGAAGACGTACTGGTAGTCTATGATGACTTGACCAAGCACGCTGCCGCTTACCGTACCCTGTCCCTGCTTCTTAAGAGACCGCCGGGACGTGAGGCATATCCGGGCGATGTTTTCTATCTGCATTCCCGACTGTTGGAGCGCGCATCCCGTTGTCTGATGACTTAGGCGGCGGTTCCCTTACCGCTCTTCCGATCATCGAGACCCAGGCGGGCGATGTATCTGCATACATCCCTACCAACGTTATTTCCATTACCGACGGACAGATCTATCTGGAGACAGAAATGTTCAATTCCGGCTTCCGTCCGGCGGTAAATGCAGGTCTGTCAGTATCCCGTGTAGGTGGTGCGGCACAGATCAAGGCAATGAAGAAGATCGCGGCGCCGATCCGTACCGAGCTTGCTCAGTACAGAGAGCTCGCTTCCTTCGCACAGTTCGGTCCGAGCTTGACGCAGCAACAAAGGAACAGCTTGCCCAGGGCGAACGCATCCGTGAAGTTTTAAAGCAGCCGCAGTATCAGCCGATGCCGGTCGAGTATCAGGTCATCATTATCTATGCGGCGACAAAGAAATATCTCCTCGATATTCCGGTTGCAGATGTGCTGGCATTTGAGAAAGACTTATTTAAGTACATTGACAGCAAAGTACCCGGAGATTCCGGCAAGCATCCGCGAGGCGAAGGTTCTGTCCGGATACTGAAGCTTTGCTTGAAAAAAGCAATCAAAGAGTGCAAAGGCAGCAAGATAAGGCAGGTGATGTATCATGGCAACCATGAGAGATATTAAACGAAGGAAATCCAGTATTGAGAGTACCGAGCAGATTACCAAAGCCATGAAACTTGTTGCCACTGTAAAACTCAGAAATCCAGAACGAAGGCGGAAAATTCGAGACTGTACTTCAATCTGATGTACCAGACGATCCAGGAGATGCTGAAGAAATCCACCGGGATCCGGCACCGCTATTTAAAGAGTGGGGATTCGAAGAAAAAGGCAGTTATCGTCGTTTCTTCCAATCGCGGACTTGCCGGCGGATATAACTCCAACATCATACGTCATCGTGACGGAGGCGGGATCCCGAAAGAGGACGCCCTCATCTTCGCGATCGGGCGGAAAGGACGCGACGGACTCGCAAGAAAGGCTATGAGATCAAAGCGGATTACTCCGATGTGATCGACGAGCCGCTCTACTCCGACGCGCAGCAGATCTCAAAAGAGCTTTTAGCCATGTTTGAGAAGAATGAGATCGGAGAGATCTATCTGGCGTACACGGCGTTCAAAAATACCGTAAGCCAGATCCCGACGTTCTTAAAGCTTCTGCCGGTGGATCTTGGCAGAGGGCACAAAGGGCGAGAGCTAAAAGAAGAAAAAGCCGGATCTTCTCATTATGAACTATGAGCCGGACGAGGACGAAGTTCTGGATGCAATTATTCCGAAGTATGTGAGCAGCCTGATCTTACGGGGCATTCTTAGGAGGCCGTTGCCAGTGAGAACGGCGCGCGAATGACTGCAATGGATTCGGCGACGAACAACGCGGAAGAGATGATCGAAAACTGTCGCTGCAGTACAACCGTGCACGTCAGGGATCCATCACTCAGGAGTTGACAGAGATCATCGCGGGCGCAAATGCCATCGATGGTTAAAAGAAATATGAGTAATTATTTGGCAGACTTGCGTAAGCTTGCGGTGCTGGAGGTAATAGACAGCATACAGAGACGAGAAAGTCGGCATGATGTGCTGGGATAGATTTTACCGCTGGTCTGGTGGCTGAATAGTTATGGCTGCCTGGATATCAATGACGCCATTTCACCCAGGATGGGGGATCCTCACGGAAATCATCTCGGTGATGATACGGTAAGAGTTCCGCTCGGTCCCACCGACGGCAGCGGCATGGACCGTTGAGGTTGCATGGTGCCTTGGTGACGATACCGTAAGATGTATCGCAATGGGAACCACCGATGGTCTGCAAAGCCCCGTGGTATGGACGCCATTGCAACCGAGACAGGCGCCGATTTCCGTACCGGTTGGTGAGAATACGTCTGGGCCGGTGCCGGTTTCAATGTACTATCCGAGCTGATTGAAATATTGCGACAGAGCACGGCGGATATTCCGATTTACAGGCGTTGGTGAGCGTACCCGTGAGGGAAATGACCTTTACTATGAGATGTCCGATTCGGGCGTTATCAATAAGACGACCATGGTGTTCGGCCAGATGAACGAACCGCCGGGATCCCGTATGCGTGTGGGCCTTACCGGTCTTACCATGGCAGAATATTTCCGTGACGAAGGCGTGAAAAGATGTGCTGTTATTCATCGACAATATCTTCCGTTTCACACAGGCAGGTTCCGAGGTTTCCGCGCTGTTAGGACGTATGCCTTCAGCCGTAGGTTACCAGCCAACTTTACAGACAGAGATGGGTGCGCTCCAGGAGCGTATCACATCTACCAAGAACGGTTCCATCACTTCCGTGCAGGCAGTTTACGTGCCAGCCGATGACTTAACCGACCCGGCTCCGGCAAATACCTTCACCCATCTGGACGCGACGACCGTACTCAGCCGTTCCATCGTAGAGCTTGGTATTTACCCGGCAGTTGATCCGCTGGAGTCTACCTCCAGAATTCTGGATCCGCGTATTGTGGGTGTGGAGCATTATAAGGTTGCCCGCGGCGTACAGGAAGTGCTGCAGAGATATAAGGAGCTTCAGGATATTATCGCAATGCTCGGTATGGATGAGCTTTCCGAGGAAGATAAGCTGACCGTATCCCGCGCACGTAAGATCCAGAGATTCTTATCTCAGCCGTTCTTCGTAGCAGGACAGTTTACCGGTCATTCCGGAGCAGTATTTCCTGAATGCAGGTAATATCGACGACGGTCTTGCCTCGTGTGAAATAGGGGGTACGTCTATGGCTGATGGAATGAAATTAAAGGTTGTTACCCCTGACCGCGGTTTCTACGACGGAGAAGTCTCCATGGTAGAGCTGACTACCACCGAGGGTGAGATCGGTATATACCCGAACCACATTCCGCTGACTGCTGTAGTAGCGCCGGGTGTCCTCAAAATCCATGAGGACGGCAGTAAAAATTCACGTTGAATTTACAGCTTTTTTGTGTATAATAAAAGTAGTAGAAACAATGAAAGTCAGTGGAAGGAGCTGAAAAGAATATGGCAAATATTTTACCAGTGTCTGATTTGGAGAAATTATAATGAAGTCCTAAAAACTGTCACAAAAAGGAGAACCGGTATATTTGACCAAGAATGGCAGAGGACGTTTTGTAGTTATGGATTTTGAAGATTATGAGCGTGATCGTGCAGAGAAAAACTTCTTGATGAAACTGCAAGAAGCTGAAGAAGCAGTGAAAGACGGTGAAGGCTGGCTGGATCTGGATGAATTGAAAGCACTTGTGGGGGAATAAGATGTTAAAACTGCGGATCAATCCGATTGTTGCAAAAGATCTGAAGAATATCCGGGATTATATTGCTGAAGATAACGAAGCATATGCGGCAAAGACCATAAAGGAAATTTACGGTAAATTTGAAAATATTCAGATATTTCCAGGAATAGGATCAGGATCTTTCAAAACGAGTCAGCTTTCGGACAGATTATAAATATGCAATATGGGAAGATTATGTAATTATCTACAAGGTCGGAAACGAATATGTGGAAATTTATCGAGTAATCAACCGATATCAGGATATTACGAGAATCTTTGATTGAGAACACCGTTTAGTGCATAGTGAGAGACAAGCGTGTAAAAAACGGAGCGTTAGCAACTCGCTAACGCCCGTTTTCCATTCGTATAAAAAAATCCCGGCTCATTGTAGATCAGAGCCATGAACTCTACATCCTCATTGGAATTATTTTCAATGCTGTGGAACTGTCCGACCTCGATGATGCAGCAGTCGCCAGGGCCAACCTCTGGTGACAGACTTGTCGTTGTCGATGAAGTCAGCCTGTCCTTTTAAAATGTAATACGGCTCGGTGTCATGGACGTGCTGGTGCCAGCCTACGCTTGCGCCCGGAGGAAGTACCACCCTTAGCGTACATTCTGCCGTGACCAAAAACTCTTCTTTGGAAATGATGTGATGAACGTAAGCAGTGCCCTTGCCGCCGCCTAAGTGTTCCACCGCAACTGTGTTTTCTTTGCGAACCATAATTTCAGCCTCCTTAGTCTGTAATACCGTAACTGCCAGGTGTTTTACAGTTACGCGTTATCAAAAAGTATATCTCAAATTGAAACAAAATGAAATAAAATTATGGAAGATTACAGCCGCAGCATCCGGTATCCGACTCCGATATGGGTCTGGATCTGCTGAGGCGCCCGAGCGGATTCCAGTTTTTTGCGGAGCGTTGCCATAAAGACACGGAGAGAGGCTACATCGCTTTTTTAAAAACTGCTCCCCCTACATGCTCGGTGATATAGGTGTGGGTCAAAACCTTTCCCACGTTGCGGGCCATCAGGCACAGAAGCTTGTATTCGGTGGGGGTCAGGCCAGCGGTTCCTCGTTTAAGCAGGCGCATCCGGCAGAAAATCAATCTTCAGGGGGCCGTTGACAAACACGGAATCCTGCGACATGGTTTCGCATGAAGCTTAAGCGGCGTTGGGTCACGCGCAGGCGAGCCAGAAGCTCATCAACAGAAAAGGGCTTTGGTCAGGTAGTCACGGCCCCATTATCTAGTGCCTCGATCTTGTCCGTATCTTCGCTGCGGGCGCTGATGACGATGATGGGGGATGCTCCAGCTGCGGATCTGCCGGATGATGTCGATTCCGTCCATATCCAAAGTCCCAGGTCCAGCAGAATGATATCCGGATTGTGGGAAGATGCTTCGATCAGCGCAGTTTCTCCGTTTAGCAACAATACGT
>VOFC01005896.1_pt1 | contig 21126 bp, 37 predicted proteins | sample 5384161 | NCBI WGS metagenome assembly VOFC01 (sample SAMN12384722, study PRJNA508395) | human gut metagenome | isolation source: healthy gut B | host: Homo sapiens
AAAAAAAAAAAAAAAAAAAAAAAAAAAAAAAAAAAAAAAAAAAAAAAAAAAAAAAAAAAAAAAAAAAAAAAAAAAAAAAAAAAAAAAAAAAAAAAAAAAAAAAAAAAAAAAAAAAAAAAAAAAAAAAAAAAAAAAAAAAAAAAAAAAAAAAAAAAAAAAAAAAAAAAAAAAAAAAAAAAAAAAAAAAAAAAAAAAAAAAAAAAAAAAAAAAAAAAAAAAAAAAAAAAAAAAAAAAAAAAAAAAAAAAAAAAAAAAAAAAAAAAAAAAAAAAAAAAAAAAAAAAAAAAAAAAAAAAAAAAAAAAAAAAAAAAAAAAAAAAAAAAAAAAAAAAAAAAAAAAAAAAAAAAAAAAAAAAAAAAAAAAAAAAAAAAAAAAAAAAAAAAAAAAAAAAAAAAAAAAAAAAAAAAAAAAAAAAAAAAAAAAAAAAAAAAAAAAAAAAAAAAAAAAAAAAAAAAAAAAAAAAAAAAAAAAAAAAAAAAAAAAAAAAAAAAAAAAAAAAAAAAAAAAAAAAAAAAAAAAAAAAAAAAAAAAAAAAAAAAAAAAAAAAAAAAAAAAAAAAAAAAAAAAAAAAAAAAAAAAAAAAAAAAAAAAAAAAAAAAAAAAAAAAAAAAAAAAAAAAAAAAAAAAAAAAAAAAAAAAAAAAAAAAAAAAAAAAAAAAAAAAAAAAAAAAAAAAAAAAAAAAAAAAAAAAAAAAAAAAAAAAAAAAAAAAAAAAAAAAAAAAAAAAAAAAAAAAAAAAAAAAAAAAAAAAAAAAAAAAAAAAAAAAAAAAAAAAAAAAAAAAAAAAAAAAAAAAAAAAAAAAAAAAAAAAAAAAAAAAAAAAAAAAAAAAAAAAAAAAAAAAAAAAAAAAAAAAAAAAAAAAAAAAAAAAAAAAAAAAAAAAAAAAAAAAAAAAAAAAAAAAAAAAAAAAAAAAAAAAAAAAAAAAAAAAAAAAAAAAAAAAAAAAAAAAAAAAAAAAAAAAAAAAAAAAAAAAAAAAAAAAAAAAAAAAAAAAAAAAAAAAAAAAAAAAAAAAAAAAAAAAAAAAAAAAAAAAAAAAAAAAAAAAAAAAAAAAAAAAAAAAAAAAAAAAAAAAAAAAAAAAAAAAAAAAAAAAAAAAAAAAAAAAAAAAAAAAAAAAAAAAAAAAAAAAAAAAAAAAAAAAAAAAAAAAAAAAAAAAAAAAAAAAAAAAAAAAAAAAAAAAAAAAAAAAAAAAAAAAAAAAAAAAAAAAAAAAAAAAAAAAAAAAAAAAAAAAAAAAAAAAAAAAAAAAAAAAAAAAAAAAAAAAAAAAAAAAAAAAAAAAAAAAAAAAAAAAAAAAAAAAAAAAAAAAAAAAAAAAAAAAAAAAAAAAAAAAAAAAAAAAAAAAAAAAAAAAAAAAAAAAAAAAAAAAAAAAAAAAAAAAAAAAAAAAAAAAAAAAAAAAAAAAAAAAAAAAAAAAAAAAAAAAAAAAAAAAAAAAAAAAAAAAAAAAAAAAAAAAAAAAAAAAAAAAAAAAAAAAAAAAAAAAAAAAAAAAAAAAAAATAGTAATGCTAATAAAGGTGAAAAAAGTAAAGTGAGAGTGTGGTTGTTATAGAAAATGAAAGTGCTGCAAACACCGAAAAAAGATTGTTACGAATAAAAATATGTGGTATACATATCTTATATGTTGACTAGAACAATAGATATTTATCAATTGTCGCATTGATGAAAAAGGAGCATTCATGGAAACGGTAAAAGATATTAAAGACTTTAAGCGTTTTATAGAATTGAATAGGGATAAATATATATGCAAGGCTGAGAATGCGAATGACATGCTCATAGATGATGAATAGATGCAAAAGAAATAATAGTGAACAATGGAAAATGGTGGCTTCTATGTTATTATTATATAGTAGATCTTTTAAAAAAAAAAATTGTTGCCGATTATTATTTCATTCCTATTTGGGTTTGGCAATATGCGAACTGTGAGCCATATTAAAGGAAAACATTCAAAATGCTGTTGTATGGGCGCTCTGTTCGCCAACCAAATCATTACAACAAGGAGGAGTCCAAATGGACAAGAATAGTTTAGCACATACAACATGGAACTGCCAATATCATATAGAATTTGCACCTAAGTTTAGTAAGAAAGATTATATACAAGCAAATAAGAGCAGATATAGGTCATATATTAAGCGAATTGTGCAAAAAAGAAAGGGTGTTGAAATAATAGCAGCGGAGTGTATGCCAGATCATGTTCATATGTTTGTGAGTATACCACCAAAATACAGTGTGTCAGAAATAATGGGATATTTGAAAGGAAAAAAGTTCTTTGATGATATTTGATAGACATGCAAATTTGAAGTACAAGTATGGAAACAGACATTTCTGGTGCAGAGAGGCAAAAAATGCAAAGAAAATTGAAGAATATGTAAGGAATCAGATGCAACAAGATCTGGAATATGATCAGATGTCACTGAAAGAGTACATAGACCCGTTTACGGGTGAGCCAGTAAACAAGGCATAAGCTAAAGCCCTTTAGGGCTTGCCTGTGGTAACTATGCGCATGGAAACTCTGTGTCATATATAAACCGCCTACCAGACGTGCGCTGTATTCTGCGTCAGAACCACTTTCAAATCGTACCGACACTACGGTATATTCTTTGTATCTCCTTCCGGCACGATCTTCTTCACATTTTTCTTCAATACATCATCCGGAATATTAATATATTCGGTATAGAAGGCTTCCGTTCCGTCATATGCCAGTTTTTTTGCTGGCGATCTGCTTATCACCGACCATGACCTTAATTGTTTTCCATTGTCTTCTTTCGCAAACTGGCATAACAAAGCGTTACCTTTATCCGGATTTACAATAAAGTTATAAGTGAAATATCCACCTGCTTTTGCATACCGTGTACTTCCGCCATCCGTAATCGTGCCGGCAACTGAGTCTTTTTCCTGTAACTGATGAATGACATCTCTTTCGTACTGTCCATATCCCGGCTGCGTAGAATCAAGAATACTGGCATCAAGACGTCCGTTTTCTTTTTGCTGTAAGGATCTGTTTTTCGTCACTCTCTGTATACTTTGTATCAAAATACCAGTAGATTCCATAACGCTCATCATTTAATTTGTTAAATGGAACGAACTGCAATCCACCATTAAATGTTGTGTCCGCATTGGTTCCCTTCAATTTAAATGCTAAGGTACCACTCGTTGTATCTTTCACAAGATAATTGTCAATATGATCGATAAATTCAATCGTCGACATATCTTCCTGAATGGTTAATGTTTCATTTCCCAATGGTGTTGCCGCTTTTGACTCACCATACTTGATCGTAATCTTCTGATTCTGATCACCAACTACTTTATATAATGGGGCTGTCAGATTAGCACCTGCCCAGGTAGTTGAAGCCATCTTTTCTTTTTCTAATCTGGCTGCAAGAACAGTCGGACCATAACGGAACGCAAATACCGTATTGTTATCCGGAAGCCCGAAAGCATCTACTGACATCGGATATTCCATTGTAACAACATCCCCATCTTTCCACTCACGATCAAGAAGAATGTAACCACCTGAGCTGAATGCCGCTTTCTCTTCCTGACCATTTACCGTAACAACAGCTATGCCATGCATCCAGTCCGGAACGCGCAATGCCAATGCTGCGGAAGGAATTGTACTGCCATCTTTTGCATTAACTGTAAATGTCGCTTTGTCTGATTTCGTTACATCGACTTCTGAGTCACAACAAGATTTTTTCTCTTCCCATGTTACTTTAGAAGAAACATACTGATTTACGATCAAGGTATCATTAGCATGAAAATAAATACTATCCCCCAATTTCGTAAAGTTCTCCATGCCACTTCCGGTACAGCACCAGAACATGTTTTTGGCCGGATCTTCATTGCCAAATGTCTTAAAGTAACCGGTAGCCATCGGAATGAAATAAGCAGCGGCTCCACTCTCGGATTTTACAGCACCCATGATAGAGTTGCGAAGAGTTGTCTCATAATAATCCGCATATTTCTTATCACCTGTTACTTTATATAACTCTTTTGCCATTTTCAGCATATTATGTGCACAACAGCTTTCGCAGTTCGTCTGTGTTCTTGTTCCGTCCTGATTATTGTCTTTGCGGAAATGTTCCATAACACTGACGCCACCTGTTATATAGGCATGTCTTGTAACCGCTATGTCAAAGAACTTCTCTACATTTGTCAGATAAGCTTCATCATCCTTTGTTAATTCACCTGTCTGTTCCAAAACAACATATCGTTTTAAAGCACCAAGGAACTTAGGAATCGTTGTATTGGCATGTTTACCATTTAAGCAGTTTTTTACCACCTTTGGCTACAGTCTTATAAAGATTAGGTTCATCAAACTTGTGCGCAGCTTCCAGATGCTTACTGTCTCTAGTGCATAAATACAACTCATACAGGCAATCATTCATTCCGCCATACTCTGTACCAAGAACCCTACCTTGTGTACCAGCATCCCATTTGCTAACACGATTATAAATCCAGTCGCCTAACTTCTTTGCAACTTCAAGTGCATGCTTATTACCTGTGTATTTGTAAGTATCAACAAGCCCTGTAAGCATCTTATGCATGTTATACCACGGTACCCATGTTTTTCCGGTTGTTTTACCTTCCAGAATATCAAATTGTTTTTTCCACATATCCTTCCGTCTCTATCTTGGCACCAAAGATAAATCCTGTTCCTAATTTATTCTGGCACTCTGCCAGTCCTTTAATCAGTTGTTTGGATTTTTCTTTCAGATCAGCATTTCCGGTCGCTTTCACAGCCTGCGCTATCGCCGTAAGATAATGTCCGACACTATGACCGCCAAGCCAGCCATCTTCCCAGCCACCGTAAGGAGCAATTTTTTCGTGTCAAGTCCTGCTGTCTCACGGAATCTTGATAACAGACGATCATTATCAAATTTCTTCAAAAAACTCAATATCCGAATTTTGTGCTGTAAGATAATAATCATCCAGAAGTTCCACCTGATCTAGCGCAAATTCTTTGGTTGGTCCCATCTCGGACTCTGCCAGAACAACAAACGCAAACTTTCTCGCCTTTGCATAATCTCCCATCTTCACTGTTCCCTTCAATGTAACTTCTTCATCCGCTGCTCCTTTTTTTTCGGTCTTGTAACCTTTTCCTTCATTAGAAAGAACTGACGGATTAGAGGATTTCAAGAAATCGTAGTTCCTGAAGCTCTATCGTTGTTAATGTAAGATCCGATGTAATATGCTTCTCCGTAAAAAAGAAGGGATGCTGCATCAGACGTTACCGCCTTCTGTGTACTAACCGTGTCACTGCTTTCTGTTTCTGCTGCCTGTGCAGTCATCCCTCCACCGGATGCCGCTGTTCCACCATCATGGCGCCTGCCAACATGATAGCCAGACCGCTCTTTGCCCATTTTTGATATCTTCTGACATTCATACGTTCAAACCTCCATACATTTTTTTTAAAAACTTAGTAATCTTACTATTGCATATAGTAAGTGATAAGTAAATAAAAAAAAAGTGATACATTTGGTTTGAAAAAGTAAGATTATTATACTATACTATTTTTATACATTACCTGCTTACAGTTGCATTAAACGCTTCCATAAGCTAAAAGGAGGATGTTTGAAAATGGAAAATATTATAATTTCTACTGCTGCCCAGGTATCTTATAAATATAATGGTCTGTTTGAATCCAGCTCACCCGACTGGATCCATATGTCTCGGACACTGAAAGAATACCAGCTCATTATCGTAACAGAAGGTACTTTACACATAGCAGATTCAGAAAAAAGACTATACGGTAAACCAAAATGAATATTTAATTATGAAACCAGGACATCAATATGGAACGGCACCCTCCCTTTGTTCTTTCTACTGGCTTCATTTTGAATGTCCGATGTTGCACATTAAGGATGAAGCCATTATTACACTCCCCCGCTGCGGTTCTCTATCCTCTATGAACCGCATCACTGCCGTATTCTCCCAGCTTAATGATGTCAACTTTACCTACCGGGACAAACGGACAAACAACTTCTACGCAATGAATATTTTACTGGAACTATATAATCAGATACAGGAAAGTCTGTTATCACAACATTCCTTTAAGGATTATTTATTACAGAATGTAAAGAATTATATTAAATGGAATCAGGCCTATCACCTTACCGTAGCCGGTCTGGCAAACTACTTTGGCTATCATCCCAAATATCTTTCGTCGCTCTTTCACAAAGAAACCGGCATGACATTAAAGCAGTATCTCATCAATGAGACAATGGAATATGCCAAAGTAGAATTATATAACACAAACCGGAGTATTTTGTCTATCGCACTAAGCCTGGGTTTTTTGTGATGGGCATGCCTTTTCTTATGCCTTCAAACATCATACCGGCATGACACCAACACAATACCGGAACAGCCACCATCCGATCTTCCGCAATAGTGACTGACGTAGTCTGCCCGCTAACTACTTGAGATGGTCATATGTGTCCCATGGGGAGATATTTTTATTTTAGGAGAGAATTGTATCGAAAAAAAAAAAAGAGAAAAACAAGAGCGGAAAAGTGAAAGCCAGCCAACATGTTTTATAATGCATTGGATTCTTTCGCAGAAAGGGGAAATAGGCATGAAAAAAAAAATTTATTTATTATTATTTCTTTGTGCATGCATTACGTTGTGTGTCAGAGTAAATGGTGGAATATTCATTATCCAAAGTTAGAGGGCGAAAAAACAGAGTCTTGTAATAAAATCATTCTATCGCATATTAAAAACTGATGGGAGAAATTGATTTGAAACAAGAAGTTGCTATCACATTAAATTATGATGTCAAAACACGAACGGATAAAAGAACAGATTTTTGAGCAAGAAGATCAGTTTTACTTAGAAGATGGAGATATAAATGTTCGGTTAGCAATTCCGGCTGGGTCATATTATTACCAGTATGTTAAGGTGGAAAAAGGCACATTACAAAAATTGACAAAGATAGACACGTATGCTATACTGAACAAAAAAATAGGGGAGGACGTTATGTATAAGATTGTTATTTGTGACGATGATAAAAATTTTATTTTCTATATGAAAGAAATGCTTTTTGCGATGCGACTTGAGTGAGCGTCAAGTTACCTTTTATGAAGTTACGTCGGGGGAAGAGTGTCTTCTTACAGTAGAGAATGACATCTTGTGACTTGATCATTCTTGATATGCAGATGAGTGGAATGGACGGACATGCCACAGCAAAGCAGTTCAGAAAATTATTTCCGGATTCTTTATTAGTATTTTGTTCTGGTGTATCAAAACCTACGGATGAATCATTTAAAACCACGCCTTTTTCGATATTTGCGGAAAAATTATGGAGATGACAAAATGTTATTGGAGTTGACCGCAGTAGTAGAGAAAATGAAGCAAATGAAAAAAAGAACCTATGTAATGGGGAAAAAGCACATGAATATAGTGAAGGTGTATCCGGATGATATTTTATACATAGATGATTATAAGCGCGGAAGCGAAATCCATGTGCAGGAGAATTATAAAGACTACTCATTTGAGGATAGGATTACGACAAAAGAAGCTGGCAGAGCTGTATACGGATTTGAAGGGATACGGTTTTTGAATATGCCCATAATAGTTATATTGTAAACTTAAATCATGTCGTTAAATTAAAATCAGAGGGTGTGATAAAACTATCAAATGGGGAAGAATTGAATGTTTCACGTTCCAGAATGCCAGAGTTCAGACGGGCACTGGCTGCGGTAATGAGTGAAAAATATAAATAAAAACGGAGGATAAAGTGAAGGTATTAAGTGTTATAATAAGCTGCATCATCGATGTGTATTTGTTCCATTTGTTTTTCAAAATTATTTTAGCAAGAGAAAGTTCTTTGCTGATTCAGTATTAAAAGAAAAGAGCTGTCAAATCGGCATCGTTATTCTATTAACCATATGCAACCTTTTTGGGGAATGGGGATGTTAATATTTTAATTACGCCTGCATTATTTTTTCTTGTATACGGTTTTAGAATTTCAGGGAAAAAGTATGCTATCGTTTGTTATGCTTTGCTACGATGTTTTGCGTTTTGTGTGGATGTGAGTTTTTATTTATGCTTTTGGTACATCCGGATGCATCGGATTACAAAAATTCCACATTGATTATGATTTTGATGCTTGTCATTAAATTTCTCACCTATATACTGGTTCTGATTACGAATCAAGCAATAGGCAAACGAAAGAGAATACAAGATTCCAAAATATTTATTATGTATATGATGATTCCGGCTGCAAGTTTATTTGTTATGATAATTGTATTCTATTCGGGAGCAGTTCATCATATGGAAGGGTATGCGAGTGCATTCCTTGGGGGCAGTGTTGCGGTCTTGTTGCTAGGAAATGTAATGAGTTTTTATGCATTTGAACGGTATTCGGAGCGATTATATGAAACGATGGAACAAAATATCGTAATTATAAAGCAGAAAAAAGACTTGGAATATTATATGCAGATATCGGAAATTGACAAGAAAACAAAAGGAACTGATTCATAATATTACGAATCAGATAAAGATGATTTATGTCTTTGCAAAGGATGGCAATACGAAAGAGATTTTAGAGTTGACGGATAGTATTGGTGAAGAAATGGAAAAGGATTCCAGGATGGTGTACTGCGACAATCCGGTATTAAATTCATTGTTAAATGAAAAAAGAGGGGAAGCAGGGAAGCAGGGATTCATACAGACTTTTATGTAGAACCTGAGTTCTATTACAACATGTGGCACCAATGGATTTGATTTCCATGCTTGGCAATCTTTTGGATAATGCGATTCGTGCGGCTGCGGAGACACACGGGGAAAAGTATATTAAGAGTTACATTTATATGAAAGAAGTAGGCGGTTTCTGCGTCATAAAAATCACGAACCCATTTGAAAATATAAAACATACGCAGGATGGAGATTTTTTGCTACTACAAAAAAGATGATGGCATGCATGGAATCGGACTTCATTCCGTGCGGCGGATTGCAGAAAAAAATATGGTGGATGTTTGATGTGTACGGCAGCGGATAAAACATTTGAAACGGTGTTGCTAATCTCCACTGATGAAGAAATATAACAGGAATCTGATAGTACTGCTTAGAGTGGTCTATCAGATTTTTTTGCTTTTTTTGCAAAAGTGGCCCCTCATTCTGCCAAAATTGTCATTTCTATTGAATATTTTGTTGAAATATGTATAGTAAAAGGCAAAAAAAGAAATATGTGCATTGGCTACGTGTTTCAGAAAAAGGAGAATGATAGTTAAAAAAAGAATTGGTAAAAGTAAATTTGGTATTTTGAACTGTTTAGCGTTGGTTTTAGTAACGGCAACAGCGAATGCAGCATGTGCTTGGTATTTTCACCAGCCGGAATTTTCCAAAAGAAGCAAATGCGTTGAGAAAGCATTACAATGATTGAAAAAATTGTTAATAAACTTTTGATACTCAAATTAAGAGTGGTTTACTAAAAGATGAAACAATACCAATTTACCGCTACGGTTATATCTCTATTGATAGAAGTGACGATAAATGTAATTCTGTCACTGCTCATTGGTTTTGCCTTGGGGAGATTGGTATTGTAATATTGTTTAATCTGATATTTATACCATTACGGGGATTCTGCGGAGGATGGCATGCTGGAAAGTCATGGCTGTGTACTATGACATCCGCAATTGTTTTATTGTTTTCAGTTTTTGTTGGGAAAGACCAATTATTTCAATATGGTACAAATTTGTGGATGATATTGATGGGAATATCCTGTTTGACCATATGGTTTTCTGGCACCTATGGATAGCGAAGCAAAAAGACTGTCTGATGAAGAAATCGTCTATTATAAAAAAGTAACCGAGGAATCTTGTTTGTAATACTTGTGCTTTTTTTGTACTGTTTGTTTATTTTAATATCTTTCGACTGGCAGGAGTTTTATGTTATGTAGTCTATGTACAAAGCGCTTCCTTTGTTATTTGCATTTTTGATAAATGATAGGAAAAACAGAAAATAGAGATGGAGGAAAAGAAAGTGAAAAGAGCGAAAGGGAACAGAAAAGTAATTATTAGTGGAGTGTTAGGGAGCATTGTTATTTGCATCCGTTTCTGAAATTAATTTAACAAAAATGAAATAAAAGCGGATGCTGTATCTGTAAAGGCAGATATTACAAAGGAATTGACAGAAAAGAGAAATTCCTTTGTTAAACAGTTTGCGTTATCCGATGGAAGTTTTACGGCAGTTGCATATTCGATGCCGGTTCACTATAAAAAGAAAGGTGTCTGGAAAGAAATTAATACGACACTTGAAATCAGGAAAGAAACAATATAAAAACAAAATCTACAGATTTATCGATTAAAGTGTCCAAAAAAGGCGAATAAAAAAGTCAATGATTACCTTTAAAACGAGGTTCTGATTGCTTATCCTGGTCATTGAATGGGAAAAAGATGAAAGCGGTGAATGTAAAATCAGCAATCCAAAGAAAACCAAACAAACCGATGTATTAAATCAAAATGTGGTTTTTATCCAAAAGTGTTAAAAAAATACAAGCATCACCTATAACATTTTCCCAGAACGTGTGCAGGAAGTTATTACGGTGTCGAAAAAGCAGAAGGCAAAGAAGTGGACGTTCAAAATTAATGCAGGAAAAAATGAAAATCAAGGGTAAAGGAAATCAGGTATATTTCAAAACGAAAAAGGGCAAGAAAAAATACCAGCGTCTACATACAATTGTGACCGATGCCAAACGGAGTTTCTACTTCTAAAGTAAAAAGTGAAATATAACAAGAAGAAAAAGACACTTACCGTGACCCCATCAAAGAAATGGTGGAACAGTAAAAAGAGAAAATTCCCTGATGGAGATGCGAACCAGTTATCTGACGGATAAACACAGCAGAAATGTAAAAGTAGGAGCAGCCTACAGCGGAGCACCAAATGGAACATTTACCTATGATAAATCACTGCTTTTACAGGCGAATAAATGTATTGGATTTGTTCAGATGTCAGCGATAGCAGATTTTTAAAAAGCCGAATGCACAGATACGAAGTGCATCGTTACATATTCTAAATAAAAAGACATTAAAAATGGGTGCGGGCAAAACGTATGATATTGATGTGCACAAGGTAAAAGATAAATGGTCTGCGAAAAAGCTGACGTTCAACAACCGTCCGGCTTATGAGGCAGAGGCAGCAGCCAAGACCGGCATCCAGAAAAAAGAAGTTATTCACTGGATGTGACAGCACTTGTGAAAGGATGGCATCAGGGAGAGAATAATTATGGTGCCAGTCTGGTTGCAGAAAATACAAATCGCACATATCAGGCGGAATTAGACAGAAATCCGTATTTTACCGTGAATTATGAAGTGGTAGGATTTGATGGAGCTGTTCAGTTAAAAGAAAATGAGCCAATTACCAGAGATATTATCACAGAAGGTCAGGAAAACTATTTCTACTTTGACACGGAACCGGGCATTGCGTATGAGGTATATACCGATTCTGCCATGGATACGCAGGCAACCATGTATGACGAGAGTAAAGAGCGGGTTGGCTATGCGGATGATACCGGAACGAACAAAAACTTTTCTTTTGTGGGCAGTTACAACAAAAGACGTTATATAAAGGTTAGTGCAAAGACAAAGCAACCGGCAGTTATACGCTGCATTTGAAAAAAACGTTTTGCCATTCCGGAAGTGACAGGGATAAAAGGACAGGACAGTTATACATTGACATGGCAGCCGGTCGAGCATGCCAAAGAATATGTTGTCTGTATTTACGATGGAAGCAGAAAAATCGGAGAAACGATTGTGACCGGCACAAGTTATGAGTATCTGTATACAAATGACACAGTTAGAAAAACACTTGGCTTTACCGTTACGGCAAGAGAAAATAAAACGCTGACCGGAGAAGCTTCACGTATGGTTTACAACACGGCAAGCCAGTCGGAATGGGTCTATCAGACACCGATGGAGAAATCACGTAAAAATGCATCGGTCGTAACAACAGGTGAGAAATTATATGTACTTGGCGGTGAGAATAAACCGGTACAGGTGCGAATGCAGCAGCACTCAAGCATATTTATGTATTTAATGCGGAATCCAAAAAATGGACAACAAAAGCAGATATGAAAGAAGCAAGAACCAATTTGGCAACAGCTGTTTGCGGAGGCAAAAGTATATGTTTTTTTTCGAAGGCTGGGGCAACGGATAAATTAGATGTATATGACTTAGATGCGGACACATGGGAAAGTGCTGTTATGCCGGGAACCAGTACGATTCTTGGTGCAGTTTGTGGATAACCGTATATTTGTGTTGAAGGAAGAAGGAGGGCATATATTGGGTCGAGTATCTTCCGGAAGATAATGCTTTGAAGAAGCCGGAATCGTGTGCCCTTATACAACTTCAGCTCACTTTGCTACACCAGTGGTCATCAGTGGAAAAATTTATATGGTAAAGGAAACGGAAACAAAGAATGTTTTTGTATATGATGCTTATTCCGATGAGTGGGGCGAAATTTCAGCAATGAATTTAACCAAGAAGGAATCGTTGCTTTCTGTCTGTGAAAATGAACTTTACAGCATGGGTGGCGAAATGACAGGCTTTGGTGTGTGTTGGATGTGGTAGAGCAGTATACAATCAAAGCTCAAACGATAAAAAGCAGATGACAATTAATCAGGGAGAAATTTACGAACTACAGGTAACTGCCGGAAAGTTAGCGAAAGCTCAGAGTCAGATTGTAACATTATCCGTTGATCCTGATAAACTGAACTTTCAATCCGCATCTTCTTTTTGAGGAAGAAGCGGATTTGAAAGAGGAGTTGATGGGGTAAAACTCTTAAAATATCAACCGAAAAAGGCGTTATGGTTCTAAAGTTGACAGGAAGCATGGAACGTGGGAATTCTTTGTGAAGCCTATCAATCGGTTCCGGTAGAAGCTAAAATGGATGGAAAGACAACCGTTGAAATTACTTTTGACCGAAAGAAAACAGGCTTAGAAAGAAGGAGAGTTCATGACAAAAGAACGATGGATAGTTGTTGTCAGCATTATGATGTGCATTCTTGGATGTGTTTGCTTTTGGCTGGTACAAAAAAATATCCATAAAGAACAGCAAACGAAAACAGAAGAGAAAAAGTATTTATAAAACTTTGAGTGAATCGGATAAAAAAGGCTGGGCGGACATTTATGCAAAACTTTATGAAGAGTCTGCGGAAAATGTATCGCGGATATATCAAAAGACAAACGACTGGGAAAAGACAAACAAACAGCTGGAAAAAGAGTTTTTACAATCGATGAAAATATAAAGTACCAGATGCAGAAAAGAAGGCTATCGCTTAGAAGATTTGGAAAAGCAGAAAACTGTCGGTACAGACCGGAAAAAAGCGATGGAACTGATTCGGGCAAAAGGAAAAGCCTCGGACAATCGGAAGTGGTCCGATGTGGTAAAGAAAGAGGAACTGCAGGCGGCAGAAAAGACCGAGGTTCGAAATAAAAAAGACATAACAGGAAGAAGAGGAGTTTAAATTTATGAGAGACTTAAGAGCAGTGATTCACGGAATTACAACAGCAGTTTTTGTGGCGTGGCAGTTTTCTCCTGCAGCACCATCAGTAAAGCTGCCGGAGAAACTTATCAGACAGCAGTGGAGGCAGCCTATGGAGATACTTTCCGTGGCGTCTATGAGAACTATCTTGCCGGTTCCCCGTTAGAGGCAGAGAATCCGGACGGTGTTGATACGGCAAGCGGACGGCTCATGCTTTCCCGTACCGACCTTTCCTTAGAAGGAACGGGCGGGATGGACTTGAGCTCAACCGCTATTATGACAGCAACGAAGCCAATCTCGGACATGCAACCGTCGAATATTTAGACAAACTCGAAATTGACACGGTATGGGTTAAATACCGGACACAGGACAAAAAAAGAGCACAAAATCCTTGTCAACCGTGCCCTGTTATCCAAACATAAAAAAGCGTTAAAAGACCTCTTAGTTTCTTATGAAGTGGGCGAGGCTCACCGCAATGTAGAACAGGATGGGGAGGATGCGATTGAAACCAAAACCCAGCGGACGAAGATTGTCAGCCGGGAAGGGCATGACGTATATGGGATTGCCAGCGGATGGCGCTATGACCTTCCGTGGATTGAAACCGTAACACTGGCAGAAGAAGAGGGCTGGGGAAAAAATCCCGCTTATCTTCATTATGGAAGTGCCGGTGTGATTGGGATTGAAACGAATGCCGATGCGGCAGCAAAACTTACGCAATCCAAGGACTGAGTGGCTACTCTTACGAAGATTTGAAATTGGAGGATTTTAAGCAGACCGTGGATGGCATTTCCTGTACCTACCTGCTTCGCGATAAAACCGGACTTCGCACCTATTTTAACGAAGACGGTGTTGTTGTGCTGCAAAAGACGCCCATGACAATGCCATTACCTATACATACACCGATGCCATTCATTTGGCAGCCATTACCGATTCTGTCGGACGAAAGATTGTATTCCATTACGAGGGAGACGGTGATGATAAAGTGCTGAAAACCGTTACCGTGCAGGGAAAAGAAGCGGCAGGTGGCGTAACCAAGAAAACGATTACTTATGAAACGGAAGGAAAAACATACACGCCGCACCACGGAGATGTGTTAAACGGCTTTGTGCTTACGGCGGCAACCGTCGATGGAAGCCGGGAAACCTATACCTACCGGACCGTGGAACGGCTGATGAATACCTCTGGAGCGGGAATCGCTTCCCAGCGAGTTTCCACCAATCAGAGCTATCTTCTCACAAAATGTAAGGCAAACGGCAGTGAGACCCACTATGAGTACCGTGCCTGCTCGCTGCGCGGTGAAAAAGAAGTGGGAACCGGGCAGAAGAGGGATGTGGTGACGGAGCAGTTTTATGTCACCAGAGAGTATGAAAAAAGACAATAAAACCGGAAAGAAATCAAACGGTACAAAGTATGACTATTTCCAGAAAAAAGGAACCGACGGACTCCGTTCCTATGACGATTTCAGGGAGCGGGAAAAAAGACGATAAAGGCAACTGGAAAACCGCTTATGAAGTCTGGCAGTACGGAAATGACGGACTCCGCACGGTAACGGTTGTCAGCAGCTTTAATCCGAACAAATATAAAACCAACAAAAAGTATTACGATTATACCTATAAGAAATCCAAAATCAACCCGGATACCTTAAGGCTTAAAAAGGATACCAAGAAAAACGTCAGCCTTTATGTATATAATGAAAATAAACTTCTTACCAATGAGATTCACTATGGCAAAGAAAAAAGAAGAAACCATAACCTCTTATGATAATAACGGCAATGGTTCTCTTGTGGTACTCGAAACCGACAAATCGTATGGAAAGAGCGGCAAAGCAGTTACGACAAAACAAGGGTATACTTATGACCGCTGCCGAAACGTTTTAACTGAAAAGGCAAATGCCGCTTATCAGAAAAAGAATCAGGGAAAAGAACACCTTTACACGACAAAGCTATACATATCCGGCAGGAACATATCCGGATTCGGACGGTGCCTTTGTCTGCCCGGTGCCTACTCAGGAATCATACAGCGGGGCAAAGACCAAAAACCGCATGGTAAGCACGATGGCGGCAAACGGTGTGGATTATGCCAGCATATCCGAGCAGAAAAGTGTAAACGGCGGTGCATACCGGACACTTACCAAAACGGATTTTACCTACGATGAACATGGCAACGAAACACGGGGCAGAGTTTATCCTTCCTACGATACGGACGGCGAAAAGAAGTAATTCAGAATGACTACACCTTCAATGCACTGGGCCAGCAGACCCAGACGAAGGTCACGCTTACTTCTGCGAAAAACCCATCCGATAACCGAAGTTATGTGGAAGAAAAGACAACGTATGATTCTTTTTGGCAACGAGCTTTCCTACACCGATGAAAACGGACAGACCTCAAAACTTCTTATGATGAGGAAACCGGTGAGGAAACCGAAACCATCCGTGCCGTGGGAACCGCGTATGAATCAAAGACAAGGAATATACCTCCGCGGACGGTTTAAAAACCATGACGGTCGATGCTTACGGACAGGTTAATATCAGTATTCAGGACGGCTTTGGCAACACGCTGATAAGCAAAGATGAGGCAGCCGGCACCTGGACCGAAAGCACCTATGAGTATGGCAGCGAGGACAACGGCGGAAGCGAAACCGAAGAGACAGAAGACGATGTCGACGAAGAAAAAGAAGAAACATCCGTCTTCTGGAAGAAAAAACATACACATTTGAGCCGGACGAAAAGAAATTCATTGTCAATGAAAACGGAGACCGTGGCAAACTTTTACATGACCGGAAAAGGCAGTGAACTGTTAAGCGGCAGCAAACACTTTTATGACGACCTCGGCAATGAGATTGGAAGTGCTGAATTTATGAATGGAGAACTGGATAAAGCCCACTGCACTTCCTTCAATTCAGTAAAAGTGAGACCGAAGTAACCGGCGAAGAAGACGAGGCACAGACGATTACCACCGGTTATGAAAAGGAAATCAATCCGTCTTCTTATACCGAAGAAGTTGACCCGGCAAATTTTTACGACCAGTTTAACGATTCGGTGTTAAGTGAAACGATTACAAAAACCGTAACGGATGCCGAAGGCAGCACCCTTTCCCAGACGACTAGTTATCTTCGGGGAAAAAAATAAGACGGAAACCGTTACCACGTATGAAAATGATGACTTTGGCAGAACGATCAAAGAAAACACGATTCAGAAAAAATATCAGGATGGCAGATGGCTTCCGTCTTATGAGACAGAGGTTTCTTTATACTTACGATGAAAACGGAAATGTAACCGAAACCGAGACAAAGAGCCGAAAAGAAGGGGAAACCGACTGGCAGACCCAGAAAACAAAAGCCGTCTATGACAGCAAGGGACAGGTTAACAAAAGAATACAGTCCGCGTGGTGTCAAAGAGAACGTGGCGGCAGCATATACTTATGACCTTTTGGGACGTAAGATCAAAAGAAGAACTTCCGCAGAACAAGACAGACGGAAGTGCCGGTTACCAGACCGTAGTAAACGAATATGATAAATCCGGCAACCTCGTGGAAACAAAAGAGCAAATCGAGGGTGACAAGAACAAAGAAATCGAGTATACTTATGATAAACAGGGAAATCTCGTTCAGGTAAAAAGCAGTCTGGAAAATGAAAAAGCACAGTATGTCCAGTATGTTTATGACGAGCAGGGCAACAAGGTGCGCCGGTTTACCGGCATGACCGGTCCTTTGACGGTAACGGTAGCGGCAGTTGAAAATGCCAAAGACGATGCCGGTAAGGATACCTTTACCTATGGCGGTAAAACGTATGCCGTTTTGGTAACCGGGAAAAAGAAATCCGATACCATCCGGGAAACCAAGTATGTGTATGACACGAAAACCGTTTGGTTTCTTATACCGACCCGGAAGGAAGAACGGAAACGTATACTTACGACTGCAACAGCAACCTGACGAAAACCGTAGATAAAAAAACGGAAATATTTTGAAAAACACATATGATAATAAAAACCGGCTGACCGAGAGGACAGCGAAGGAGAAAAAAAGACCGGAAAAGAAACCGTACATACTTACCGTTACAACGCCTATGGAGATGTGGCAGTACAGGATGATACACAGTTTGTGTATGGCGATGTATCCGGCCAGGTCACAAAAGAAACGACCAAACTGACAAAAATAAGGATGTCGTAAAGAATTATACCTATGACAGTAAGGGGAACAAATCCACTTTTTCCGTAAAAGCAGGGGAGGATACCAAACTTTCTCTGTCGTATGAGTATGATGGCAGTTCCCGACTGATTTCCGTCAAAGACAGCGAAGGAAAACAGGCTGTTTCTTATGCCTATGATACGGAGGGAAGCCTTAGTGAAAGACAGGCGGCAAACGGACTGAAAACCACGTATGGCTATGATTACCAGAACCGTTTAACCTCTATGACAAACGAGACGGGAAAAGGTGTGGTTTCCAGTACAGCAGTACCTATCTCAAAAACGGACAGAAAGCAGAAGAAGTTTTACCGTTATGGATAAGAAGGAAAGAGCACGAAAAAACGGCAGCCTCACACCTATGATATGCTTGGCCGTATTACCAGAGAAACAAAAACAGGAAGGGAAGATATTTCCTATACCTATGACGCCAACAATAACCGGAAACAGATGGCAATCGGAAACAAGACAACCGCTTATCAGTACAACAAAAAAACGACGAACTGCTCCGCACGGATACGCTGCATACCGACACGGAGAAGAACGATGTGGTAATTTACAAAAATGATAAGAACGGAAACCGGCTTGCTACCGTGAACCGCTCTGAAATTCCGGCAGAAGCAAAGGATACGTCTTACATCGATGTCGATGTGACGCTGGGAGACAATCAATTGAACGATAATGTAGTAAACCATTATAATGCTTTTGAATCAGCTGACCGAGACGCTTACGAAAAACTACAAAGTAAGCTTTACTTATGATGCCGAAGGACTTCGTACCGGTAAGACGGTAAACGGAGAAAAAAACGGTTTATGTCTGGGACGGAGACCAGGTGGTAATGGAACTGTCAAAGGGAGGAGCCGTACAGAAACGTTACATCCGTGGAAATGATTTAGTGTATGCCGATAAAGGAGAAAAATACGGAGAAAACGTATTATGTCACAGATATGCACGGCAATGTAGTGCAGCTTTTGATGAATCCGGAAATGTCACAAAGACATATGAGTATGATTCCTTTGGAAACGAAGTAAAACCGGAGAAAAAGGATGAGAACCCGTACCGTTATTGTGGGGAATACTACGATAAAGAGACGGAGGAAGTCTATCTGCGGGCAAGATACTATCAGCCAAGTGTAGGTAGATTTATCACAAGAGATACTTATACCGGGGAAAGTAATGAGCCGCTGAGTCTGCATTTGTATACCTATTGTGAGAATGACGGGGTGAATGCATGGGATCCGAGTGGGCATTATAAAATTAAGATGAAGCATATAAATGGAATGAAATGGAAGAAAATTGGAAGGAAGGAAATGGACTAAAAAGAATATTAGCATGATGAATGCTCTTTTTAAAAAAAATATGGTATTAAGAAGAAGAAGAGTATTGCATTGATGATGGCAACCTGTGATCAAGAGAGTGGTCAGGGAAGAATTATGCAAGAAGAGGGAGATGATAATTATTGTAGGAGTCATGGATATACAGTATATACTAAAGGTGCAGGATATATCCAAATTACAGGAAATGATCAACTTGATTTTTTGTCATATATAGGAGTTAAACCTAAGACAAATAGGACAGAGCAGATTTCAAAAAAATATGCATGGGAGGCTGCATGTTGGGAATGGGGGATTTGTCAAAAGGTGGTCATAGTATGAATAAATATGTTAGTGATCATGGGAAAAGTATATCGGTTTTTGATTACTCAGTATTATATTAATGGATGGCCTTATAGTAAAGGTGATAAAAATATGAACAATTTAATTCTGATATGATTTCATTACGAAAGAAGACAAAGAAATTTTCTTATAATAGGAAAAAGATAGTAGTTGATAATATGAAATATAGGGCACCAAGTAGATGGAGCGAGAGAAGTAAATCTTATGAAAAAAGCTATGAAAGTGTTCTATGGTAAATGATGTGATAAATTTATTTACCATTGAGATAGGGATGTGATATGTTTGAATATGAAAAGAAAATGGTTATATATTATTTTTAGTTGTGTATTTTTGGGCTTTTTGTTATTTGTTGTTAATATTTTTTACGACGGAAAGGAAAAAGGAAAAAATACTGAATTTCCAGTAATTTATAATGTCGAATATATGGAGTACAAGGAAGAACAATGGGACAGATTCAAAATTTATGTGCCATATGTGGAGAATCTAGGAAACCAAGATTTAGAAAAAGACTATAAATAATGTTTTAAAACAGGAAGCGGTAACATGGTTGATGAATGATAATATATTTTCGAAAGGTCATAAGTCAATGAAACCACGTGTGATATGTCAATCTAAGCAAATATTATCAATTGAATTGCCCTATAGAAGTGTTGGTGGCAGATTCATATCGTTTGTAAATCATTATATTACAATTGATATGCAAACTGGAAGAAAAATTACATATAGCGAATTGATAGAAAATGAAGGTAAATTGATTGATTTGTTAAGAGATGGAAAGTCAATTTTCTCTGATGGTACAATATATGATAATAATCAGAATGAGTCAGATCTATATATAAGAAAAAAAAAAAAATGAAGGAAATGTCAAAAGATGATATAAAAGAACTTTTAGAACAGTGCAAAATGTCACAAGAGGATATTTTATTATATGATGAGGGGAAAGGAAAAACTACTGTTGAGACACATGCGGATTTTTATATATCAGAAAATGCTTTTAGTATTACATATGTAGAGGGAACATGCCGTTACTATGTATCCATTGGATTAGAGATATTAAAGAAAGAAAGGGGTAATTAATATGGCTTATTTTAGTTAAATTGCAATTATTACAGATTATTAGGCAGAAGTATCGTTCCTCTAAGTCGTGATACTACCCAGGAGTTTGACAGGTGAATATCGAAAAAATTACAAAAGTGTCCCCTCATTCTGCAAAATCGACTTGAGTATTGCAATTGTTGTGTTTATTGTAAAATATAATTACCGAAAGTTGCAAATGAGAATTGGAGAATGTTGCAAAACATTCGTTAAAAACTCTCAGGAACGGTGTAGCGCCTGAGTGGTAGCCACCAAGTATGAGTTTTTCCAATGAAAAGATCCATTGCAGACATATCCAAAAACCATTAACCTTGTTTTTGTTGTAGCAAACAAATAAAGACAAGGAGGAAAGGAGAATGTCAACTACAATGGATCAGATATCATATCAGAGATATGTTCTATCAACAAGATAAGAACATTTCTGAAATCGCATCTGAGACCGGTCTTAACTGGAAAACGGTCAAAAAAATATGTGGATATGGAGGACTTCAATAGTCCGCCACCCATACCAGCATCATCAGAGATTCATGAATCCAAACTGGACCCGTTCAAACCTCTGATTGATGAATGGCTGCTGGCAGACAAGCTTGCACCTCGAAAGCAGCGGCATACAGCCAAAGAGTCTATAAACGCCTTTAAAGATGAGGCAGATGGCTTTTGAATGCAGTTACAGGCTTGTCGCTTTATACGTC
>VOFC01000835.1_pt1 | contig 21116 bp, 29 predicted proteins | sample 5384161 | NCBI WGS metagenome assembly VOFC01 (sample SAMN12384722, study PRJNA508395) | human gut metagenome | isolation source: healthy gut B | host: Homo sapiens
GTCTCTTTAAATTTGGTCAGTTGGCACGACCGGACGAACGCGCGGGCCTCCCACCGGCCGCGCGATGACGTCCAGATCCGCGCTGCGGCCGGTGCGATGGCATCCACCGCCGCCGCCACGCTCTCATAAATGGAATGATACCCAATTTTATGATCCAGAAACAGGTGCACGGCGACTTCGTTGGCCGCGTTCGCGACCGTCGGCGCGCAGTGCCGCCTGGTGCGCACCGCATGGCGAGCGCAAGGCACGGCAGCGCTCGAGATCAGGTGCGTAGAAGTGCAGCCCGCCAGGGGTAAACCGTGAAATCCAGCCGGTCGCGCCGTGGGCCTGCGCTCCGGATATGTGCGATGACCGTCCCGTCGAGCAGCTCGACCATCGAGTGCACGACGCTCTCGGGGTGGATAAGCACCTGAATATCATCCGGCGTGACGCCGAACAGGTGCATGGCCTCAATGAATTCCAGGCCCTTGTTCATCATGGTCGCGGAGTCCACGCTGATCTTCGCGCCCATGCTCCAGTTCGGGTGGCGGACGGCCATCTCGGGCGTGACATCGCGCGTCTCTTCGCGCGTCCAGCCGCGGAACGGGCCGCCGGAACCGGTGAGCAGGATCTTGTGCAGCTCGCCCTCCCGCCCGGTCAGGCACTGGAAAATGGCCGAGTGCTCGGAATCGACCGGCACGATCTCCGCGCCGCATTCCCTGGCGCGGCGCATGACAATGTCGCCCGCGCACACGAGCGTTTCTTTATTGGCCAGCGCGATGCGGCGGCCTTTTTCGATAGCCGCGAGCGTCGGTCGCAGGCCGACCGCGCCGGACACCGCCGTGACGACGGCGTCCGTGTCCGAGAGCACCGCCGCCTCGCACAGAGCGTTTTCCCCGCTGCCGACGGCAATGTCCGTGTCGGCGAGCGCGATGCGCAGCGCTCTGGCCGCTGTCTCATCCGTCACGGCGACGAACGCCGGGTGCAGGCGACGTGCCTGCTCTTCGGCGAGCTGAATGTTGCGGTTCGTCGTCAGCGCGCGCACGTTGAGACCCAGATGCTCCGCGACGGCAACGGTCTGGCGGCCGATGCTGCCGGTGGAACCAAGAATGGAAATCGAATGTACCATAGCTGCGCTCCTTACTTCGCCACGACCGAGATGGCCGGTGCCAGCAGCACCAGCAGCTCGAGCATGGGCGCGGTGAAGATTGTGCTGTCGAACCGGTCGAGCATGCCGCCGTGACCGGGCAGCAGATTGCTGTAATCCTTCACGCCGTGCTCACGCTTGATGGCGGAGAACGCCAGGTCGCCCGCCTGACCGGCAAGGCTGCCGAAGAAGCCGTAGATGGCAAGCAGGCCGATCTGCACGCGGTAGCCGCACAGGTGCAGCACGAGGCCGTAGAGCATGGCCGCCGCGATGGCGCACACGAAACCGCCGACGCAGCCCTCGACCGTTTTATGCGGGCTCAGGGCGGGGGCGAGCTTGGTCTTGCCCAGACTGCGGCCGACGAAGAACGCGCCCGAATCGCTCAGCCACGTGATGACGAACGGCAGCAGCAGATACGGCGCCTTCGGGTCGTTCAGGCCGAGGCGCACAAGCGACGAGAGCATCCACGGGATGACGATGCCCGCCGTGAACACAAGCGCCAGATCCTGAAACGGGATGCGCTCGGACTTGTGAAACGAGATCATCATCTCGACGAACATGGTCACAAACAGCACATAGGCCGCGATCTTGAACACGAGCTCGGACTGGCCGAACGCCGCGCCGAGCACGATGGCCGCGCCGCACACGCCGGCATACACCGCAAAGCGCGGCACGAACTTCGGTATTGCCGTGCAGCAGCTCCCACGCGCAGAACGACGCCATGATGGCCACCACAATGCCCCAGCCCCAGATCGGGGTGAAGAAGATCACAGCCAGCAGCGCCGGGATGCCGATGGCCGCAACGATCAGTCTGTTTTTTCGATTGGTTCCTCCCGTTTGTCTTTCTCTCGGGCGCGGCGGTCGTTTCACGCCGCCAAAGCGCCGGTCGCGCCGCTGGAACTCCGCAACCCGCGTCCATGTCGCGCTCTGGAAAGTCCGGCCAGAGCGTGTCGCAGAAGTAGAAGCTCGAGTACGCGCTCCTCCCACAAAGGAAATTCGATACGATTCTCCCCGCCCGTGCGGATTATGAGGTCGGGGTCGGGCAGACCGGCGGTGTCGAGATAGCGCCATCGCCATCCTCGGTCAAAGCGTCCGCCGGGATGCTCCCCTTTGCCGCGCGGTCACGCGCAAACGATCTCGTCGCGCCCGCCGTAGTTGAGGCAGTCATTCGTCTCATCGCTGAGTTCCTGAAGTTCCGGCGTCAGCGGACGCTCAGGTCGCCGAGAAAGCGCAGACGGTTGCCGTCCTTTTTCCATCGTGTCGATGCACTCGTGCAGGTATATTGCTCGAGTAAGTGCATGATGCCGTCGACCTCGTCCTTCGGGCCCTTCCAGTTTTCGGGCGAAAAGGCGTAGACCGTCAGGTAGTCGATGCCCAGGTTCTTGCAGTAGGTGCCGAGCTTTCGAAATGTCTCCGCCCCCGCCTTGTGACCGGCCGAGCGCGGGAGGCCGCGCTTTTGCGCCCAGCGGCCGTTGCCGTCCATAATGACGGCAACATGACAAGGCAGGTTGTTCAAATCAACCTGCCCTGCCTTGTTCTCTTTGGAAAAGAGCCCCATATCAGACCGCCATGAGCTCCTTCTCTTTCTTCTCGAGAAGGGCGTCGACCTCTTTGCACATGTCGTCGGTCAGCTTCTGCAGGTCCTTTTCGGCGACCTTCAGGTCGTCCTCGGTGATCTCGCTGGCCTTCTGCTTCTTTTTGAAGGCCTCCATCGCGTCGCGGCGGATGTTGCGGATGGCGACCTTGCCGGTCTCGGAATACTTATGGATCTGCTTGACGAGCTCCTTACGGCGCTCCTCCGTGAGCTGCGGGAAGTTCAGGCGGATGGACTTGCCGTCGTTCTGCGGGTTGATGCCAAGGTCAGACTCCTGAATGGCGCGCTCGATGGGCTTGAGCGCCGTGCCGTCCCACGGGGTGATGACGAGCTGGCGCGGATCGGGAGAAGCGATGGCCGCGATCTGCTGGATGGGCGTGGGAGAGCCGTAGTAGTCGACGCTGATGCGATCGAGCACAGAGGCGTTGGCGCGGCCTGCGCGCACAGAGGCAAAGTCCGCGTTCACCGCGTCGATGCTCTTTCTCATTTTGTCGGAATAAACCTTGTAATCTTCTTTATTCATGGGGAAACCTCCTCAAAAATTGTTGTAATCAAACCGCTTTTGCGGGATCTCTCAGTTTTCGCCGACGATGGTACCGATCTTCTTCGCCCTCGACCGCACGGATGATGTTCTCCGGGATCCTTGAGCGCAAAGACGAGCACGGGAATGTGGTTGTCCATCGAAAGCGACGTGGCCGTGGAGTCCATGACCGCAAGGTGCTGGGCCAGCACGTCCTCATAGGAGATAGCGTCGTACTTGATCGCGTTTGCATCCTTGGCGGGGTCGGCGTTGTAAACGCCGTCGATGTTCTTGGCGAGCAGGATCACGTCGGCATTGATCTCCGCCGCGCGCAGCACCGCTGCCGTGTCGGTCGAGAAGAACGGAGAGCCGATGCCGCAGCCAAAGAGCACTACGCGGCCCTTTTCCAAATGCCGGATGGCGCGGGCGCGGATGTAGGGTTCGGCGACTTCTTTGATCTCCAGCGCCGTCTGCACGCGCACGTCGACGCCCTTCTGCTCGAGCACATCGGCGACCGCCATGCAGTTCATCGCCGTGGCCAGCATGCCCATGTGGTCGGCACGGGTGCGCTCGATGTAGCCCTCGCCGTTTTTCACGCCGCGCCAGAAGTTGCCGCCGCCGATGACGACGCCCATCTGCACACCCATGTCCGTGCACTTTTTGATGACGTCGCACACCTTGGAAACGACGTCGAAGTCGAAGCCGAAGTGCTTGTCGCCCGCCAGCGCCTCGCCGCTGATCTTGAGCAGCACGCGCTTATACTTGAGTTGAGCCATGCTCATAATCTCCCCTTTCAGGAACAAGTTCAAATTTTCACAGCTACTATTTTAGCGTATTTTTGCTCTTTTGCATAGGGGGAAAGCGTAAACTTTTTTCACAAATTCGCTCTTTCTTTTTTTTCGTCAAGTTGAACCGCCGTGAATAGCGGAAAAAAGCAGCCGTATGAAACGGCTGCTTTTTTAGATTTTTCGTTTACTTGATGTCCTTGATGCGGATAAGGTCCTTCAAAAGCTCGACCGTGCCATCGATGCCGAGCAGGCTCGAATCGATGCAGAGGTCATAGCTCTTGGCATCGCCCCAGTCCTTGGCGGAATAGTAGTTATAGTAGGAAGCGCGGGACTTATCCGTCTTCTTGATGCGGTCTTTTGCCTCGTTTTCGGTGATGCCGTTTCTGGCGGCAACGCGCTTGATGCGGTTCTCGATCGGGGCGGTGACGAAGACATTGATGACGTCGTCGCGATCCTTCAGCGCGTAGTCCGCGCAGCGGCCGATGAGCACGCAAGGGGCCCTTGTCGGCGAGCTTTTTTTGATCGTGTCGTAGGTCGCCAGATACACCTGCTGTTCGATGGAGCCCTTGGGCGTCACGTGGTTCATCGAGAAGGAATAGGGGTCCATCGCGATGGAATAGAGAAAGCTCTTCGGGCGTTCGTCAAAGGAACGGAACAGCTCTTCGCAAAGTCCGCTCTCCTCTGCCGCCTCCTTGAGCAGCATGTCGTCGTAATAGGCGATGCCGAGCTGCTTGGCAAGCATCGTGCCGATCTCGCGTCCGCCGCTGCCGTATTGTCTGCCAACCGTAATGACCATAAAGATTCCTCCTTTTTCGCGCCTTGAAACAAAATCGGTGCTATTTGGATTATAGCACCGATTTCGTAAGAAGACAATATCTTTTTCCTGTTTCGATTTTGTAAAGGCGCGGCCTTATTCCGGAAGCGGCAGGCCGAGGCGGCGATACATCGTCTTTTCACCGCGCGCAGAATATTTTCATAGCCCGTGCAGCGGCACAGATGGCCGGAGAGGAGCTTTCTGAGCTCGTCAGCGGTGTAGAGGCGGTTCGTCTCCAAGATCTCGACCGCAGTCATGATGAAGCCCGGCGTGCAGAAGCCGCACTGGACAGCGGTCTCTTCAATGAACGCCTGCTGGATGTCGCTTAGCTCGCCGTCGGGCCCCATCAGGCTTTCGAGCGTGCGGATGTGCTTGCCGTCTGCCCAGACGGCGAGATAGATGCAGGAGTTGAAGGCCTCGCCGTCGATGAGGACGTTGCACGCGCCGCATTCGCCCACCTCGCAGCCCTTCTTCACGGAGGTCATATGGTAATCGTTTCGCAGCATATCGGTGAGCGATGCGCGCACGTCGACCATTTTTTCAACGTCCTTGCCGTTCAGATTAAATCTAACCAGTTTGTACTGACTCATTTGATCGCACCTCCCGCCCGTTTGATGGATTCGATCAGGCAGCGCTTGGCCATTTCCACGGCGATATGCTCACGGAAGGCCTTGGAGGCGCGCCAGCTGTCACGCGCGCGGATATCGTTCAGCACGGCGAGTGAGAACTGTTCCGCCGTCGTAAGTGTCAAGGGGTTTATCCTTGGCAGCTGCCTCCGCGCTCGGGCAGCGCATCGGCACAGGACCAGCAACGCCGTAGGCGATGCGGGCGCGCTCAATAGTCTTTGTTGGGCGACGGGCGCACGTTCACGCTGCACCCGAGCGTCGCGATGTCCATCGCGTTTCTCATGGCGTATGTGATATAGTGGCCGAAGCAGTTTTCATAGCTGGCCTTCGGGATGAGGATGGCCGTCTGGATCTCGCCCTCCTCGGCGCGGATGTCGACCTGACCGGCCTTGATGTAAAAGTCTTTGATGGGCAGGCGGCGGATGCCGTCCTTCCCCGTCAGCTCAACGATGGCCTCCCATGCGTGCAGCGTGGAGGCGGAGTCGGCGGACGTCACGCCGTTGCAGGTGTTGCCGCCGATGGTGCCGATGTTGCGGATCTGCGGGCCGCCGACCATGTCGACCGCCTCGCCGAGAACATTGATGTACTTCTGGATGATGGGGTCGCGCGTGATGTGCGAGAAGCTTGAAAGCGAGCCGATGCGGATGTTCTCCTCCTCGTCGATGCTCACGCCGCGCAGCTCGTCGAGGCCGTAGATCGAGATGAGCTCCTTCCCGGCGCGCTTGCCCTCGCGCATCTGCACGAGCACGTCGCTGCCGCCGGCGATGATCTGCGCCTCGGGATGCCCAAGCGGAGGGCGACGGCGTTTTCGACGCTTTCCGCCTCATAGAGTGCTTTCATGTCATACATGGCTCACTTCTCCCTCCTTCCAGCTGTCGCGGATCAGCCCTGCACGGCTGAACTCAGCGTACAGAACGTGGGGCGTGATGGGAATGGTGTCGATGGCGACGCCGGTGGCGTTGTAGATGGCGTTGCGGATAGCGGGCGCGCCCGAGCAGGCGGGCGGTTCACCGAGTGCCTTCGTGCCGAACGGCGAGGTCGGCTCCGGATTTTCGACAAACTGCGCCTCAAGGTGCGGGTGGTCCATGACGGTCGAGAGCTTGTAGTCGAGAAGATTATTGTTGAGGGGGCGTCCCGTCTTCTCGTCGAATAAAAGCTGCTCGCTCATGCCAAATCCGATGGCCATGGACATGCCGCCGTGGACCTGCGCCTCGGCAAGCGCGGGGTTGATGAGGTTTCCGCAGTCGTGGACATTGATGATGTCCTTGAGCGTCACCTTGCACATCGGGATATCGACCTCGACCTCGGCAAAGGTGCAGCCGAAGGAGTAGGCATTGTTGCGGATGGTGTAGGTCGACTCGGCGGTGATGTGCTCGGAGTCCGCGGCGTTGTACTGCGCGGTCATCGCAAGGTCTTTCAGCGACATGAGCACCATGCCGTCGCCCTTGCGGATGATGTTGCCGTCGACGATGTCCATATTGTCGACCGCCTGACGGGTGAGCTTTGTCGCGTACTGAAGAATTTTCTGCCGCAGGAGCGTCGCCGTCTGGCGGATGGAGAAGCCCGCGACGTAGGTCTGGCGGCTCGCGTAAGCGCCGAGGCCTGTGGGCGTGATGTCCGTATCCTGACACGAGACGACGCGCACGTCGTGATAGCTCTTGAGGCCGACGGCCTCGGCCGTCATCTGCGCATAGGCCGTGTCCGCGCCCTGCCCGATCTCCGTCTCACCGCACTGCATCGTCACCGTGCCGTCGAGATTCAGGAGCATGCGGTTCGAGGACGTTTCAAGCGAGATGGGATACACCGCCGTGTTGTACCAGAAGGCCGCCACGCCGATGCCGCGGCGGACGGGGCCGATGTCCTTGGCATACTCCTCGCGCTTTTTTTGTCGTATTCGATGTACTCCTTCCCCTTTTCCAGACATTCGCGGAAGGAATCGTAGTAGTTCGTGTTACCTGAGAAGCCGTCGTGGAAGCCCTTGGGCATGATGTACTTCATGCGGTATTCGAGCGGCTCCATGCCGACGGCCTTCGCGCACTCGTCGATGTTCGCGTCGTCCGCGAACGACGCCTGCGGCATGCCGTAGCCGCGCATCGCGCCCGCGGCGGGGCGGTTTGTGTACACGGTGTAAGCGTCGCCCTCGAAATTGTCGCAGGGATAGATCTGCGGGAACGAGCCCATGGCCTTGGCGACGATCGAGTGGCCGTGCGAGGCATATGCGCCCTGATTGGAGAAGCACTCGACCTTGCGCGCGGCAATCGAGCCGTCCTTATGCAGCCATGTGATGATGTGGAACCGGATGGCGTGGCGCACGCGGTTACTGACGAATGTCTCTTCACGCGAGCAGTCGATGCGCACGCACTGTCCGTGGACCTGCGTAGAGCACCAGGCGCACAGGGGCTCGTAGAGGGCATCCTGCTTGTTGCCAAAGCCGCCGCCGATGTAGGGCTTGATGACGCGGATATCCGCCCACGGACGCCCGAGCGCCTGACCGACGATGCGGCGGATGATGTGCGGGATCTGCGTGGAGGACACGACGACGATGCGGCCATTTTCCTCGTAAGCGTAGCAGCCGTGGTTTTTCAATGTGGCTGTGCTGCACGGTGGGGTGTTGTACCAGCCCTCGACCTTGATGAGGCCGGGCTCTTTGATCGCCTGCTGATAATTGCCCTTGCGGATATCGGTGTGCTTCAGGATATTCCCCGGGAAATTCTCGTGAATGCAGGGCGCGTCGGGCTCCATGGCCTTCTGCACGTCGAGCACAAATGGGAGTTCCTCATATTCGACCTTCAGCGCGCGCACGCCCTGCATGGCCGAGACCTCATCCTCCGCAATGACGACCGCGACGTCGTCGCCGTAGTAGCGCACATGGCGGTTCAAAAGATTGCGGTCGGCCACGTCCTGATGCCCCGGGTCCATCGACCGGGATGGCCCGCCGTCGGGAAGCAGTGCTCCGGCACGTCGAAGCAGGTCAGCACCTTCACAACGCCGGGGATGGCCTCCGCCGCGGACTTGTCGACTGATTTGACAAATCCGTGCGCGATGGTGGAATGCTTGATGCGCGCATAGAGCGCACCGGCCGGCATCCGATCCTCATAGTATTTCGTGCGTCCGGTGACCTTGTCGAACGCATCGACGCGGATCTCGCTTTTTCCTACCTTGCTCATCTGTCTACCTCCTGTTCCGAGCAGCCGCTTTGTCGGTTTTGCTCGAAATCTGCAACTCCTTTGCTATTATTTTAGCACATTTCGCACAGCTTGTACAGTGCTGCATGCGTGATATAATACAAATGATCGCGGATGTACCATTTTGTCCGCTTTTTTTCTGCCGATTGGTGAAAAAAAGAAACGAATGACTGGTGATTTAATAGATGGATAACACGTTGGAAATAGGATGCGTGGTCATGGCGGCGGGCAATGCCGCGCGCTTTGGCGAGAACAAGCTCGCCGCGATGGTAAACGGAAAGCCGCTTATCGAGCATGCGCTTGAGGCGATCCCGCGGGAGAGCTTTTCCCGCGTGCTGGTCGTGACGCAGCACGAAAACGTGGAAGCGGCCGCCAAAAAGTTTGGCTTTGAAACGCTGCGGAACGAACATCCCGAGCGCGGCCAGAGCGAGACGATCCGCCTCGGCACGGCGGCGCTGTCAGACTGTGACGCGCTCTGCTTCATGGTGGCCGACCAGCCGATGCTCAGGCGCAAGACCGTCGCGCAGGAGCTTGAGTTCTTCCGCGCGCACAGCAAAAAACATCGTCGGATTGGGACACAACGGCGTGCGGGGCAACCCCTGCCTCTTCCCTGCCCGCTTCTTTCCTGAGCTTTTTATCGCTTGAGGGCGATGTCGGCGGCAGCGCGGTCATCAAGAGGCATTTAGATGATCTGCTGCTCTTTGAAGCGCCGGAGACGGAGCTGCGCGACGTTGACACGAAGGAAGCGCTCGAAGCGCTTAAGAAACGCTGATCTCGCCGCGGAGGTCTTCTTCCATTGCCTGCTTGATCTTCTCCTTGTCGTAGCCGCAGGAGAAGAGATAGTACAGCTTGGCGACGGCGGCCTCGGTCGTCATGTCGAGCCCGCTGACCGCGCCCGCCTTTTTGAGCGCGCTGGACGTTTCGTAGGTGCCGAGCGACACCGCGCCCTGCGGACACTGCGAGCAGACCGTGAGCACCGTGCCGTTCTGAAACGCCTTGCGGATGATGGGCAGCAGCGCGTTCCCGTCGCCGGGGATGTTGCCCGCGCCGAACGTCTCGATGACGATACCGCGGAGCTTTTCGGTCATGATGGCCTCGAACAGCGAAAACTGAATGCCCGGAAATACCTTGATGACGCCGATGGGAATATTATCAAGCGTCTGGAGCTTGAGCCCGCCTTCCTGCCGCGGCAGGAGGGCGGCTTCGTTATATTTGATGGAAATGCCCGCCTCGGCAAGGCTCGGGTAGTTGGGCGAAACGAAAGCGATGAGTCCGTCGGCGGAGTATTTTTGTCGCGCGGTTGCCGCGCAGCAGCCTTCCGCCGAAGTACAGGCACACCTCGCGCACGATGCCTTCCCCCGCAATCAGCAGCGCGGTGATGAGGTTGTCGCGCCCGTCGCTGCGAATTTCGCACAGCGGGATCTGCGAGCCCGTGAGCACCACGGGCTTGTCGAGCCCACCGAGCATGAACGACAGTGCCGAAGCCGTGTAGGCCATCGTGTCCGTGCCGTGCAGGACGACGAAGCCGTCGTAATCGTCATATTTCTGCGCGATCAGCTCTGCGATGCAGTTCCATTCGCGCACGGTCATGTTGGATGAATCCAGCAGCGGCGAGCTCGTAGAATTCCCACTCCGGCATCTCCGGTGCGCGGAGGTCGGGGATGGCGTCGAGCGCGGCGCGGAAGTAACCTGCGCGCGGCGCGTAGCCGTTTTCCGTGCGCGTCATACCGATGGTGCCGCCGGTATAGATGATGAGAACTCGTTTCATAGCTCTCTCCTGATTGTATTACTTTTTTGTACGGCGTATGGTCGAGCGGCAGGCTGCGGCGGCGCTCGCCGTCGTAGCGGTAATACGCCTGCGCGATGGCCGGCGCCGTGGGGATGGACGTGATCTCACCGATACCGATGGCGCCGTTGGCGAGGTTTAATCCCGGCTTGTCGATGACGATCGCCTTGATCTCGGGGATCTGATGCGAGCGGAACAGGCCGAGCGTGCGTATTTTTTGCCGTGGGCTTGCCGTGGTCGAGCGGGTACTGCTCTGTCAAGGCGTAGCCCATGCTCATCACGACGCCGCCCTCGATCTGCCCCTTCGCAGGACAGCGGGTTGATGGCCTTGCCGACATCGTGCGCGGCGACCATCTTTTAATTTTGCCCGTCTCCTTGTCGAGAATGCACATCTGCGTCGCGTAGCCGTAGGCGACATGGCTGACGGGGTTCGGCACATTTGCGCCGAGCGGGTTCGTCTTGGCGTAGTATTCGCCGTAAAACTCCTGCCCCTTCAAATCGCTCAGCGAGCGGTACTCCATCGCGTCGCGCAGCAGCAGGCATGCGCGGCGGCAGGCCTCGCCGGTGACGAGCGTCTGGCGCGAGCCGGAGGTATCGCCGCTGTCAGGCGTTATGAACGTGCTGTTGCCGTCATAGACGACCTGATCGCGCGTGAGCTTTGCGTTTGTCACGACGAGCTGCACCAGCACCGTGCCGAGTCCCTGGCCGATGCACGACGCGCCCGCGCGGATGTGGACCTTGCCATCATCGCCGATGACGAGCTTGCAGCGCCCATAGTCAGGAAGACCGACGCCGACGCCCGCGTTTTTCATCGCGCAGGCAAGGCCGACCGGCTCGCCGTTTTTGACCGCTTCGTCATAGTAGGGCTTGATGGCCTCGAGCGTTTCGACAAGGCCCGTTTCGGGGCCGACGATCTGCCCGTTCGGCAGCACCTCGCCCGGGCGGATGGCGTTGCGGTAGCGAATCTCCCACGGGGAGATGCCGACAAGATCCGCCATCTCGTTCAAAAGCGTTTCGGTCGCAAAAGCAGGTCTGCGTCACGCCGAAGCCGCGGAATGCGCCCGCAGGCGGGTTGTTCGTATAGTAGGCGTGGCCCTCGATCTCAAAATTCTCATAGTGATACGGGCCCGCGGCGTGCGTGCACGCGCGCTCAAGCACAGGGCCGCCGAGAGAGGCAAAGCCACCGGTATCGGACACAACGCTCGCCTTCACGCCCTGAATGATGCCGTTTTCGTCGCAGCCCATCGTAAAGTCCATCCACATCGGGTGGCGCTTGGGGTGGACGAGCAGCGATTCCTGCCGTGTGAGCTTCACCTTGACCGGCACGCGCGCGATGTATGCAATCAGCGCCGCGTGGTGCTGCACGGACATGTCCTTTTCCCGCCGAAGCCGCCGCCGACAAGCATATTTTCGACCTGGCAGTGGGCAAAGTCGACGCCGAGCATCGCCGAGCACTCGTGCTGGGTGGTGTGCGCGCTCTGGTCGGTCGTCAGCAGCTTCACGCCGCCGTTTTCAAGCGGGAGCGCCACGCAGCACTCGGGTTCCAAAAAGGCGTGCTCCGTCCACGGAGTCTCAAACTTCTCGTGTAAGACGTATTTGGAATGTTTGATGGCCTCGTCTGCCTTGCCGCGCACAACGTGGCGGTGCGCCTGCAAATTGCCGCGGTTGCCCATGATGACCTCGGGCGCACCGGGGGCGGACGCCTCCTCAGGCCCGTAGACTGCGGGAAGCTCTTCGTAAACGACACGTACAAGCTTTTTGCCTGCTCGAGTGTTTCTAAGTCGCGCGCACAGACAAGCGCCACCGCGTCGCCGAGATACTGCGTGATTTCTCCCCTCGCCGATCAGAGTCGGCTGGTCCTTCTGAATGTGGCCGACGTTCTGCTGACCGGGAATATCCTTTGCCGTCAGCACGCACACGACGCCGAGGAAGCTCCTCCGCCTCCTTCGTGCGGATATAGAGCACGCGGGCGCGCGGATATTCGCTGCGCACCGCGCCGCCATAACACATGCCGTCAACATAAATATCGTCGGGATACTTGCCGTAGCCCTGCACCTTTTCGGCGACATCGATGCGGTGCACGCGCGAGCCAACCTGAAAGTCTTCCTTCTTTTCGGGAATTTTCCCCTCGCGTAAAATCTTCGCCGCAAGCAGGATGCCGTCGATGATCTTGACATAGCCCGTGCAGCGGCAGATATTGTTGCGGATGGCAAAGGCCGCCTCTTCGCGCGTCGGGTCGGGGTTCTGGTCGATGAGCCCCTTGGCCGAGATGACCATGCCTGGGATGCAGAAGCCGCACTGCACGGCTCCGGCCTCGCCGAAGGCGTAGGTAAAGGCCTCCTTTTCAAAGTCGGAAAGGCCCTCGACCGTGACGATATGTTTCCCCTCCAGCTTGTCTGTCTGAGGGATGCAGGCTTTCGTCGGCTTGCCGTCGATGAGGACATGGCACGTGCCGCACGCGCCCTCACTGCACCCGTCTTTGACGCTGGTCAGATGCAGCTCGTCGCGAAGATAGCGGATGAGTTTTTGATTTTTCTCCACCGTGACCGGTGTACCGTTGACAACGAATGCAGCCATTTCAGATCTCCTGTTCACGAGAAAATCACAAATATCACAATTATTTTGGTTGCCTAACTAATTTTATTGTATCACAAGCACAACAAAGACGCAACACAAATTCTAAATTCCGATATTCTATTTTCGGAATCACGCTTTTTACTTCAAATCCTTGACAAATTTCTCCTGATGGGCTAAGATGTCGCCATACCTGCAAGGGGCGCTGGCGCAAGCCGGCTGTGATGCGGCGTATCGCCGTCGCTGTCCCTCAGACCTGATCCGGGTAATGCCGGCGTAGGAATGCAAAGATGATCTTGCCTGAGCTTTGCACCGTGACGTCGACGCCGCGGTGCTTTTTTGTGCCGCGGCGCGGACAGGGACCATATCTTTAGGAGGAATCTCTTATGAGCAACACGTCCACCCATTCCACCACCCGCCGCTTGGCCGAAGGCGGCATCTGCATCGCCCTCGCGCTCGTTCTGAGCTACATCAAGATCCCCATCGGCCTTTCGTTCGGCGGCTTCGGCGGCTCGATCACCCTTGTGATGGTCCCGCTCATCCTCTTCGCCGTGCGCTATGGCGCGCCCCTGGGGGCATCCTCGCGGGCGTCGCGTTCGGCACGCTCAAGTATTTCTTCGCCGAAGGCTTCGCCGTGAGCTGGGTGTCCATCATCTTCGACTATTCCGTCGCCTACGGCGCGGTCGGCCTTGCGGGCCTTTTCCGCGTGAAGAGCAACGACTATTCCAAGCTCCCGCTCGCAGCCTTCGTCGGCTGCCTCGGCCGCTTTGTCATCCACTTCATCTCGGGCGTGACGGTCTACGCACAGTATATGCCCGAGGAATTCATGGGCATGACCATGACGTCTCCCGTGTTCTACTCCGTGCTGTACAACGGCACGTATATGCTGCCGAACACGATCCTCGCGATCATCATCTGCGCGTTGCTGATGAAGCCCGCAGCGAAGCTGCCGAGCGCAGAGTAAAAAAATAATATGGCAGCGCGACAGCGCTGCATTTGTTCCCTGCGCCGCGCAGGGGTGCGATAATAAGGGAGGGGTATCTCTTTTTGAAAAAGAGATACCCCTCCCTTACACCCTCCCAGAGAAAATTTTCATTGCAAGCGAGCAGCTCGAAGAGGTGCGATGCTTGCCGATTGCACTTCCCTGCGCGCGGCGAAGCCGCGTTAGCATTGCTATACGATTTGACTTACTTCTATTATCCGCTGCCGCTCTGCTCATCTTGTTTTGGTGCAGCCTAATCATCTGACAATGCATATCGTCTTGGTAGTGCGTACTGCGGCGAGCGCCAGCAAAGCCGCCCCAGCAGGCAACAGCAAAGCAGCAAAAATCTATAGTAGACAGTGATTGCGTAAGGCTACCGAATCGCAGGCAAAGCGACAGCGAAGATAGAAGCAAACCAAGTCGTTTAGATACAACACCCGGCAGGCACCTGATTCCGCAGGCCGCGCAGCTCTTCAAGTGCCAATCTGCCAATGCAAAGCCTTTCTCTTGGGGTTCCAAAGGGGCCATTCTCTTTTGCGAAAGAGAATGACCCCTTTGTCCCGTTCCCCTGCGGAGTGCAGGGGAAACACGCTCCCCGCGCAGCGGGAATGCTGTATTTACTTCTTGCGCTCCACCAATTTCTGGTATTGTTCCGAGATCTTTCTTTCGAATATTTTCGATCTCGCGGCTTGCTTCTTCCTGCGTGTCGAGGACGAAGTTCTTCGTGCCGAGTTTGAAAAACAGCATGAACGCCTCAGTCACCATGCGGCGGGTCTCGCGGTCGAGGTTTTTATAGGTCTTGAGCATCGCTGCGGCGCTTTTGAGCTTTTCCTCGGTGAGCTCGCTGAGCGTTTTTGCACCCGAGGCGGTGAAGACGCTGTACAGCGCGTCGGCCAGCGCTTCGCGCTGCTGGGTGTTGAGCGAATCGGCCCAGGACGAGAGCGTTTCATCGACGAGCTTTCCCTCGCGGGAGAAGTCGTCGAGGTGGACAAACTGCGTGCCGAGCACCTGCCAGGAAAACCCGTCATGCTGGTAAAGGCCGTCATAGGTCGAATGCACGACCTGATAGCGCTTTTCATGCTCCATCAGCATGCCGACGACAGACGTCTGCGGCAGGATGGTATGGATGCGGCTTGCGATGCGCTTGTGGCCCGGCGTCTCGCTGATGTCCCAGGCGAAGCCGGGGCCGTCGTTATTGTGGACGGCGACGATGCGCTCTTGGATCTCGCCGCTGCTCTTGGCCGCGCTGTAAACGGCGAGGTTGCCGCCCTTGGAGTGCCCGCCGATGCGGATGGTCTTGTCGCTGTACTGCCGCGCGACGCGCGCGACGTATTCGACCGCCTGCTTCTGCGAGGGGATCTCCTCCAAAAAGCCCATGTTGAGGTCTTCCTTCCACCCGACGATCGTATCGTCCGTGCCGCGGAACGAGATATAGATGCTGCCGTTGCCAAGGTCGATCGTCAGCGCCGCAAACTGCTGCTCGATGGAATCGTCAAGCAGCGCTGTGTAGCCGTTAAGCGTCATATTGCGAAAGCGCGGGCTCGTCATCAGCTTGCGCAGCATTTTCGAGATCCCGTCCGGCACGAGGACACCCATGGGGACGTCCTTCCCGCCATGGCGGGCGAAAAACGCCTCCGCCGCCTCATTCAGCGGCAGGCCGCGCCCGAGCTCGGGAGGCGGCACGATGCCGTCAAAGTCGACAAAGCTCAGCTCTGCCAGAATCAGCGCGTCCACCTCGTTGAACGGCGAAATTTCGAGCGTCAGATCCCCGCGCCAGTCCAGATAATCCATCAGATTTGCCATATCGTTAACCTCCGTCAATGGGTCTCGTTTTCTTTCATCGTATGGCGCGCATAGCCGCTGCGCCACAGCCGCACGGCGCGCGCTTGCAGCGCCTCGGGCTTGTTGGGGAGCTTTTCCGCCGCGACCTCGTCTAAAAGCCGCGCAAGCACCGCGCCGATCTCACGCCCGTGGTAGCCGAGGGCGGCGAGGTCTTCCCCGCTGATCTTGAGCTCGTGGATCGAGCAGCACGCGCCCTCTGAGATCAGCTCGTCGTAGATTTTCTGTGCTTCGTGCCACAGCGCCTGCGCCCGTTCCAATCCCGCGGGCGTTTTGGCGGCATTGTCCGCCTGTTTGGTATAGAAGATTCTGCACCGTTTCCGCGCCGAGGCGCGCCATCTCCTTATGGATGGCCGCCCGCTCGGGACGGAACATATCGTCGAAACAGGCGAGCTGCGCGCGTATTCTGTCACGCAGCGCCTTTTCAAAGTGCAGCCGTGCCATGATGTCCTCCGCCATTTGAGCGGAAATCGCCGTGTGACCGTAAAAATGTCCGACACCCTGCTCGTCAAACGTCCGGCATAGGGGCTTACCGAGGTCATGGAAGAGCATCGTCCATCTCAGCTCCCGCTTTGGCGGCACGGCGGCGACAGCGCGCGCCGTGTGACCCCATACGTCGAAGCAGTGGTGGTAATTGCACTGGTCAAAGCCGACGCAGGGTGAAATCTCCGGAATCGGCACGCCCAGAATGTCGGGAAAGGTCAAAAGCGTTCCCCCACGTTCTCACCGAGCAGGAGCTTGTTCATCTCCGCATACACGCGCTCGTGCGCGACATGGGCGAGTAGGCCGCGCGCCTCATGCGCGGCGCGGGCGGTCTCCTTCTCCGCCGAAAAACCGAGCACGGAGCAGAAGCGCACGAGCCGTAAAATGCGCAGCGCGTCTTCCTCAAACCGCCGCTTCGGCTCGCCGACGCAACGCAGGACGCCTGCTTTCAGGTCTTCCTGCCCGCCGTAGGGGTCGACGAGCGTGCCGTCCGGCGACAAAGCGATGGCGTTGACCGTGAAGTCGCGGCGGGCGAGGTCCTCTTCAATGCTCGTGCCGAACGTGACGGAATCTGGGTGGCGGTTATCCCTGTACGCGCCGTCGCGGCGCATCGTCGTGAGCTCAATGGGCAGTCCCCGCTCACGACCGTCACCGTGCCGTGCTGCAAGCCCGTCGGTGCGCGCTTTCGCTGAAAAGGCGCAGCACCTCCTGCGGTGGAGCGTCGGATGTCATGTCGTAGTCGGACGGCGCTTTGCCTCGCAGCATTTCGCGCACGCAGCCGCCAACCAGGTACGGCGAATAACCCGCGCCTTGCAGCGTGGTTATGGCCGTTTCGACTTCCTTCGGTAAAAAGAGCATGGAACCCTCACAAAAAATCAAATTTTTAGCATTGCACTCCGTTCGCCGCTATATTATAATAGAAAATCCATAAAAAAGTAAATCTCCTGTGCTCCGCACAAGGAAAGGATTTGATACAATGACTAATCAGAAGGATATTTTCTCCTATCTCGTCCCCGGCAAGTGCGCGCATCTGGCCGGCATCGGCGGCGTTTCGATGAGCCCGCTGGCAGAGGTGCTGCACGGCATGGGTCTCTCAAGGTCCAGGGCAGCGACATGAACGACGACCCCGTCCGTCGAGCATCTGCGCTCGCTCGGCATCCCCGTGGCCATCGGCCATGCGGCGGACAACCCTTGGCGAGTGCGACTTTGTTATCCGCACCGCCGCCATCCACGACGATAATCCCGGAGATCTCCGGCGCGGTGACGCGCGGCATCCCGGTTTTCGAGCGCGCGCAGGTTTTGGGGCGCGATCATGAAGGGCTACAAAAACGCCGTCTGCATCTCCGGCACCCACGGCAAGACCACGACGACCTCTATGGCGACACACATCTTCATGGCTGCGGACACCGACCCCACCGTAATGATCGGCGGTACGCTGCCGCTGCTCCACTCCGGCTACCGCGTCGGCCACGGCGACACCATCATCGCCGAGAGCTGCGAATACTGCAACTCGTTTCTGAGCTTCTTCCCCACCGTCGCGGTCATTCTCAACGTCGAGGCCGACCATCTGGACTTCTTCAAGGACCTGCACGACGTTGAGCATCCTTCCGCCGCTTCGCGGAGCTCGTTCCGCCGACGGCCATGTGGTCGCCAACTGGGACGACGCCGGCGTGCGCGATGCGCTCAAGGGCATCTCCCGGCCCATTTTCACGTTCAGCGATGACGATCCGCGGACGCGCACTGCCACGCGGAAAACCTTGTCTACACCAACGGCCTGCCCTCGTTCGACGTCATCTGCATGGGGCAAAAATATGCCCACGTCGCCCTCGAGGTCGGCGGCGAGCACAATGTGATGAACGCTCGCCGCGGCGAGCGCCGCCTATCGTCTCGGCATCCGCGGCGAAGCCGTGGAGCGCGGCCTTGCCACCTTCACCGGCGCGGGCCGTCGCTTCGAGAAAAAGGGCAGCTATCACGGCGCGGACGTTTACGACGACTACGCCCATCATCCCAGCGAGCTGCACGCCCTGCTGACGATGGCGAAGGCGCTGCCCTACCGGCGCATCGTCTGTGCCTTCCAGCCGCACACCTACACGCGCACAAAGGCGCTGTTTGACGATTTTGTGCGGGAGCTGCGCGTCCCCGACGTCGTCATGCTGGCAGAGATCTACGCCGCGCGCGAGCAGAACGACATCGGCATTTCGTCCAACGACCTTGCCAGGCGCATCCCCGGCGCGATCTACTGCCCAACGCTTGATAGCAAGTCACGGAGGCGCGTGCGCGCCGCCGCAGCCCGGCGACCTGATCATCACCGTCGGCGCGGGCGACATTTACAAGGCCGGCGAAAACTGCTGCGTGAGAACTAACGAGACAGAAAGAAGGCTTCCTCATGTACCTCTCCCCGTCTACACGGCTGCTCCCGCCGTTGCCGACGACGCGTCGGCACGGTCTTTGCCGCGCTCGACTCCCTCGGTATCCCCTACATCCGCTTTTGAGCACGACGCCACCGCCACGATGGAGGACTGCGCCGCCGTCGGCAAAGCGCTCCACGGCACCATCTGCAAGAATCTCTTTCTCTGCAACCGCCAGCAGACGAGCTTCTACCTGCTCACCATGCCCGGCGATAAGCCGTTCCACAAAGCGATCTCTCCGCGCAGATCGGCTCGTCCCGCCTCTCCTTCGCTCCGCCGGAGAAAATGGAGGAGCTGCTCAACACGCACCCCGGCTCCGCCTCGGTGATGGGGCTGCTGTTCGACACGGAGCATCGGGTGGTGCAGCCTTCTGATGGACCGCGACGTGTACGACGCAGAGTATTTCTGCTGTCACCCCTGCGACAACCACGGCTCGCTGAAGATCAAAACGAGCGACCTGCTCACAAAATTTCTTCCCCACGTCGGCCACGAGCCCATCGTCGTGGACCTGCCGAGGGAATAAGCAAGCAAAAACGTCTGCCGCCGGCAGACGTTTTTTCTGTTATGTGATGTCTCCCAGCGTGAAGCGGCGCACCGGAGCGAGCGCGTCGTCTGTGTGTGTGCAGACGCAGGCGACGTAGCCGGGGAAGGTCTCGATGTACTCAAAGCGCTCGCCGAGCATCGCGGGCAGGCCTCCCGCTTCATCGCGGCAAGGCCGGCGCCGCCCCACTTCGCGCGGCTCTCGCGCCGCGTCCAGCTCTCGAAGAATTCGCGCTCGGTCACAGCACCCGCAAGACGCTGCATCGTCCGCTCGCTCACGGGCCGGATAAACGCTCGATATCCACGCCGATGGGCCGGTCGTGGATGCCCACGAAGCACCGCGCCGCGCGTGTGGCTGAGGTTGAACTGCACCTCGGGATGCTCCGCAAACTCGGGCTTGCCATACTTATTATAGGTCAGCGCCGGCAGCTCACGCCAGCCGTAAAGAGCGTTGAGCCCGAGCCAAAAAAGCGCCCGCGTAGGCGCAGATCGGCTCATGACCGACCACAGGGTCCTTCAGGTGTGCAAGGCGCTGCCGCCGCTCCGGCGGGACAAGGCGCAGCAGCCGCTCGACCTCCGCATCGGTAAAGGGGCGCTCAGACGAATGGAAATAAGCTGTATCTGCATCGCCGCGTCCCCCTCCCGTTTTTATCCAGTATAGCGCGGCGGTTCCATCCTGTCAAACCGCGAAGGACACCTTTGCGCGGTTTTTGCACATCGCAAATTTTTTTTTGCCGCAAAAAAGAGGAACGGACCGATCGGCGGCGTATAAATAGAATTGTATGAGATCGTGCTATTTGCCGGAAAGGAGAATGAGCCGTGGCGTTCCCCCAGAGCTTTCTGGACGAGCTGGTCGCTCGCAGCGACATTGTGGACGTAGTTGGTAGCTATGTGGCGCTGACGAAAAAGGGTGCGAACTACTTCCGGGCTATGCCCCTTTCACAACGAAAAAGACCGGCTCCTTCTCCGTCTCGCCGGACAAAGCAGATCTACCACTGCTTCGGCTGCAAAAAGGGCGGCGGCGTCATCAGCTTCATCATGGAGGAGGAGAACCTGTCCTTCCCCGACGCGGTGCGTTTTCTCGCCAAGCGCGCGAATCTGCCCGTTCCCGAGGAGGAGCAGGGCGAGGGGCAGCCGCCGTGCGCGCGCGGCTTTTGGAGCTCAACCGCGACGCGGCGCGCTTCTACTACGAGCTGCTGCACGATAAAGCGCGGCGAGGCCTGCGCGGAATACCTGAACCAGCGGCGGATCACGCGCAGGACGGCGGTCAACTTCGGGCTCGGCGCAAGCGCCGATGAGTGGGACGGCCTGCTCACGGCGATGGCCAAGAAAGGGCTACTCAAAGCCGATCTGCTCGCCGCGGGACTGGTCGTGCCAGGGCAAAGGGCGGCAGCGTGTACGACAAATTCCGCAAGCGCCTCATCTTCCCCGTCATCGACGTACGCGGCGACGTGGTCGCCTTCGGTGGGCGCATCGTGGATAAAAACGACCCGGGCGCAAAATATATGAACTCGCCCGAGACCATCATTTACAGCAAGCGCCGCGTGCTCTACGGGCTGAACCTCGCCAAGAAAGAGCAAGCGGGGAGAACATCATCCTTGTCGAGGGCAACATCGACGTGGTGATGCTCCATCAGGCGGGCTTCGACAACGCCTGCGCCTCGATGGGCACGGCGCTCACGACCGAGCAGATCCGCCTGCTCTCGCGCTACACGAAGGGCTCATCCTCTGCTACGACAACGACAACAGCTGACCAGCAGAGAGCTGGAGGAACAGGCCAACGCGCTGTCTGCCGAGGCGGATTTTGAGGATCAATCTGCCGAAGAAAGCGAAAAGGCCGCAGCGGCCAAGA
>VOFC01005191.1_pt1 | contig 21115 bp, 34 predicted proteins | sample 5384161 | NCBI WGS metagenome assembly VOFC01 (sample SAMN12384722, study PRJNA508395) | human gut metagenome | isolation source: healthy gut B | host: Homo sapiens
GCGGTCGGTGGTATAGGTCCCGAGGATTTCACCATTGATTTTGCGAATCTCGAACTTGACGCCACCGAGCCCGCTCTCCGGTGTCCCTCATCGGACTTGATAATCTGCAGGCCGCCCGCAGGGACGTTATATACGATCAGAGTCTGAAGATCGTCGGGGGTTAACAACGATGGTCTGGCTTCTTGTGGCTTCATCGATGGTGTAGCCAGGGATCGTTTTCACTTTCCGTCACAACAAGTGTGCCGACAATATCTCTGATGAGGATCTCGCCATTTATGTCAGTCATATAAAGGCCGTTGGAAGAGAGCTTACCACCCTCATCTGCCACAAAGCTGCCGTCGCTATAGGTGATGCGGAACTGAACCCTTCCAGAGGCTTCTTCGTGACGCTATCGCTTAATGATTTGAAGCCCACCGAGCGGTTGGTTGCGAAATTCCAGCGTAATCATCTCGTTGATTTGACCTTGACCGTCTGAGGAGTATCATCCAGCAGATAGCCATCCTGGCGCGCGTTTCTTTGATGATAAGCGTCGTGCCAGGGGCAATGTCGGTAATGGGTGAAGGTACCAGCACTATTCGGTAATGAACTTGCCATTGGCATTCCCAATGAAATTGCCGTCAGAATCGGTCACGAGGAACTCAACATCGGAGATTGGTTCATTCGTTGCGGCGCGTCTACCTTTTTCACCAAAACGCCACCCTTGGGCTGATTACGAACTCCACCGTGATAACTTCTGTTGGATTTAACCTTGACCGTCTGAGGGGTATCGTCCAGGATATAACCATCCTTGGCATGAGTTTCCTTGATGACGAGTGGTGTCGGGAGCAACATCCGTAATGGTAAAAAGTACCTGCACTGTCCGTCACATATTTGCCGTTGGCATTACCAATGAAGTTTCCATCGGAGTCGGTCACGAGGAACTCAACATCGGAGATCGGTTGTTCGTTGCAGCATCGACCTTCGAACTAAAACACCGCCCTTGGGTTTGATTGGGAACTCCAGCGTCATGACAGAGTTGCGCTTGGATCTTGATGCTCTGCGGGTATCGTCGAGGATATAGCCATCCTGGCGCGCACCTCCTTTGCAATGACCGTCATGCCAGAGTCAGCCATCAATGCGAATGGTACCGGCGCTGTCGGTCACATACTTACCATTGGCAGTACCGATGACACTTCCGTCCGAGTCGGTCACAAGGAACTCGACATCGGAGATGGGCGCGCCGGTCACGGCGTCCTTTTGACAATGAGCAAAGAACCCATCTTATCGTTGCCGAAAGTAACGGTGATGACATCCTGATCCTTACCGGAAAAGATAGATCGTCTCCGTGGCGTCGGTGATGACATACCCATCCGGAGCCGAGAGATCTCCTCGCAGACGGGTGCCTGCCTTGAGGCCAGTCACGACGATGGTGCCATTACTAGAGGTACGGTACTTCACCGATGACTGTCCCGCCCGTGCCAGAAGTGCCGCCAAGATAACGGATACGGAACCATGCACCCTCCAGCGGCGGCTGGCCTGTCTCACTATCCACCTTGCGAATGATGATGGCCGAAAGGGGCGTATTCTCAAAAGTCAGGAACTTTGCTCTCACCGCCGGAAATAAAAAACATTCTGCGTGGCAGGCCCTTGATGAGTAGCCTGGCGCCGGCTCCAGCTCCGTCACCTTGTACCAGCCGTCCTGGACTTCGGGGAGAATAATCTTGCCGCCTCATCGGTGTAATGAACTCCGAGATCGTTCAGTTCTCCGGTATCAGTATGGTTGCTGGCATACCAGATCTGGAACTTGGCTCCCTTGACGGGATCGCCGGTGACGCTGTCCACTTTACGGATCTCCAGCGTCGGTTTGAGGCGTTGAAGAATGTAACGGTGGAGGTTTCACCGGGCTTTCAGCGACACTTCTTGTGGAATGGGGCAGAGAAATGACATGGCTGGGGACATTGATCTCCGTCACCCCTATAAGTGCCAACAGGAATGCTTTCAAGGAAAATGCGGCCGTGACTGTCGGTGGTGGCCGTTGTGGAATAGCTGCCGTCGATCTGCTCGATGCGATAGGTCACACCCTCGATGGGTTCGCCGTTGGCGATGTTCTTCTTGATGACCTCAAGGCCCGGCTTTTTCGTAGTCCACAAAAGTGACTTCGCTCGTCTGGCCGGGGGCGCAGTGCCACGGTCTGCTCCGTATTGCTCACGATGATGTACGGCTTCCGGGACAGATTCTTCCCCGCACCACATAGACATCAGCGGGGATGGACGAGGGGTGGCGGAACCGTCCGTGCCGGTAGTAACGGACGTGGAGAAGTTGCCCGTAACAGACTTAATGGAAAATACTGTGCCGGCAATGGGCTTGCCACTCATCGCATCGCGCTTGATGATCTTCATGTCAGGCGCGTAATTTTCGCCACAACGGTATACTGCTTGTCGCCATCGGTGGTATCGACATAGACGCTGATGGGGGGTGGAATCAGCACAGTACCCTGCAGGCGCTTCGGTTTCCACGAAAGACCACAGGCCCTTGGTGACATTCTTGACCTCGATGATGCCACCATTCATCGTTACCTCGCTACCAACGATCTGACCTTCGTGGTAGACATTGAATTTCGCACCATCCAGACCACGGGTTGTTCCAGCAGCGACCTTTTTCAAAGTAATGTCAGCGTCACCCGCAGGCGGCTGATCCGGTTCATCGCCAGGAGTGTTGGTAACCAGCTTTCTCGGCGCGTAGTAGTTAAAGAAAGACTGTCGGCCTTGACACTGGACTTTGCGTAGACCGCCCATTTGGCAGCATCATCTTCTACAACAGTAGCGACGATCCCCTGGGCAGCGTATTCTCTCGATCTGCTTGGAATTCAGCGTCTTCCTTTGGCCTTCTGTGCCAGCATCCAATCGATGTAGCCCAAGTAGTCTCATAGGTATCCATTGGCAAAGCCTCCGGCATCGATATCGCCGTCACCCTCACCCTTGAAGGTCTGGTGATCCCCACATACGTCTGCGCGGGCCATAAAGAGGCTGCCGGGGATATCACCTTATAGTCCGTCCACGATGAATGTCATCATCCACTTGAAGTTTTCGCTGCTGGGCGTCGAGTTCACCATGCCGCTCTGCGCCAGCGCGCGTCTTCAGGACGGTATCCGCATCCGCGCCTGTCGCAGAGGTATAGGTGTAGCTGTTCAAGAAACTTGCGGCACCCCCAGCGACAGTTAGCCGTAGCCACGGTCAAGGCAGTACAGCAGCTTGCCTGCGGCCATGGGAGGCTTATAGCTGTAGGGGAGTGCCGTCATGGAGAAGCCGCGTTGTCCAATAAATTCGTGTTGCTGGTGGGTTTTAATGCCTGTTCCCGTACTGGTCGCAGCAAATGCTGTGGTTGGAAACAGGCTGAGAATTGTCATAATCAGCAAAAATGCTGAGACAAGTCTGGTTTTGATTGATTTCATAAGAGATCTCCTTCATTTGTAACACAAGAAAAGCAGGTCGAGTTTCCTCAACCTGCTTCGTTGAATGATTCACTTTTCGAACTGACCATTTTGGAATGGATTGATCTACCGCAGAGGCAATCATTGATCAGCCTATTGCGGAAACATCCACCCATGTGACCTCGCATCCGTCTACGAGGAAGACCTGCACACAGTACCAACACGCCAAGCCATTACTGTCCGTACCACGCGCTAAACCAACGCCAATCTCGCCGTAGCGAGCATTCAGCATGTTATCCGCATGGCCCTTGGAATTCGACCAAAGATTGACGACGGCATCAGATAAAGTCTTGTGCTGTTGTTCGAGGTACAGTTCTGTGATGCAGTGGATGTTTTCGCCGGTGCGTCGGCTATCTGTAACGGTATTGCTTCTGCGTCCATCGGGGCGAGTGTGAGAATAGGCACCACTTGCCGCCATCTCATCCGCGCGGACTTGAGCCGCATCCATCAGAAGGTTATTAACCTTCAATACAGCAACTCCCTTATTAAGCCGCAGGGTGTTGGTACGGGTAACGACATCCTTCTTTATGGCATCAACATCAGTCTGGTGGAGCTGGCCACTTGTCTTCTCGCCCTCTTGCTTTGTAGGCGCAATCCCAGTATAGGGCTTTTGTCCGATTCGACCTGGACGCATTTGGCAGTATCATCCCAAAAGACGTTAAAACCGTCAGCCTGGCCAATATCACGCAATTTCACATAATTGTGGCCGTTGATCACATACGCCTCCATGGGGTAGGTGTGCCATCCACAAAAATCTGATTGTTGCTGAGATCGGCAAGAATGCCGGAAGCGTATGCAACGCTGCCGCCAAACATGACTGCGCCGACAACCATGCCGGAGAGGAATGAAATGAAACGCTTTTTCATGTGAGTCACCTCGTAGAAGATAGTTTTCCAGCCACTCTCTACGCGTGTTCTTCAGCCGACTTTCTGATTCGAGCAGGCTGCGATGCCTGCCATGAGGATATCCGCTTTGGAGAGTTTGTGTTCACTCAAAGCTGGCGCATCTCCTCATAAGCGGAGCGCGGCAGATTTATCGAATCTCTACTGCCTGCACGCACAGACGCAGAGAGGGCTGGTTAGCGATACAAGTGATCAAGGTAATTCGGTTATCTCCCATCTCATTGAGGTAAGAGAAATCGGTGTAGGAGATCGCACCAACGAAGGTCACTTTGTAGGTCTTCGTGCCGATTGCGGTCTTGTACTTAACAATGTCCCCGATCTTCACATTCTTCAGCTTCCCGAAGTAGGGATGACTCCCTCTGTTGTGGCCGAACAGACCAACATTCCCGGTGTAGAGGCCAGAAGAACTGTAATGGCCGGCGCCCTTTAGACATGGAACTGTCGGTGGCGCCTTCATACACTTTGCAATTCAGCCCGACACGTTCAATGGTGACTTGGCCGATACTGCCATCGCTCTGCTTGAGATCGTTCAAGGTGACAGAGGGTTCATAAGGCATCACGATCGTACCACCGCCGGAGATGATGCTGGAACTACCGAAGTCGGACTCCGGGTACTGCGTATTCGAGCTGCTCCCGCCCAAGCCGTACTGTGTGTTGCCATTCAGGTAGGGATTATTGAGGAGCTTTCCAGGAATTTCTGACTGAGTCCGTATTGGATCTCAGGGATGTCGTAATCGACCTGATTGCGTGAGCCGTAACGATACTCAGCATCGTAGAGATCTTCGTAGTTCGTGCTGCCGTAATAGGCGGGGTCAGGAGAGGTTTTGAAGGAATAGTCTGCGGCACTAGCGACAGTCACCATGCCGAGTGCCATACTTAGTGCGCAGCACAGGGTCAAAAGTCGTTTGAACTTCATGTTAAGGTTCCTCCTCATAATTGGATTTACCTTCCTGAGAGCCAATATCGACCTTGAACCAGTACGAACCGTTGACCTCGCCAACGGTGTGCTCGACGGTATTGTCATAACAACGGATGGCGATGGTCTGGCCGAAGAGCTTCTTTGCGACTGCCTGATCCACTTCGATTGCGATCACACCTTCAGGAATATCCTTCAAGCGGTCAATACGCAGTTCGGGATTCTTGGCTTTCAGATGAAGCCGGCCGCATTTTTCATATTCGTTACCTTTGCCTGTTGCTTTGTAGACTGTAGTATTCTTACGAAGCGCGAGGCCGAGGAACAACAGTGCGGCAAAAAGGGCGGTTCCGCCGATAATGGAGATCACCAAGACCGAACCTTTGAAGGTGGGTTCCGCTTTCGTCGGTTCAATCTTGGTGCCCAGGTAGGTTACGGTATAGAGAATGCTGGAAATACCAGAGGATACGACGGTGCCTTTGTATTCGGCGGTCGTAATATAGCCAGTTGCGACAGTAGAACTGGCAGAGCCAGAATAGGTGGCTACCGCAGAGTAAGTTGCCGGGACGAGCTCATCGCCGACCAGAGCAGTACTCTCAACGCTCCAAGTTACATTGGAGAGACTCAAAGTTCTGCCATTCTTCTCTACGGTCTTATCGATGTAGGAAGAATCATTTCGGTCGAGACCGGTGTAGTTCTTTGTAGCTGTCACAGTATAGGAACTGCGCTTATACCCAGCTGCCTCCGTTTTGAGAGTGCTATGATCGAGCGAAAGTGTGCCGGAGGAAACTCCGTCATCGTACTCGATCGTAGGTTTCAGCTCAACAAGGATATCTTCGAGGTTCTTACTTGCGGTTGTGACAGTGACAACCTCGGTATGTGCGTTCTCTTCCTGGTAGCGCTGCTCTTCTTTGACGATATCGCTCATAGAATACAGGAATCCGTCATACTCGAAGTCGTCTTCATACAGGTCGGAGGATCCTGATCCGGAAGAAGCGTATAGGTCTTGATGGCAAGCTGCTGCCCGTTGAGATTCTGGTAGGTGACATCGTCCGGGATGTACGATGCCGCACTCGCTCCCATCGTCATGGATACTGCGACGACAAGAATGAGCATCAATGATGTGATTCGCTTTTTCATGGTTTTAACCCTTTCATAATTTGAGGCGTTACGCGACCGGGTCGGTCGGATACTCACCTGTAGTAAGGCGGCCTTTGCCGCGCTTGTACTCGCTGATGCATTCTTTCAGCATGGTAAGGAGGTCTTCATAGGTCAAGCTCATCGATAGCCAAAGACATTGCCGGTACATATAGATCAAGCTGTCATCCGCCAGGAAGACGGAATGCCAACCTGTGACCGACACCAGATTCAGCTCATTCGCGATGCTGTGCATCTGTTCCTCATTGATATCCGCGAGCAGAAGTTTGTCTGCAACTATGATGGATAGGATGGGATAGCTTCGGATCATGGAGACAAGGACGATGCATTCGATATCATCGTCCTTGTGGATGGCAACGTATGTGTCACCATGCTGCTCCACGATATTGAGGCATGACCGAATGACCTCCCTGCAGTGTTCATCGATCGCATCGCGGCTGCTGGGAGAATAGTTCATGTTGGGTTACCTCAATCTGGTATGGCGCTTAATGATTCTGGTGATAAATCCAAGCGCAATACCGTTTTCTTCATCGACCCTTGTGACGCGGAAACTGACCGTATCCAATCTGCTGGGCATGTCGATGGAGCGATACAGCTTCGTTTTGGCATTGACGCCCGCTTGAAGACGGACGAAGAAAACGCGGTCTTTCACACCGGTAACAACGCCGAAGTAGTTGGAGTTGGGGACGATCTTCTCCAAGGCTGCCCGATCCGGGTTTTCAGAGGCGTCCTTGATTGAGAGGTTGACTGCGTAAGTGTCACGCTGCTCGTTGTAGGTCACATCGAGAACTCTTGCGACAACCAGATCGCCTGTGGGTGGAGATCCGCAATATCGGAAAACCATTCCCAGGACACGTTGCGTGCGTAAATTTCCGTATCAACGCCGCACGCTTCTACCATCATCGTGTTATTTCCAACGGTAAGGACTCGGCATGCCATAAGGATTCCGGGCTTCACACGCCCTGAAGCGTAGTAGCGCTTTGTCGTTGCAACATGGCAGCTTTACGAGACCCGATTGCAACGCGCTCTTTGAAATCGACACCAGCTGGGATAAAGTCGATCGTAGCGCCAAGCATCCGCCCAATTTGGACTCGGACACTTCGAGGGATCGGTTCATCTTCTGGCCATTCGATCAGAGTCATCTCGCGAACGGGGATTTTGACACAGAGTCCCTCGAAATCAATGGGAACGATTGGCATGCCATTTTCGGTATAGGTCATCCCTGCGCTTACGATTCCAGTTAGGATCTGCTGTCTTCGCACTGCGCCAGCAAGATAGCCCCATTTTGCTTCTTCACTATCCTCGCGTGTGACGCCACGTTCCAGATCATTCAGTTCAAGAAGATCCTCACTACCCTGACGGCGTGGCATCTGTGCAGGGGGGGCCTTTTCAACAGGGATGGTTTCCTGAGCGGTCTCTTCAACAGCTTCAGTAACTTTCTTCTTAGGCATTTTTCTTCTCCTTTCCTAGAAGAGTTCATCCGCATTCACGACCTTGCGAGTTGTGCTGCGTGGTGGCTTCCCAGGTGGTTTCTTCTGGGAACCAACATTAGCTTTTTCTGCGGGTATGGCCGCGGTTACGGATGGTGAAGATACACCGCTGGCAGATACAGAGGAAGCCTGACTGCTTTTCCAGTCAGGCTCGTGTAAGATTGCCTTGCGGCTCTTCAGTTTTTTATAGTCCGGATGCAGGGAGTAGTCAAAGCGCTTGGCTCGCATGACTTTCTGACCTCTTATGAAAATCAGGACCTGATCCGGGGTAAACGCAAGACCTCATCAGGGGTAAGCAATGTGCGCCTGCCAAGTGAGTTGGTCTTACGGAATCTTGGGGTATAATCGGTAATGTGCATGGTGTTGAGTTCCCGCATCGTACCTTCCACTTCGACTGATGCTGTTCCAATGCGGTCGCTGAAGTACTCAGCGGTCAGCATATCTGTGCATCCGAGAAAAACCGTGCTGTCACAGGCGCCGAGGATCTCTTGCCATTGATCGTCTGGGTATCGGTTGCGCATCTGGCCGACATTTTTGGAAAAAAGACGGCGACGGAGCAACCTCTTGAACGGATGGTAGAGCATTTTTTTGTGAAATCGGGGATAAGGCAGCAGTTGGGAAACTCATCAAGGATGAATTTTACCTTTGGGTGCAGCATCCCGCCCTCACAGTAAGCATCGGCATAGCGGATCAGACGAATGAACAGGAAGCTAAAAACAAGGAGCTGAGGAAATCATAAAGTGCTATCCTGATCGGAGACGATGCAGAAATATGCGCACTTTTGTTTACCGGGCAGCTCCAGGTCGATCTCATTGTAGGAGGTGATATTCCGCACCTGCTGGGCTTGCAGAACTGCCAGCTTGCTTCCGAGGCCGATGATAACACTCGTGCGAACGGTTTCGCTCGATTGCCTGAAGATTGCGTAGGGCGCAGATGCAGGTGATGGAGGAAGCAGCTCTCCCGTGTATTGGTTCGCGTGCTCGTGGCTAATGCTGGCCATCATATCAGATAAGCCCTTTTCGGTTTGAGTATAGAGAAGGTCATACACCGTCGCGATGTTCCGCTTTTCCGGAGGCATCTCCAACGCAACATAGAGAACAAGCGCTTTTTAGAAGGTTGAGTTCTGCGTTGTACCAGAACGCGTCTTTCGAATCACCGCTGGTGTTCTGAAGCACAATGTCAGCAAAGGTCTGGGCCATGAGCTCACTTGATCCGACTTCACCAAGACAGTTCCAGGAGTCGCTATGATCCATTTCAACAAGGTTGAAGACTTTGACGATATATCCGTTCTCGCGGAGATACTCACCCATAGATTCATATAGTTCGGATTTTGGATCAGTCAGGATCACGCTCTCACCACGCTTGACCGCTTGCAAAACGAGGTTTCGTGAGATGGCTCTGGATTTTCCCGTACCGGAAGATCCGCATACGGCAAGATTTGCGTTGAGACGGGTGTCCTTTGGAAGCGTCAGGACTTGACCATCCGGGAGCATCCCAAGGATATCTTGGCTGGTCCTTTTGCACTCGTCACCTCAAAGCATGCAGATGCCTCTTTGGGTGACATGAAGCTTGCCGTTCCGTAGCTTCCAGAATTCGATACAGTCAGATTGCGATCAGAGTCTGTCACGCCATTTTGGCCCCATCCAATTCGAAGTCCAAATACACAGAGTATGGTAATGCCAAGGACTACAAGCCCAATGGCGATAAGTCCTTCCGGAAAGTGAAGCAGAGCTCGAACCACCTCACTGATCTGCAGGATTTCGATAGTCACTACCCGCTGCCTTCCAATCATTGATGTTGATAATGAATTTGCGCAATGATCCCAGCAGCGTAAAGTACACACGGAATCAGGACAGCAAAGCTAAGTGCTATTTTCAGTTTTCTTTATCCATAATCTAATCTGCTTTCTAATGGACGCACCTCGATGGCCGGCCCCACGATTCTCTGGATAACCTGTGTCGATAGTCAAAACAGAGCATGATCGGGCTACCTCGAAAACCTTCCGGCATCGGGTGAATATCCGATAGCATGAGTAGGTCACATTGGTAGTTCAAAAGAACAGGCCTGTCGAGCGAGGTCTCGATTGCATCATATTCGCGGGTAGGGGATTCGTGGTGGGTGGAAAGGTGATAATGCGGCACGATTGATTTCCATCGCCAGTTTCATCGTGGAGGATGAGCTTCAGGAGAGTGTCACCTTCCTTGTTATTGGTAAGGAACAGACATTGAGCAAAGAAAGTCGAAACGACGAAGTACTTGTTCCCAAATGGCTTTGCTCCATGACAGAGGCGCTGTGCCACACTCATGGTGGATCCGATGACGATCTGGTGGATTGACGTGATACCGAAACCTCTTGCGAGCAGAAGGCTTTTCACAGCGGCAGCATAGTTCTCCTCGCTATTCTTCATCCAGTACATTCTTGTGCTACCTGTGAAGTAAAGAAAGAAGCAACACCGCCCTTTGACGATAATACCGATCGTGCGTGAGCTCTTGGATACTGACTCGGGGAGTACTCCTCGATGGCGACACGCAACTCGTGTGCGGCGTAGTAATAGATTTTGTTGGGATCCGGCACGACCGCATTCGTTGCTCTTTTGGCAGGCGACATGAGAGATGGCTTTTGAGAGATGAGGAGCACCGCTCCTGCCGCGTTGGACATTACAGTTCCGATGGCAATTGCGTGAAGCCGCAGGATTTTGTCAATCCAACCAGGGTAAATGCGCTCAGAGCTATTGACTCTTGAATAGATCATGGACACCGCTTCCGGATCCCTCTGTGCAACATACTCGAAACCCCTTCTGCGTCAAGCTCATTGAGCGAATCACATGGCGCTTATGCTTCTTCCGATATAGCCGCACATAGCCTTCCCGAATCGCACGATACATGACCCTGCGATTCCATTCAGCGCCGCCACCGATCCGCACCGCCAGCTGCGTCGGAAACTCGATACAATATCCAACAAACCAGAGCAATTCGAGTAAGCGATCATTCTTACATGTAATCATAGACACTCCAATCAAATCAGCAGCAAGGCTGCCAACAGGCTGCCCGAGGCTGCGCATACAACCACTCCCGAAAGCGTAAAACTGACCAAGCAAAAAACACCCAGACAGAATTTGTATTGCCTAACACTACCTATTTCTGCGCTCCCTGAGTGCGGGGACAGCTCGTATGCACGAAATCACTACCAATTTCTGCCCATCACTCAGAGCAGGTTTTGGTAGTTGTTTTAATGTGATTTTTAGCCCAGGATGAAAGCGTTTCAGGTCTCATCAGGTAGAACTCTGCGCTGTCCCGATCAGACATCCTCGTAGCCTGGAGGACCGTGCATAGGAGACCGCTATCATTGGTCAGTAGCATCGATTCAATGACATCCAGATACCGCTTGGTTTCAATATTGTCATAGTCACGAATGCGCCTTTTTCCAAGAGCAGCATCATAGTTATGAACAATGCAGATGGCGCAGCTACCAAAGCGCTCCATTGGGTTCTCTTTGAGATAGTCCATAATCGCGTACCGAAGTGGCCGAGTCAAAAATGCTTGATTATCTCTCTGATTCCTTTTCGGAAGAATCGCTGGAACTAAGATCTTGAGCCAATCATGAGTCTCCTCGACCTTAATCCCCAGCAGATCCGCCACCTCACAATAGAATGGCGCCGTATCATCACGAACTGTTCTGGCGGTCAGATTTCTCAGAGTAACCGAGGATACTTCTGCCGATCTAACCAGACTAAAGAGTTTTTGCTGGGGGTTATACTGATCCATACGCTCTAAGTCGCTAGCAACCTGAAAGAGTTCGTGGCTGATACCATCAAAATCAGAAGCCACTTGGCGCATGACTTGAATGTACTTGGGGTTATCCATATCACACCTCATAGTTTGTAGATTTGCTCTACGCCGTCAGAACCAGTCAGGACTCCATAATCGTTATCATCTCTGGGAATCAGCTCATCCAGAGACTTCATATCATCTACGACAATCAAACGAACGGACGCCTCTGGCACGAGTGTGCGAGAGGCGTTGATCGATGGGATATTGCGTTGGCTACCGGAAATCAGATCATAATCCTTATCGGCTGAAGAGAATGAGAGAATTGCCGGAGGCTCACTCGCACAAAAATCCAGCACATGATCTCTCATCTGGATGAATGCCCAGAAAGCCATGATGGCTTCCTGCGTCTTCCCGTGATCTAATGAGTATCGACTTGTTGCGAGGAATTGGCCGTCCGGCGAGAATAGGCCAGACCCTCTTGCCGGAGACGTGCGAGGATCTGGCCATAGGAACGATTGCTCATATGATCGAAGAGCAACCGCATTTGTCGCTGTTCAACGACACCGAAGATGGTCAGTAGCCGAATCATAAAGGCAACTTCCCTCCTTCGAACGGTATTGAAAACTTCATTATGCTCTCCTTTGTGTAGAGATAGGAAACCGCATAGTGTAAAGGAAAACCGCAATTACGCTTAGTGTAGAGCTAATGTAAACATGACCTTTGCTGTGTTTTCATTCGACAACATTATGTGTATTTTGGGCGATCTTTTCCTTGAGAATCTGGTTGAGTTCCATGCGGTCGGTTGTAATCAGTTGTTTCTCCAAGGGGGATGCCTTGAACGAAACTGTGATGTGGTTGGAGTTTGTGGAGATCAGTCCTTGGCCGCGTTCAAAACGAGTGATCGACATGATCTCAGCATCAGATAAGTGGAGAATGTGCTGGACGCGCTGCGCCTCATCATTTTCCAAATTCAAAATGATTTTGGTCTTTGCAACATTTAAGATACCTTTGCCGAACCGGCTGCGATCAAGGTCGCCAATATCCTGGGTGGCAGCAATGGCCGCACCGCCGTAGCCACGAATGATCTTGAAAATCTCCTGAACCCACTCGCCTGCAAGGGCCTTGGCGTTGTTCGGGTTATTGGTATCATCGTCTCCAATGAGTTCCCATGCTTCGTCAATGAAAATTGCCTTTTCTTTTGTTCGGTCTTCTTTGGCTTTATCCCAGACGTAGTCGAGCGCGACAAACATACCAACAGGCAGGAGCTCGCCCGTTAACTCGGAAATATCAAGGACTGTGTAGAGATTGTCGAGCTGTACATTCGTGTGCTGATTGAATGTTTTGGCAGATCCATTCACGAGACGGTTCAGAATATTGCCCATACGCCTCGTCTCAGGAGATTCCATTAAAATCGCATAGATGTCACCAAGGAGCGGCATCTCCCGGTAGCGATCCGGGTGTTCTGGGTCAATCAGTGACTCATTATTGTGCGTGATCCCTTTCTTCGCATAGGTTCGAATCAGTGCTTCGTCAAGAAGCTGCCGTTCTTCATGACTGATATCTGGAATTAGCAGCGAGAAGAAAATGTGCAGCTGCTGAATTTTCTTTGCCAAGATCGAGTTCTCACTAACTACGCCGTCGATCAACTGATTGGCGCTGAGATCCTGCTTGCGGATCTCGCAGACATTGATACATTGCTTCGATGCCGGGCTAATGGAAATGAACTCACCGCCAATGTTGTTACAGGCTCTCAAGAACTCATGGCCTTTGAGAGGTGCTATGATGAAGACCTGGGTACCTTTCCGACGCATGCGGAGAGCTATCAACTGGAGCGTAAAGGTTTTGCCGGCACCGCTGGTTCCCAGAAGAACCATATTGGCGTTTTTATATACGCGGCTATTGAAGATATCAATTATGACCAAGCTGTTGTTATGCTGATTGACTCCGAGCAGGATGCCGTTCTCATCACTCATCTCAAACGAGGTGAAAGGATAACAACTGGCAGCCGCAGAGGAAGCATATTTCGCTTGCTCGCCTCAAAGATCTTTTTATTCAAGCTACAAAGCGGGAGGATTGACCGTAGTGCTTGCTCCTGACGAAATCGGCAAATCCGGATATCCATATCCTGTGAAACCATCAACCGACGCACCTCAGATATACGCCACTCCAGATTTTCGAGTGTATCTGCAGTGATTGTGACTAGTGTGTTGCAATAGTAGAAATCCTCGTAATTTGCAAGGCCTTCTTTCAGGAAGTAGCCAGAACGGATTGCGCTTTCGAAATCATCAAAGTCCGAATTGGTATCCGAAGTGTCTTTTAAGCGACTGCGGTTGATTCGGATCTGTTGACCCAGCTTAGCCTGAATGCGTTCTTTTGGCTCGCGGGAAAAATAGAAATCGACATCGATCCCTTCGCCAGCATTGACGAGAATACTCGTCCACCCAGCCACAACGCGAGGATTATACCCATCAGAGGGAACAATGAGATATGCATGGTATACTCCGTCCATTACTACATATGACCCATGAGTCAAGTCAATGGAATCGGGGGCCAGTACACTTTTAAGGGAGACTGGTACTGTGATGTCGGTATCCCTCCGTGCTGGCTGGAGCTCCCCGAATGCGCTGCTCAACTGTTTTTACCTCACAAGTTGATCGGTTGAAAATGGTGTAGAGGATTTCCAACAGGAAGGCGTTTTCGTCATCATGGGTAACAACCGCATTGTCGCAGTGTAGGAAATACTGCCGCGCTGTCTGAACAGCCGTTTCCAGAGCCGAGACAATATCCGAGTACTCCGGTTTGCGATTCGTGACAGCTTCATACTCAAAAATCACAAGGAATCTGCGGGTAATTGCTTCTCGCGAGCCAATTGTCTGAATAAGGCGATAGTAGTCCAGCTGCAATTCTCGGCACTTTGGATTACTCTCGGACTCCATATCCCGCTCGATGGTATTGAGGTGCTTTCCGATATCAGCCTTCTTTGTCAACACTTTGATTTGGATTTTTATGGGGGAAATCTTCATCCAGCTCGCGAAGCTGGCAACGATATTCTTCTGCTCAGATGTACTGCGTAAAAGAAAGTTGATCGGCTCAACTTCGAGGACTCTGATGTAACGACCGTCCTCCATTTCAATAATGCCGTTGCGGATATCCTTTACTGGAACAAAGTCTTCCGAGTAAGTCACCTGCTTTTTATGACTTGGCACCATCTTGCGATTATTTTTGTTGAGCTGCTTTTCGGCTTTTGTAGGGCGTTCTCGTTTCTTGCGAGGCTGCTTGATCCGAATGCCTAACTCTTCGGGCGGCTTGGTAGCTTCTTGCTCCCATATCCTCTTTTTCTGCTTCCTAGCGGTTTCAGGTATAGCGACATCAGAGCGATAAAGGTTCCGCCGATGAATGAACCAGCGAACCCAATTGATCGCAAATTCCGAAAGTGAATCGCCCTCAAAACCGATAATGCCAAAAAATACCAAGCGGGAGTGGGAGCAGGCAAAGAATGATAATCCGCACAGTAAGCGACATAGGCAACTTGATGATGGGAATACCCGTCAACAAAACGAGCACGCAAGCTTCAATCGCATTGCGTGCTCGAATCATTCCGCCAAATAAGCGCCCACTGGCAAGAAAGTTTGGCGGGATATAGTAAATATCCGTTCTTCGTTCGGTTTGCTCATGTTTTGCCTCTATTCTGTTGTCAGTTTCCGATAATCCAAAATGGCCCACCGGATCCGGCGCGCTTGCTGGCTTCGTTGAGGATAATGGACATATCCCAACTCTTCTCAGAGCGCTTATAACTGGAAGGATCTGCGACGAGTATCTTCCCATCGGATGCAGCCTCTCAGGACAATGAAATGGCCACTCGATGTAAAATGACCTTTCGTCATGAGTGCAACGACTAACTTGCCCTCCGCAAGCGCATCAATGATGCGCTGTGGTTCAGAAGCTGTGCAGCCCTCGACACTTAGTCCCCACGCTTGCGCTGCTCCTGGTATCAAAGAACGATAAGAACCATTGCCGCTGCACCAGTACCCGTGCTCATATGCCCATTGTGCCATATGAGGTGGATCAACGGTCTCTGAGGTAAGACTGGATATCACTATGGACATTGCGGTCGGGCCGCAGGCATAACCGCCAATCGTATCTGTACCATATGGTGAGTACTTCCATCGTTCATCTAACTGGTTGTAATAGACAACCTGTGTTTCGCCGTCAGCAAAAACGACCCCGTCGTAGGATAGACCCATTGCTGAGAACTCTGTTTCGCTTAGGCCCTGGTAAATTCCATCGCCCAAGAGGACAGTCAAGTTTTGCGCATATTGGCTTGCAAGGAGTTTTTGATCGTCTGACAGGTGGAAGACCTGATCGGCGAAATACGCTTCTCCGTTATAGGAGATGGTATAGACTCGAATGGTCGCATGAACGGTTTCACTTGAGTCTCCATCACCTTGCTCAGCGGGAATCTCTCGTTCTTCATCCGTGAAAGTCAAAAGAGTAGAGCTTATCCTTGTTAGCGGTGAGCAAAGCCTCCATATCTTCCTTGGAAATAGAAGTGACATCCGTGTCCTTATACGCACAATACTGGGAAACAAACGCATTTGCATTAAACACCACATCAGCGCCAAAGGGATTGTTGATCTCTTTTCCATCACAGCCGGACGATGCAAAATCAGAATCAATGCGTTCAAGAACATCCGTTAATCCTTCAGAGAGGATGGAACTGATGCCCTCGTTGATGGCTGTCATATTTTGGACTAACACTTCATCGTTCGAGATTCCATTCGGGGTGTCCGTTCCATCGCCCAATAATGATCCGAAGATGATAGACGGAAGCATGGCTACAAGAATTAGAGGCAACAAAACTGCCGCGATCAACGGAATCAGCCATTTTGCAGAAGACTTCCCTGCTTCAATTGCCGCACCGTGAGCACCACCTGCAGCTGCGCCCTTGGCAATATTGGAAATTGCTTTGCCAGTCTTTGCGGCACCCGCAACTGTGGATTCGGTCGATGTTTGCTGCTGGCTTTTTTCATCACTCATTAGATTTTGTCCTTTCTTTTGGGAACAGGCGGCATCTGAGAAACGATGTGTTCCTCATACCTAATCTTGTCACCTTCATCGGTATAGGGCGTTTTCTCAACTTTGGGCTGAGCATACTGCCGATACCACGAGGCACCGTCTACTGTTTGGACTGTATCATACGGGCCAGTTGGGGCCATGTATTGTTCTGTGCTGTACATAGCAAACTCCCTATCTGACTGCCTATCAGGTGAGACCTCAAGGCCCGTGATGCGTCCACCGCCGATTTCAACATTCTGAAATATTGGTTGCGCTCCAGAAATGCGTGCACTCTCAACCACAGAACCGTCATGCTCTCTAGCGCCAGATGGGATAGGTGTCCCATTTGCAGACGCAGTAGGAGAAGCTGTTCCTGCGGCTGTGCCGCCATCAAGCGTAACTACGTCTTCTGACGTAATGGGAGATGGAGGGATGAGGCCACCATCATCTGCAAGTGCGCTACCTGAGTCAACAGGCGAATAGCCCAAATAGCTTGTCAATGCCTCAGCCGCCTGATCACCGGTGATGGACCCGACTGAGGATATGCTGCCTTTTGCCACAGCTCCAACAACGCTCATTGCAAATGTGCCGCCATTTTGTAGGCTTGATTCAAACATTGCGCCACCCACCAGATTGCTGAGCCCTTTTGCATTGCCTGTAGCGCTTGCGGCTGCCGCGTTTCCAGCAGCACGTCTCGTAACGCCGACAAGGCCGTTTCCTCCACCTGTAAAAGCAGCGCCGGCGGCCTGTGCATTTGTGTGTGTGCTGTTACTTGAGGAATGATGGTTAAATACAGTTCCACCAACAGCCCCCGCTACAGCGGCAATGCCGCGTCCAGCAACCATGAGCTCAGTCAACATACTTCCACCGGTTCTGCCAACATTGATTCCCAAAGAAGCCATAAAACTATCAATTTTCTGGCTGACTTTAAGGAATCCAATGGCACATAGAAACCAGATAAAAACATTGCCAGCAACTTCTTCCTTGCTCGATGCCGCAATGGCACTTTCTACTTCGCTCTCATCGATGGCAAAGGCGGTTGTCGAAAGTACGCATAAGAGCAGCAATACAAGCAGTATGATATGGGTTTTTCTCTTCATCTTTACCTCCTCAAACGGATAACGGGTTGGCAAGAAAACTGCCAACCATACTCGTGAATAAGCGCAGGCACCATGCATTCATGATCAGCAAAAAAAGCTGGCCTCCAAGCATTCTGCACCATGCGCTAAAGACATTTGATGTGTTTTCTGATGCCCCTGTAGCGAATGCGACTGGAGCTGTGTAGATCAGAACGCCGACGAGAATGTATCTCTCCGCTGCCTCGAATAGAAGCTTGATATAGTTCCATGCTACGATGAGCACCAAAATGAGTACAATCAAACTTACCGAGCCGGACACAAGGCTGCCCACCAAAACTGTTACTACGCTGGCAAAACTTGCAAACTCGATTGGGGGAAGTGCTGTGTCTACCACCCAGTCGTATGGCGTTCCTACGATTCCCAAAACGAGCACCATAATCTGATCCGCAAAAAGTGCTAAAAAGATAAAAGAGAATGGATTTGATGGCGAGCTTGACTGGATCCTCCGCACTAAGGCCCAGTCCAAGCCCAAAGTTTCTGAATAGCTGCCACACAAGGTTCAGTAAGATGAAGCCTACACCAATCGCTACGAATATTTCATAGAGCGTTTCAGCGGCTGGGAAATAGCGTAGAAACGTGCTCATATCACAGCCTAGCGCACCGAGTACGGACCCTGTGATCAGATCCAGCAGATTCATGACCTGTGTGGCAATCCACTCAACAATACTGTCTAAGATTCCCATGCGGCTCCTCCTGCATCTGCTTAGAAGTGGCCTAACTCATCATCGAAGCTACTTTCAGGCAGGTAGTATGCTGCGGTGAGGCACATGGCAATGCCAGCGACAATACCGGATAAGAAACAGATAATATTCTTCATGTCTTGATTCTCCTTCGTAATTAGGGAGTCCAAGTGCCACCGGAAAAGAATGGTGTCACATAGGCCATGATAAAGCCAAGGCTATTGAGAATGGCCCAAGTAATAATGATCCGCTTTAACCATGCACGGGACTCATCAACCGTTCGTCCAGATCTGGAGAAGTTCATCAGAAGAAGCGCAATAGCCGCAGTAACAACAGCTGCGATGGTGCTGATGCCGAGGATTTGAGTGTACACATCCTGCATGATTGCACTCGCCTTCGTCCAAATGGTGTCAGCAGCAAAGGCGCGTGTGGAAAACATGGTCAGCATCGTAGGCACGAGAAAGGCAGTATATAGGCCTCGGCCTGCATTTACATTTCTGAATCGCTCCTGCAGCTTCTTGATGACGGCAGGTTTGTTTAGATTCATATTGGGAAGTCCTCCTTTCAAATAGAGCCGAAAAGAAAAGCCGGGAACTCGGGCAGTACGACCTGAGTTCCTGGCTTCACATGAAAAATGCCTCCCGATGAAAGGAGGCAGTCCATCAATGAATCTTTTCGACGCTATCATCTTACCATTTAGGGGATACAGATGCAATTAAGCAGAACTTCAAGTTTCGTTCGGAAATAGTTCAATAGTGCTTCAAGGTAAAAACTGCTTGATGATCTCCATGCAATCACGCGCCGTGTAACCCCACAGAATGCGGTCAATCGCTCGAATTGCCATGTTGAGATAGCTATGATAGGTTACCATCGACATGGGGAATCCTTGCCGATCAAGTTCCGCTAGGATCACCTCACGATTCGCGGGCTTCTTTTTTGAGAAGTATGTGAGGTAGAGGACTTGATACATCAGCTCACCGTGGTCTGGATCCATTCGCACCGTATTAAGCGCGTTATCAATGATCTGAAGCATGTTCTTGCTCCGAATAACTGTCCTGGCGTACCCCTCCAGTTTAGAACCGGACAAATCCACGCCAGCCAATTCGGCATTGACTTCAAGTGTGGAAAGGCGGGTGCCATGCTCCATTTCCATTCGAACATTCATATCTGCTTCCGAGATTTGGATCGCATATGCTACTTTCCGGTACTGCTTGAGCAGATGCCTTGTGTTATGATACTTATCCGCATCCTTGCGTTTTGCGGTCTTCGCCTCTAAATGATCAACACCGGATTGGATGCCGGTTTCGATCTCTGTTTTCAAAGCTTCTTTTTCTATCTCAAACGCGGGAGTGCTATCTGATGTCATCGTTTCATCTCCTTTCCGGATTGGGACTCAGTCGGTGGATCGCGGCTATTCTTCTCCTGATTCGTTACCTCCCAGTCTAAAGCACTGTAGAAGACTAATGGAATTTGGCGAGCAAAAAAAGAACTTCGGATCACCAGAAACACTTGAATTCTCAAGGCTTTTCGTGGCTTCCCTATAGTGTGAGCGGGCGGGACGCGAGTTTCAATGCTGATATCCATCTTGCCTTCATCGGGATCGACCAAATCAGCAGCCTTTGTAATGCCAATGATTTCGCCAATACTGCTTAGTTCGAGCTCTTCGCAGGTATCACCGAAAATCATTTCTCGATACCGACACATTGAAATGACAGAGCCGCGTGAGCTTGAAAAACTCACACGGCTGATAATTCCATATTCGCCAGCTTTCAACATGAAGCGGCCAACGCGTGATTTTGACCAACCCCAACGTTTTGCTAGGTAAGTATATGAGAGCAACGGCACACCTCGCATATTGGAGTAATACACGACCGGCATATACTCCGAACCTCGCACCTTGGGATCGTTTAAGATGGTGTGCAGCCACATGTCCATAATGGCATCCAACTCACTAAATACGATTCCTTCTGTTTTGTGAGCGACTCGTAGGAGCATTCGGCCAACAGGCAATGGGAAGAAAAAGAATCCGGAGCCCTTATAGCTATAATAATTGTACTGTAGGCTTGTGCAATGCTCTTTCCAATTGGTGATGGAAAAGCGAATGATCTCATTCTCTTTATCCAGCCATTCATAGGTCAGGAACCCGTATTTCTCGTAATAGTCCAATTGCTCAAGAGCTTGTCTTTTGGAATGGACACGCAGAATCCTGGGTAATGATCCAAGCTTGCAGATCCATTGGCCCGGCGCCTCCATGTATCTCTCCCCACTAATCATACGCTCATTTGAGCGGAAGTTCGCATAGCTAATGTCCACTGAACAAGTGCCCAATTTTTGTTCTGAGCCAGAATCTCCAGAAGATATGCGAGCATTCTCAAAAGAGCACGCTGGATCTTGCGGAGATTCAGCACCAGAACGGACATGGCGATCACATGGGCCGCAGTCTCCCGCAGCTTCGCGGCGACCAGCCCCATGCCACATTTACGTTTCGCCAGACTGAATCTGCGCTCCACTTCCACGCGCTCGCACTCATCCCGATAGT
>VOFC01005498.1_pt1 | contig 21108 bp, 35 predicted proteins | sample 5384161 | NCBI WGS metagenome assembly VOFC01 (sample SAMN12384722, study PRJNA508395) | human gut metagenome | isolation source: healthy gut B | host: Homo sapiens
CCGAGGATCTCGCCGCTGTTGGCGGTGAAGGAAACGTCGTCAGCTTGACGATGCCGTCCACGCTGCGTACCGTGAGTCCCTTGACCTCAATGCGGGGCTTGGGATCGACCGGATCCGGACGCTCAATGTTCAGCGATACCGCATGGCCGACCATCATGTTCGTCATTTCCTGCGCGTTCGTGTGCGCCGTGAGCATATCGCCGATGAACTGGCCGTGGCGGAGGATCGCCACGCGGTCGGAGAGCGCCTCGACCTCATGCATCTTGTGCGTGATGATGACGATCGCCTTTCCGTCGTTGCGCATGTTGCGCAGTACGGCGAAGAGCTTGTTCGGTCTCCTGCGGCGTGAGAACGGCGGTCGGCTCGTCAAGGATGAGAATGTCCGCGCCGCGGTAGAGAACCTTACGATCTCGACCGTCTGTTTCTGGGAGACGGACATATCGTAGATCTTCTGCGCAGGATCGACGCTGAAGCCGTATTTGTCGCAGATCTCGCGGATTTTGCCGAGGCTGCTTTGAGATCGAGCTTGCCGGGCAGACCGAGAACGATATTTTCCGCCGCCGTCAGCACATCCACGAGCTTAAAATGCTGATGGATCATGCCGATGCCGTTGTCAAAGGCGTCCTTGGGGGAGCGGATGACGACTTCCTTTCCGTCGATCTTGATCTCGCCCTCATCCGGGAAATAGATGCCGGAGAGCATATTCATAAGGGTCGTCTTGCCGCTGCCGTTTTCGCCGAGCAGCGCGAGGATCTCTCCGCGGTAAATATTCAGCCATACCTTATCGTTGGCTAAAACCGGGCCAAAGCGCTTTGGTAATGTTGCGCATTTCAATTGCTGCGGTCTTTGTTTCCATTCTTTCACTCCCTGACAGATTGTATGGATTTCGGCGAGACTGTACTGTAAAGGGCGGCGCGGCGGCCGAGAGCTGCTGTGCTGCCCTTTACAGTACATATGGGGAAGGCCGGAAATCGGGCCTTCCCTAAGCAGGATCAGATAAAAATCAGGCGTCGAGGTTGGTGATGCCGTCGATGTCGAGATCGAAGTACGGAGCGGAGCGGTAGAAGGACTCGAGGAACACACCGTCGGAAATGGCCTCGGTCTCACCGACGTAGTCGCCGAGATCGTCAACGTCGGCGAGGTAAGTCGTAACGGTCTCGCCGTTGACGGTGAAGGTGGCGGTGTCGAACACCTTGAGGGAGCCGTCTTCCAGAGCCTTCATGACCTCGGCGATCTTGTCGGCAGTGCCGGCAGCGGCGGCCTTCTCGTTCACGTCGGTCAGAACCACGGAGCCGGTAGCAAGAGTGCCGGTCCAATCGTAGCCGATGTCCTCACCGGAAGCGACGCAGTTGATGGCGTAGACAAAGAACGGAGTCCAGTCAATGCGGGAGGAAACGATGAAGGTGTTGGGGCAGGCGGCAACGGTGCTACCGTTGTAGGAAACGTTGGGGACACCGGCGGTCGCAGGCCGTGGGAGCGCCCATGGAGTCGGCGTGCTGGCTGATAAGAACGCAGCCGTTGTTGATGAGCTTGTTGGCGGCTTCCTTCTCGAGAGCCTCGTCATACCAGGAGCTGGTGAAGGTCACTTCCATCGTGACGCTGGGGCAGACGCTGCGGGCGCCGAGGAAGAAGGAGGTGTAGCCGGACTTGACTTCGGCATAGGGGAACGCACCGACATAGCCCATCTTGGCTTCCTCGGCGGTGATGTCGCCATTTTCGATCATCTCGTTGAGCTTGAGACCGGCAGCGACACCGGCGAGGTAGCGGCCTTCATAGATGGAGGCAAAAGCGTTGTGGAAGTTGCTCAGGCCCTCGGTGTGGGCCTTGACACCAGTGCAGGAAACAAAGTGCACTTGGGGAACTCCTTGGCAGCGGCAAGAGCGAAGGACTCATGGCCGAAGCTGTCGGTGATGATGAGATCGCAGCCGGCGTCAACCAGCTCGGCAGCGGCGTCGTAGCAGGCCTGGGACTCGGAGATGTTGGTCTTCATCATGACCTGATCGTCGGTGAGACCGACCTCGGCGCAAGCGGCTTTCGCAGCGTTGATGAAGTTGAGGTCGTAGGTGGAGTTTTCATCGTGCAGGAAGATGAAACCGACCTTGATGTCCTTTGGAACCGGTAGTGGCTTCGGTCTCGCTGGTGGCGGCAGGAGTCTCTTCCGCGGGGGCTTCGGCAGCGGGAGCATCGGTGGTCGCGGGAGCATCGGTGGCCGCGGGGGCTTCGGGCTGAGCACCGCAGGCGCACAGGCCGATGCACAGCGTCAGAGCGAGCAGCAGAGCAACGAACTTTTTCATGTTTTCTTTCCTCCAGTAATTTTTGTTTTTTTTACTGTTACTGTTTTATTTCCGCCGGCAAGCCGGAAGAAAGCAAAAGAAATTGCGGAAACCGGTCAACGGCCTCCCGCAAACGAACGAAAAAACAAAGCAGAAGAAACGCTGCTTTGTCCTCGTCGATAGTCCGGCCATTTACGGCGGCCGGGTAGAGACTTCAAAACCATATCATTTGATTTATATCGACAGATATGAAATTGTAAGAAAGCGCCGTCAGCAGAACTCGATGCCGTTTTCCCTTCGCTCATGGATTTCACACGGGCCAGAGATTCCACACGGACGCCCTTGCTGCGGAGCATGTCTCCGCCGGGCTGAAACGCTTTTTCAATACAGATGCCGCAGCCGACGAGCGTTGCGCCGGACTGCTCCACCAGCTCGATGAGACCGCTGAGCGCAGCGCCGTTGGCAAGAAAAATCGTCAATGACGAGTACGCGGTCGTTCGGGCCGAGAAAATCCTTGGAAACGATGATATCGTATACCCTCTGGTGGGTGTAGAGCGACTTTCGACGTCCATACATCTCCTGCGATATTCAGCGTCTTGCTTTTCTTGGCAAAAACAAGAGGACACCCGAAGGTCTGCGCCGTTATGCACGCAATACCGATACCGGATGCCTCGATCGTAAGAATCTTATTGACACCGCAGTTATGGTACAGGCGCTCAAACTCTTTGGCAAGTTCGGAGAAGAACACGACGTCCATCTGATGGTTCAGAAAACTGTCCACCTTCAAAACGCCGCCGTCACGCACTACACCATCGCGGCGGATCCTATCTTCGAGGAGCTGCATCCGTATCACCCCACGGCTTAACTTGATTTCATCTTATCGAATTTGTTCCGGTTTTGCAATGCATATATCTTGTGAATTTCGGAGAAATATATTTCGATATTTTGTGCATAACAGAAAACACCGTCGAATGGGGCTCACCCATCCGACGGTATTTTGTCATTTGCTTATTTCTCTTCGGCGTAGGTGTCGAAGTAACCCTGAATGAACACGACCGGCGTACCCTTTGTCGCCGCTGCCGCTCGTAAGATCGCAGAGCGAGCCGATGAGATCGGTGAGCTGGCGGGGCGTGGTGCCCTGACTTGCCATGCTGCCTTTGAGATCGGCATCCTTGTGGCGGATGGAATCCTCCACGGCGGAGCGCAGCTCTTCGCCGTTGAGACCGGCAAAATCGTTGTCGGCGAGATACTTGATCTTCAGCTCGTTCGGCTTGCCGACAAGACCGGCGGTGCAGGCAGGGGAGACCACGGGATCGGCGAGCTCCCAGATCTTGCCGACGGGATCCCTGAAGGCACCGTCGCCGTAGATCATGCACTCGATGTTCTTTCCGGTTGCCTTTGCGCATGGCCGCGGCGAGCGCGTCAACAAACTCCGCCCGTTGCGCGGGAAGAGCTTCACCTTGTCCTCGGAGGACTTGTTGGAGCCGAGCAGACCGTATTTCTCGTTATAGCCGCTGCCGTTGACGCTTGCGGTGAGAAGATCATCCAGCGCGAGGACTTTCTCCGCGCCCGCTTTGGCAAGACGGCGCTTTGTGCGGAACCGGGTGTGGATGTCGCAGCAGAGGACATTCTTCACGCGCGTGAGAACGGCTTCCGCCTGATTGGCGAAGAGGATCTCGGCCTCGCAGCCGCATTCCTCGATGAGTTTTTTATAATAGTCCACATAGTCCACGCCGGTGAACGGATGCAGCGCGTAGCCGAACGCCTTGCGGTATTCTTCCTCGGTCAGCACGTCGCTGTACGGATTGATACCAGAATCCTCCAGCAGTTCCTCGTCAAAGAGATGGTTTCCGACTTCGTCCGAAGGGTAGCTGAGCATGAGCGTGATCTTTTTTCACGCCGGTGGCGATGCCGCGCAGCACGATGGCAAAGCGGTTCCGGGAGAGGATCGGGAAAATGACGCCGATATGGTCGCAGCCGAATTTCGCTTTCACGTCATCGGCAATGTTCTGCACCGTCGCATAGTTGCCGGCGGCGCGGGCCACAACAGACTCCGTCACGGCGACGATGTCGCGGTCGTGGAAGGTGATATGCTCCGTCTCGGAGGCGGCCATGACGCTGTCGCGCACCAGCGTGACAAGATCGTCGCCTTCCCGGACGATGGGGGTACGGATGCCGCGAACAACAGCACCAACAGTTCTCATAACGAAATAACCTCCGAAGTATTGGATTTTCGCCGATATTATGCTACAATACCGTTTGTCTGTAAAGATTTAATTTTCGATTTTTGCAATTTTTCTATTTGCGTCAGTCAAAAAAAGCACATTTTGCAGGAGTTGCCATGAGAAATCTCAAAATTTTTTTGATCGTCTGCACCTTTTTCGTCGCTTTGGCTCTTCTGGCCAGCTGCGCTTCCGCACCCGCGCCGGAGATCGCCGCCACAGAAGCACCAACCGCGACGCCCTCTCCGACGGCCACGCCCGCGCCGATCTCATTCGAGGCTGCGGCTGAGGCGAATCGCACGGAACTGCGCACGTTTTCGGATTATGGCAGTGTCTTCTCCGCCGTGCAGGAGAGCAAAGCCGAGGGAGACGGCGCGGACGTTCCGGCGCATTCCTCCGCGCTGCGCGCCGCAGCGTCGCCGGAGGAGCTTACGGAAAGCGACATCCTCCGTGTTGACGGTGAGTATATCTATACGCTTACGGACAAAAATCTCACGATCTTTCATCTGAGCGGCGAGGCGGGGGAGCTTATTTCCACTACGCCGGTCGGTACCGCCTGGAGCAGCTCCGGAGACGGTTCCGGCAGTTTGCCGGAAGCGAACGTACGCCGCTCGCGCTGTTCCTTCGCGGCTCACGGCTCGCCGTTCTTCTGACGTGTACGGCTACGAGAGCTTCGGGGGCGAGATGCGCTATTCGGAATATGCCGGCGTCGATTTCTACGACGTTTCCGATCCGCACACGCCTGTGCTCCTCGCGAGCGCCGGTCAGAGCGGCGTATACCCGATGCGTGGATGAGCGGCGGCGCTCTCTGCGTTGCGACGGACTTCTCCGTGTTGGACGCCTCCGACGCCGCAGATGCGGACAAGTTCGTTCCGCGCGTACATACCGCCGCGGACAGCCGCCTGCTTGAGATCGAAAGCCTTAACGCGCTGCCGAACGGCGGCGAGGGCTGCACCGTGCTCGGCGGCTACTCCCTCGACGAGGCGGCGCAGAAAATGCCGTCGCCGTCTACGGCATCGAGGCGAAAAACGTATACGCTGTACCCGGCGGTCTTTTCCTGACCGACACACGCCCGTATCTGCCGAATCCCGCCGCATGAGCGACAGTGTGGGTGATTATACGGAATACGTTGAGCTCCTCTGCACCGATCTTTTCCGCTTTGACTTTGATGCTTCCGGCATCCGTCCGGCGGCCTCCGGCGTTGTGAGCGGACTTCTTCCGGAAAAGAGCGCCATTGCGCCGTTTGGTTCCGGGTATGTCTGCCTTTCGGAAGTCTCGGGTTCTTATATCAATATGTACGTTGGCAAAGGGCGGTCCCGCTCTGGCCGCGGAACAGACCGGCAGCGCGCTTTATACGCTCGCCGCCGCTCTTACCGTCACGGCAAAAAGCTCTCCGAGCTTCCGAACGGCGACGGTATCCTCTGGGCGGGCTTCACGCCGGAAACCGTGCTGCTCTCCGGCGAGAACGGATCCTGCACCGCCGATCTCCGTTCCCGGCACGATCACCGCCGTGCCCGGCGGCGATGCGATCCTGGCGGATGCGCTGCTTCCGTGGAAAAACGGCGGCTATGCCGCCTTCCGGCATGAGAGCGCCGGACAAATGGCGCTTGCGCTCTATGATTCATCTCTGAAGAAAACCGCGGAGCGCACGTTCGGCAGCGACTACAGCAGCACACTCGAAAGTCTGCAAAGCTATATCGTCCCTGCCGGAGAAAAACCTTCTCGGCTTTGCCGCCGACGACAGCTATTGCCTGTATGCCGAAAACAACGGAGAGATCGAATACTGCCTGAGCGTATTCCTGACCGACTGGGCCTGGAACGCCCGCGCTTTTGAACAGAACGGCTATCTCTGCATCGCGGATCGCCGCGAGGCGTTCGTCTCATCTGCCGGACACGCTCGAAAGCGCCGCATCTTTTCTGTTCTGACCGCCCCGCTTCGGCAATCTTTTCATAATACGCCCGTTAAAATGGCGCTGTGGTTGTCCACAGCGCCATATCTTTTTCAGGGGGATGAGTGTCATGCAATTGGAGAGCGCCTATACCGACGGCTGCCTTTGTATCCGATATACCGGAGATCTCGATCATCACGCGGCGCGCGCGGCGTTTCGCGAAACGGAAGCGTTTATCGACCGTTTCCTGCCGCGGCGGTGCATTTCTCGATTTCTCCGGCGTTTCGTTTATGGACAGCTCCGGCATTGCCGTTGTGCTCCGCGTGAAAAAACGGATGGAGGAAACGGACGGGGATGTCTTTCTGCTTGATCCGGCGCCGCAATGTGCAAGAGTTCTTCGCACGTCCGGGATCGAACGTTTTGTCGCAATCAAATTTACGGAGGGAAAGGCCGCAAGATGAAATACGAAAACTACATAAAGCTGGAATTCCCCAGCAAAAGCTGCAACGAGGCACTGGCGCGGTCGGTAGCGGGCGTATTCGCCTCGCAGATGGACCCGACGATGGAGGAGCTCGGCGATATCAAAACAGCGGTCAGCGAGGCCGTGACGAACTGTATTGTCCACGCTTACCCGGACTGCATCGGCAAGATCTCATGCGCTGCCGGATCCTTGAGGATAACCGGCTGGAGATCGTCATCCGCGACTGGGGCCGCGGCATCGAAGATATCGACAAGGCGAGAAAGCCGTTGTATACGACCGGCGGCGAGGAACGCAGCGGTAGGGGCTTTACGATCATGGAGAGCTTTATGGATAAGCTCACCGTCCGTTCCACACCGGGCGAGGGGACAAGCGTCATCATGCTCCGCACGCTCCCGCGCCGTGTGCGCGACCGCTGATGGAAAGCCGCGCGCAGCTTCTCTCCCGCGCGCACTCCGGCGACCGGGATGCCGTGCAGCAGATGATCGAGGAAAACACCGGCCTCATCTGGAGCGTCGCCCGCCGGTATTTTGGACGCGGGGTCGATGCGGACGATCTCTATCAGCTTGGCTGTCTCGGTTTTCTCAAGGCCATTGAGGGCTTTGACGAGCGGTTCGGCACGCAGTTTTCTACCTATGCCGTGCCGAAGATCGCCGGGGAGATCCGTCGCTTTCTGCGCGACGACGGCGCGGTAAAGGTCAGCCGCGGGCTCAAAGAGCGCGCGCAGCAGATCCATGCGGCACGGCGCCGTCTGGAGCAGACGCTCGGCAGGGAGCCGGCGCTTTCCGAGATCGCCGCGGAATGCGGCGTGAGCGTGGAAGAGATCGCCGAGGCGGAGACCGCGGCCGCTCCGGCGGAAAGCCTGCAGCGCGAGAGCGGAGACGAAGGCTTTACGCTTGAGCACGTGCTCGGTGACTATGGGCAGGAGGATCGCGTACTGGAGAGCGTCGCGCTCCGTACGGCGATCGAGCGTCTGCCGGAAAAGGAGCAGCAGGTGATCAATCTCCGCTTTTTTCCACGGCCTGACGCAAAGCGACTGCGCGCGGATCCTCTCCGTATCGCAGGTACAGGTATCGCGCCTCGAACGCCGGGCAATGGAAAATCTGCGCGCCGTTATGCTCTGAGCTGTGCGGCAAGAATGCATGCCGCCGGAAGTGCAAGACCCCAGCGGCGCGTGAGCGCTGCCGCAGCAAGACATATTGCCCCGGTACACGCCGAAACGATCCGAACGGCCTTGCGGTTGCCGCAGAGTGCATAGAGGATCCGTCCGCCGTCGAGCGGCTGCGCCGGAAGCAGATTGCATACCGAAAAATACAGCGATATGTCCCGGCACAGCTCCCACCACTCGCCGGGAAAGCGTGAGCAAAGCGCCGCCCACAGCAAACCGCACACCGGCCCTGCCGCCGCGCACACCGCCTCCGGAAGCGGCGACAGAAAACGGTGTCGTATCGAGGCACAGCCCGCTCAGACTTATGCGGAGAGAAAGGATCCGGCCACCGTACATCCATGCGGAAATACAATGGCCGATCTCGTGAAAGAACACGGCGGGCAGAACCGCGGAGAAAATGCCGGAATCGTCCAGATAAAAGAGCAGGGGGAAGACAACGGCAGCTCCGGCGGTGATCTCTACCCGGCAGCGGCTCAAATCGCCGCCATGTAGAACGCCGGATTCAGATAAACGCCGTCGTGCGTAAGTTCAAAATGGAGATTCGGGCCGGTAACCTTGCCTGTCGCGCCGACAAGCGCGATCTTTTCCCCCGCATTGACCTTCTGCCCCTCTTCAACATAGATCTGGCTGCAATGGGCGTACATCGTCGCGTAGCCATCCTCGTGCTCTACGCGGAGAAACTTGCCGCTCGTGCCGTTCTCGCCGACTTCCGTCACCGTTCCGGACGCAAAGCAGACGATATCGTCGCCGGAGTTTGCCGCGAGATCCATGCCGTAGTGGAACTTTGTCTCGTTGTCGATTGGGTGCAGCCGGTAGCCGAAATCGGAGGATACTCTGGCGGAAAGCGGCTGAACGAAGGAGAACTTCGGCATGGGTGCATCGTAGGAGACATTGGCCGGAACGCCGAGATCGACGAACGGCTGCTGCTCTTCCATAAACGCCGCCATCGCCTCTTCAACGGCGGGGGGACAGCTCTTCCGTGCCGGCTGGTTCCGTAAGTCCGAGAAACTCCGCGGCGTTGATCGTGACGGTGACCGGCATCGCAGCATTGTCCGCCGCCTCCGTCACACCTGCGACGGTTTCCTCCGTCCTATAGTCTGCTCTGTGGAAAGATTCTTCGACCGTACGGATCGTTTCGGATGTGCGGGCAGGGAAGAGCAGCTTCGCGGCGGCCGCCGCAACAAACAGTCCCGCTGCCACATAGATGGTTGCGCGTTTTGCACGTTTCATTCCAAATCACACTCCTGCCAAAGCGTATTCGGACGAGTCACAAGCTATGAATCCTTTTTGTCGCTTGACTTTTCAGGCATATTTTGGTAGAGTACATCAGTAAACAAAATACGCGGATATAGTTCATCGGTAGAACGACGGCTTCCCAAGCCGTAGAGGTGGGTTCGATTCCCATTATCCGCTCCATGAACTATCCCCATCGGTCAAACCGATGGGGATATAACTTTTATACGCAATATGCAATCAACCATGAAATCACCATCTCCTACGTCAACGACTCAACACTGGGCATATATACGATAAACCGCAACTATGCCGCGTATGTGGTATCAGATGCGGGCGGCGATTTCACCCTCTACGATGAGCAGGACCGTCCGCCGCGGATGACGCGGAGGCGCTGAAATTCTTTTTCGGCGCAGACGCCAGAGATGACTTGAATAAAATAGCATCCGGCGGTATAATACGCTTAGAAAACGGCTTTGCTGCTTTCCCCAAAGACGACCCGCTCACAGTAAATATCAAAGCTGTAAAGCCGTTAAAAACGTTCTTTGACGTAGCGATGCATGGATCATCTACTGCCGTAGGATATGGGACACTCGAAACGAATATGTCCCCGCGTTTGCTCGCGTCGGTCATCCGCCACATGGATGGCTGGAACTGGCAAAATATCCGACTGCTGTCGTGCAGCACAGGAAAGCAAATCGGAGAGGAATATTGCTTCGCCGAGGAATTAGCAAACGCTCTCGGTGTTATAGTCAAAGCTCCGACCGATACGCTATATATATTCCCGAATGGCCGGATTCAGGTCGGCAAACGAAACAAAGGAAGTATGCGAGATTATAAACCAAACGAAAGGGGGAGAAGAAAATAAATGGACTTCGGATATTTTAAAGGACTTCCGTATGAAGACAGCGTTGAAAACTTCGACGATTACCGGGAATTCAAAAACACTATACCGAAATCGAAAATTATTGAGCACATAAAATCTCTGGATGCTGGCTTGACTACTCTCCCGTCGCGTGATTTTTTCACGGGAGAAAAAGCTGCATGCCGGAATCTTTGAGGATGGCGATTTTGTTTTCCCGTACGAGTTCCTCCACTACTACGAAAACTACGACATCGGTATTCCGCCGGAATACGAGGAATACCTGAAAAGCATCGGGGTTGGTTGACAATGCCGTTTGTTTACAAGCTCTATGACAATGTTGCCGATGTTCTCAAAGCCACCGCCGAGCAAAAGCTGCGGGCGCTCGAAGCCGTCGGCATACAGGCGGAGGGCGACGTAAAGGACGAGATTATCGAAGCAAATAACCGAATAAAGAAATCAGCTTACAGCGATGACCGCCGTAGGCTGATTTTTACTGCCGCTGTAAAACACCGCTGTCAGTGAAAAACAAGATTGATGAGCAAACACAGCAGCGCGCCGCAGAGCGTCGGCAGCACGGCGGCGAGCGCCGTCCATGTCCGGCTGCCGGTCTCTTTTTTATGGAGAGAAGCGTTGTAGAGCACGGCCAGTGCATCAGTGTAAACACAATGACGCACGCTGCTGTCTTTCCAGTCCAGCCGTTGGCGAGCAATATTCCGCTCATGGCTGCGGCAGAAAGCGTCCGGTTGAGCGCGCCCTCCGCCATATAGATCATCATGGCGATGGGGATCACCGTTTCATTGGCAGGGAATCCCAGAATGAAGGCCAGCAGGATCACGCCGTCCATACCGAGAAATTTTCCGATTGGATCGATCACGTCCGACAGGTACCGCAGCAGAGAGACATTTCCGACGGAAAAATTTCCCAGCAGCCAGAGAACCAGACCGGCGGGCGCGGCAACGGCAGCGGCCCGCCCAAGGACGAATACCGTCCGATCAAGGAGCGAGCGGACAAGGATCTTTCCGAGCTGCGGCTTTCGGTACGGCGGCAGCTCCAGAACATAAGAGGACGTCTCCCGCACAGAACCGTGGCGGATAAAAGCCGTGTCGCGCCAAACGTGGCGGCAATGCCGAGACATACGACACCCGTCAGCATAAGCGCGGACACAATAGAATTACGCGAGGAAAAAAAGCGCCGAGCAGGAAAATCAAAATCGGAAAGCGCCCATTGCACGGGACGAAGCTGTTCGTGAGTATGGCAAGCAGCCGCTCGCGCGGCGAATCGATGATGCGGCAGCCGATAACGCCGGCGGCATTGCAGCCAAAGCCCATCGCCATTGTAAGCGCCTGTTTGCCGCACGCGCGGCAGCTCTCAAACGGCTTAGCGAGATTGAACGCCATGCGCGGCAGATAGCCCACGTCTTCGAGCAGCGTAAAAAGCGGAAAGAAGATCGCCATCGGCGGCAGCATCACCGAAACCACCCAGGCCGCCACCCGGTAAACGCCCAGGATCAGGGCATCGTGCAGCCAGAGCGGGATTCCGGCGGCGAGAAGCCAGCGTGAGAGAATATCGCCAAAGGCGAAAAGCACGGAGGAAAGAAACGCCGAAGGGTAGTTTGCGCCCTGCACCGTCAGATAAAAGAGTATCAGCAGCAACAGCAGCATGATCGGAATGCCGAATTTTTTTCCGGTCAGGATGCGGTCAGCCCTCCGGTCACGGGAAAAGCCGTTTTGATGCGCCACTGAAACGACCTCCGCCGCAATATCGGCTGCATGGCGGAGAAGCACCGCTGCCGCCGCTGCCGCGGTTTCTCCGGCGCGGTCGATGCGCTCTCTCCCGAGACGGACAGCTTCCGAAAGAAAAGGATCCTCCTCCAGCGGCCTTCCGAGCTTTTTCTCCAACGCGCGAATCGCAGTATTGCCGCCGGTCAGAAGCTGCATTGCTATCCACCGGTGATTTGGTATAGACCCGGGAAGCAGCTCATCCAGCCGCGCCTCGATCGAAAAAAGCCCCGCCTCGATCGCTTCGCCATAGCGCACCGGAACCGGCTTTGCGGTGTCTCTCCTGCGCGGCGGCCACCGCTGCACGCAGCAGGGGAGGGAGCGTTTTTTTTCTGCCGCGCGCTCGTTCCGACAACGCGCACGCCGAGCAGCTGCGATAGCCGCGGAAGATCCACGGCGATGCCGCGCTTTCCGGCTTCGTCCATCAGATTCACGCATATAACAACGTGATCCGTGATCTCCATGACCTGCAGGGCAAGATAAAGATTCCGTTCGAGCGCCGTGGCGTCGCAGACAACGATCACCGCGTCGGCGCTGCCGAAGGAGATATATTCCGCCGCGACCTCCTCTTCCGGAGAACGGGCGGAGAGAGAATACGTTCCCGGCAGATCAATGAGCTCGACGGCCGCCCCGTCGATGCTGCATGTTCCCGCCGCCGTCGCGACCGTTTTCCCCGGCCAGTTTCCGGTATGCTGATGCAAGCCGGTCAGCGCGTTGAAAAGCGAGCTTTTCCCAACGTTCGGGTTCCCCACCAGCGCAAAACGGTATGTCTCCGCCATTACGTTTTCGCCTCATGCGGCAGGCGGACGAGCACGGAGGCGCTGTCCCCGGCGCGGAGCGCGATCACCGTTCCGCAAATTTCGTAGGCCGTCGGATCACCGAACATGCTGCGGAAGAGGCATCGTATTCCCGCGCCCTCCGCGAAGCCGAGATCGAGAAGGCGGCGGCTTAAAGCACACTCCGGCAATATATCCGTGATAATTCCCTGCGTACCGGGCTCCATATCTCTCAGAGAAATGATTGATTCCATGGCAAATTCCGCCCTTTCCGGTAATGTCTTTCCTCTGTATTCTATTCGCCCGTACTCGTCCGGTTCCTTGACTTTTTGCGCGGAAGAGTCTACCATAAAATAAAAACATTGAGGATATGACCATGGTTGAAGTCGTTGCAGCGCTTGTCCACGATACGGAAAACCCGCGGCGCTTTCTCATCTGTCAGCGCCCGGCGCACAAGGCGAGAGGACTGCTCTGGGAATTTGTCGGCGGCAAGGTCGAGCCCGGGGAAACGAAGAGGGAAGCCCTCGCGCGCGAATGCCGGGAGGAGCTTGGCGTCGCAGTCTCGGTCGGTGATGTCTATATGGAGCTGACGCATGTTTATCCCGATCTCACCATCCATTTAACGCTGTTCCATGCGGAGATTACAGACGGCGTGCCGCAGCTTCTGGAGCACTGCGCCATGGACTGGATCACGCCGGAGGAGATCGGCGGCTACGATTTCTGCCCGGCGGACGAAGAGATCCTCGCCCGGCTCCGGCTTGCGGGAAAAACGGCAGCGGAATGATGCTTCCGCCGCCGTTTTCTCTCTGCTTCAGCGTCCGGGAACGCCGGATTCATATAGTAGACGTTATTCTGGTTGAGCTTTTCCGTCACGAGACCCAGCGCCTCACCGAAGCGCTGGAAATGGACGACCTCCCGCTCACGCAGGAATCGAATCACATTATTCACGTCGGGATCGTCCGAGAGCCGGAGAATGTTATCGTAGGTGGCACGCGCCTTCTGCTCTGCTGCAATCATATAAGAACAACATTTTAAGTTGATTGGTTCGTTTTAGTCCCATTTTTAGGACAGATATCAGAAATTCCAGTGAATTTCGATGGGAACATCCTTTGCTCCGGGAATCCGCTTGCCTATCACGATATAGTCAACCAGAATTTCAACGATCTCCCGTGTCAGGTGTTCCAGATTGGTGTACTGTTCGATCAGTTCACGACGATTATCACCAACAGCAATCCGTTCTTCGATTTCTGCAAGCTGCTTCTGGCCGTCGATCATCACACGCTCTAAGCGTTCTTTTTTCCGTGGTAAAGTCCTTTGAGCTTCGGTAAGATACCTTTTCACTTGTTTGGCGGTGGGGCTGCGGGGCGGCAATCGGAAGTCGGAGAGGGGCGCGGGGCTGTCCGGCGGTGGGGCTGCGCCTTTCTCTCCTGTGAGAAGTTCAACGGCTTCGGTAAAGCTCTTTCCGAAAAACTCCATGAGGAAGTCAACGGGGCCGCCGCCTTTGCTCTGGCTGTGGCGATACCATTTGTTTCCCCGGACAGTCAAGCTGTCGTGCCGTTTCCAGCGGTATTCCTGTCCGGCGTAGGTAAGCTGCTCGCCCTGTGATTGCAGGAAAGAAACAATGTCGGCTTGGTTGGCGCGGTCTATCTGTTCTTGGGTGTAATACATAAAAGTTCAACTCCTTTCAGCGGTCTATATCGTGCCGCTTGGTGCGGCTTCGCGTCTGCAAACGGTTGGTCGGCGCGGAGTGCAATATCAGACGCATTTGCGGATTTTTTGAAAATGAAAAACATCGGTGCGGGTATCTTTCAGTTTGAATATAATCGCTGTCCCTCTGTGTTTTGAGGTAAGCATATTCCTGTTCCCATTCCGCAATAGGCAAGGTTTTTTGTTCCTTTCGGCAGATTTGCATGGAGATAGCGGCTTGCTGCGTTCCATAGTGTCAGCTCGGCGCGGTGGGCTTCCTCGTACTTGTCGCGCTTGTTTGTCCAGCCGTTTTGCAGCTTTTTCAGCTCATCGTGAATGGGCTTGTACTCTGTATAGTTCTTGACAGAGGAAAGAGAAGCGTCCAGCTCATTAAGATTAGAGATACCATGCTCGGAGAGATAGTTGACCGCTGCCGCTATGGTTTTCAGTTCATCGGCTGTGTGCTGTTGTTGCCAACGCTGCGAATACTTCCGGCTCTTTTCTCTCTGAACGCTCAAATACTTCATCAGCAGATTTGCAAGGTTGGGAGATTGCGGCGGCTGCTTCGTGGCGGTTTCCCACGCTTTGAACAGGTCGGCAATCCACTCTTTGAGCTTTCCAATCTGCGCCCGGATTTCCCGGATAAGGCGGTTTGCCTTTTGAATATATTGCGGTTCAGTTCGCCTTTCTCGGTGGCGATACCTTTCTTCTCCATCTGGCAAGCCGCCACGCCCATGTGGACGGTGGGTATCTTGTCAATGCCGCGCTCGGCGTTGCTCAAAAAGTCGTTGGTAAAGTCAGCCCACGCCTTGCGCCACAAGAGGGTGTTGTCCTTGTCGTTCCAGCCTGTAAGGTCAATTTTGTGCGTCTTGTATCTGCCACTTGGCAAGCGGATACGCTCACCGTTTTCATCAAGGTCATATTCCTTTTTGGATTTCGCCGCCCATGCTCCGCGCTCGTCAAGTGGTCGCATAGTCAGCATGATATGACAATGGGGGTTGCCGCTGTTGGTGTCGTGAATGGCATAATCAACACACATTCCTCTGGAAACAAATTGAGAGGAACAGTATTCCCGGACAAGCCGGATCTGTTCCTCTCTGGATAATTCTATGGGGAGCGCCGCGTCAATCTCACGCGCAAGCTGGGCGTTCCCGGCTTTCTCGTAAAGCTCCACGCTGTTCCACAAGGTTGAACGGTCAGCGAATGAGGGCGGTGCGTGGGGCGGCAACATGATTTCTGTATGGACAACGCCGCCTTTGCGAGTGTAGTCATGGGTCATTCCGTCCCATTCGTTTGTCAGCTTTTCGCCGCTTCGGTAGGCGGCTGCGGCAACGGCTGATTTGCCTTTTCCTCGGCTCACAATGCCGATGTTCCAATGGTAAATGGCTATGGGTATCACCTCCCGGATAGGATAATAAAACCCACAAAAATGGTACAGACGCCAACGGCGGGTGTACTGTTTTTGTGGGTGTGCAGGGATAGCCGCGAAGCGGCGCAAGGGGTGCAGCCCCTTGTTGCGGCAAAGCCGCCAATCGGAGCGCGGGGAAATCTCCCTGTGCGGAGATAAGCCCTCGGCAGAGCGCACACGCCCGTAAGGGTGTATAAGTGCGCCCTTAGTGCCTAAGGGATTTATTCAGCGGTCCCTCCCTCGGCTCGTTTTTTCAGATATTCCCGCGCTGGTTCACTGGTTAGGGCAAGCCGGAGAAGCGCGGCAGCTTCCTCGTCGGTCATGGTCTTTGCTTCCGGCACAATGCTTTCAAAGACTGCGCCCCGGACAATAAGGCGGTGGCTGCGTGTTCTGCGTTCCTCTTTGGATAGCTTCTGACGCAACATCTTTTCCCGGTTCTCAAACTGCCGGATTTTCTTCTTTCCGTCCTCAATCTCGGCTTGCAGCTCCTCACGGGTTTTCTCTCTTGGCTTTGTCATGGTTGGGCGCTCCTTTCTGCTCATAAGCATAGAAAAAGGACAGTCGATTTTCTCGGCTGCCCTTGTAAAATAGAAAACTTATTTACTTTGCAAGAAGGTTTTGTTCGGATACTTTTTCATCAGAAGTATGGCTTGTTTGGGCGTGGGGCATATCAGTCTGAGTTTCCGTCAAAGTCTGTGTTGTGATAGCGTTCATATAACCAGTATTTTCCCTCAAACTCAACGACAATGTTATCGCCGTACTGATAAACCGCAGCCCCTACAATATCATCATTTGCTTGGAAATTTTCTTTTGGTTCTTCCGAAGAACTAACTGTGTTTTCGATTTTTCCTAACAAATTGAAAGAACTTTTTTCATCTGCGAAGTTGGGTTGAGAGTCAACGATTTGATAAAGCGTATCATTTACATAGACCATAGGAGCAATATCTCCAGAAATGGGAACCAATGCCTTTAGCAAATCTTCTCCTGTTACACCTAATTGTGCTTCATCGCTTGCAAAAGGAATACGCAGCAGGTATTGTTGGTCTACTTCGTAAAGATATATATAAATGCCTGAGCCAACATCTTGTGTGTCACCTAAAAGAGAAAGAACATCTTCTCTTGTCATGGTCGGTGTTAGTTCTTTAATTTGCTCAGATGTTACCTGCGTCGGTGTATCGAGCGGTTCTTTGTTTTCTGGTATTAGACTAAGGATTTCTTCAGTCAACGGGTTACTTTCTCCTGCGTCAATCGTTTTTGCAGCTTCTTTTATTTCTTTATGAGAATAGTCGCTCAAATCTTCAACAGCAATGCCGAGAGAATTGAGATAATCAACCGCTTGCTTCATCTTCTCGCGGATACGGGTCAGCCGGACAGAAATTTGTTTTTTTCTGAAAGTCCCCCATAAACTCGGCTATGTCCTTATAGCTGTCGGAAAACCAATAGCGGCGCATGAAGATAACGCGGTTTTCAACGGTCAGCGTGTCCAAAAAGTCCTCGATAATACGGGCTAACTCTCTGGCTTCAATTTCATCTTCAACGGTTTTCTGGTCTGCGATACAGGCTTCGATTTCTTCTAAAGCAATCGTATAGTGACTACTCCGTTTTGCAGCTTCCTTTCTCCAATAGATTTTGAGTGAAATGTTCCGAACAATTTTCACTATGTAGGACAGAAGCGGGTTAGGCCGCGCCGGGGGAATGGCGTTCCATGCGCCTAAATAAGCGTCGTTTACACATTCCTCCGCGTCTTGTCTGCTGCCTACGATATGGTAGGAAAGATTGTGGCAGACCTTTCCGTATTTTATGTCCAGTTCTCGTATGCCCTGTTCTGAACGCTCGAAAAACATTTCTATGATTTTTTCATCGTCTATCATCGCACCGCCTCCTTTCTGGCTTCACCTATATACTACGGTTTTAGCGGCGAATACTACATCAAATCTCAAACTTTTTCAAAAAAATTATATCACACTTCGCCGGAGATTGCTTGCAGTAGCTTTTGCCGCTTCGCTGGCGGCTTTCCGTCGTTCCTTGCTGTATGGGGCGGTCAGACGGAAAGAGAAACGCCCCTTTGCAATATCAAACTCCATGCAGCCCGTTTCCGGGTCTGTGTCCGTCTGCTGGCAGATTGCCGGATAACGGCGGCTGTATGCAAGCAGACGCTTCTTTAAGGCGGTGTTGTGGGTGCGGATATGGATAAGGGTGTCTTTCTCGTCAAACCATATATCGGTGGTCTTTTCCTGCTTGGTAAGCCCTGTTTTCATAAACTCTCCTTTCTGCGCCCCTGTTACGCAATAGGGGCATTTTTCGGGTGTTTTTCCCGGCTCTTGACTTGGGGAAAATGAGGATTTTCAAATAGAAACCGCCCGGACAGGGAATGGTTCGTCAGGGCGGCTGTTATCGCAAGATTTCTGTTTTTTCCGGCTCTTGACCGTCAGACGCGGATAAACGCGAGCTGTCGGCAAGCACCAGTTTGAGCAGCTTGTCGCGGAATGTTTCTGTGCTGCTGTGATTGAAAAACAACTCTGCAACAATGGTCTGCCCGTTCCTCTGGGTCGTGATGATACTGTCGGGGGTCTGTTCTGCCATAGGCGGCTCCTTTCTTTGGGCGCAAAAGAGGGATTTCCCGTAGTTCGGAAAATCCCTCTTGGTTGACGGTTATTCTGTTTTACTGTGTGGGCTGTGCGGCGGCTGCCTGCGCCTTTCTCTTTGCCCGGTATTCCCGCGCTTTCATGCGGTCATACTCCCGCTGCTTTTCAAGGTTTCGCGCCCGGTACTCCCTTGAATACTGCCGGTGGTAGGCGCGGCTCTTTTCCTTTTTGGCTTCTTCGATTTCCTCCCGCATTTGCCGGATTTCCTGCTCGGTCGGCTCTGCAAGCTGTGTCACTTCGTTCTCAAACTTGCCGATATAATTGAAATATATGCTGATGTGCTGGATTGCGTATCTCGCCCTTTTCTGGTCGCGCTCATGCACTTCAATCCGGCTGATAAACTCGTTGAGAATGGCGGGGGTAAGCTCGGTAAAGGCAGCATGGCGTTCCGTCAGCTTCAAAAACTTCTGCGCCCGTCCTCCCGCGTTCTCATAAGCGGATAGCTGCTCTTGGAGCGTGGCAAGCTCCGCTTTCAGCGTGTAGTATTCTTCTGAATACTTCTGCGACATCTGCTCATAGCGGTCTTGTGAAATCGCGCCGAGGGCGTTGTCCTCATAGAGCTTGTTCAGCACCTTGTCAATCTGTTCAAGGCGCGTCGTGATTTGCGGGATACGCTTCTGCTGTTTCTTGGTCTGGTTGGTCTGCTGCATGGCAAGGTTCTTTTTCACTAAGGCTTCAAACTCCGCCCGATTGCTGATAGAATAGTCCTCGATTTTCTTCAGCACTTCCGCGATGGTCTGCATGAGCAAGTCCGCGTCCATGATGTGCGGGGAATGGCATTTGGGGTTCTTGGCTTTTCCCTTGTGGTACTCGCTGCAAAAAGCAACGTGCCGCTTGCCGCCGTTCCGGTAATCTATACGAATGTGCATTTTTGCGCCGCAGTCCTTACAGAAAAGCAAGCCGGACAGAGGGTGGATTTCCCCGTCCCCGTTGGGGCGTCTGACGGGTGCGTTTTCCAAAATCCGCTGTACGGTTTCAAAATCGCTGCGGCTGATAATCGGCTCATGCACATTTTCTGTGATGTGCCACTGGCTCCGGTCTACATAGTGGTTATGTTTATCCCGGAAATGCTTTGTAGTCTTGAAGTTGACTACATCGCCGCAATACTCCTGCCGTGTGAGGATATTGGTCAAGGTGGCTTTGTTCCACTTGCAGCGGTTATCCTCGTTGAGCGTCTTATTTTTACAGGTTCCCCTCCCTCGGTCTTTCATGTAGAAAGTGGGGGTTGGGATTTGCTCCTGTGTCAGATATACGGCGATTTGGTTGCGGTTCTTCCCGCCGATAAACAGACGGAAAATCAAACGGACAACCTCGGCGGCTTCCTCGTCGATTATCCAAAAATCCTTGTTGTCCGGGTCTTTGACATAGCCGTAAGGGGCTTCGGTGACAATCGGCTTTCCACTCATGCCTTTGGTCTTAATGCCCGTTTTCACTTTCTTGCTGATGTCCTTTGCGTACCACTCCGACATGATATTGATAAAGGGCGCAAACTCCAATGTGTCGGGCTTCTCGCTGTCTATGCCGTTGTTGACCGCGATAAAGCGCACATTGTTCCGTCTGAATATCTCCATCGCGTTGCCTACTTGGAGATAGTCGCGCCCCCAGCGGGTAAGGTCTTTCATAATGCAGACACCGATTTTGCCGTTTTCCACATCGTCCATCATGCGGGAGTAGGCGGAACGGTCAAAAAACCTGCCGCTTTCGTCATCGTCGATGTAGTGCCGGATATTGGTTAGGTGCTGCCCTCTGGCATAGTTCTCCAAAAAGATTTTTTGGTTCCTTTCCCGGTAGTAGTGATAGTGTTAGGGTGGTACGCCGCTTTTGGGCGTGAAAAAAGGGCGTCCGTTCTTCACGCCGCCCCGTTAAATCCGCACCCGCAGCCCGTTCAAGTCCTCGGCTCTGATACCTACAAGATACCAGTTGTCGCCGTACTCAATCCGGGTCGGCTTCCACTTGCCGCCTGTGAATACGTCCATGCACTCGCCGCAATGCAAGCCGCCGTAATAGTCGGCAATGTCAAAGCGAATGTCGTAGCGGTCAGCGGTTTCGTCAAAAATCAAAGCTCCTGTTTTCTGTGCCATGTGGTAAATCCTCCTTTTTTCGTTTACAGGCTTTCGCCCTCGTTGTAGGTGTAGTAGTCCGGGTCGCCGTATTTAGGCTTGCCGGATAATGCGCCGCTTGCCATGTCGTGAGCGACAAGGGAAGTATAATAGCTGTCAATGGTAGACGGGGCATTGAAAAGCACCGCCTTTAGGTACTGCTTGATATTGCGGATTTTGGTTGTGTTCTCCCGCATACAGTCAAGCACAAAGCGGATATGCTCGCCGTCCAGTTTCATAAACTTTGACTTCACAAGCTCTGCGGGGTAATCGTCCCCGGCAATACGGATTTTCTTTCTGGACGTGCATACCGTTTCAAGGATAATGTCTACAATCTCGTCAAGCCTGTCACTGTCAAACTTCATATCCTGTTTGAGAATGTGGTAGTCGATATTGTCCTTGATGATTTCCTCATACACTCTGTAAGCGTCGTTCCTTTCCGTTCTTTTCCGTTCCGGCGGCTGTGCCGCTTCGTCCTCGCCATAAGGCAAGGGATTTAGGGAATGGATAGGAATGGAATGGCTGTTCGTAAATGGTGTACTCGATTGCGGTCATTTTGCCTTTCTCGTCGCGTCCCTGCCGCCTTGT
>VOFC01003339.1_pt1 | contig 21090 bp, 36 predicted proteins | sample 5384161 | NCBI WGS metagenome assembly VOFC01 (sample SAMN12384722, study PRJNA508395) | human gut metagenome | isolation source: healthy gut B | host: Homo sapiens
ATAACGGCTCGCCGATGGAACCCGGCTCTTTTGTTCTGTCGAGTACGGAGATCTGCTTAACAGTATCCGGAATTGCCTCGATCAGAGGCTTCTGTGCAGAACGGTCTGTACAGACGAACTTTTCTTGACAACGCCGACCTTCTTGCCCTGTTTTGCAAGGTAGTCGATTGTCTCTTCGATGGTATCGTTAACGGAACCCATAGCGATGATAACCTGCTCAGCATCCTCAGCACCGTAGTAGTTAAACAGTTTATAATCTGTACCGATCTTAGCGTTTACTTTGTCCATGTACTCCTGTACGATTGCCGGAAGAGCATCGTAGTACGGGTTACATGCCTCTCTTGCCTGGAAGAAGATATCCGGGTTCTGAGCGGAACCTCTCTGTACCGGATGGTTCGGGTTCAGAGCGTTCTTACGGAATGCATCAATGGCGTCCATATCAGCCATTTCTTTTAAATCTTCGTAATCCCCATGTCTCGATCTTCTGGATCTCGTGAGAAGTACGGAAACCGTCGAAGAAGTTGATGAACGGAACTTTACCCTTTAATGCTGCAAGGTGTGCAACCGGTGTTAAATCCATAACTTCCTGTACGCTGGATTCGCAGAGCATTGCGCATCCGGTCTGACGACAGGCATAAACGTCGGAGTGATCACCGAAAATATTTAATGCGTGGCTTGCAAGCGCAACGAGCGGATACGTTGAATACGCCCGGAAACTGCTCACCAGCAATCTTGTATAGAGATCGGGATCATCAGAAGAAGACCCTGAGAAGCTGTATAAGTTGTTGTTAACGCACCAGCTGCAAGGGATCCGTGTACAGCACCTGCAGCACCAGCCTCGGACTGCATCTCAGTAACCTGTACCGTATGTCCGAAGATGTTGGTTCTTCCATGGGTTGCCCATTCATCGGTAGCTTCCGCCATCGGAGAAGAAGGGTGCATAGGAAGCATGAGCGGCTGCATGGTTACCATCCATGGTTTTCATTTTTTGCCATAGTTGATTTCACTCCTATAAAGTGTATAAATATGTAAATATTTATTAAACTATGTGTTCCGCGTTTATCAGAACATCTATAGATTATTATAGCAATTTTTCCCTAAAAATGCAAATCAAAAACGCTGGAATCATGTACCAAATCATAAACAATATTAAAATTTTTGCATCATCTTTTTCATATTATGGAATGTTATCCGCATTGTGAGAATGCGCATTTGGTTAGTTTTGACAAACTCCTGTTCCGGAGCACTTCTCTCTTTTTACAGATAATGATTTCTTTTAAATAAAAAGCGGTGAGGCAGGAAATCATTTTGATTCCTGTTCACCGCTTTTTTATATAAAGTATTATTTTTTATTGGTCCGATCCATCCCCCTCTCAGGCGGGACCTTCCGGCTGTCCTGGATGGGAGATCCGCTACTGTCCGTTCGGAGCGATCAGCCCCATATCGGACGGAGCCTGGTTCGTCTCCGCATGCGCTGCCGTTGTCTCCGGCGCATATCCCGGTCCAGTTGATCCGGCGGACGGTGCTGCCGTTGTCGGCGCTGCTGTTGTCTCCGCTGCCGTTGTCGGTGCTGCTGTCTCTGCAGCCGTCGTCTCCGCTGCCGTTGTCTCCCCAGCAGATCAGACGGTGCTGCCGCTGACTCTGTGGACGGCGTTTCCGTCGCCGCAACCGTTCGGAAGTATTTTCTCTTGATCGTCGCCGCCTTTTCCGGTATACGTGCTGTTATGGAGAGCACATCGCTTACCACCTGTCCGTTCTTTTTCGTGATCAGGTTCGTCTGCCATCTGCTGCCCGGAGTTGCCGCCTTTGCGACAACTTCGGTACCCGGCTGGAGAGTCGGGTCTTCGACATAAGTCGGTGCCGGCGCGTCCAGTTTCCTTGATCTTTTCGGAATGCATCGACACGGTCACGCCGTCTCTAAGATCGGGTTTCCGTAAATGGAAACCGTCAGGGGGTCTGACCGGAATGGACGCTTTGATGCCGATCGCTGTCTTTCCGTTATTCACAAACCGCAGATCCGGACCCGCATATCCGTCATAGCTTACCATCGCATCCTCGCCCGGTGTGACATAGGAAGGTTCATATGTGTGTGCATGGCGTTCCGTCGTCTTGAGTCCGGCAAATACGACCGCATTGTAGAGAGTCGAGGACACCTGGCAGACACCGCCGCCCGGTTCCTGTACCACAACGCCGTTGAGTAGGCGCCCGCTTGTTTGTACCTTTTTCCGTTGTACGGTTTCCCGTCATCTTATTGAAGGAGAATTCCTCGCCGGCTTAATGATCGTTCCGTTGATCGCCGCGCAGGCAAGACGGATATTCTCATTTCTGTCCTTATTTGTCGTTGTCGTCGTCGTATATGTTCCGATCTTTTTTGAAATTGTCGCGGGCCTGAGCTTCCGTGATCTCCGGCTGGACCTCGTCTGCCGTCGCCGTGATCGTCTTTGTCGTACTCTCCCGCTTTCATCGCCGCCGTGATATCGGAGGCAAGTTTTTCCTGATCGATCTTCTTTCCGGTCTGGGCTCCTGCAAATGTAAATTTGCCGGTCGATTTATCATAGGAAGCGATCGAACCATTCTTCGGCTCAACATCCCACTTTGCGGCCAGCGCTTTTACCTCGACCTGGACCGCGTCATCAAGGTCATCCGTCTGAACAGTATAGTCGCCGGATTCCTTCTTTTGCGAGTGCCTCTTCGATCACCGCATCTACATTTGCTTCCATAAGGTTCGGAAGTTCTTCCGTGCTGTCACCGAAGGTCACCTTCATCTTCCATCCCATATCTGCAAGGACCTTCTCCATCGCCTCGGATTTTTGTGAGACCGTGGATCTGGATCCCGTTTACCGTGATCTCCGCTTCGATCTCTGTCTCCGGCTCCGTCGTTGTCTCCTCCGTGGATGTTTCGGATCCCGCGTCCTGTTTCCCGGACCTTGCACAGCTCTGAGTCCGACTGCCACGCAGATCAGAAAGATCACGACGCCGATCGCGATCAGGCCTATCTTTGCCATATCCGGTCCCTGCCCTCTTCCTCTTCCCCGGCCCCGGCCCCGTCTTCTTCCGGAGCCCCCTCTTCTTGCCCCGGTTCCCTTATTCCGCATTCTGGACCGCCATGATCCGGTCTGCCGCGCTCGACTGGCGGGATCTTCCGCCCGCTCTGCTGTTTCTATATCTGTCACTCATTTCTCTCACCTTTTTTATTTTTGTTTTCAGGACGGATCTTCTCTCTATCCATCCGTTTTTCTGAATCCGAACCGCGCGAAGCTTCCGGCTCTTACAGGCAGCCGATCCCGGTACAGAAAATGTATCGGGACATCGTTTCCGCAAAACGCGCAGATATACAGGTAGTAGTATAGCATAATTTAAGAAAATGGTATAACAGAAATCTTAAATTTTATTCACAATTTTGTCTCAGATATGTTAAAATAAGGTAACAGTCTGCTGTTCGTCATTGATGTACAGCATTTACAGATCAAGAAAGGATATTTCTGATATATGAAACTCATCGACCTTCACGTTCACTCTACCGCCTCCGACGGCTCCTTGACTCCCACCGAGGTCGTAAACCGTGCAGCCGGTCTCGGGCTCACCGCCATGGCTCTCACGGACCACGATACGGTCTCCGGGATCGACGAGCCGTTAAAAAGCTGCAAAGGACCTCGATATGGAGGTCATTCCCGGGATCGAGGTCTCCTGTATCTACAAAGAAAAAAGAGATCCATATTCTGGGTCTCTACATCGATCATAAGAACCCGGAGCTTCTCTCCTTTTTAAAGGAAGCTTATCAGAAACGTTATGACCGCAATATGGAAATGCTGGCTGCCTTCAATAAAGATGGCTTTGAGATCACCGTGGAAGATCTCCACTGCGGGAATCCGAAAACCGTGATCACTCGCGCCCACTTTGCGAGAGCGCTTTTTAAAACGGGGGTATGTGTCCTCTGTCGATCAGGCGTTCCGGAAATACTTTAAACCCGGACCGCCCGTACTACCGCTCCAGAGAACTCATCACGCCGGAGGAAGTCCTTAACGCTCTCCAGGCCGCAGGCGGTTTCCCGGTCCTCGCCCATCCGCTCCAGTATAAGCTTGGCTGGGCCGGCACAGGAAGAGCTCGTCTCCATGTTAAAAAAGACCACGGTCTTTGCGGTCTCGAGTGCTTCCACTCCTCCAACAATCAGGATGAGAGTGGAAAGCTCCGAAAACTCGCAAAGAAATACTCCCTCGCTCCCACTGGCGGCTCCGACTTCCACGGTGCCGCAAAGCCCGATATCGAGATCGGATCCGGACGCGGCGGGCTGCGGGTCTCGGCGCTCTATCTCGACGATATCAAGCTTTCGATGTTTATGGCCGGAATCGGAAGATCTTAGACATGTAACACGTTCCGCACAGCCTGCGAGATCTTAGCCGCCAGTTTATGATCTCTCCCACCGGATGTGATTCCGACGACCGTGTCGCCATCCTTCGCGATTCCCGGAAAATAAAATCACACTGGTCCCGGTCCGACGCATTGTTTACCGGGGTATTTTTTTGCGGCATTCCGGACGACCTGTGCGTTTACCTCCGGGGTGGCGGCGGCAAGAACGAATGTGAATTTATCTGTCTCCATGGGATCTGCTGAAATTGCTTCCGGCTCTTTGATCTCATACTTTTTCCTTTTCCAGATGATCCGACAACTCCCCAGGGGGTCACCTTTCCTGATTTTCGTTTCTCTTCCGCATACACGGTCCCGGCGTCCGACTCCAGCATTTCCCGAAGCTCCTCACCCACCTCCGGTGCCACAACAGTGATCTCACATCCGAACTCCAACAGCGTCCGGATCCGCCTTGCAGCGATCTTTCCGCCGCCGACTACGAGGACACGACGCCCTTCCAGGTTCACAAACAATGGAAAATATGCCATTTTTTTCGATCCTTTCCCAGTTTTTGGTACATTTTCGACAGTCCGTCCAGCTTCCGCCCGATGTTCCCCATAAATTCCATAAAAATCCAGTTTAGATTGTTAAATTTTTATCTATTCCGTCGATTGTTTTTTTCCCTACTCATCTGGTAGAATTCAAATCGTTAAAAGAAAAACGAAGTGACAAAAGTAAAACACGAGTAACTGTGGCAGTTACAAGCAACCTTTAAGGAGGTAATCATTATGAAATTAAAAATGAGAAATATTTCCAATCTTGATACATTTTTCAAAGTCATCAATCAGTGTGACGGTGCTGTTGAGTTAAGTCTTCCGGAAGGCGGAAGCGTAAACTTAAAGTCCAAACTCAGCCAGTACTTCTCCATGGCTACCGTTTTTTTCCAACGGAAACATCAAAGGAGTTAAGCCTTACCACACACAACGATGAAGATTCAAGCGCCTGAGCCAGTACATGGTTCAGGGCTGCTGATCCATTTAAGCCATAACAAACCCTTTACCGGCCAGATTGGAGAGCAGTTCTTCCTTCTTTGCGAAGAAGGTTCCTGTGCCATCTGGCTGCTTCCCCGCCTCTCCCGGAGAGTTCCCCATTTAATTCCTTCGAGAGAGCGCGCATGTCCTCGCTCTGGCTCCCCAGAACATAAAGAGAATCCCCCATTCACACTTTCTGACAGGGCGAGGACAATTTTTCCCCCTCTTCTCTTCCAATGCAAAGTTCACAAAATGGCGGAGCTCCGTCATATCGAGATCATCTCCGAGATAACAGATCTTATCATTTCCCTTCCTTTAACTGGTCCGCTTGGAATTTCATAAGTTTTCTTGAAGTCTCAGACAATTTTTGCCTGGGTCTGCATCAGCTCATTTTTCAGTTTTTCCACGGCATCCGCAGTCTTTCCGGCTTTGCGGACAGGAATACGGAAATTTTCTGAAGTTCTTCCCTTTTCTTCTCATAATCCATCACGGCCTCTTTCCCCGCAGAGCAGAGAGATCCTTACACCGCCCTTATAGTGGATCATGGTTAAAAATTTCACGAAGCCCGATCTCACCGGTTTTCGCCACATGGGTTCCGCAGCAGGCGCAGGTATCACCGTTCGGGATGCTGACGATCGGATGTCCCCGGTCAGCTCCTTTTTTGCTCCGGTAGTCCATCTTTGCAAGCTCCGCCGGGATGGAAAGCCCGCGTAGATCTCAGATTCTCCCAGATCATCCGGTTCGCTTTCTTTTCGACCTCCAGAAGCTCGTCCCATGTGAGCGTTCCGTTCAGATCGATCGTGATCTCCTCCGATCCCATATGAAATCCTACATTATTATATCCATATTTCGCGTGGATCAGTCCTGAGACCAGATGTTCGCCGGAATGTCCCTGCATATTCCGAAATCTTCTCTCCCAGTCGATCTCGCCAGTCACGGTCTCGCCGACGGTAAGCGGTGCGTCCGTATAGTGGACGATCTCGCCATTCTTTTCGTGGACTGCCGTCACAGGAACGCCACCGAGGACGCCCGTATCGTACGGCTGTCCGCCTCCCTCCGGAAAAAATGCTGTCTGATCCAGAACCACCTCATATCCCTTTTTCCCTTCCGTACAGGAAAGAACCTTTGCCTCGAATGTGCGGATATATGCTGAATCATAATATAATTTTTTTCATTACTGTCTCTCCTCCTTTGTCTCTCTCAATTTCCCCGGATCTTCCGGAAATCATCAAGCCTGACTGACAGTTTTTCCGTCCTGTCATATCCTGTCTGCTCCTTTCCGGAGCCGTACTCCCGGAACCATCTGCCGCGGTCCCTGCTGCCGGACGTCCCAGTGTATCTTGATTTTACCATCTCGCTTCCCATATGACAAGATGGGGCTTTCGCCGATGTTTCACACTCGAAATCGCCAAAATCCCCATCCATTACTGTGTCATATAAACTTTCAGTTCAAAAAATCTCTGTCTGCGAAAAGGGATGTTATGACACCCATGCACCGTCCCCGTTCACATGATACCCGTCCGGAGTAACTGTGTTGACATAGAAGCGTGCCGGTCTTGTCCGCACAATACCAGATGCCGCCGACCTCAAACCAGCCGGTCTTTTGCATAACCGTCGGCATCCAGATAGCTCCAGCTGCCATCGGTCTGTTTCCATTCGTTCACATGCCACTTGCCGTCATCCTCAAGGTACCACCAGCCATTCGCATCCTGATACCATCCGTTAGCGACAGAAGTATCGCGCAGCCGCTTTGCTTTCTTCTTTGACTTTTTCTCAAGCTCCGCTGCTTCCGCCTCGATTGCCTCCTGTTTCGCCTTCGCACTTTCTCCCGGCGTACTGAATGCCGGGAATTTCAGATAGATCCGCACACCCCGGACTCCGTCTTCTTCGAGATCATCTTTTTCTCAGCCATTCGCACTTTTCGTAGGTACACTCCAGACCGCGCAGCTGGATCTTCTCGACGGTCTCCTTCGAAAGCTTGTAACCACTGTCATAATAAAGATCGATCATGAGCTCCGGTGTGTCCATCCGGTCCCATCTGACCCGGTCATTTACATAATCGTAAGAATGGATCGTATATTTTTCCGCAGACGTAGTGATCTCCGGAAGCGTATCATCCAGAAACTGTCCCGGCTTTGCCGCCTCCCCTCAAGATAAAGGGAAATTTTCTGGATCCGCCCGGCTGCCGATGCAGGGAAAACGCTGATCCCTGCGCAGAGGTATCCCCGCAATAAAACCTGCTTGTCTGAGCTTTCGCTGATTTTTTTCATACTGACCTGTTCCTCCTTAATTTTATCTCGATCAGATAAATCCCACAGCCCTTTAAAGCGGTGAGAGTCCATATATTGTGAGTTCGATCCGTACCATGGTCCTGCATTTTCGCCGCATTCGGAAATGCCCCTTACAACGGCAATAGAAAATTTCTGCTGATATTCGTTAAATTCTGACATGCCATCCTGCATATACTTAAAGTGTAAAAGATATTTCCGGAGGAAATAACATGAGTGATTTAGCAGCAACAAACTGTGGATGTGGATGTGACAGCCCGGCACCTGGCTGCGGCGGATGCTTTGATCCTGCTTTCTGCTGCTGCGGCGGTTGGGGACATAACGGCTGCGGCAATGGCTGTGGAAATGGATGCGGATGTGACAACAGCTGCATCTGGATCATCCTTTTGCTCTGCTGCTGTGGCGGATGCGGCAATGGAAACGGATGCGGCTTTGGCTGCTGATCCTTTGCAGTCTCTCTTTCATGGGGCGGGAGATCTTCCCGCCCTCCTGTTAAGATTCGCCCAATATTTCTAACCGCGCCTTAGCGGCACCTTCGTTCCATCTTTGTTCCATCCGCTTTTTCCCGTCGGATGGTTTTCCTCCGCACGTTTCAACTCCTCCATCATCTTCTTTCTCTCACATCCCTCATCGATCTCATACACACTGTTTCCATCTATGACAAGTCTTCCCATTTTTTCCATCCGGTTCCGTCCGCAGCTGCATCATTTCTTTCCATCTGCGTCTTTTTACTGTTATTTTATTCCGGAACTTCTTTCACTGTGAACCCGGAGAAGCAGTGCTTTCGCAGTTACTTTTCACGGGTAGGAATTTTCAGAACTGAAAATTCCGTATGATACAGTAGCGGTCGCGGATTTTGCCGATTCGGAATGCGGAGCATCGGCAAAATCCTGAGCCGGAACTTCCTCTCATATATTTTTTTCACATACAGGAGGTCCACAAGTATGAGTGAAAAAAGAATTAAAACTGACCGATCTCGACTACGCTACCGGTGATCATCATCTCCAGATGGTGAAAAGCCGCACTCCCCTACCTCGACATCGGCAGGCAGAGAAATCTTTCCATGTTCGTAAAGCCGAAGAGCTTCTGCGGACCATGGAATTTTTCCGGGACAACGAGGACGGCATGATGAAGATCTGTGCGCTCGATGCGGAACACACTTCTCCGCGATCCATGCTCTCAGCCGTCCGCCCCCCTACGCAAACCATCAGGAGCAGGAGATGATCGATATGATGACCCGGTTCTTAGAGACCCGGAAGGCGACGCAAATGCCGGAGTCACACCGGATCAGCTTCTCGCGCTTCTGCCGCCGGATGTAAAAATCAGTTTGAGACCCTGCAGATGGTGATCCAGAGCTTCGCGCCGGGAGGTTCTGCATGAACAACTCCACATGGAAATCCGACCCGAAACTTCACTCCATGGACGCCGCGAAGATCGCGCTTCTCGCATCCTTTGCGGATGAACTTGCAAACACATCCGGAAAATGAGAGAATGCGTGCGTTTCTCAACCTGAATCAGAAGCTGCAGAAAGAGTCCATCTCCTTTTCGGCAGACGAAAAAGAACTTCTCTTTGATGTCCTGTGTGAATCCCTCTCCCCGCCGGAGCGTCAGAAAGCCGAAATGCTCCGCCGCCTCGCCGGGCGGCTGAGGTAACAAGTGAACAAAAAGCGGCTGGGACGACATGTCATATGAGCATGTCTTCCCAGCCGCCATTTTCTCTGCTGCCGCACATCCGTGAAAAAATTTCATGCCGCTCTGAAACCGGTCAGGAGTCTTTCCGGATCACATGCTCAGGAGATCCAGACTCCGGCTTCCCGGTCGGAACCATTTCCAAAACGATACGTCTTTCCGTCGATCGTTCTCTCTCCGGTTACCATCGCACCGGATTCATCGAGATAATACCAGGTTCCATCCGGAGACTGGTACCAGCCGGTCACCATGTAGCCGTCCGCATCAAACCGGTACCAGCTTCCGCCGATCTCCTTCCACTGGTTCTGACACCAGAAAGTCCTCTGGCATTCATCACATAACGCCACTTTCCGGTTTTGTCTTCCTCGATCCACGCACCTGAAAATGCCTGATCTTTCGGAGTACTTCCATCCTGTGATGTGAATCTGGTTCCGGTATAGACGATCCCGGGTCCGGCAACCGCTTTACTCTTCTTTCCATCGCTGTTTTCTGCTGTCACAAAAGAAGGTGTAGAGCTTTTCCTTCCTTCATCTGACCGGAAAAATCGATCGTATTTCCCGTTTTACCGTCTCACTCGTTCTCTTTTTTCCATTCTCATAAAGGGTTACATGATAGGAAACCGCCTTATATGCCTGACTCCACTTTGCTGTCCCGGTACCACTCCAGTACGGATCCAGAGGAACCCCGATCTTTTTTATTCATTGGGATCATGTCCACATAGAGCCAGACCTCTTCATTTCCCTCGTATTCTCTCGATACAAAGCGATAGACATCGGCCCCTTTGAGGTCAAAATAGGAGCTTCCTTTTTCCGGAACTCATACCCGCTGTCCGCAACAAGCCCGATCTGGACACGTGCGCAGTAGGAAGAATTCCAGTTGTCAACATCCGCACCGTTGATGACCTCGCAGCCGGTAACTGTGTAGCCTTTTCCCATATTTGTGACCTTGACCTCCCCGGTCTTTGTCAGTTGGGATTCCAGCTTCAGTTTCACCCGCTCGATCTTCACGGGATCTCCTCTGCCGCCCACGCGCCTGACGAAAACGTCAGGCACATGAGGAGCGACAGAACGAATACTTTCCAGTTTTTTTTTTCTGTTTCATGGAATCTTATTTCCTCCCCTCTCTTTTCTGAGCAGAAGACCAAGGGATAAGAGGACTCCCATCGCAGAGAACGCACCGAAGATCATGATTCCGTATTTCTTGTCTTCCACGAAATCGTTGCTCTTTAACTGTGCCTGATCGGCGATCAGACCCTGAGATGCCATCTCCCTTCACCTTGTCGTCCACACTTGTAAAGATCACTGCTCTTTTGAGACAGGTAATCTTTCGCTGTGTAGACCTTGTAAGATCCGTCTGCCGGATTATAGACAGTGATCAGTTTCCTTTCCGTCACAGAGCCGGATGTCGGATCGGTGGTCATTCCATCGGCTGCTTCCGCAGATGTTCCGTCGAAGGAGGCCTCAGAAGCCTGTTGTCCGGAAGCTTCAGAAGAATTTCCAGCGGACTCTCCGGCCTGTTCTCCGTCAGTCTGAGCTGCCGCGTCTGCTGCCTTTCCTGCTTCATCCGCGGAACCTTCTGCAGATGTTCCGGAGGTCGTATCGTCAGAGGCAGCATTCGAATCTGCATCTTCAAAATCATTCTCCGATCCTGCAGAGTCGGAAGCTGCTGCACCGGAATTGTCCGTATTTCGGTCTCTGTGCCGTCTGCACGGTTCTCCGGCGCGTTCTGTGCTTTTGTCTGATCCGTCTGCAGTCTTCTCTGCGTCTTCCTTCTGCACTGTCAGGGATTCTGCATTCTGAGCTGCATTCTTCATCTGAGTATCGGCTGCACCGGATTTCTTCGCTGCATCCGTGCTCTCTGATGCATCTTTGCTCTTCGCATCGGCCGCATCAGCTTTCACATCATCCTTCGCCCTTTCCGAAGAGGACTCCTGATCTTATCCACGATACTGCTGTTTCCGGTTTCTCCTTCTCAGCCGCGCTCTCAGATACAGCGGCTTTCTCTTTTCCGCCATCCTTTTTGTCAGTCATCTTCTTCTCGGAATCCGGCTTCTCGGAAGCTTTTACATCCTTTTCAGAAGTATCCGCCTCACGATCCTTCACCGATGTTCCGGAAACAGTATTTTTCTCCGTATTGTCGGAGGTCCTTCCGTTTCCGTCTGTCGTTTCCGTCTTGTCAGCCGTTCTGTCGTTTTTCTCCGTTCTTTTCAGTCTTGTCAGGATCACCGGATGAGGATCCGTCTCCTCCTGCCTTTCCGGAAGAAACAGCCGCATCCCCCGTCTCCAGAGGCGGTTCCCTTGTAGGAAAGGATATCGTCAAGACTTCCAAGTTTTCCGTTGCTTAAGTTCGTCATGAGGTTCACGGATGCCTGATATCCGGAATTGTTGATTCCGAACCAGCTTCCTAAGTAACTCTCGATATACTGACCCGCGTAATCCGCAAGTGTCAGATCCTCGCCGTTCTCCCAGGAATCCGCCTCCTCAAGCGTAAGCTCCGTTCCGGTCAGGAAGTTGAAGGCAAATACCTTTCCGTCCTCAAACCGGCCGATCGCGACATGGCTGCTGTCGTTCATATTATCAGCCAGCTCCACGATCCTGCGGTTTGTGAAGCTCTCCGGAAGATGGATCGACTCATTTAAGTCATGAAGCATTCCATCGGTTCCGAGAACTGTCAGATACTGGCTGTCCTGATATGTATCTGCGAGCACTGCCCCGTAGACAAGCTCCGGATCCGTCTCCAATCCGAACAGGGTTCCGTTCTTCACATAAGCGAGCCGGTCGAGGTCCTCCCCGTCGTAGTGGATGAACTGGTGGTAGACGGAAAGCTTCTTTCCATCGTATGTAAAAGTATGGACTGCCTTCGGTTCCTCCCACTGAATGTCAGAGAAATCGCAGTGCGATACGACACTTCCGCTCTCCACATCCCAGACATCGCCGTTTTAAGTCGAGCGCTTTTCCGTCGCGCAGGTTCAGAAAGCTTCCCGCGATCTGCTTTCCGGACGCACTCCGGATCCCGGAACCGGTCAGGTAATACTGATCCCCGTTCCATGCCATGACGGAGGACACAAGGTCCGTCGCCAGAACATCATAGGTCTGTGTAAATCCGAGTTCCGGTGCCGAGAGCGTTACGGTAAGCGGCGTACTGTAGTGTACGGCATCGTATAGATCCGGTCGGTCGTGTTGACACTTAAGACTTCCCCGGATCCATCTGCAACCATCATCGTCACTCCGACAACGTCGGGAGCGAGTTCAAACGTGATGGACGCCGGTCCCGAAGCGGATACCCAGAGGTACTGCTCGTCAGTAAGATCTCGAAGTGACAACATCGAAGTCATCGCGCCTGTCGGGATCGGAACTCCCCCAGAAGCCGTAGGAGCCATCCTCATAGTTGATGAGGTTTGTCTGTGTCTGATCCGGATACGGGTGAAGCTCTCCCCCGTCTTTACATACGGGAAATGTGCCGTATACGTATCATTCTTTCCAGGCTTCAGGTTCTTATAATCCCAGTAGCTGGAATTTCAGGCTCAAAAACATTCGTGTAAGAACGCATTGGTACCAAACACATTCGCATCCGTAACAAAATACTGGTACGGAGCAACGGCTGTTAACCGGATCATCGAATTTCGTCGGATCCTTCTCATTTGCATTCAGCTTAAGTTCCGCATACGGCTTTCCGCTTCCGGTGTAATCCTGGATCTTCGAACCGTTCTCGCCCCAGAGCGGTGTGCCGTTTAACTTCAGTCCGCCCCAGACGGCCGCCTTCGGAGCTGCTCCGTTCACAGTCCGGATCCCCTCATCGTCAAGAGTCCTTGTCGGTCTTAAAATAAGTTGAATCCGTATCTGTGTACTCAGTCGTGTCCAGATAGAAAGTACCCCAGACGGTCGGTGTACTCGATCTGCCCGTCACGGTTACATCCGAAGTCAGAACGAGATTATTATAATTTTCGCTGCTCAGATAGTCATTTCCGTGGGCAACGACAGCACCGTCACATCTCTCCGGATTGCTGTAGGTGAGACGTCCGACAAAAGCGCCGGCCTGCTCAACAGATTTGACCGTTCCTCCGAAGATACCTTCCTTCACCATCGCGCGGTTGTATGAAATGTATCCACGGTTATCGTATTTGTAGTCGTAGAGGATTCCCGCAAATGCACCGGCTGCAGAACCAGTCGCCTCGACATCCGCATTGCAGTTCATATACGTATATCTTCCGGCGATCGCAATTCCGGTGATACCGCCAACCCCCGTGACGCCTTTGACCTTTGTGTTATTGACAACGAAGAAGCTGGCGGCCGTTCCGGTTCCCTCGTTTCTTCCGGCGATTCCACCGACACCCATCGAGGTTGCTCCGGTTCCCTGAACTGTACATCCGACAACCGCAACCTGGGGAGATCCCTCCTGAGCAGATGTATTACCCATGATGCCGCCGATATAGTTTCCGCTTCCCTCGACCGTTGAATCAACGACGCTCGAGTAGTAGATACCGCCACTCTGCCCGTTTTGAAATACCGGCAACGTAGGAAGTTCCGGTGATCACGGACTCTTTACGAGTGCCCGGTTCACTCTCGCTCCACTCTGGATGATTCCCATCGTGTAGCTTCCGGTTCCCTTAAATATAGGAGCGGTATACCATGGCATCATCGATCCTCGTCCACCAGCTTCCGATTCCGAGGATACCTGCGGTGGTTCCTCCGCCGGAGACATAAGTGTACTGCACCTTCGTGTTCGTGATCGGTGCACTGTCTCTCGTCGACTCGGAGAACAGGGAAGACGATACCGCCGGTATAGTTTTTGCCGCTTACAAAAGCCCGGATATCCGCTCTCACCGACCGTAAGGTTTCCGGACGGCACGCCCTGAGCGAGACGTCCGGCGATACCGCCGTTATAACTATAACCACTGACATAGATTCCTTTGACCGAAGCGTCTGTAAGCGTCGCTTTTGTTCCGCCGACGATACCGCCGACGCCCTCACTGTACGGCGCAACGATCCGGTAGGTAAAGTGTGTCCGATGGAAGACCGTCGAGGGACGTATAGTCCACCGCGTCTCCTTCCGCCATGATGTTGCTGATCGCACCGGTCGAGTAACCGGCAAGACCACCGACATAACTCGATGTCGAGGAAACCGAGATCTCGATATTCTTTAAGGAAGCATTCGTGATCGTACCTGTGTTCGTTCCGATCATACCGACCTGGGATGCCTGATAACCGGTAAGTTTTACCTTCTCGAACTCGCAGTTCTCGATCGTACCCTGGTTTGTGGAGACGATACCGAAGCCGGTTCCCGCTTTCGTTCCGTTGTTGATCGCAATATCAGCGAAGCGCAGATTCTTCATCTCCCCGGCGATCACGTTGATCATGGATTCCGCAGCACTCGCTGTGCTGTACTCCCTTTCCGCCAAAGGTGATCGTATACTTTCCGCCGTCGCTCTTTGTCTCACCGACGAGGGAATTGATCTTTAAGCCCATCGGGATCTTTCCGTTCGTTACATACTTGGAAAGATCGATGTCCCCGGCGATCCGGAAGTTCTCGAAGTTCTGCCCCGCCTCTGTCATCGCAGCATACCACTCTTCCGCATCGCGGATCGTCCGCGCGATGACGGTTCCCTCACGAGGATCTGGATCGCGAGGCGCTTCTCCACACCATCTTTCTTAAAGACTGCGAATGCCGGGTAGACGGACTGGAATTTCGTCGGCTGTACATCCGAATACTGGATTCCAAGCCCATCGATTGCCTTTTTAGGATCTGAGGAGGAAAAATCGAGTCCATCCGCCTCAATGCGATCCAAAAGGAAACCGTTTCCGCCGTTCTCTGCGTATACCTCGACGTTATAGACACCACTGCTCTGCTGATAGATCTCCGCTCTTCTCACTTTCAGGTTTTCATCCGGAAGTTCGCGCGGGGTCTGGTCTGCGAGGATTTCCCCGGAAACATTCTTTAACTGCGGAAGATATCCGTCCTCGATCCGATAGCCGCTGCTGCCCTCGATATCAAAAAGCTGTTTCCGATTCGTCCGCGGTTTCTGAAGAAGTTCTGGGTCAGGAATTCCCTGCCGCAGAGAGGTAAGTCGCTGTAAGAAGCTCCACGGAAGTTCCCGTTCCGACGATCTGGCCGCTGTAGGCAGCGCCGTTTGTGACTGCACACTGTGCAACACCACGTATATTTCCGTAGATACGGTTGATATTGGAACCACTTCCGGAGAGGTTTCCGATCGAGATGACATCATCAACCGAGACGTTATCCGTCGCAATTCCCAGAATTCCGCCGAGGTCTCCGGTCGAGCTTGTGATATCCGTCAGGGATACCGCCTCACTGACGTCAGAGCTTCCGGCTCCCACGATCCCGCCGGTGCCGCCAAAAGCGGTATTGATCGTTCCGTGGGAGTAAGCGTTTGATACAGATCCGAATGTCTCGACGTATCCGACGAGACCTCCGACTCCGTTCGCACGGACTCCGTTCTTCGCCTCGATGTCAAGCCCTGATGCGTAGAGTTCTTCACCGTGAGACCTTTTCCGTAACCGACAAGACCGCCGACCGAAAGGACGCTGTTTCCGTAGGCTGCTGTCGGATCGATACATCTTCCATCCGGCAGTCCTCGACTGTGCTGTACTCAAGGTAGGAAACAAGACCGCCGATGTTCGACGGCATATCGGAGAGCGTCACCTTTGAGGCACGGATATTCTTTAAAGTCGTGTTGTTTAAAACCTTTCCAAAGATCCCGGCCTGCATGGACTTCGCCTTGTTGTCCGCGGAATCATTTTGTGATAAGTTCAACATTTTCAAAATTGATGTCTTTGATCTCCGCTCCAGATACGACCGAAAAGATCGTGGGCCGACACCGCTGATATTCTTTACCGTATGTCCGTCACCGCTTAGCTTTCCGGTAAAGCGGAACCTTTTCCGTGCCGACCTGCATCGCTGCGAGGTTCTTTCCGGTGAAGTCGAGATCATCCACAAGGATAAAGTTCTCCGCCGGGTACTGGTCCATAAGGCACCAGTCATCGAAAAGCTCGCGATCTCGCGGTAGAAATCGGCCTCGATATAGTTTCCGTCCTGACCGCAGGCGACAGTCGTCGTCTCGTGGCTCACCGTGTTGATCTCGTAGGTAATGCTCGTATAGAGATACTTTCCGGTAAAGGATTTCGGATCGCTGACCTTCACGCGGACGACGTACGCCGTTTTCTGTATACTGGTCAAGCACTTCGGTTGTGAGACCGTCAATACCGATTCCGGTAATCTTCTGCTGGTTGTTGCTCCGGTAGTAGAGGAGGATTTCCGCCTCTTTATTTGTCTGGCTGACCACACGGCTGCTGACAAATTCCGGAACATCTGCCCCGGTGCCGGCGGCAGGGCGATATTCTCCTGCGCCGTCTCCATCGAGTCTGACATATTGATCCTCGGATAGTATCCGCTCGCGAGCTGGCTCTCGATCATAAAAGGCATCCGGATTCTTGAAAGCCTTCTCATACCAGACGCCGTCCCAGAGTCTCTGGACCGCCGTCGCCGTTCCGAGATCCTTCGGATATACCGCTACGGAGCTCATCGAGATATGGTAGAGATCTGTCGAGCGCGCACCACTGGCGTTGGCGCCGACCGTAGCTCCGCCCTTTATCGTAGATCTTGTAGACGGACTGTTTTCCGTTTCATACGTATAATAGTAGGTGTCTCCGACAAAGAAGCTGTTCGGACGGTACCGCTGTTTGTTCCGACAATTCCGGCAGTCCGGCTCATTGTCCACTCACTATTGTTGTACTCGTTGACCGTATTGTTGATCACAAAGGTATCTCGATCAGACCGGTCGCCGAGTTTGTATATGCCATCGCACCATACTGACCAGATGCAACCGTCACATCGCCTCCATAGACGACGCTCTCCATAACAACGTCCTTTCCGTAGACAACGCCGCGGCGGATCGTTCCCTGGTTTGTGCCGCTCACGATACCAATGCCTGTTTTCTCGCGTGGAGCTCCTTCTCAAGTTTGATAGAGAAGTTTTCGATCACACCGGATTTATAGTTCGTATATACAAGGAAACCGTTGCCGTAATTTGGTCTTGTTCTCCCAAGAGAAATTGTCATCACAACATTCTGGATCGTTCCATAGTTCATGTTGACAAGTCCGCCCGTCTGAGTAACCTGTGAAGTCGGTCCTACCGTTCTCCGGTAATTGAATACAATATTCTTTACCACGCCGGTGCTCTTGAGCGTTCCAATCACCGATCCGTAGTTGCTGCCCTCCGGGAAGGAAAGTGTATGCCCCTGGAAGTCAACGGTTCCGGCAAAGTTCGATACATAGCTGGAATCCGTCCTCTCGATATCCGCAATGACCGCGAACTTTCCGTTCGGATTTTGCATTCAGCTTCGTCCGGAACTCCGTCCAGTTCGAGATCGTATCCATTCCGGTCTCCGTCGTGAAGTTCACTTTTGAGAGAACGATATCCTCGTAACCGCGGACGCTGATCAGAGATCGACCTCATATGTCCAGAATCCCTTACAGTCAAAGCTCTTTGCCTCCGAGATTCCCTGGTCTCCCGCTGTATCATACGGGAAATCATAGGAAATCCGGCTGATCTCCTTTAACTTGGAGGAGTCAACGTCCATACCGTCCGCTCCTTTTTAAGAGCAGGGGTGTATGTTCCGTTCTTCAGTTCCTTCTTCCGGTCGTTTAACGTAACCGTCACGGAAGATTTCCATCCGGATCCCGCAGCCACAATGGACTCGAGATCAAGCGAACCGGTAATTCCCCTCACCTGTTGTAACATAGAGTCTGTTCGGATCCGGGAACGTGTAGTTCGTCTCATTCTTTCCGCTGTCGTAGTAGACGTTGTAGTTCTGCGCCGTGAACTCAATACGGTAATCCGTATCCATCTTCAGGTTGTTGAAACGAAGACTTTCGTACTCCGTATTTGTCTTGATCATTCTGGTCTCGACAAGGCTTGCCTCCGATACGGAGTAGAGCTTTACCGTGATCGTTCCTTTATCGACGGCATTGTCCGGGTCATCGAAGTAGAAGTGGTAGATCTCGATGAAGTTCGAGAGTGTGAACACGCCGTCATGGCGGATTCCCGCCGTCTGCTTCAGGGTACGGAGCTGAAGGCTGTTTGTCGACGCGCCAACGTTGTATTCACTTCCGCCCTGAGCTGCAACAGCTCCGACCGATACCGTGTAAACAGTCATGGAGTCGAACGGATTATCCTGTCCTTCTCCCTCGCGGAACTGCAGTTCTGCTCTCCAGCCCTTCATGAGAAGCTCCCAGGCATTCGTATTTTCCGTCGGTGCTGTTCCCGTGAGAACGACCTTCGGGACAGACGCATCTGTCGAATCGTGATCCTGGATCACCATGCTCGCAGTACCGGCCTGCACCGGCACTTTTTCGAGTTCTTTCCTTGAGAGGATCTCCTCGTTCTTCCATGTCTTTGTATCGGAAGAGATCTCGACCGAAGGCGCTCCATAAGAGTCAAAAGACCCCTCAAGTGTCTTATCTGTATCGATACTGAGTCCGATCGTGAACGAAGAATCCGTGATATCCGCGGAGTCGACATCCACATACGCGTTTCCGAGAAGACTGATCGGAGCCGTGTAGACGGAAAGTCTTCCGAGCTGCATGTTTCTCTGCCAGTTTTCCGTATTTTTATCATTCAGATCATAATCCGCACGGGCAACCATATAGAACGAGCTTCCGGACGGAAGGTTTGTGATCGTAAACTCATTCGCTGTTCCATCCGTGGAAACTGCCCTGCGGTAGCGCGTATTGATCCGTCTCCCGTCTCGTCAAAGGCCGGCACATCTTCTCCTGCTGGTTGACCACATAGAAATAGCAGTTCTCCATCGCCGCATGGTCCGTGTTCTGGATCTGTACGGAGATTGTCTGGGTCCCGACCGTGTTTCCTGTCTCGCGGAGTGAAGCTTTCGGCTCCACTTTGCTCGTATGGGTCGATCCCTTTGTGATGCTGTCCGATGTCAGTTCAAATTCATTCCGGAACCGGTCCATGACGCGGATCGTGTAATCATAGGTCTTATTGGAAGAAAAACCTTCTTTGGAAAGCCAGTCTCCCGCTGTTCCCTTTTGATATTTCTCACGATCGTACCGCCGACGTTGTAATCCTCACCGCCGGCCGTCACCTCGATCCTGCTGATGTACGGGATCGCGGAGATCCGTTCATCGGAAGTCGCGACATCCTCTGCGAGGATCCTGTCGATCCCGATCTGATACGGGGGAGGAAGGTATCTCGCTCAGAGAATGTCAGCCGCATCGGGCGAAGTGTCGTCATCGGAAGTGTCGAGATCTCGATGGCATCCATGAATGGCTTTGTCACCTTGATACCTTCATCGTTGCGGAAAACGATATCTCCGCTTAACTGGTACGTCGTTCCCGGTTCCAGGTTTGTAACCTCGAGCGTACCTTCTTTTTTTCATGTTTTTACGGCTCTTCTGGGTTCCGTTGACACTGAACCGGAAGACGACACGAACAAGACGGCTCTGATCATCCGTGATCTCAACCTTGCCTGTCATGCCATATACGCCGACATTGATATTGGAAAGTGTCACTGTCGGTTCCTTAAATTCATCCGGACGTACGTCAGAATCGCCTCCGTCGGAGGATCCATCGCCTGTGTCTGCACCGGAATCGCCGTCTCCGGACTGGTCAACGCTGCCGCTGCCTCCGGATGGGGAGGACGAACTTCCGCCGCCTCCGCCGGAACTTCCGCTTCCGGAGCTTCCGCTTCCGCTTCCGGAGTCGGATGCTCCGCCTCCGCCGGAGCCGCCGCTGCTGCTTCCGCTGCCTCCGCTCGCAGATCCGCCTCCCGCGGAACCGGAGCCGCTGCCGGAATCGGAGTCGCCGGAGCTGTCTCCGCTGCCTTCCTCTGCGAAGGTGCTGTCCGTATAGAGACCGCTGTCATCGCTTCCGTTATTTCCATCCGTGCTGCTGGACTCATCGATCTCCTCGTTCACCTGTCTGTTCCCATCGGCTCCCGGTGTGACTGGAAGTGCCGGTGTGACAGAGGCGTCCGCATTTGCGACAGTCTCTCCGTTTGCATGCTCGCCGGAAGATCCCGGTCTTCTCTGCTCACGGTCCGAACGGTCAGCCGGGTTTGTCTCCGCCTCCGTCTCCGGCTGTATTTTCTGCTCTGTGGAGCTGTACTCTGCGACGAGACCGAGCTGTTTTAAAAACTCATCGTAGGACATGCTGACCGAACCGATCTTGACCGTGTCCCCGTAAGTGATCTTTGTCTGCCCATAGACAAGTCTTCCGTCATCGTAGCTGTAATAGTGGATGCCGGAATCTCCAAGGTACATGATACTGTTTAAACGGATCTTTGATTCGTTACCAGAAGAGATCACGGTCATCGGCTGGGTGTTGATGTAGAGACCTTTTCCTGCTGTGGAGAGGATATACTCCTCGTCCTCTGCTGTCTGACCGTCAATATCATATGCAGTACCATTGCTCAGAGCATACCTTCATACGGTTCATACGACTCAAAATCGTTTGTGATGAGTTTGAGATCACCGTTTAAATAATAGAGCGCCGTTCCCTCCTGTGCAAATAACGGGTAGGTGATATCGACGGATTCTTTCTTATCGCCGATAAAGTACCGGTTTGCTCTGCGGTACAGCGCTTCATCCTCTGTGCAGGCACGCATCGAAAGGACCTCTTTGTCTTCCTCCGGCGTTCCGTCTGCCTTTAAGGTATCTGTGATGTCCTTTTCTGTCACTGCAAATGCCGGAAGCTGAAGCCAGGCCA
>VOFC01005375.1_pt1 | contig 21089 bp, 29 predicted proteins | sample 5384161 | NCBI WGS metagenome assembly VOFC01 (sample SAMN12384722, study PRJNA508395) | human gut metagenome | isolation source: healthy gut B | host: Homo sapiens
GCTATAATTGGAATCGTAACTGCATCGGACCGCTCTATACCCAAGGCTCGAATGGTTTTTGCTGCCTGGTGTCCATCCATGTTTGGCATCATAATATCCATCAAAATAAGATCGTATGTGCCTCGTGGCTGATTTTTTGAACAAATCCACAACTTCTTTTCCGTCTGATGCGCGTGTTACGATCATACCGGCATCTTCCAGTATCATCGTAGCAAGTTCAGCATTCAGATCATTATCCTCAGCCATAAGAACATGAATACCCGTCAAATCTCTATGCAGATGTTGTTTTTGTTCTGATGGAATAACCTGTTCCGGCAACTCCAGTGGGATCTCCACTGTGAATGTAGAACCTGCACCTTTTTGCTCTCAACAGCAATCGAACCGCCCATCATATCCACATATTTTTTCGTGATGGCCATACCAAGACCGGTTCCCTTATACAGGGTTCTGGCATTAGCATAATCTTCTTGTGAAAACGGATCGAATAATTTTTTCTTGAACTCCTCGCTCATGCCAATACCGTTATCTCGAACAACATAACGAGTTATGATATGTTTCTCATCCGCTCCTGGGTAACTGCTGATATCCAAAGTAATCTCTCCGCCGTCCTTTGTGAATTTCACAGCATTGCCAAGAAGATTCACCAAAACTTCTCGGATACGCAAAACATCCGCAAGGACATATGGGTTCTTCAGGCCTTCTCGATGTACTTCAAACTTCAGATCTCGATTATAAAGAAGTCCATTCATAATCGCCTGGACGTTATCTGTCAATTGAGTAATGTCCACTGGCTCGGGCGAAATCGTAACTTTTCCGCTTTCAATGCGACTGAAATCCAAAACGTCATTCAGCAAAGAGAAGATGATTCGAGCTTTGTTGAACTTTCTCCAGGCTGTCATGAATATCTGAAACCTTGTTCTGGTGAAGCGCAATGTTTGTAAATCCAATAATGGCATTCATCGGCGTTCTGATGTCATGGCTCATACTCAGCAAAAACGCAGATTTTGCTTTGTTGGCAGCATCTGCTTCCTCAGCGGCGTTCATTAATAACTGTTTTTTTGTTTTTGCTCTTCTGCCTTGCTTTTCTGGTAAACATAATAGGTATATAGACAAATTAAAAAGCAATACAGCTCCTGCGACTAAACCGCAGATGATGGAAATATGATTCGTCTCTTCAACCATTCCATAAGCTGATTGCATATCCATTTCAATGCAGAATGCGCCAATGATTTCGCCTGTCCCATCACGATTTGCGCTTACAGGATAGCAGGCCGTAAAAATCGGCCCCCATGTTGTATCAATGATATCCTGAGAGTACACATTTTCCCCGGAAATAGCCCTGTCAATATACGGAACCATTTCGTCCTCAATATAATCTCCGGGGTGTCTTACATCATCCGCATCCGGGTCCAGACCGTCTACCACATAAACGAGTTTTCCTTCTTCATTTTTTTTAGCGGTATAAATATCGAGTAGAATTCAGTGTTCTGACTTCATTGAAATAGGAAGAGATATCCTTATATAATGGATTCTTTTCATCAGATTGATCGTTGATTTGATCAAAATCTTCTTTGCCGATTCTTCCATTCACAAGTTTGTGTACTGCATCTGCACTCGCTGTGTCACGTGTGATTTCTGTTTCAAGGGCGGTCTTAGTGTAAGAGCTTTGCAGAATAAATGTGTACAACGCTATTACAAAAATCATCAAAAGCCCCGCAATCACAAAGATACTGCCTGTATTCTTCAGACTAAGGAGTTTTTTCGAATTAACTCCTTCTTTTTGTTTGCTTCATGCTGCTCATTCACATCCTCTAAATCCTAATCTACCAATTTTATCATAGCATATTTTCATGCAGTCTTCATAGCCACCAACATTCGGCTACGCGAGAGTCTCGACCAAGACGCAGGCGCGCGACGGCAACAGTCTGGATGCGCAGCAGGCGGCGCTGACCGAGGCGGGCGCGGAAAAAATTTACACGGACACCTTCACCGGCACGAAGATCGAGCGCCCGGAGTTCGACAGGCTGCGCGCGCAGCTGCGACGCGGCGATGTGCTCATCGTCACCAAGCTCGACCGCCTCGCGCGGTCGGTGTCGCAGGCCTCCGGCCTCATCACCGAGATGATCGACGAGGGCATCACCATCAACGTATTGAACCTCGGCATCCTGTCCAACGACTCGGTCAATACGCTGCTGCGCAACGTGCTGCTGTCGTTCGCGCAGTTCGAGCGCGACATGATCGTCCAGCGCACACAGGAGGGCAAGGCGGTCGCGCGCGCCACCGACCCGAATTTCCGTGAGGGCCGTCCGCCCAAGTTCGACACCGAGCAGCTTGACCACGCAATGACCCTGCTCGACGACCATTCCTACGCGCAGGTCGTCAAGCTGACCGGCATCAGCAAGTCCACGCTCATCCGCGAGAGGAAGCGCCGCCGTCTGGCGGAGGAGGAATGAGCGCGGCACAGCGGGCAGAGACGCCCTATATATAATAAGGTATAGCAGGCGGTTTTTCGGCCGTCCCGCTCTCCCCCGCCGTAAAGAACCCGTTAAATTGCAGAAAGGCTGCCGAAGTCCGCTCCGGCGGCCTTTTTTTGCGCGCTGCGGTGCAGAAAACGGCAAATCCCGCAAAAATAATGAAAAAGGACGGGAAGCGGCGCGGAAAAGGCGGCTTTACCCTGGTAGAGCTGGCTGTTACGCTGGTCATTCTGAGCATCCTGTTCGCCATCGCTGTCCCGAACCTGCTCGGGTATATCCACCTGTCGCAGTTCCGCAGGAACGAGTCCTGCGCAAAGACCATGTATCTGTCCGCGGAATCCGCGCTGACGTACTGCCGCACCGGCGGCGAATGGGAGTCGTTTTGCAGACGGGTGAAGGACGAGGGCGTGCTCAACCGGTCGTTCGACGAGGCGGACGGGGAGCAGAAAAAGCTCAGCGGCCGCATCTACGGCATCCGTCTGGATGCGGACGAGTATGCCTCGGGCGAGCTGTCGGGCGACGGCAGTCTTGTCGACGAGCTGCTTTCGCAGGATACCTACGACAAAAGTCTGCTGAACGCCGCGATCTGCATCGAGATCGACGTGGAGAGCGGTCATGCCTACTCGGTCTTTTTACGGCACGAGCTGCAAGGGACTGTACTACGGCTCGAACGCGCTCAGCCAGCCGGCGGAGCTGTCCGGCGAATGGCTGGACATGGACAGCCGCGCCAGCTACGACCTCCGACGCGCGGAGCGTCTTGGCTATTACTCGGTGCAGGACGCGGTGAACGTCGTCAATCTGGACGCGGCGAAGCTCAAGATCACCTCGATCAATCTGGTCAACGGCGAAACGCTCTCGCTGGGCTGGTCGAGCAGCGTCAGAGCGCAGAACAGGGCGAACGTATATTATGAGGTGAAGCTGTACAGCAGCGCGGACAAAGGCGCAGCTGCTGACCATCCGCGTCCCGGGCAGCGCCCTCAAAACCGGCGCGCAGCCGCTCGAAGTCACGGCCGAGGACGGCACAAAGAAAAACTATACCTTCCCGATAGAATACGACCAGACCACCGGACGCGCTTCTCTGGTGCTGGACGGCATGATGAACGCGCAGCTGTACAGCAGGCTCGACGAGCTTTCGGACGAGGACGAGGCGGCCATCCGCCAGAGCAGCAGCACCAGCATCACGCGCTTCGGCGGCACACTCGCCGCACCGGCGGAGATCTACGCGACCGTGCAGGCCTTCCCCGACCCGAACGCGGCATACGACAGCGGCGAGATGTACCAGAAGAGCGACGTCATCGACTCGAACCGCGCCAATACGCTCTTCGGCGACGGCACGAGCGCCGACGGCACCGAATGCGAGGTCAAGGCCTTCCGCCATCTGTCCAACATCCGTTACATGAATAAGGCGGCTGAATTTTCCGTTGCCGCGCGTTCGCTCGACTGGACGAGCGACAGCGTAAGGGTCTACGGCACAGCCGCGCACGGCGCGCTCACGGTCTCCTCCGGCACGGACATCGGCTTTCCCGAGCATCCCGGAGCTGAAAACCGGTCAGACGCTGAACGGCGCGGGCGGTCTGCTGAACCGCATCGCCGCCGTGTTCACCGGCGGGAACGCCGTCAGCAGCCTCCGGCTGGATGATACCTCGATCGACGCGCACGCGGAGTATCTCGGTCTGTTTCAGAAAAATTCCGGCACGATACGCGGTCTGCGCCTGCTCTCTCCGCAGGTGGACGTCTCCTCGTCCACGCTCAAGGGCGTCGGCGCGGTCTGCGGCTACAGCTGCGGCTCTCTCGAGGGCGACAGCGTGGACGGCGCGGACGCAAGGGTGCGTGCGGCGCTGACGGCGTCGAATGCCGAGGGCATCGGCGGCGTCGCGGGCGTCATCGAGGGGAACGGACTAACGATAACCGGCCTGTCCGCCTCGGGCGCTGTGACCGGCACGCTGCCGGTCTCCGGCGATACGGCGCGCGGCATCGGCGGCATCGCGGGCAGCCTTACCGTGTCCGGCACGGCCGTCAAAAACCCTCACGAGCCGCGCTTCGGTAACGGGCAACCGCTCGGCCGGCGGCATCGCAGGCTATCTTGCGGGCAGCGGTCAGCCGACCCGTCAGGATCTGCTCGACTGCACGAACGAGGGTCTGGTCCTCAGCAGTGCGGACGCGGACAAGACCTCGCTCGCAGGACGGTACATCGGCAGCATCGTCGGCTATGCTTATCATGCCTCGCTCGGCGGCTGCACCAGCCGGGCAGGCCGTGCGGCGGACTACAGTATACGCAGGCCGACCGGAGCAGGCTGCGCGGCAGGTATGTCGGCGGCATCGTCGGCTACAGCAACGGCAGCGTGCTGTACCGCTGCTCCACCGGGGCGGACGGCTATGTGCTCGGAAGCGAATACGTCGGCGGCATCGTCGGCGGCGCGGACGAGGGCGCGAACAGGCTGCTGCTGCATGACGGCACGACCCGCGTCACCGCAAACGCCGCCTGCGTCATCGGCAACTCCTATGTCGGCGGCATCATCGGTGCCGCAACAGCGGCGGCTCTACCATCGAAAACTGCGTCAATACCGGCGTTGCGGCAGGCTATCAGGCGTATATCGGCGGCATCTGCGGCGCGAACGAGAAAAACGCGTCCATCGTCAACTGCGCGAGCTACGTCTCGGACACCGACGGCGCGGTCTACCGGCGCGTCACCGGCTGGGGCGCGACCGGCAGCTATCCGGGCGGTCTGACCGGCTACAACAGCGGCAGCATCGTCTTTGACAAAAAAGCGCCGTCTCCACGCGCAGCGTAGCGGGCATCGTGGTCGGCAGGGACTACGTCGGCGGTCTGGTCGGCTATAACGATGCAGACGGCACGATCGACGTCGATTATACCCTGATCGGCGGCAGCGTTTTCGCCTCCGGCGACTGCGCCGGTGGGCTTGCCGGTCTGAACGCCTCGACGGCGCTCCTCGGGCAGACGCTGACCGTCAAACCGGCCAGCGTGCAGGGGCGATACTATGTCGGCGGCGCGATCGGCGCGAACGTGGTCGATCCGGACACGGACATCACGGTCGGCGCTCACTCCGGGTCGACAACAGCCTCGGCTCGGTCACCGCAGAGGCGTTCTGCGGCGGTCTGATCGGCTATCAGCGCACCTACACGGAAAAGGACCGGGCGGGCAAAGCGCTGTACGCTCTCCTGCCGGGCATCGCGGAGAACGGGGACAATGTGCCGGGCGCCGTGACGGCCTCCACCAATCCGCACACCGTCACCATCACCTCGGACGCCGGTCAGGCGGACCGGCTGACGACTGCCTCCAACAACATGACCATCCGCGCGTATGCGTATGCGGGCGGCATCGTCGGCTGCGGCGAGCCGCAGAGCCGGATGCAGGTGGTCACTGCCTGAACGCGGGCGGCTTCGACCGTCCGGCGGACGGCGTATTCCCGGACAGCAGGCTGAAAACCGGTGTCAATCTCGCGGCCTATCTGCGCGCGCAGGGCCATGAGGACGCGGCGCAGGCGCTGTCCGATGAGCCGGGCGCGGATGAGCTCCGCGTTTCCATCGTCGGCGGCATCGTCGGCGTCAATGGTGAAAAACCATGTGATCGACCGCTGCGCCAGCAAGGGCACGATGAACGGTCTGGACGCCATGGGCGGCGTTGTCGGTCTGAACGAAGGTCGGATCACGGACTGCACGCTGTCCGGCAGCATGGGCAGCGCAACGCAGGATTATATCGGCGGCATCGCGGGTCTGAATGTCGGCGGCAGCACGGCGGGCACGATCGAAAACTGCACGGCCGGGAAAAACTGCACCGTCACCGGACGCACTGCGGTCGGCGGCATCGTAGGCTATAACCTCAGCGGCGGACGGGTGCAGAACTGCACTGGCAGCGCGAACGTCAGCGGCACAGGCCGCGTCGGCGGCATCGCGGGCGAAAACGGCGGCGTGATCGTGCTTTCGGGCGCGAAGGCGGGCGCGCGGCGCGTCACCGGCTCCGGAAGCGGCGTCGGCGGCGTGATCGGCGTGAATACTGCGGACGGCACGCTCCGCGCGGCGGACGACAGCGCACAGGGCGACGTCATCGCCGCGGACAGCGAACTGACCGTGCGCGGCGGCAGCAAGGTCGGCGGCATCGTCGGCATCAACCGCGGCACGCTCAGCGGCGCGAGCGGCAGCTGTCTGACCAGTCAGGCGGCGGAGGTCCGCGCCGAGTCCGGTCTCGCAGGCGGCATCGCCGGTGCGCAGGAGGGCGCGGCGGCTTGTCTGCGCTTCGCGAAAAACCTCGGTCGGGTCACGGCGAACACGGGCGCGGCGGGCGGCATCGTCGGCATCAGCAGCGGGAGAGCACGGTCGAGAACTGTTACGGCAACGGCAGCGTCGCCAGCAGCGACGGCTACGCCGGCGGCATCGCGGGCGAAAACCTCGGCCGCATTCAGAACTGCGCGGTCGGCAGCGGCGGCGCGGCGGTAACGCTCACCACGCGCAGCCGGACGGCGGCGGGCGCGGTCTGTGCGGTCAACCACAAGGGCGGCACGGTCAGCGGCGCGGAAATCGGAGACCGGGTCACGATCTCCGGCAGCGCCTTCCTGCTCGGCGCGCTCGTCGGCGACAACAGCGGCACGGTCGCGGACGCCGAGGTCGCGCAGCAGCCGGAATACGACGTTTCCGCGAGAGTGCTTTACAGGTCGGCGGCGCGGTCGGCATCAACCGGCCGGGCGGCACGGTCCGCTCTGTCCGCGTCACCTCGGATTTCAAGGGCTTTTCCCGCTATCAGTACCTCGGCGGCGTGGTCGGTCAGAACTGCGCGCCCTCGTCCGACGGCACGGCGGCAGGCAAGGTGGAAAACTGCACCTATTCGGGCGCGATCACCGAGGGAAAGAGCGCCGCGGCGAACTGCTACGGCGGCATCGCCGGCGTCAACGGCGGTCTGCTGAGCGGAAATACGGTCTCCGCGCTGACGCTGACGGCGGACGGCGTGTACACCGCGACCTCCACCAGCTCGGCGGCAGAGAAGGAACGCCTGTCCTCGCATATCGGCGGCATTGCAGGCAAGAATGATACGACCGGCATCATCGAGCAGTGCTACATAGACAATACCAGAACCGGCTCGATCACGGTCAAAAAAACGGCATGGTCGGCGGCGTGACCGGCTATAACAAGGGCACGGTCGCCCTGTCCGGCGATAAGAGCACCGAGACCCTGATGGCGAATGTCCGCGAGGTGAGCGAGCTGCTCGCGAACGCGAAAAGCCTGTCGGCGGACAGCAGCTGGGTCAAATGGCAGGACGGCGCGGACATTGAGGAGCTGACCTATGCTTCGAGCGGCAAACCGGTCGCGCAGGGACGCACCATGCAGATCATCGTCACGGGCAACGGCAGTCTCGGCGGCATCGCGGGCTGCAATGCGCCGTCCGGCGCGCTCGAGCGCTGCGTCAGCGGAAACTGGCTGCTCGTCAACCGTTCGGACAGCATCAGCGTCGGCACCGGCGGCATCATCGGCATGAACGAGAGCGAAAAAAATCTCTCCTTCCTGCTCAACCGGGCGTTCGTCGGCCGTCAGCTCCGGAAGCGCCAACACCAACCGTTTCGCCGGCGGCATCATCGGCACCCAGACCAACCGCACGACGGCCGACTGGCTGATCGAGGGCTGCATCAACTACGGAACGGTCTACGGCTGCCTGTCGCACTACTCGGGCGGCATCATCGGCCAGTGGACGAACAACGGCGGCACGCTCGAGCGCTGCTATAACTACGGCAATCTCCAGACCACCTTCAAGGCGAACTGGGTAGGCGCGTCGGGCGGCATCGTGGCGCAGCTGTATCACGCCTCCTCCGGTCAGGACTTCAACATCCTCAGCTGCCAGAACCACGGCAGTCTGTACGGACGGAACGGACGGAGCGTCGCCGACTGCGCGAACGACAGCGGCGGCATCCTCGGCAATGTCACGGCCTACGCCGCCGACGCCGGAAAGGGTCAGGCGTTCACGATCAATGTCGCGGACTGCGTCAACGGCCCGGGCGTCGAGATCTATTCCGGCTCCATGGCTTCCGGCATCGTCGGCTTTTTCTCGGCGGACGGCGTGGCGAATATCACGGTCAACCGCCAGGCACAACAGCTCATCACCAATGCGACCGAGAACATCACGCTGAACATCGACCGCTGCCGCAACTATGCGAAGACGCTCAGTGGCTACAACTTCACCGCCGGCATCTTCGGCGACCGCTATGCCTACGGCCGGACGCAACCCGCGACGGATACCTATATCCAGAACTGCTTTTCGGTCACGCCCGGTCAAAGGACCGCGAGATCGTCTTTATGCACAGCGGCGGCTCGGATACGCTCGACGCTAAAAAGACCGGAAACAACTATTACTTTGACGATGCCTGGGGCATCACCAACCAGTATATCTCGGGCGGCATCGTCCGGCTACGCACGCAGCGAATCCCGCCGCGCGTATTCGCGCATGCTCGGCTACGGCCTGTTCGATCAGCGGCTGTTCGCCGCTGCGGCGGGCCGACCCTGGGGCCGGTCGACTCGTTCGCGACGACCTCGCACGGCATGTATTACAACATGACCCCGTCCAATACCTCGATCGACGGGCACGGCATCATGACCGAGACCTCCTCCGGGAAGATCGTCGGCCGCGTCATCTATGATATGCCGTACTCGTATGAGCCGTATGTGTTTAACCACGGCGGCGCGAAGCTCCAGCAGGCGGTCAAGACCCGAAACGGCGGCGCGAGCGGCATGGACGCCTATGCCCGCACCGCCTACCGCGAGTTCGAGCACGGCAGGACGGACGGCGGCGCGCTCGACGGCTCCTTCGACGTTTCGCTGCGCCAGAACAGCGAGGGCGGCTTCGAGGTCTCGATCACGGACGACGACCGTCCGCTGTACTACGAGGGCAGAGTTTCGGTCGACGGCAAGGAGGTGCTGTCCGGTCTGCGCTTTGTCCCGAAGTGCAAGGGGCAGGGTCTGTGGGACCCCGAGCTTAACGGCACGCAGGCTTACGGCGCGGGCACGACGGAGGGCACGTTCCAGCTGCCCGCCGGCCTGGAGAACGACACCGCAGGCCAGAAGATCACGCTTTCCGTCCGCGCGGTCAGCCTGTTCGAGGACACCGCGCCCTCCGCATGGAAGCAGGCGCAGACGGTCGACGTCTCGGTCCTGCCGACGCCGGACATCAGCATCCGTCTGACCGGGCACGAAAACGCGTCCCGGTCGAACGGCTGGAAGGAGTCGGCGGTCTACCGGCTCTCGCTGAACAACCTCGCCGATTATGCGCCGTTTGGCGGCTGGAAGGTCGTCTGCCGCCTCGGCTCGCAGACCGTGACGCTCGACAAGAGCCGCCCGGCGGCCGAGATCCGCGGCGGCGGCCTGCAGGAGCTGATCGTGACCGCGTCGGCGGATGTCACGAACGGCATCCAGCCGGCGTCTGTGACCCGGACCATCCCGATCGACACGCCGGCGTACCGGCCGGACGGCAGCATCCGCAGCCTGACCGCGTCGTATTCGGGCAGCACGGCGGCGGATTTCACCGTCACGGCGGCGCTGACCGTCCGGGAGACCACGATGGAGACCCCGCCGGTCTACCGCATCGAGCTGCTCGGCACGGTCGGCGGACAGGAATACGTTTTCGCGCATGAGGATGTGCTGACCTCGGCGGGCAGCACGGTCACGGCGAACTTCCGCGACCTGCCGGTGCAGTATTTCGCGGATACCGTCCAAACCCGCCGCGTGCGCGCGTGGTATGCGGCCTCCGGTCTCGGCCCGGTCATCACCTATGGCGAGACCCGGCAGAGCGGCGCCGCCGCCGTTACCCTGCGCACGTACAGCGCCTCCGGCGAACAGCAGCCCGACCGCACGATCTACAGCCATGTCCTCGGCTCCCCCGAAGGATTTCGCCGATTACATCGCATACACCGAGCTGCGCATCACGCCGCTCGCCGCGCCGGTGCTGAACGCGCCCGAGCTCAGCCGCAGCGCGTCCGGCAGCATCAGCTACCGGTTCTCGTGGACGCAGCCCGGTCAGGGCGCCGCAAAAGCGCGCTACAGCGTCCGTCTCACGGGCATCACCGCCGACCGCGCAAGGGTCGGCATCCCGCTGGGCGAGGTCTACACGGACAGCGCCGCAAAGGAGTTCACCATCAGCGCGGACGACTGGCAGTACGCTGAGGTTGAGCTGACCGTTACCCGTCTGGGACAGGAATACGGCGAGGTCGGTCTGAGCGCGTCTCAGACCTGTCTTGTTAAGCAGCGCCTCCCCGTCCGGGTCAGCCGTCGGTATCCAACCCGGATACCAACGAGCTGGTATACGACATCAGCTGGCGCGCGTCCGGGGAGCGAGACCGGCTGCGCGGGCTACCGGATCTATGTGCAGCCGAAGGGCGGACAGGCCGAGCCGCTTGGCGATCTCGTGCCCGCCGGCGGCGGCAGCTATTCGGTCAAGCGCAGCCTCGAGCAGTACGCCGGAAAGACCGTCGACCTCTATCTCGTGGCGGAGGCGGACGATACCGGCTACGCGAACAGCCCGAACGGCATCGTCTATACGATGACCGTGCCCGAGCGTCTGTCCGCGCCGCGCGTCAAATGGGCGTACAGCTGGCTGGGAGATGCTTCGTCCGACCCGGTCGCGGCGTCCGATTTCGAAACGGCGGCCTGACCGTCACCGTCACGCCGCAGGACGCGGCGAGCATGCCGCCGGGCGGCAGCACCTGCCTGCTCCGGGCGGTGATCTATGACGAGGCGCACCGCGAGGCTCGGCACGTATCCGGTCTCCGCGATGCGCGAGAGCGGCGACAGCTATGTCTGCGCGCTGTCCGGTCTGGACACGAAATACGCGGGCCGCAGCATCCGCTTCGAGACCCGTATCTCCCAGTCGGCCGGACAGGTCAGCTCGGCATGGGTCGAGGGCGATACCGTCACCCTCCCCCGCGTCCGTCTGGACACGCCGGCAGCGTCGCTCGCGAACGTGAACGAGACCGTGCGCGTCACCTACGGTCAGGCGAACCTGATGATCTATCAGGCGGACTGGACCGCCCTTCTGACCACGCTCTCGTGGCGCGAGGTGGAAAACGCCGACCGGTACACGATCACGCTGACCGATCAGGCGCAGAAGTCCGCGCTCGTTTCCGTCGACATGAGCGGCGGACAGCCGAAGATCACGGTCTCGGTCAAACTCCGGCGGCGGAGAGCGGCGGCTGGTACAATGTAAAGCCGGGAAGCACGGTCACGGGCCGCTACAGCCTGACCGGCGGCAGCATCCGCTATTACAGCTATCAGCTGAATACCATGCTGCGGGCGGAGGACGGCGCAATCACGCTCAAGCTGCCCAACCTCTTCTCGATGACGACACACGACAATCAGACGCTGTCGCTCAGCGATGTGCAGATCCGTCAGGTATCTGTCACCGCAGACAGCACGAGCACGCGCTATGCAGCGTCCGACGCTGCCGAACGCGAATTTTCATGACACAAAGGGAGGCGGCAGACATGAACCGGATACGGCAGGGCTGGGACGCGCTGCGGCGCGGACGGCGGAGCGGCGTTTCGCTCGTCATCGCGCTCTGCGCGGTCGCCGTCCTCATCGGACTGTCGCTCAGCATCGTCTATTCCTCGTCCATGCTGCTCTCGCGGGCGAACCGCAAGATCGGACGCGAGCGCTGCTATCAGCTCGCGCAGTCCTTCGCGCAGGTGCTCGACAGCGAGCTGACGGCGTACAACACCGAGCGCACCGACCTCGGCGGCGCGGACGATAAATGGCCGCAGACCGCGGACGGCTCCAGGACGTTCTACCAGTACGCCAACAGCGTGCTGGAAAACCTCGACGCTTACGACGCGGACGACCCGGAGCACACCACCTACTATTACAGCGCCGGGGACAAGGACGACGATTACGGAAAAGTGACCGTCATGCTCCGAAAGCAGAACACGGACAGCGAGCAGAACCCGGCGGACCGGACCGGCCGTTTCCCCTATGCGGAAAAGGACCGGCAGACCGCCGAGATTGCGGCGCAGACCTTCATCCGCTATCAGCTTTCGGTCAGCGTCCGGGTGGAAAAGGGCGCGGACAGCTTCACCTACACGACCGAGTATTACCGCCGGGACGGCTTTCAGCCGATCTACACCTGGGAGGGCGAGGACGGCAGCATCACGCCGGTGTACTGGGTCAGCCCGCATTTCAGCCGGAGCCACAGCATCGCGGACCTGCTCGAGCCGAAAAGAGACGAGAACGGACAGACCGAGGAGGTTTTCATCAGCTACCGCTATGACCCCGGCTATACCACCTACAAGAAATACGAGCCCGTCAACAAACCCGCCGGAGGTGCCGCCGAATGAAAAAACTGATACAGGTGCTGCGTGACCGCCGGGGAGAATCCATGGTCGAGATCCTGGTCTCGACGGTGGTGTTCATGCTGCTGCTCGGCGCGCTGAACGGCGCGGTCGGCTTCGCCTCGAACGCACAGCGCAAAGCGGAGCAGCTCCGGGAGGACGCGGTCGTTCTCCAGAGAGAGGTGCGGGCGGGAACGCCCGCCGGCGACGACGATGCGGCCTATGATTTCCGGGCGGCGACCCCGGACGGCACGGAGACCGGCCTGAACGCCTTCCGCGTCCGGGTCAGAAAGCAGACCGTGACCGCCCGCACCCCGTCCGGCAAGACCGTCCCCTTCTGCCGGTTCGCGAAGGGAGAGTGACCGCATGAAACGCATTCGCTCTGTCCTGCGCGGCCGGGAAGGCATGACGCTGGTCGAGCTGATCGTCAGCGCCGGACTGCTCTGTCTGGTCATCGCCGTGTTCAGCGCGTCGCTGCGGCCAGCGGCCGAGGTATCGCGCCGCACGCAGGAGCTGAACAGCGCCGAGCTGATCGCGGACGACTTGCTCGAAACCGTGCGCAGCGAGGTGGAGACCGCCACGGATTACATCATCAAATGCTACGACAACGGCGCGGACATCACGGACCAGACCGGCAGCAGCCGCGGCTCTGCGGTCGAGTTCGGCACATCGAACGCCGTCGAGCTGCTCACGGCGGACGGCTGCGCGGAGACCGCGATCATGGTCGGCTCCCGCGCCGCAGGCACCGAGGCGGCGGTCGAAAAGGGGTATCTCCTCGAGCGCTATTACGACAACAGCACGGGCGTTTTCTACAGCAAAAACGCGGACGGCACGCCGTGCGCGCGCGCTCGCGCAGACCTATGCAAAGGGCTTTTACATGGGTCTCCGCGCCGGTCTGTACTTCGAGCTCGACGAGTCCGGCCGCACCGTCACCGCCACCGTGACCATCTTCCGCGACGCGGATATGACCGACGCGGTCTTTTCGGACTCGCTCCTCATCGACCTGCGGTACGACATCCCGGTCAAGACCGGCGTCACGGCGCAGCAGCGTCCGGCGGCATAAAAAAAAGTGTAATCCCGCGGAGCACCGCCGGGTTTACAGAGATAGAAAAACAAAAAACGAAATTTGGAGGAACAAGATCATGATGGAAAAATGATCGCGCTGCAGCAGAAGCGCCGCAGCAAGAAGGGCGGCTTTACGCTGGTAGAGCTGATCGTAGTCCTGGTCATCCTGGCGATCCTGGCAGCTCTGCTGATCCCGGCGCTGACCGGTTACATCGACCGTGCAAAGGGAAAAACAGATTGTTGCTGAAACTCGCCAGTGTGTAATGGCGGCGCAGACGCTTGCAGACGAATACTATGCTAAGAACTCGGGCGATCCGACGTTTGGCTCTGCTGATTCTGATAAGATTAAGCTGAAGGAAATTCAGGACTTGGCTGATACGAAGAATGCGCCGACTTCTGCCACGAGTAAGGACGGCAAGATTACTGCGCTGGTTTATGAGGGTTGCACCTACTCTGTAGCCAATAACAAGGCTACCTTCACCATCAAAGGCAAGGAAGTAGCATAATCGCATTCTGACCCCTGCCGCTGCATCGGCGGAGCGCTGTAACGGTGCATCCGCTTCGCCTGCGGCATGGCAGGTCACGGCTTCTTAAACGTTTAAGCGGCTGTGACCTGTCATGCGGTTCGCTGCATGGCACATTTCTGTAAAAAAACCGATCCATACCGACCCCAGCGAGGAGGAAAAACAATGCTTTACATCGCCTGCGCGGTATTATGGCTGCTGCGCTTCGCGCTCGGCGCGAGCATATTCAGCTTTCTCGGCGTTGTGATCTGGCGTCTGCCGCGCGGAGAGAGCGTGGTCAAGGGACGCAGTCACTGCCCCGCGTGCGGGCGCACGCTGTCGGCCGCCGAGCTTGTCCCGTGTCTGAGCTTTCTCGTGCAGGGCGGCCGCTGCCGCGGGCTGCGGCGCACGCATCCCCGCGAGGGATTTCTGGCTCGAGGTGCTCGGCGGCGCAGTTCGTTTTCCCCGGTCCGGGGATAAAATCGCGGCTGCTCGGCTGCGTGATCGTCAGCCTGCCCATGCTGCTCCTCGCGCTCGTTGTCCCGGGCGGCTTCGGCGGCGGCGACATCAAGCTGATGTTCGGCGCGGGCTTTTTCCTCGGCGCGAGACTGACGGTCGTCGCCGCCTTTCTCGGCATCCTGCTCGGGGGCGGCTTCGGCGCGCTGCTGCTCGCCGCGAAAAAGGCGGATCGAAAGACCCGTTTCGCCTTCGGGCCGTTCCTGTGCATCGGCATCGCCGCCGCGATGTTCTTCGGGAGCGCCTCGCAGACTGGTATATCGGCTTACTGTAATCAATGAAAAGGAGGGTCAGCATGGCTGCATCCGACAACCGCCGTCCGTCCGGCGGACACACGCTGTTCCGCTACACGGCAAAGGATATCGACGGAAGGACCGTCCGCGGCACGATGGAGGCGGCGGACTATGACGCGCTGTACGCGCAGCTGCTCGAGCAGGGACTGTACCCGCAGCGCGTCACCGGCCGCGGCGCAGACCGCCGCCCGCGCACGCTCCGTCCGCAGGAGCTAAGCGACCTGTGCCGCCAGCTTTCCACGCTGCTCGCCTCGGGCGTCAGTCTGGTGCGCGCGCTCACGATCATTTCCCAGGACGAGGGCATCAGCGCCGGCCTGCGCCGCGTGTACGAGAGCGTGCTGAGCGAGGTGCGCAAGGGCTCGAGCCTGTCCGACGCGCTCGAGGCGCAGCAGGTGTTCCCGACGCTCATGCTCGGCATGGTCCGCGCGGGCGAGGGCAGCGGCAGGCTCGACCGGGTCGCGGAGCGGCTCGCCGTCCACTATGAAAAGGCGCATCAGATGAATCAGCAGGTCAGATCCGCGCTCATGTACCCGATGATCCTCGCCGTCCCTCTCGGTCGCCGTCGTCATCGTCATCGTCACCTTCGTCCTGCCGCAGTTCAGCGACCTGTTCTCGACGATGGACTCCCTCCCGGCAGTCACGCTGGCGCTGATGGCGTTTTCCGATTTCATGGTGACGAAATGGTACCTGCTGCTGCTCGGGCTTGCGGCGCTCGCCGCCGCGCTGCGCGCGGTGCTGCGTGTGCCGTCCGTCCGGCTCGCGCTCGACCGGGGAAAGCTCACAATGCCGGTATTCGGGCGGCTTCACCGCATCATCTGCACGGCACGCTTCGCGCGCACCATCAGCAGCCTGTACGCGAGCGGCCTGCCGATCATCACCGCGCTCCAGACCGCGCGCGACACCATCGGCAACGCCTACATCGTCTCGCAGTTCGACGCCGTGCTCGCGCAGGTGCGCTCGGGCGTCAGCCTGTCCGACGCGCTCGAGAGCGTGGACGGCTTCCAGCGCAAGCTGTGCAGCAGCATCGCGGTCGGCGAGGAGACCGGACAGCTGGATTCCATGCTCGATTCCATCGCGGATTCGATGGAGTTCGATGCACAGCAGGCGAGCAAGCGCATGATGACCATTCTGGAGCCGATGCTGATCGTGCTGATGGCGTTCGTGGTCGGCTTTATCATTATCGCAGTCATGTCTCCGATCATCGGCTCGTACAGCGCGATCGAGAGTTCGGGGAACGTATAACCTCGGAAACGTGTAAACCTCACAAAAGGGGGAGAAATGAGAATGAATACAACCGTTTTGGCGCTTCAGGAGGAGCAGGTGCTCGCCGCGGTCGGCAGACCCGGCGCGCAGCCTTCCGTGCAGGCGCTTTACAGTGCCCCCGCACACGGCGGCGGCATGGAAAACTGGGAGAAGGCGATAGGCGCACTCTGGCAGGCGCATGACCTGCCGACGCGCGGCATCACGCTCGTCCTGCCGGACGAGGCGGTCACGACCCACACCGTCACCGCGCCGCCGATGCCGGAGAGCCGTCTCGAGGAGCTCGTGCAGCACGAGATGCGCACGCACACCGGTCAGCCTGTCGCGGCGGACTATCTGCCGCTCGGCACGGACGCCGACGGCCGTCAGCAGCTGTTCTGCGCCGCCTGCCGCAGGGAGACGATGGCGGGATACCTCGCGATGGCCGACCGGCTCGGTCTGCGCCTCGGCAGCGTGACCGTCCCCATGGCCGGACGGCTCCGCCTGCTGCGCGCCATGCCGTCGCTGCAAAGCAAAACCTTCATCTGCCTGTGCTTCGAGGGCAGCAGCGTGCTCTCGCTGCTCGTGGAGAACGGCGCGTACCGCTATTCCAGCCGCAGCCGCGTTTTCAGCGAGCCGGGCACGCTGGATTTCGGCACCGAGATGACGCGCAGCGTCTCCGGCACGATGCAGTTCCACACGGCGAACCGCCCGGCGAGTCCGCTGACCGATGTGTATTATGCCGGCTGCCCGGACGACGATTTCGAGGTCTGTCTCGCGGGTATCCGGGGACTTGGCCTGCGGGTGAGCCGTCTGCCGGAATGCCCGGCATTCCGCACCCTGCCGAACGGCGAGAGGCTGAGCGACTGGCTCGGCTGCGCCGAGGCGCTGATTCGATGAGGAGGGACAGAGCGTGATTCATGCAAATAAAGAGCTTGATCTGCTCCGCAGCTACCGCCGCCTGATGCGCGGCGAAAAGGGACGCTCCGGCCTGCTGCACCATTTTCTCACGCCCGCGGCGGGGTGCCTTCTGGTGTGCGTGCTGATCTGGGGCGTGCTGCTGCTGATGAACAGCAGCCTGAGCAGCCTTACGGACGACGTCAATGACTGGCTGCTCGACCCGGCGGTCACCCAGCAGTACAGCGAGGCGGCGGACCGGCAGCAGTACAACGACAGTCTGGTGCAGGCGCTCGGACAGGTGCAGGCGCTGACCGACGCGCTCGCCACCTATCCGCAGGTGGACAGCGCGCTGATCAGCCGGATCGGCGCGGCGGGCGGCGCCGAGGTCAGCATGTCGCTGACCGGCTACGACGCGGACACCGGCGCACTGCGCTTCGACGCGCAGAGCACCAGCGTCATCGACATCCCGGGCTATGTGCTCAAGCTGCAAAGCCTCGGCCTGTTCCGCAAGGTGGACTACACCGGTTATACCTATGAGGACGGCATGTACGTGCTCAGCCTAAACTGCATCCTGCAGGGAAAGGAGACCGCAGAATGAACCTCACCCTGACCGAACGCGACAAAAAGCTGCTCGGACTGACGGCCTGTCTCGCGATCCTCGCCGTATTCGGCGTACATCTCATCCGCCCGGCGCTCGCCGAGCATGAAGCGCTGGGAAGCGAATATGAGGCCGCCCTGCAAAAAGCAGCAGGAATATCAGGCGCAGATCGACGCGCGCGCGGCTCTCGACGACAGCATCGTGCAGAACGAGGCGGCGCTGAAGACCGCGGGCGAGCCGTATTATCCGGCCGGTCTCGAGACCCGCCAGATGGACGATATCATCACGGGTCTCGCGCTCAAAAACGGCCTGTTCCCGCAGTCGCTGACGCTGACCGAGGCCGTTCCGGGCGCGGTCCGCGCCTATCTCGCCGTGCAGGAGCAGGCGGACGGCTCTGCCGCGCCTGCCGAAGGCGCAGACCAGACCGGCGAAGCCGCGGACACGCCGCAGACGGACGGCTCTGCCGCGCCTTCCGAAGGTGCAGATCAGACCGGCGAAGCCGCGGACGCGCCGCAGACGGACGGCGGCGTTTATATCGGCACCGCGACCCCTCTCGGCGCAGGGCGACGTCAGCCAGTGGCTGCACTTCCTCGACGAGGTGGGAGCGCAGCTGCAAGGGGCTGCGCGTGACGAATTTCAGCATTTCGGACTATGATTACGTAGAAAACAACACGCAGGCGGTCAGCACCAGCCTGATCACCGGCACGCTGGAGATCTATCTGTGCGGCAGCGGCAGGGAGGCGGACGCATGAAAACCAATTTACGCATCGGCGAGGTGCTGATGGAGCGCGGCTGCATCACGCAGGAGCAGATGGAGCAGGCGCTCGCCTACCAGAAGGAACACCGCGAAAAGCGCGTCGGTCAGATCCCTGATCGAGCTCGGCTTTATCACCGAGACCCATGTGCTCGAGGCGCTGGCCGCCCGTCTGGGACTGGAGATCGTGAGCATCGGACAGATGCAGGTCGATCTGGCCGCCGTCCGGCTGATCCCGCGCGAGCTGGCGGAAAAGCAGAACCTGCTCGCGGTCCGCGCCTCGGAGGGGAGCCTCGAGATCGTGACGAACGATCCGCTCAACTACTTCGCCTTCGAGGAGGTGCGCCAGCTGACCGGCTGTCATGTGGTCATCCGCCTGAGCGAGCTGGGACCGCTTCAGAGCGCGATCCGCTACTATTATGCCGAGGTCGGCGCACAGCAGGCGGCGCAGACCGCCAACGAGGGCTTCGCCGGGAGCGACGCGGAGCTTGTGCGCATCGAGGAGAGCGAGAGCGGCGACCCGGAAGCGCCGATCGTCAAGCTGCTCAGCAGCCTGCTCGACCGCGCGGTCAGCACGGGCGCGAGCGACATCCATATCGAGCCGTTCGAGGGAAAACGCGCGTGCGCATGCGCATCGACGGCACGATCGTCGACTATGTGACGCTCGAGCGCAGCGTGCATCAGCCGCTGATCGCGCGCATCAAGATCATGGCGAATCTGGACATCGCCGAGCGCCGTCTGCCGCAGGACGGTCATTTCCGCATCCCCGCGGGAAAGGAGGGGCACGTCAACATCCGCGTATCGCTCCTGCCGACCGTGTTCGGGGAAAAGGCGGTGCTGCGCATTCTTGCGGCGGCCGGTCATGTCGATCATGCGGAGCATTTCAGCATGGACGACGACAGCTACGCCCGGTTCCTGCCCATGCTGAACTCGCCGAACGGCATCATCTACCTCACCGGCCCGACCGGCTCGGGCAAGTCCACCACGCTGTACATGGTGCTCGAGTACCTGTCGCGGCGGCAGGTGAACATTTCCACGGTCGAGGACCCGGTGGAGCAGAACGTGCCGGGCATCAACCAGACGCAGGTCAATCCGGTCGCCGGGCTGACGTTCGAGTCCGGTCTGCGCGCGCTGCTGCGTCAGGACCCGGACATCATCATGGTCGGCGAGACCCGCGACGGCGAGACCGCCGGGATCTCGGTCCGCGCCGCCATCACCGGCCATCTGGTGCTGAGCACGCTGCACACAAACGATGCGGTCTCCAGCGTTGTCCGTCTGGCGGACATGGGCGTTGACCGCTATCTGATCGCGAATTCCCTGGTCGGTCTGGTGGCGCAGCGGCTGATGCGCAAGGTGTGCCCGCACTGTGCGCGGGAGGCTGCGGTCACGCCGCAGGAGCAGGCGCTGCTCGGCCGGGACATCCGGACCGTCCGGCGCGGCGCGGGCTGCATGCACTGCAACGGGACCGGCTACCGCGGGCGGGTTGCAGTGCACGAGATCGTTGCCGTCGACCGCAGTATCCGCCGCATGATCAGCCGCGGCGCGGAGGCTGAGGAGATCGAGGCTTACGCGAGAGAGCATCAGGGGATGAAGAGCCTGCGGGAGAAGGGGCTGGAGCTGGTGCGGGAGGGCGTTACCACGCCGGAGGAGCTGCTGCGCATTGCCTATTACGCATAAAATTGCCGCCTTCGGCGGCAGAGAAACCGCCGGTGTTCACCGGCGAGAAATTGCCGGGGTCTCCCGGCGGAGACAAAAGGGGACAGGACACCAAGTATGGTTTCGGCCGTAGCCCACTATCCTTTTTCCGCGCCGTGCGCGGATTAAATGAGTACTAGTCCCCCTCTTGACTCCCTTACCTTCCTTTGCGCTGACACATCGGAGATGTGCAGCGAAACGGGGGTTACGGGGGCTCGGTTCCGTGCGTCGGGCAGATTTTGGGACGCTGTTATGCCCTGAATTTCCCTTGCGTAGTTCGCCGCGCATAACAGTGCGCGGCCAGACGGTGCAGGGCGGCGGCGAAACGCTGCGAAAAGCTCCCGCTTCGATCAAGCGTTGACCCTTGGAGCACCAGACGTCACTGTGGGCCCCTCGCTTTTAGACGCGCGACCGAAGGGAGTCGCGGCAAAGGAGGGTTTGGGGAGTCAAGAGGGGCAAGGGAACCATACGGTGCCCTTGCCCCCTTTTGCCCCCTGCCGCCGGGCGGCGGCACTCCCGCCGGTGAACACCGGCACCCCCGGCCGCCGTGTTTATTCTTCCTCCGGCGGTTGTGCTTCCTTTATTTGCTGTTAAAATAGAGGGGAGCTTATTTTTATATACAAACGATGAGAGAATTGAAGAAGCAGTACTCTGATATTAATTCAAGAATGCCTCGGCATTCTTGCTGCGAGGTGCGCGTCATCTCCCAGCTGATATATACAGTTAATAAAGCGAGG